>Ga0209101_1000188_pt1 | contig 53424 bp, 51 predicted proteins | sample ConPoolayeCmetaG_FD_185481 | JGI IMG/M metagenome (GOLD analysis project Ga0209101, IMG submission 185481) | Hot spring microbial mat communities from California, USA to study Microbial Dark Matter (Phase II) - Cone Pool mat layer C metaG... ... | reverse complement strand
GGGGGGGGCGGCGTTCGGGAGTTGGCGGCGGAGAGACCTGAGGGGGCGCCGGAGCCGCCGCGGAAGCCGATGGCAGAGGTGTTGAGGCGGGCGCGGAGGCGGCCTCGGGTTTGGGCCAGGTGGCCGGATCGGGGATCGCCTCTCCGGGCTGACCCAGAATCGCCACGGGAGATTGGACGGGGACCGTCTCTCCTTCTGGGACGATGATCTTCAACAGCGTCCCTTCGAAAAAGCTTTCGACTTCCATCGTGGCCTTATCGGTCTCGATTTCGAAGACGACATCCCCCTTCCGGATGGAGTCGCCCTCCTTCACGCGCCATTTGACCAGGGTGGCCTCTTCGGAGGTCTGTCCGAATTTCGGCATCACAAGGAATTGGGCCATGGGGATCTCCCGGTTCGAATTAGAGCAGCCGACGGACCGCCGCTTGAATGTCCCGTTCGTTCGGAAGGAAGGCCGCCTCCAGCACATGGGATTGCGGGGCGATACCGTTCTTGGCCCCGACGCGCAAAACGGGCGCATCGAGATAGTCGAAGGCTTCCGCCACGATGCGGCTGGCCACCTCGGCCGTGAAACTGCCGATATCCACCGCCTGCGAGACCACGACGCAACGGCCGGTCTTGCGCACCGAGGCCAGCACCGTCTCCATGTCGAGTGGGACGAGCGAACGGAGGTCCACGACCTCGACGCTGATCTTCTCCTCTTCGAAAGCCGCGGCGGCCTTCAGGGCATCGTGCAGCGCCGGCCCCCACGTGACGAGGGTGACGTCCCGTCCCGGCCGCTTCACCTCCGCCTGGCCGATCGGGATCAGGAATTCGGGATCGTCGGGAACGACGTCCTTGATGCCGTAGAGCAGTTGCGATTCGACATACAGGACGGGGTTGTTGTCCCGGATGGCCGACTTCAGCAATCCCTTGGCGTCCCGGGCGGTGGCCGGATAGACGACGTAGAGGCCGGGAATGTGGGCAAAGACGCTTTCAAGTGTCTGCGAGTGCTGGCCTCCGTAGCCCTTGCCGCCGCCCACGGACGCGCGGATCACGAGCGGGACTTCCACATGGGCGCCTGACATATAGTGCCATTTGGCTGCTTGGTTGGCGATTTGGTCTGACGCCTGGAGGGCGAAATCCATGTACATGAGCTCCACGACCGGGCGGAGCCCCACCATGGCGGCGCCGACGGCCGTTCCGCAGATGGCCGCCTCGGAGATCGGCGTGTTGAAGACGCGATCCCGTCCGAAGGCCTCCAGGAGGTCCTTGGTCACCTTGAAGGCGCCGCCGTAGTCGGCGACGTCCTCCCCGTACAGGAGGACTCGGCCGTCCCGTTTCATCTCCTCGAACAGCGCCTCCTTGATGGCGTCCTTATAGGTCAGGGCGCCATTTTGCCGCTTAAATTCCGGCGCCTTCTTTACAATCGTTGTCTGGTTGAAGGGGGGCGGCACCGTGAGGGCGGTCGTGTCGGTATAGAGGTACTTGGTGACGTCGGCCGGATCGGGATCCGCGGCTTCGGCGGCCCGGGCGGCGGCCCGGGCGTTACGCTCGCGGACCCGGGTTTCGAGCGCGTCGATTTGTTCCTGGGTGGCTACGCCGGCCTCCAAAAGGGCCTTTTTGAAGGTGGCGATCGGGTCCACGGCCTTCCAGGCCTCCTCCTCCTCCCGGGTGCGGTATTCGTTCCGGGGATCGCTGAGCGAGTGGCCGTAGTAGCGGTAGCAGGAGAGTTCGACGAGGTAGGGGCCATTCCCTGAACGACATCCGGCGGCGGCGCGCCGGATGGCGTCACGGACCGCCAGTACATCCATGCCGTTGACCGTTTCCGCGTGCATGGCGTTGTCGGCGAACCCGGCGCCGCGGCGGGCGAGGTCGAAGACTCCCATGACCTCGTCGCGGGTCCGGTGGGTCATGCCGTATTGGTTGTTCAGAATGGCAAAGATGATCGGGAGGCCGAAGGGGCGGTCCTTGGCCAGGTGATTGGTGAACTGGGCCATGCAGGCCCAGTTAAGGGATTCGAGCACGACGCCGTTGGCGTAGGCGCCGTCGCCCGCGAAGCAGAGCACGGTCTTTCCGTTGCGGAGGTATCGACAGCCCATGGCCGCGCCGGTGGCGATGGGGACCCCGCCGCCGACGATCGCGTTGGCGCCGAGGTGGCCGGCGGTGAAATCGGCGATATGCATGCCGCCGCCACGGCCGCGGCAATACCCTTCCTCCTTGCCGAAGAGTTCGGCGGCCGTTCGGAAGAGATGATCTTCGAGAGCGGCTTCGAGAAGGCTCGTCCGATCGGCAGCGGAACAGGAGGGCACACGCGCCCGGAGCTGCTCGTCGGAGCTGTGGCGCAGGGCCACGCATCCTTTGGCGATGGAGTCGCCGTGGCCCCGATGGGTCGAGGTGATGTAGTCGTCGCCGGCGATGCCCCAGCAGGCGCCGACGGAGGCCGCCTCTTGTCCGATCGAGACATGGGTCGGTCCCCGGTAATTGAAGCCGGCGCAGGGTTCATAGGCGCCGGAGCGGAGTTTGACGATCATCTCTTCGAACTCGCGGATCGTCAGCATGTCCTCCAGCATGGCGAGCGCGTCGGCTGGGGTCAAAGCGCCCGAAGCCAGCTCGGTGGCCAACGAGCCCTGCCAGGCGAACTTAGGGATCGGGGGCGTATGAAGGAGAGAGGGGGTGAAGTCGGGTTTGAGGTTGCTGAGGTAGTTGGGCATAGGCGTTTCCTTGCGTTGAAAAGAATTCAGACCAGCCTCACGTCCAGCCCCTTACGGCGAAGGGCGCGGGCCATCGGTTCCGGAAGGCCGGCATCCGTGATGAGCACGTGGATCTCCTCCAGGCGACCGAAGCGGACAAACGACGCGGTGCCGGCCTTTCCGGAATCGGCGAGGAGAACCGCCCGGCGGGTCCGGCGGAGGACTTGCGCCTTGGTGTAGGCTTCCCGCGGGTCGGTGGTGGTTAGGCCGGCCTCGAGGGAAAAGCCGATGGTACCGAGGAAGGCGATATCGAAGAAGAGGGTGGAGAGAATCGAATCGGTGAGCGGTCCGACCATGGTCTGTGAACGCCGCCGGAGTTCGCCTCCCACGAGGATGAGCGGTGGGCCCCCCGCAGCCAGTTCCGTCGCCGCCCGGAGGGAGTTGGTGACCACGGTCAGATCGGTGCGATCGCGCAGATAGGGGATCAGGGTCAGGACGGTACTGCCGCCATCGAGGAAGAGGGAGGCGTGCGGGGTGATCAAATCGGCCGCGGCGCGGGCAATCCGATGCTTTTCCTCGGCGGCGATTCGGGTCTTGTCGTCGAAGGCCGGCTCTTCGAGGACGTTATCCAGCACGATGGCGCCGCCGTGCACCCGACGGATGATGCCCCGCTGTTCGAGCCGTGAGAGGTCTCGACGGACCGTCGCCGGCGAAACAGCCAGTTGGCGAGCCAGATCGTCTACCCGGGCGACCCGTTCGCGCCGAAGCAGCGTCAGCAGATGACTCTCCCGCGCCACCGCAAGGGCCCGCTCCCGGTCGGCTAGCCCGTTCACATCTGATTCTTTCTGATCGAACATGCGCATATTCGATCATATCCGAACAGATCTGGCAAGTTCAAAAAGACCCCCAGGTCGGCCGGGGGGATGGACCAAAGCGGAACGTATTGCTGAGCGGCTGGCCAACGAAATTGAAGGGAGCTCTTTCAACGTGGGCGATCGGTTGGCCTCGGTTCGTTCCCTGGGCCGGCGGTTCAAGGTGAGTATGCGTACGGTCCATCTGGCGTTGGATATTCTGGAAAAGCGCGGATATGGGGGGCCGTGAGGACGAGGAAGAGGCGGATCCTTCGCCGAACCGCGGCCTGTTTTACAAAACCAGACGGTCATCGGGATCATGGACTGGTGCACGGGTCACTTGGCCGACCGGGCGCATCGGGTGGTGGTGGACCATGAAAAAGAAGGCGAGACGGCGGCTCGGTATCTGTGGGAGCGTGGCCATCGGCATGTGGTCGTGGCTGGGACCGAAACCCAGTTGCGGCAGGTCGAGGAAGAGCCCCGGGTTCCTTCAGGGGTGGGCGGGGCGTTTGCCCGGTTCTGGCGAACATGCGGCGGACGGATCAGCCTCGTTCAGGTCCACGTGCCGCCCGAAGGAAAACCGGTGGCCGACGGGGACCGCCTGTTGGTCCTCTGGTCGGATCCGACGCCTCCAATCGGCCGGCGGTTGACCGAATGGTGGCTTTCCGGGCTGCCGATGGCGACGGCGCCGCGAAGGTGATCCGACCACTCCTGGGAGGAAAGTTGAGTATTGGGCTTCTTCTCGGCGCCAGGGGCGGGGATGATGCTTTGGATCGGCTTCTCCTGGACAAGCCTGCAGACCACGAACGCCCGGATCGGCGTCTTCAGGAGGTGGAATCGGCTCGGCGGGCGTTGGAACAGGAGGCGGAGCATAAGACCGTGACGCCGGAGACAGCCCGGAGGCTGGCGCGAAACGGCCAGCTCGCTGAAGCATTGGAGATTATGACCCTGGCGCTGGCCCGAGACTCCCTGAGCCCGACGGAACGGGCGTCGCTCCTCCTCCAAACCGCCCAACTCTACGACCCTCGCCTCGGTCTGCCCCGTGCGCCTGATCCCCGCCAGCAACTGACCCGGATGCGGAAGATGGTGGAGTAGCTGAAGCAGGCCGTAGAGGTGCGTGACGGCGATCCCCGTCTCCGGTGGGAGGTGTTACGACGCTCGCGCAAACAGGTCTCGAAATAGGCGAAGGCGAACTTCTGGTCGCCGCCGGTGCGGCCGAACAGATGCTCGACATTTCCGGGCGGACTCGGGAGCAGCGTTGGTTTGCCCACAATCTTCGCCTTCGCATTGCGCAGACCCGCGGCGACTATCCGGCCCTGGGGCGTTTCCTTCCGGACGCCATCGCCGAGGCCCCGAGGGAAGACGATCGCGTCCGCCTTCAACTGCGTCTGGGTGATGTGGCCTTTACCTTTCTGGATCAGGACACGACAGCCATCTCCCAATGGCAGTCCGTGGCTGAGAATAACCGCTGCGCATCGCTTTACCGCGCGATTGCGCTCGAGAAATTGGCCCTGGCGACGCTCTATCGAAAACCACACCCCAACCAGGTCCTGACCGCCTTTCCCGAATAAACCGTTGTGGCCGAGGCGTTGGTGAACTCCGAGCGCCTTCCCGACGCCTTGGCCTTGTGGCGCCCTCTTCTGGCCTTGCCTCTCGCGAATTGGGTCAAACTGGACGCCCTCGCTGGAATGGACAGAGCTACCAGTCCTGCGAACGTGCCGTTCTGGATGTCCACAAACGAAACTTCGAAGTAGGGGTACGGGATTTGATCAGTACCGCTCAGAAAAAGGAATCGAATCCTGGTTTGATAACCTTCGCGAGTATCGCGAAATGGCCAGCCGGATAGCCGGGTCGTCATTTACTGGGATCCCGAGCCTCCGATTCAGATCTCCGACTCGGAATGCACGCGGCTGCTCGTGAAACGCGGTCCGGCTGTTCAGATTCTGCAGAAAACCGTGCCCCTCGAGGAGCCTCTCCTCCGGATGGAAATGTCCGGCTATGGCTATCGCTTGCTGCGGATCGAACCGGCTGACCGCTAGCCCATGGGCCAGCGGGCCAGGGGCGTGTAGAGGGGGCCGGCGGGGGTGAGCTGGCTCTGAACCAGCACCAGTTCGGTCGCCCGGGTCGGGCCGAAATCAGTCGCGGAAAACGGCGTCACGGCCGCGCGGATTCGATTCGGATCCCGGACGAACCGGAAGCGCACCAGGGTGATGTGCGGACGAAACGAGCGTTCCTCGGGGTCGTCGTGAAGCGCGAGCGGAGCGAGCGCTTCGGTCAGTTCGGCGGCCAGCCGGGAAAGGCGGCCGGTGGGCTCCTCCACGCCTGCCCAGATCATCCGAAGGGGGCCGCGATCAGGGACGGGCACAAGACCTCGAACCGTGAACGTGAAGGCGCCAACCCGCTGGGCGCACGGAGCGGCGACGCTTTGAATCGTCCCCAGCCGGTCTTCCTCGACCTCGCCCAGAAAACGCAGCGTCAGATGAAGGTTCCCCGCTTCAACCCACTTGGCTTTGGCGTCGGAAAGATCCACCTTTCGCGGCAGCGCGGCCAGTTTCCGACGGACCTCTTCCCCGATCTCCAGCGCCAGAAAGAGGCGGAGTGTCATGACGGTTCCTCGGGATGGGCGTCGGGCCAGGCGGAAAGGCGGGGGTACCAGGCCAGCCCGTTAACGCGAAAGAGCCAGCGCACGACCGCCGGCGGAAGACCCAACCTCTCCGCCGAATAGGGATCATATTGGACAGGACCTTCCTGCCCATATGAGGCCAGACTCGCTGGATAACCATCGCCGTATCGGTCTAATTGACGGCGGCGTTCCTCAGGGGACAGCATCGTTCAGAGACACCTCCATGCCGACGTTGTTCCAGAGCTTGCAGACCACCGCACCGTCGGCGAAGTCGGTGGCCAATTGTTTCAGGAGGCGGTCCACGACGCCGGGTTGGTCGAGTCCCCAAGGCGGGAAGGTGGTGCACCAGGCCGGCCGGTCGGGATAGAGAAGGGCCAGCTGGCGGTACAGCGGGCAACCGCTCTTGTCCGGGTCGCCCGGCGCCTTGGCCTCGCAGACGTTGAGACCGGAACCGTTCAACGCGCGCAGAAAGGCGATGGATTCGGGATGGTCGGCGACGAGATGGTCATAATCATCAATACGAACCATGGGGCTATGCTAGGCCTTCGGGCGGCATTTGGCAACGCCGCACACAAAGCCATTGGTCGGGACCGCCGCTCCGCGTAAGGTAAAAGGAGAAAGGACGCCCATGGCGAAGAAAAGTCCGCCGACATCACCGACGCTGGCCTTGGCGGCCGATGCCGCTGAGAGCATTCTGGAAAGGAAAGCATTTCGGACGGCGTCTTTACCGTGGATCAGGAGTGGCGGATCACCTTCTTCAACCGGGCCGCCGAGCGAATAACCGGGCTATCACGCCACGAGGCCATCGGCCGGCGATATTCCGGAGTCTTCCGCGCGAGCCTGTGCGAGGGCGACTGCGCCCTGCGCAAAACCTTCGCGACAGGCCGCCCCGTCGTCAACCAAACGGCCTTCATCGTCAACGCCGAGGGTCGCCGGATTCCCATCTCGCTTGCCACAGCGTTGCTTCGCGACCGCGAGGGCAAGGTGATCGGTGGGGCCGAGACCTTTCGTGACCTCAGCGTCGTGGAAGAACTCCGCCGCGAACTCCAGGGGCGGTGGCAGATCGGTGACTTCATCAGCCGGAGCCCGCGCGTGCAACCGATCGTCGAACTTCTTCCCACCCTTGCCACCAGCGATTCGACCGTCTTGATTCATGGAGAAACCGGCACGGGCAAGGAATTGCTGGCGCGGGCCATTCATGACCTCAGTCCACGCCGCTCCCGCCCGTTTGTCGCCGTCCATTGCGGCGCCATTCCCGACACGCTTCTCGAATCGGAGCTGTTCGGCTACGTCCGAGGAGCCTTCACCGGCGCCCTTCGCAACAAGCCCGGCCGGTTTGCCCTGGCGGAGGGAGGCACGCTCTTTCTGGATGAGATTGGAGACGTCAGCCCGGCCCTTCAAGTTCGGCTCCTCCGGGTGCTGCAGGACCGGACCTACGAGCCGCTCGGGGGTACCGAAAGCTGCCGGGCGGATGTCCGGATCATCGCCGCGACTCATCGCGATCTGAAGGAGCAGGTCCGGCAAGGCCGCTTCCGCGACGACCTCTTCTATCGGCTGAGTGTGGTGCCCATCGAGGTGCCTCCCCTTCGCGAACGCCGCGAGGATATCCCGCTGCTCGTTCAGCATTTCATCGAGCGGTTCAATCGCCGATACGGCCGCTCCATCACGGGCGTGGAACCGGACGTTCTTCATCTGCTGATGGCCCACGACTTTCCTGGGAATGTTCGGGAGCTGGAAAACATTATCGAACGCGCCTTTGTTCTTTGCCGCGGCGACCGTATCGAACGAAGCCATCTGCCTGCCCCCGGAGATCGCCGGTTCCCCCCGCCTCCCAGAGGAGGAGGGAACAGCCTCTCTACGACTCCGGAAACGGACCGCGGAAGCGCAGGCCATTCGGGAGGCGCTCGAAGCGTGCGGATACAACCGACAGGCCGCCGCCCGGCTCCTGGGACTCCATCGGAGCACCCTCTTTCGGAAAATCAAGGCTTTTGGCCTGTCCATTCCTGACCGCCGCCGCGCCCCCCAGAACGCTTCCCCTTTGTTGCCGTCATGAGACGTTTTCCCTTTTTTTGTTGCGGAACGACAACTTAGTCTCGATCCGTGTCGGGTATCGGCGTAGGGAACTAACTCTCTGGTGATCAAAGGGATGCGAGAAATCGTTCCAGAAAGGTCGGGACTGGCACGTTTCCTGATCTTTAAGGAAGATCCGGAGAGCTGGCCATGCGAATCAGACTATCCTTGCTGAACGGGCGGATTTCGCCTCTATTTGATGTATCGCGGAAGATTCTGCTCGTCGAGGTGGATCAGAACGGGGTTCTTTCCCGGGAGGAGACCTCGCTGCCGGGGAGTGGTCAGTGGGACCAGGCGGTGGCTTTGGCGCGTCTTGGACCGAAGGTTCTGATCTGCGGCGCGATTTCCCGTCCGCTCCTGATGCTCCTAAGCGCCTATGGGATCGAGGTGATTCCCTTCACCGCCGGTCCGATCGAAGAGGTGCTGCAGGGCTGGTTCAAGCGGCGGCTCTCCGATCCGGTCTATCGCCTGCCGGGATGTTGTCGGGGCCCTGGTGGAAGGATGGGGTGGCGCGGCAGGCCTTGGCAGCGGGGCGGGTGTCCGAGACCTGGGCCCTGAGTCTAGGCGGGTGGATCGGACGAGTCGGACTTGTCGGACAGGTCAGACTTGTCGGACGGGTCGGATTGGGCCGACCAATAGCGCGGCCGAACGGCCGAAATCGACCAGGAGCTCTTCGAGGCTGGCCCGAGCCACACTGGTGAGCTTGAGGTCGGCCTTCTTCGAGGTTGCTGAGGCCATGCTGCCCTCGGCCATCTTTGGCACGCCGCTGCGCGCTGCCTGGACCATCTTGTCGTGCGTGCGGCTGTGTTTGTCCACAAAGCGATGACGGAAGGCCACCGTCCCATCGTCGGTCCCTTGGGCGGTCTGGAAACTCCATGGCTTTGGATGCTCAGGTGCCCGCGAATATCACCGTTGGCCTCTCGGAGGCGCCACCGGAATCGTTCCCCGTTGAGCGTCGGAAGATCGCTCCCCAGAATGGATGAACAAGGCCGTTTTTTCTTGAACCCTGGGACAACAATGCGCTAAGGATCTTCCATAAATCGAAGAGGCGGGGCGTGTTGCAGCGGGAACCATGAAGCGATGCCTATGATCCTCTATCTCATGCGCCACGGCATTGCCGAAGAACCGACCCCGACCATGGCCGATTCGGAACGGGCTCTGACGCGGGAGGGACGACGGAAAACCCGTGCCGTAGCGAAAGGGCTCCTACGTATGGGCGTCCCACCCCTTCCAATCGTGTCCAGTCCTTTCCGCCGGGCACGTGAAACGGCGGTCATTGTGGCGGGGGTATTGAACGGCCGCCCGGACGTGACGTTGTTGCCCGCCCTTCAACCCGGTGTCCCTGCCTCCTCCCTGATCCGCTGGCTGCAGTCGCGCCACGAATCGGCCCTTTTTCTCGTCGGTCACGAACCCGATCTCAGTCGTTTGGCGGCGGCATTACTGACCGGCGAGGGGACTTTGAATCTGGCCTTCAAAAAGGCAGGGGTCTGCGCGATGGAATGGAGCGGCCACCTCCGGCCCGGCCGTGCGCGTCTGCTTTGGTTCATGCCGCCCCGGGCTCTCCGGCGCCTCCGAAGGTCGAACCCGGACGAGGATGAGGAATGACCGGCCGCATTCAGGAAACCGAAGCGGTTTTTATTGTCCCGTCCCGGACGGCGCTGGAGGAGATTTCCGCGTTACTGAAGGCGGCCGGCGCCCGGACCCTCTCCCGGCCAAAGTCGCAGATCGTATGCGATGTGTATGTGGATACGGCCGACCGTCGGGTGATGCAGGCCGGGGCCGCCCTCCGTTTTCGCACAGAGAACGGAAAACACACACTGACCCTCAAGAGCCTCGATCCGCTCAGCGAAGGCATGGCCTCACGGTTGGAACGGTCCGAGCCTCTTTCCCGTGTTCCGGACCGATTTCCCGCTCCGCTCCCGCGCGACGTGCGGGATGAGGCCCTGTGCCGGCTTTTGGGAAAGCGGCGGCTGCGTGTTCTGTTCCGGATCGAACAACATCGGCGGGTCTGGCGCGTGGCCACGAGCCGAGGCGCCGTCCTTCTGGTCAGCGCCGATGAGGTCTGCTGGCGGCTCCCCCGGCGGCGTTCCCTCACCGGCTTTCGGCTGGAACTGGAGTTCATCGAAGGGCCACGGGCGGCGCTCGCCGCCCTGGTCCAAACGATCCGGAAGCGGAGCCGATTTCCCTTGGCCCCGCGCTCCAAGTTCGAGGAGGGACTGCATGCGGCGGGGATTGTCCTTCCCACGTTTCGGGAGGATCCCGCCTGGACCCTCCGCTCGCGCGATTCGTTCGACCGCGGGGCCCGGCGCCTTATCGGCCGTCAACTGGCCCGCCTCCTGTGGCTGGCCCCCGGCGCGCAGCTCGGGCTCGACCCCGAACGTCTGCATGCCTTTCGCGTAGCGGTCCGGCGGTTGCGCAGCCTGCTTCGGTGGTTTCGGGGTGCTCTACCGGAGCGGCTGGAATCGGCGCTCGAAACCGATCTGGGCTGGATCCACGAGGTGACGGGGCGGAGCCGCGATCTCGATCTCTTTCTTTCGCGGTTGGCCGAGGAGGATTCCGGCGGCAGGCCATCCCCCCTCTGGCGGCGCCGACTGCAGTCCCGTTTCGAAACGGATGCCGAGCGCGCGCGCCGTGAGGCCTCCGCGGCGCTGGCCTCGGCCCGCTTCGCCCGTCTGCTCCGCCGGGTTCAGCGGTGGACGCGCGCCGAGTTGTGGGGACGAATCACGCGAACGGGGCCCCGTCGCTCCTTTGCTCGGGAGGCGGCCCATCGCTTTCGAAAGGTGGCGAAAAAATCGGCCCGAAAGGCCGATCGTCTTCGGATCGGAAGTGCGCCGACCCGCTATCACCGCGTCCGAAAGGCCTTCAAACACCTCCGCTACGGGCTCGAGCCATTGGTCCCTTGGGAAGGACAGAAGGCAGCGCGGACCCTCCGTCTTCTGGAACGCTTCCAGGACCTTCTGGGCCGGCACCAGGATGCGATCGTTGCTCAGACTCTTCTGGAGGAGGCCATCAAGGCTATGCCCCGCCTTCGGGGAAAGGCCGGGGCGGAGATCGAACGGTTTCGCCGATCCCTGGAGAAGGAGGCCCGTCAGGCGCGCGCCGCGTTTCGAAAGGCCTGGGAAAAAGAGGGCGCCCGGCTGAGGCGAAAAATTTTGACAGAAACGCTGTTGAAGGGGTAATTTAACGGTCGACGTTCCACCGCGTCCGCGGTGGTTTTTTTTGTCCCGGCGGGTGTTCCGTCGGGGGAGGCGGCCATGAACACGACGGGAATGGACATCGAACTGTTGGATACGACCCTTCGGGACGGGGCTCAGGCGGAGGGAATCTCCTTTTCGGTTCGAGACAAGCTGGCCATCGTTTCGGCGCTGGACCGGCTCGGCATTCCGCTGATTGAAGCGGGCAATCCGGGCTCCAATCCCAAGGATCTGGAGTTTTTCGAAACGGTGCGCCTTCAGCCTCCGGTCTCCGCCCAACTGGCCGCCTTTGGTGCGACGAGGCGTCCCTCGCTATCGGTGGAGGACGATCCCCAGGTCCGGGAACTTCTGGGGGCTGGGACTCAGGTCGTGGTGATTTTTGGAAAGTCCTGGCCCCTGCACGTGACGGAGGTTCTCCGAACGACATGCGACGAGAATCTGGCGATGATCCGCGATACCGTCTCGGCGGCGGTCGCGGCCGGCCGCCGGGTGATTTATGACGCGGAACATTTCTTCGATGGGTGGCTGGCCGATGCCGGTTATGCCCTTCGGACATTGGAGACCGCGGTCGAGGCGGGGGCCGATACGGTGTCGCTCTGCGACACAAACGGCGGGCGGTTTCCCGAGGAGATCGCGCGCGCGACGGCGGCGGTCATGGAACGGGTTGGCCGACGGGCCCGCGTGGGCATCCATGCGCACAACGATTCGGGGCTGGCGGTGGCCAACTCCCTGGCGGCTGTCCGGGAAGGGGCGACCCATGTTCAGGGCACGCTGGTGGGATTTGGCGAGCGCTGCGGCAATGCCAATCTGGCCGTGATTTTGGCCAATCTGCAACTGAAGGCCGGACGGCGATGCATCCCGGACGAGGCCATGCCTCTGCTGACCCAAACGGTTCGGCAGATCGCCGAGATCGCCAACATCGTGCTGCCCGAGGATATGCCGTATGTGGGACGGCGCGCCTTTGCGCACAAGGCTGGGATGCATATGGACGGCGTTCGAAAGTGCCGGCACTCCTTCGAGCATGTCCCGCCGGAATCGGTCGGCAACGCCCGCCGATTCCTGATGAGCGAGGTCGCCGGCCGGAGTGCGGTCCTGGAGCGCGTCCAGAAGGTGGATCCCCGCGTCCGGAAGGGCGATCCGGTGCTCGACACGCTGGTTCGGCGCCTCAAGGAGCTCGAGCAGCAGGGATATCAGTTCGAGGGGGCGGACGGCAGCTTCGAACTGCTGATCCGAAAGGCGCTGGGTCTCTACCAGCCGGGGTTCAAGCTGGAGCACTACAAGATCCTGGACGAACGACCGTCCGCCTCGGAGTGGGGCGCCTCCGCCATCGTCAAGATCAGCGTGGACGGGAAGGAGGAAATCTCCGCGGCCGAGGGGGATGGCCCCATTCACGCCCTGGACCGGAGCGTTCGAAAGGCGCTCGAGCGGTTCTATCCCTCGATCGGGCGCGTCCGGCTCACCGATTTCAAGGTGCGGGTGCTCGACAGTCAGGCCGCCTCGGCGGCCAAGGTCCGGGTGCTGATCGAATCCACGGACGGGCGGGAGGTCTGGACCACCGTGGGGGTTTCGACGGACATCATCGAAGCCAGCTGGATTGCGCTGGTGGATGCGATTGAGTACAAGCTGATCCGGGACAAGGAACGGGGCGAGTCCCCGCCCGACGAATCAGGAGCCTGACGATGGGCATGACCATGACGCAGAAGATTCTCGCCCGCGCGGCGGGCGAGAGGCACGTCGACGCCGGCCAGTTGATCGAGGCGAAGGTGGACCTGGCCCTCGGCAACGACATTACGGCACCGGTGGCGATCCGGGAGTTTGAAAAGATCGGCTCCGGTCGCGTGTTCGATCGCGATCGGATCGCCCTCGTGCCCGATCATTTCACGCCGAACAAGGACATCAAGGCGGCCGAGCAGTGCCGGATGGTACGGCTCTTCGCTCGCGCGCAGGAGATCACCCACTACTTCGAACTGGGGGAGATGGGGGTGGAGCACGCTCTGTTGCCCGAAAAGGGGCTGGTGGGGCCTGGCGACGTGATCATCGGGGCGGACAGCCACACCTGCACCTATGGCGCCCTTGGGGCGTTTGCGACGGGGGTTGGTTCGACCGATCTGGCCGCCGCCATGGCCACCGGGCTGGCGTGGTTCAAGGTGCCCGCGGCGATGAAGATCGAACTGACGGGCCGGCTTCGGAAATGGGTCAGTGGCAAGGACGTTATTCTAACGATCATCGGGCGGATTGGCGTGGACGGGGCTCTTTACCGTTCGATGGAGTACCACGGGGAGGGGGTTTCGGCCCTCACGGTGGACGATCGCCTCTGCATGGCCAACATGGCGATCGAGGCCGGCGCGAAGAACGGGATCTTTCCGGTGGATGCCGCCACGCGCGCCTTTCTGCGCCGGGTGGGTTACCGGGGCGCCCATCGGCCCGTACAGCCGGATCCCGATGCGACGTATGTGGAGACGCTGACGTTGGATCTCTCGACGGTGGTTCCGACCGTCGCCTTTCCTCATCTCCCCTCCAATACCCGCCCGGCGAAGGAGGCGGGGGAGATCCGGATTGATCAGGTCGTCATTGGTTCCTGCACCAACGGGCGGCTGAGCGATTTGGAAGCCGCGGCCCGGGTCATGGCCGGCCGGCCGGTGCATAAGGGGGTCCGGTGCATCGTCATTCCGGCGACGCCGACGGTTTATCGCAAGGCCCTCCAGCGGGGGCTGATCAAGGCCTTTCTGGAGGCGGGGGCCGTGGTCTCCACCCCGACCTGCGGCCCCTGTCTTGGCGGGCACATGGGGATTCTGGCCAAAGGCGAACGGGCCGTGGCTACGACCAATCGAAACTTTGTCGGGCGAATGGGGCATCCGGAATCGGAGGTTTACCTGGCCAGCCCGGAAGTCGCCGCCGCCTCGGCGCTGACGGGACGGATCACGGATCCCGCAGAGGTGGCGTTTTAAGGGGAAGGACATCGTGCATGAAAGCCGAAGGACGCGTTTTTAAATACGGCGACAATGTGGATACCGACGTGATCATTCCGGCACGGTATCTGAACACCTCGGATCCCAAGGAGCTCGCGGCCCATTGTCTGGAGGATCTGGATCCCACCTTCGTGCAACGTGTGCAGCCGGGGGATCTCATTGTGGCCGGTCGGAATTTCGGGTGCGGCTCGTCTCGTGAGCATGCGCCGCTGGCGATCAAGGCGGCCGGCGTCTCCTGCGTGATTGCGGTCAGTTTTGCGCGGATCTTCTTCCGGAATGCCATCAACATCGCGCTGCCCATTCTCGAGTGCCCCGACGCGGCGGCCGCGCTGGAGGAGGGGGCGCGCGTGGCGGTGGATTTCGAGACCGGGCGCATCACCGATCAGGGTACGGGCCGGACGTGGTCGGCGGCGCCCTTTCCGCCCTTCATGCGGGCGCTGATGGCCGCCGGCGGTCTGGTGCCCTACACCCGCGAGCGGCTGGCGCGGGAGAATTCCGCCTGCTGAGCCCGCGCCGATCACGAAAAAGAATAAAAACAGTTGACACGCCGGCTATAACTGGTATTGTGGTATCTGTTTATAGGAAATAGCCATGACCGATCCTCTCCATATTTCGGAAGCCGCCTCGATCGCCCTGCACACCGCCGTTTGGCTAGCCCGGCAACCGGACGGTTTTGGGCCGGGTCCGGCCATCTGTCGCGCCTTCGGCTTTTCGCCCGCCCATTTTGCCAAAGTCATTCAGACGCTGGTCCGGGCTGGCCTGGTCGAAACACAACGGGGGCCAGCCGGGGGTGTGCGGCTGGCCCGGCCCCCCGCGGCCATCCCCCTTCTGGCCCTGTATGAAGCCATCGAGGGACCTTTGCAGACCGATCGCTGCCTCCTCGATCCCCGGCGATGCCGCGTCTCGCGCTGCCCGCTGGGACAGGCCCTGGCGCGCCTCCGCCGGGAGTTCCGGAAGGTCCTCGCCTCGGCCACGCTGGACCGGGTCGCCGCGGCGACCGAATGGACGTCGCGGGCCGCGGCCTCGCCGTCCAGGAAAACGAAACGGCCAGATCGGCGTTCAACCGTCACGTCTTATTCAAAGAAAGGAGACCTGCGATGACCACCCCTATGTTCTGCTACCAATGCGAACAGGCTGCCGGCGGCAAGGGATGCGAACGATTCGGCGTCTGTGGGAAATCCCCCGAAGCGGCCGCTTTGCAGGATGAGCTGACCGCGGCCCTGATCGGTTTGGCCCGTGCGGTGGAGGGAACGACGACGAGCCGCGAGACGGACGATCGAGTCCTGCGCGCGCTCTTTGCCACCGTTACCAACGTCAACTTCGATCCGGAAGCCCTACGGGTTCTTCTCCGCGAGGTCCGGGAATCGGCCGCCTCTTATGGTGGCGCGCCGGAGCCCGATCCGGCGGCGCTCTTTCGTGGCCCTCCCGATGAAACCTCCCTTCGCTCGACGCTGCTCTTCGGTCTTCGAGGGATGGCCGCCTATGCCTGGCATGCGGCCGTACTGGGCGAACGGGATCCGACGGTTATCGGCTGGCACTACAAAGGGTTGCGCGAGATCGGGCGGCCCCACACCGTGCCGGAGTGGATGGACCTTCTGATGGAGTTCGGAAGGGTGAATCTTGCCTGTATGGCTTCTCTCGACAAGGCCCACACGGAAACCTTCGGTCATCCGACACCCACGGAGGTTTCGACGACGCGCGAGACCGGTCCATTCATTGTCGTGACGGGTCACGATCTTCTGGATCTGAAGCAATTGCTGGACCAGACGGCTGGCCGTGGCGTGAACGTCTACACCCATGGGGAGATGCTGCCGGCGCATGGGTACCCGAAACTGCGCGCCTATCCGCACCTCAGAGGCCACTACGGCACGGCCTGGCAGAATCAGCAGAAGGAGTTCGCCGGTCTGCCGGGCGCGGTGCTCTATACCACCAACTGCCTGATGCCGCCCCGGGGCTATGGCGACCGGCTCTTCACGACCGCCATGGTTGGGTATCCGGGCGTCGCCCACATTCCCGATGGGCCCTCCGGCGTCAAGGATTTCGAGCCGGTTATTCGAAAGGCCCTGGAACTGGGGGGGTGGCCGGAGCGGAATCCAGGGCCGATGCTGAGGACGGGTTTTGCCCGAAAAGCCGTGCTGGATGCGGCCGGGACCGTGATCGAGGCCGTGCAGAGCGGCACGCTCCGCCACATCTTCCTTATTGGCGGGTGCGACGGAGCCAAGCCGGGGCGAAACTACTACACGGAATTCGCCGAGAAGGCGCCGCGGGATACCCTGATCCTGACCCTCGCCTGCGGAAAATTCCGGATCAACCATCTCGATCTGGGGACGCTGGGCGGGTTGCCGCGCCTGCTCGATATGGGGCAGTGCAACGACGCCTATTCGGCCATTGTCGTGGCCAGTGAGCTGGCGAAAGCCTTCAACTGTTCAGTCAACGATCTGCCGCTGACGCTGGTGCTTTCGTGGTTCGAACAGAAGGCGGTCGGCATCCTCTTGACGCTCCTGGCGCTTGGGGTGCGAAACATTCGGATCGGACCCTCCCTGCCGGCCTTCTTCTCGCCCGCGGTGCTGGAGGTGCTGACCCGGCAGTTCGGTGTGAAACCGATCACGACGGTGGAGGCCGATCTGAAGGAGATTCTGGCCGGCTGATCCGACCGCGGCCGCTCAGGCGTCCGTCGGCCGCTGGCCGGAGGCGAAGGCGAACCAGAAGAGGACCCCGACGGCGGCTCCGCCCAGATGCGCGAATGCGGAGACCGACGTTGCTCCCTGGATCTGGAGGACCGCCATCAGAAGCTGTGTCAGCAGCCAGAATAGAAACATGCTCCAGGCGGGAATCTGGATCCATTCGAACAGGAAAAAGAACCGCCACAAAAGAGCGAGTCTCGCCTGCGGGTAGGCCAGGGCGTAGAAGGCCACAACGCCGGAGATGCCGCCGCTGGCGCCGATAAGAGGAATGGTGGATCGGGGATCGGCCGCCAGGTGGAGCCAGTTCCCGGCCAGCGTGGCGGTGAGCAGAAGCAAAGCATAGAGGCCGGAACCGAGGGCATCCTCCACATTGTCGCCGAAGAGGAGCAGGAAGTAGAGGTTGCTGAGCAGATGGAAAAGGCCGCCGTGCAGAAAAAAGGCGGTCAGGAAAGTCCAGCCCCCATTCCGACCGGGATCGGCCGGAATCAACCCCCAAGCACGGACCCAGGACTCGAGATGCGGGAAGGTGAGGATGGCGACGGCCACGAGCAGTAACGCCACTCCCCACGTCACTAGGGGGAAGCGCCGGCGGGGAGGAGAGTCCACCTCGATGGGAAGACCCAGCAGCCCCGGAATCCACTGCCACCATTCGTTGGGCTCGGCCCCCACGGCAATCGCGTCGGAGGGTGGCGGCGAATGGCGCCGCCGCGAGGACGCAGCCGGAGCGCGGTTCGGTGGAGGTGGCTCCGGGGCGTGGGACCACTCGCCGGCGTCCAACCAGACCAGGCCGCACAAGGGACAAACGTCCAGCGTCTCAGCTTGGCCCTCCGGCGCGGGGGCACGCACCTCGACCATGGGATTTCCACAAGCCGGACAGGCGTGGCTGTGAACCCGGCCTGCCCCTCGGGCTTCCTGCCAGAGACGACTGACGGCTTCCTGGGGCGCCTGACGGCGGAGCACCGGAATCGTGGCGGCCCGGCCGTCGCACTGGTCGCAATGCCAGAGCAAACCCCGGGCCGTTTTCCGTTCCGTCAACGGCCGGCCGCATCGAGGACATCGGAAGGTCATCGCTCCCCATCGTTTTGACGGAATTCTAAGGGGCTCAGCCGTCCTGTCACAAGCCTTTTCATGGCGGAACGCCGGGTTGACAGAGGGAAGCCGGGCGCCTACAGTAGGAGGGCTGAACTTCGATCCCCGAAAAGGAACGCGGCGTATGAAATGTCTGGTTACCGGCGGCACAGGATTCACCGGCAAGGCCCTCTGCCTGCGGCTGCTCCGGGAAGGGTGGGCCGTGGTGGCGCTCGACTACAAGGAAGGCCTTAAAACAGAAGAACTCCGCCGGGCTGGCGTCGAAGTGATTCTCGGGTCCGTCACCGACCGCGCGGTGGTCGAACGGGCCATGGACGGTGTGGATACCGTCTATCACCTGGCCGCCGCCTTTCGGGAATTGAATGTGCCTAATTCCTATTACGATGAAGTCAACGTCGGTGGCATGCGGGTGGTCGCCGAGGCGGCCGTCAAGGCGCGTGTCCGGAGGCTGATCTATTGCAGTACGTGCGGCGTTCATGGGAACGTGGAGCATCCGCCGGCCGACGAGACGGCTCCCATTCAGCCGGCCGATTATTACCAGCGGACCAAATACGAAGGCGAACGCGTGTTGGCCGAATACACCGCGAGGGGACTACGCTGGACGATTCTGCGGCCAGCGGCCATCTATGGTCCTGGCGATCCCGAGCGTTTTGCCATGATCTTCAAGTGGGTGGCCCGCGGTTGGTTCCCGATGTTCGGAAATGGCCGCACCTACTATCACCCCCTCTATATTGATAACCTCATTGACGCTTTTCTGCTCGCGACGCCCGATGGCAAGGGGGATGGAGAAGCCTATCTGATTGCCGACGCCGAGTATTTTGAAATCCGCGAGCTTGTTCGCCGGGCCGGGCAGGCCATGGGGGTGAATGTCCGGATCGTCCATTTGCCGTTCTGGCCTCTTCTGGCAGCCGGTCATCTGTGCGAGAGGGTCTGCCGTCCACTTCGGATTGCCCCTCCGCTCTTTCCCCGGCGGGTGGATTGGTATCGGCAGAACCGGGCCTTCCGTATTGACAAGGCCCGGCGCGATCTGGGGTACAACCCCGGGATCGGCATTGACGAGGGGTTGCGCCGGACGGCGGAATGGTATCGGGCGGAAGGATTCATTTGAGCGGCCAGACGCCCAGGACGGCGGCCGGGGAGGGGGCCATACTGGTTCTGGCGCCCCATTACGACGACGAGACCCTGGGCTGTGGCGGCTGGCTGGCGGGGCTTCCGGATAAACGGCCTGTGCGGATTCACTTCGTCTGCGACGGCCGCGGTTCTCATCGCCTGAGGAGACGGCCGCCCGCTCGTCATCCCGACGGCCGCGACCGGGGCGCCATTCGCCGCGCGGAAGCGGAAGCAGCCCGAAGTGAGGAACTGGCCGGCCGGATCAGGAAGGTTCTGGATGAAGAACAGTGCCGCCTCCTTCTGATTCCCTTTCGCTACGATCGTCACGCCGACCACGAAGCGCTCAACCGGGTCGCTCGGGAGGAGGCGTTGCGTCGGACCCCGCCCCCACAGGTGTGGGAATATTTCTGCTATTTCCGCCGCCGCCTCTTTCCCGGCGGCGATATCCGCCGGATGGTGAAGGCCGATTTTCTACGCCGGGTGGACTTGGACCCTGCCCAGCAGACCGTCAAACGTCGCGCCCTGGCCTGTTATCGAACCCAGGGCGAGTCGGGACCCTGGGGTCCGCGGGTGCTGCCGCCGGCGCTGATCGAGGCGGCCATCGCCGGTCCGGAATGGTTTTTCTGCGTTCCCTTTGATCGTTCTTCTTCCGAGCTATGGCGGTGGCCGCTTTGGCGCGTGGCGATGACTCGATGGATCGAGCGGCACGCGCTCCGCCTGCGCGCCCTCGTCCGTAACCCCCTCGGAGTCTGAAACGATGCCATCGCCGATCGCTCATACCGCGGTTGCTCTCTCGTTGGCCGAGGTCGGAAAGGGATGCCTCCGGCCGCGCGCCTCCCGGCCACTTTTCGTGCTGAGTCTGGTGTTTCTATCCCTAGCTCCTGACGTGGATGCCATCGCCCTTGTGCTGGGAGAGGACCTGGGACGGTGGCACAATCAATTCACCCACAGTCTTCTTTTTGCCCTTGGCATGATCGTGGCGGGCTTGGGGGTGTTGCGTCTCGTGGGCGTCGTCGGTTGGCGGTCGGCGCTCGCTCTTTCGGCCGCGGCGGTCGTCAGCCATTTTTTGATGGACTGGGCCTCGGCCGGTCGGGGGCTTATGCTCCTCTGGCCGTTTTCGGAGGTCCGTTATCGGTCGCCTCTCCTGCTTTTCGAAGGGCTCCATTGGTCGGAGGGCTGGTTCTCTCCCCGCCATGTTCTGACCTTGGCCAATGAACTGGCCTTTACGGGGGTGCTGGTCCTGCTGCTGGCGTTCCGGCGACGTCGGCGTCGGCATTCCCACGATTCCCTTTCCGGAACGTGTGTGATAGAGTAACCCTCAGCGCAAGATGCGGAGGCGGTTATGAAAAGGGCCATTCTGGCGGCGATTCTTTGCGGGGGGATGGGTTGGGCAGCCGTAGGCCAGTTGGCCGTGGATGTAGACGGCCTTCTCCGTGAGTTGCAGGCCAATCCGATGGACCCCATCCGTTTGAACCAGTTGCGAACGGCACTGGCGGGCGTGGGCGATCGGGAGCGCCAATGCCAGCTCAGTGTTCTCTATGGACTGGGTCTGCTGGCGCTGGCGCATCGCGAGGAGGGAATGGCTGTCCGGAAGGCGGTGCTCGAACGGTATGCCGGCCATCCTCTTCTGGCGGAACTGGCCCTGGATCAGATTGGCGATCCATGCGGGGCGTGCGAGAACGGGCGGGTCTTTGTGCCGTGTCCCCGCTGCGAAGGGAGCGGGTTGTGTCCGATCTGCAAGGGAACCGGTATTCAGAAGGTGCACGGGCTCCTCGAACCAAGGGAGGTCAAGTGCATGCACTGTCCGGATGCGCCAGGCAAGTGTCCGCTCTGTCGGGGGGCGAAGGGGTATTGGAAGCCCTGTGCCGTCTGCGAGGGAACGGGTCGGCAACCGTCTCCTGCGAAGGCGGAACGGCGGTATCGGATGCTTCTGAAGGCGTTGGCGCCGCCGGCGGTTGCGGAGCCGGTGGTTGTGGTCGTGACAGCGGCTCCCCCGGTCGAGGCGGCGCCGGATCCGGTTCAGGTGGCGCGCGAGGAGGCGGAGCGGGCGGTCCAGGCTGCGCGTGAGCAGGTGGCCCGTTCTTCCTGGCTGTCGCGGTATGGGATCCGGCCGGAGGAGTGGGGTCAATGGAAGGCCGGAGGGACGGAGCGCGACGCGTTGATAGCCCGTCTTCGAGAACGCGGTCTGCGGCATGGGACGCGGGGATGGTTTTTTCTGATTCCCGTTCCCGCAGGACTTCGGTATGAGGTGGCGGAGATCCGAAAGGACCGGGCGGGTCAGACGGTGGTACGTCTCTCCTCGACGCCGACGCCGCCGCGGCGGGGTGAACCGCCGGTGCGGGTGACGCCCCGCGAGGCGCTCCGTCAGGCGGCGGCGGAGCTGGCGCCTTCGCTGGGCGAGTATCTCTCCGACCCGTTGATCTGGGTGCTGGAGGGTTCTGCGGTGACGTTTCGAAAGGGAGAGGTGATCGAATCGGGCGAATGGGTGGCGGCGCTCAACCTGAGCCACGAGGGGATGCTCAGCGTGGTGCCGGGCTACTACCGCTCGGCGGAGGAGGCCGTTCGCCACCTGGGGTTGCGGGAGCCCTGACCCGTAGGGTTTCGGGGGGGAGGGCGGCCCAGCCCCGGATCTCCTCCTGCCAACGCATCGGCGACGGGCAGATGGGGTTGCCGGGGCCGTGGAGCCGGCACCGGCGGATGGGCGCCATCATGGGGAAAACGTTCGGATGGATCTCCCGGACCTGGACGGGCGGCCAGGAATAGTCGCTGTGGACGTAGAAGCCCGGGAACTTGTCCGGATGTTTCTGGCTGGTGATCGCCGTCAGGTCATTGGCGAAGGCGAGCACCAGGTCGCTGTAACACGGGGTCCCGCTGGAGGGTTCGAGATAGCCCGGTGTCAGGCGCCGGGCGCAGGAGAAAAGCGGAGGAAAGAGAGAGAAGGGACGTCATGGACGGGCCTCCGGGAGGGAATGCGAGGAGGGGGGATCGAGAAAGACCCAGAGGATGGGATGGGTGGGCTCCGCCACGGCCAGAAACGGAAGCAGATCGCCGAGCCGCAGGAAGGCGGGGGCCATGATCAGCATGACCGAGCTGTCGCGGGAAAGCTGAACCAGCCGTTTCCCGAGCGCGTCGGGCGATTCGATCGGCTCTTCCGTCACCGAAAGAATGGGTTCTTCCCGGCCTTCTTCCCACTCTTCGGTGAGGAGGGTCAACTGCGCGCGAAGGGCCCCCGCGGCGCTTTCGGCGGGAGAGAGACGAAGTTCGCGGGGTTTCACAATCCAGTTTCGACGGTCCCGAAACCGTTCTTCCGGCAGAAAGGCGCGGTAGTAAGGATGGCCGGTGGGAGGGGGTTCAACGCGGAGCAGGCCGGCCTGTTCCATGAGGTCCAGCCAGGCGCAGACGAGACGGACCTGATCCAGGGATAGCTCAGGGTCAGGAAGGAAGCGGACAAAAGCGTCCTGGCCGCTTTCGGCCACGGTTTTCAAGAAGGTTCGGGCCGCTTCCGGACCGGCATCGGTCAGGAGAGGCTTTCCTTCCGGTGATTCAAAAGAGAGCGCGGGCGGGGCGTCCGGCCTTGCGGAGGGTCCGACCCGCATCGTCAGGTCGTGGACGCGACGACGCTCGGGCGGGTATTCCGGCTCGAGAAGGATCGTGAGGAACTGTCCCCGCTCGAAACGAAAGTCGGCATTGGCGAACTGACGGCCGTACATGGCGCTCTTGCCGGCCTGATGGGGAACGTCGAGAACGGTGTCGGGATCGTTGTAGGCCGAGGCGATCGAGTTGGGTCCGAAGAGATCGGCGGCGTACACCAAGCGGGCAGGGTCTTGGGGGTGAGGAACGAATCGGGAGCCGGTGAACACAAAACCTTGGACCGGAAGCGTCCGGCGGAGGACGGTGTCGAACAGGAGCTGTTCGGCGTGGACCTCGAGAGGGCCAACCGGCTCGCCGGCGATGGAGGGAGGCGTCCACTGAAAGAGCATGTGGACCCGTTCCCCTTTGGGCCAATAGGCGTGCTGGCGGGGGGCGATGGGGCGCCCGGGCGGGAGGCCGATAAAGACAAGCGCCTCATGAATATCGCTGGGCTGGGCGAAGGAGACGGCCAGCGCTTCATAGTCGTGGCCGCTTTGTTCCGGAATGAGAAAGAATTCGAGTTCGGCCCGGGGATCGAGGGCGGTCGCTTCCGCGTAGATACAGACCTGGCGGCGCTTCCGATCGGCCCTTAATCCGCGTCGGACGAAAAGGTCTGAATTTCGCCGGGCTTCGGCTTGGTCGCATTCGTAAAGGCGGGTGACCTCATCCAGGTTTTTCTTCCGCCATGTGGGCACCTCTTCTTCAGAGGGGGTTTCGTCACTCTCCGGGGGAGAGGGGAGCGGCAAAACGGATGACCCGACCGGGGCCCCGGACGGCGGAGGGGAGGGAATGGACCTGGCGGGGCGGGAGCGAAGAAGGGCGATCCCCAGGAGGCCGAACGTCAGCAAGACCGTGGCGAGGATCAGCAGGCGGGTTGGAGGAAGTCCGGCGCTCGGCGGTCGGAAGCGGCGGAGAAGGTGCATAACGAGAGCCTACCTCGATCGGGGAGGAAAAGGCAAGTCTTGCCGTGCGGTTGGAACCGGAAGGTTTTGACGGCCGGGAGGGGCTTCTCTAGAATGAACGGCTTTAGGAAAGGGGTGGATGGATCTCTTCTGGCAGACGTTCGGACTGATGAGCCAGGCGATGAGTCAGATCCTGCTCATCGCGGTCGCCGCCGGTTTCCTGGTCCGCAGGGGCTGGGTGCAAGACCATGAGATCCAGGCGCTGGCGGCGGTGACGATCCATGTTTTGTTGCCCTGCATGATCTTTTCCAAGCTGCTCCAGCAGTTCGATCCGTGGGCGACCCCCGGCTGGTATGGTCTTCCGCTGATCGGCATCGGACTGAGCGGGACGGGGCTTCTCGTGGCCCGGCTGCTCTTTCGACGCGACTGGCGGGAAAAACGGCTTCTGCTCGCGATGAGCAGCCTCCAGAATGCCGCCTACATGTCGCTGCCCATCGGCCGGATCATCTTCCGCGAGACGGCGAGCTACGATCGTTTCGCCATGTACTGTTTCCTCTTCATCCTGGGGTATAGTCCGCTTTTGTGGAGCGTGGGCAAGGCGCTCACGTCCGAGACGAATGGGACGCGATCGGGATGGCGGGGATTCATCACGCCCCCCTTTGTGGCCAACGTTCTGGGGGTGGTCGCCGCGTTCGTGGCCGCCGGCCGGTGGCTTCCGCGCCTGTTGCTGGAATCGGCCTCCCTGCTGGGAGAGGCCACGGTTCCTCTGGCCACCTTTGTGTTGGGGGCGACGGTGGGAGGCATCTCCTTCCGGCGGCCGCCTGCTCTGTCCGATGCGACTCGGGTGGTGCTGGTCAAGTTGATCCTGCTGCCGGCCCTGATGGTGACCGCGCTGGCGGCGCTGGCCGTGTGGCGAGGGCATTCACTGCCTCCGATATTGGGCGATTTTCTCGTCATTCAGGCCGCCTCTCCCCCGGCTACGGCTCTCGCGCTTCAGGTTCGGAAGTATGGGGGTGACGCGCAGCAGACAGGGGCGATGCTGCTGTTGCTCTATCTCCTGTGCACCGTCACCCTGCCCCTGTGGGTGGCTCTCTGGCGGATGGCGGCGGCGTGATCGAGTTCTATCAGGTCGAGAAGCACCTCGGTGGGCGCGCGGTGTTGCAGGGGGTCTCCCTCCGGGTGGCCGCCGGCGAACGGCTGGGGATCGTCGGCCCCAATGGTTCTGGGAAATCCACGTTGCTGGCGCTGATGGCTGGCGAGATGACACCGGATGCCGGGAAGGTACGGGTCGCCGACGGGGTTCGAATCGGCTGGGTGCGTCAGATTCTAACGGCCCGAACAGGCGACGAGACCCTTCTTGAGTTTGTGGAGAGCGGCCGGAGCGATCTTCTTGCGCTGGAGAGGGAGATCCGGACTCTGGACGAACAGATCCATCGGGCCGGTAGGGAGGAGGCGGGCCTGTTGCTGGAACGGCTCGGCGCGCTTCAGACCCGGTTCGAGCACGAGGGCGGGTACCGCCTCCGGTCACGCGCGCAACAGCCGTTGAGCGGACTGGCCTTTGCCCAGGAGGAGTTTTCACGTCCATTCCTCTCCTTCAGCGGCGGGTGGCGGATGCGCGCCGAATTGGCACGGGCGGTGGCGGCTGAGCCCGATCTCCTGTTGCTCGATGAACCCTCCAACTATCTCGATATTCCCGCTGTCGAGTGGCTCCAGGGGGTTTTGGAGACCTTTCCGGGAACGCTGCTTCTGATTTCGCATGATCGGTTCCTGTTGAATGGATTGACGACGGAAACGTTGGAGGTGCATGAGGGACGGGTCACGCGCTATCGGGGGAGCTTTGACCGGTATCGTCGGGAGCGGGAGCGGCGGATCGAACAGGCAGCGGCCGAGGCGCGAAACCTCGAACGGGAACGGCGCCGTCTGGAACGGTTCATTGAGCGGTTCAAGGCCACCCATTCTCACTCGGCTCAGGCGGCCAGCCGGCAGAAGCAGCTGGCACGGTTGGGCGAAGCGACCCCGGTGGCTTCGGACTGGTTGGCGCCGGTGCGCTTCCGGTTGCCGTCGGCACCCCCCCTTGGGCGAGGTGGTGCTTCGCCTGGAGGGGGTTGGGCATTCGTACGATGGGGAGCGCTGGGTGTTGAAAGGAATCCACCTGCAGATCCCGCGGGGCGAGCGATGGGTGGTGATCGGACCGAACGGTGCCGGAAAGAGCACGTTGTTGCGGCTGATGGCGGGACGGATCCCTCCCTCGGAGGGGTGTGTCCATTGGGGATCGCGGGTCATGACGGCCTACCTTTCGCAGGATTTCGAGGAGACATTCGAACGGGGGCGAACGGCTTACGAAACCGTCCGGAGGGCGGCGCCCGAGCGAGGCGAGGCGGAAATTCGACCGGCGAATCTTCTGATTCTTGACGAGCCGACCACTCACCTTGACCTTCCGGCCCGCGAAGCGCTTGAGGAGGCGCTGGCCCTCTACGATGGAACGCTGGTGGTGGTCAGCCACGATATCGCCTTTGTGCGCCGAATCGGCGCAAGGGTTCTGGAATTGACTTCGGCGGGTATCCGAGCCTTCCCGGGTGCCTACGATGACTATGCGGAGTGGCGGGAACGGCAGGATCGGGGAAGGCCGGACGCGGCCGAGGAACCCGCCCGCTCCGATACGCGGCGGGAGCAGCGGCGTCGGCGGGCGGAGATCGTCCAGCGCTATGGGCGGCTCAAGCGGCCGCTCGAAGAAGAGGTCGCTCAGGCCGAGGAGGCGATCGCACAGTTGGAGCGGGAACAGAAGGCGCTGATCGCTGTTTTGAACAAAGGCACGGCCGAGGAGAGGGTGAAGGCTGGCCGGCGATTGGCTGACCTCCAGCGGGAGCTCGAGATAGGCAACCGACGGTGGGAACGGGCAGCGGTTGCGCTGGAGGAGGCTCGACAGGCGTTTCTTCAGGAATTAGAATGGTTCGAAAAGGAGGCTTCGGATGCCGATCTATGAGTATCGGTGCCGCTCATGCGGGAAAACGTTCGAGCACTTGCATCGGCGGCTGGGAGAGCGGTCTCCGGCCTGCCCCTATTGCGGGTTCCAAAAGGTCGAGAAGCAGTTCTCGACCTTTTCGCCCGGGAAGGGAGAGAGTGGGAGGGGAGATGACGCTCCGGCGTGTGCCCGCCAGGGAACCTGTTCGTCAAAATGTCCCGCGGCCGGTCTCTGTGGACTCTCATGACAACGATTCATCCTTGCCAACCCTACCGGGTGGTACTGGAAGCAAGGCATCGAATCGCCCTGCCGGATGGACGGTCGGCGTTCAAGATCTACTACGTTAGCATCGTGGGCCGATCCGAACCGGAACGATATGAATGGCAACGGAGCGGACTCTCGTTCGATCGTTTCGAGAGGGCAAGGATACGAAATGGCCACCCTCGCCCTGCTCGATCTCCAGCGGGCAGAAGGCTGGATGGAATTTGCCTGCCTGGCCGAGTCGGCCCTTGCTGCTGAAGAACATGCGGCCTGGGGAAGAGCAGCGACGGAGGATGACTGGGATCGAACTGATGAAACTGAGAAAAATAAAATTTTTTGTGGGCGGGTTGACATCCGAAATCTGGCGTGATATACTTTCAATAGGAATTGGGAGAGTTGCGAGGAAACACAGCGTAGAAACCTGAGGAGGGTCAAGGAATGAAGATGAGCAAGGCGTGGATCATGGTGGTGGCTCTGGCGGTTGGACTTGCGGCGACCGGCCAGGCTCAGGTCACGAACGCAGGCTTTGGGGTGTGGACGTTTGAAGGAATTGATATTGGGACGTCCCTTCTTGGGGCAGGCGATGCAGGCCATCCCATTGCACCCGGCTATGGAAGCTGGTCGGCGGACACCAATAACGGCGTCGCCTATATTACGAACTCAACGGTGGGCAATCCGGGATTCGGGATGCCGAGTGAAGGCAGCAACAGCACCAAGGCCCTCTATTTCGACGGCAGCGTGACGAATCATATTAATCCTGCGGATGCTAACATAGAAGAGAAGGCCTTCTTTGTGGATTTCGTGCTGCTTCCCTCGCAGTTGGAGGATGCTAGTCTTCTATCATCGATCGATAATGAAGAGGTAAATATTGCTTTTTTCTGGGATACAAACGGCTACTTCAATCTTATACACGGCAACAGTTTAGCGTATTTTGTAACAAGCCAATGGACGGATGTTCAGTACGATTCGAATTCTTGGGTTCGGGTGACCATTCTTCAGGATTGGAGAGAGGAAGCAATGATCGAAAATTATTCAGTGTTTAAAATTTGGGTGAATGGTACCAACCTGAGTCACGCCAATGGATATACTACTGGGGCTAATAATACCTATACCACAAATGGACCGTGGTTCGTGATGCCGAATTCAACATCGGAGCCATACGGGATGAGAGGGCTAGTTGGAATGGGAGTAGGAACGATCGACGATGTAGTGATTACGGATCAGAATCCGTATGGTGGCCCCGTTCAGATCGAAGTTATCGCAGCTTCGGAGAATTTGGCCTATGGAACGATCACCCCGACCGGAGCTGTGATGATCGTTCAGGGCTCTCCCCAGAACTTCCTTCTCGAAACGGTTCCGGGTGTGGATGTCTACGTGACTGGCCTCAAATTGAACAGCACCCAGATCTATACGAATACCGATACCGCTGTCACCGCGCAGCAGTGGTCGGTTTCGTATGAGCAGGCGGTGGCTTATGGCACCAATGTGACGGCGCTCTTTGCCGTGAAACCCGGTACCCCGGCTCAGTGGATAACGGGCAGCTTCACGATCGGTCCGGGAGGCAACTACCTGACATTTGCAGAGGCATTTGCGGATGATGCGGACGGCGATGACTACTCGAACCTGCAGGAGGCGATCGCCGGAACGAATCCCACAAATGCCGCATCGTACCTGAAGATTGATGCGATAACCATTGATGATGATGGGAACGTGATTGTCACATTCGAAGGATCGGATGATGGTGCGTCCGTAGATTACGAGATCCATGCGGCTGACACGGTGGATGGAACCTATACCAATATAGTAGAGGTACCGAAGTCGGCAGGCACTAAGAATGTCGCAATTGACCCAGGCGCTGCGCCTAAGAAGTTCTACAAGGTTGTTATTCCCTATCCCTGACGGGTAACGGCAGTAACCGAAACGGGCCGAGGGTTTCCCCCGGCCCGTTTTTTTTGATGAAATCGTTTGACAATTGTTTTGCCTCTGTTGTACGGTGCGTTCGTTATTAAGTCGCGGGACAGTCGTCGAACCAGGGGAGAAAAAAGTGAAAGAGGCGGTGACTCTTGGTGGATCCATCATTATCGCTACAGGATTGCTGGCTCAGGAGGGGCTGGAGGAACAGGCCTCGCTCTTTTCTCCGAAATGGTCAGCGGGAGGGCAAATTCGATTGCGTCAGGAGGCCTTCGAGGATGTGCCGATCGTGGCCGACCCGCCAGGCGTAACGCGAGGGGGTGCCAACAACTATTTTCGGGTTCGGTCGCAACTCTATGTGAGCGTCGAGGTAGATCCTCAGGTCGGTGTGTATGGACGTCTGGTCAACGAGTTCCGAGAATATTTGAAACCGGACGACAACAAGGAGTGGGAATTTCCGGATGAAGTGGTCGTGGATAACCTTTACCTCCATCTTAAGCGACTTCTTCCAAATGAGGCGCTTTCCCTCCGAATCGGCCGGCAGGATCTATGGGCCTCTCCTGGGAAACCATTCGGAAATGGTCGGTTGATATTCGAAGGGACGCCTAAAGACGGATCCCGGACGATGTTCTTCGATGCCATTCGGGCGACCTATAAGACTGACAAGACCCAGATTGATGCCATAGGAATCTACAATCGGTCGGATGCCACTTTGGTGATCAACGATCAGGACCGTGACAATGTGGGATACACGAAAGGCTTCAATGATGCCGTGGAATCCGGCTTCATTCTCTACGCAGCGCACGAATGGGTTCCCTCGCTGGCCACGGAGGGGTATTATATTTACAAGCGGGAGCATGAGTGGCTGAATGGGGCGACGGTGATGCCGCCGGCTGACCTCCATACGGTCGGGGCCCGTTTGATGCCCCAATTTGGAGAGATGCTTTCAGCCAGCCTAGAGGGCGCGGTGCAGTCGGGCACACGTGGCGACACCCAGCTTTTCGCCTACATGGGAGAAGGCATGGCCAATCTTGCGCCTCTTTCGGAATCTTCATACAAACCCGTCCTTTCCGCGGGTGTGCTCCTCTATTCTGGGGACCGGGCGAAAACCGATCATCTCGAACGGTGGGATCCTCTCTGGGGTCGTTATCCCCAAGTTGGCGTTGGGGGTGATTTGATGATCCTGACCTATGACGCTGAAGGGGCTGGCTGGTGGTCGAATCTCCTCTTTCCTAATCTCTCCGCGTCGGTGTCGTTTCCCTTCAAGGAGGCCAAAGCCACCGCCATGTTGGGTCAAGCCATGGCCCAACAGAAGAATGGACCTGGCGATGGGCGGGCGCGTGGCCTCTATGCGGGGCTCCGTTTGGATGCGACCATGGCCCGCGCGCTGGTTGGGCAGAAGGACCGCCTGACGATGCAGCTCCTGGGCGAAGTGCTGGATCCTGGGAGCTATTACAAGGCGGAACGAGAAACCGCCTACTGGGCGCGCTGGGAACTGACCTATTCGTTCTGAGGCGGAGCGATGACGCTCTTTTTTCAGAAAGCGCTTGAATGCGAACCGGTTGAACAACGCCGGGCGCGTCAGAGCGAACGGCTGCGAGCGGCGGTTCACCGGGCCTACGAGCGGGTCCCCCTCTATCGTCGGAAGTTCGACGCGGCCGCCTTGACCCCGGCCGATATTCGGGGTCTCGAGGATATCGAAAAGATCCCCTTTACCGTCAAGGATGACTTTCGGGCCGAGTATCCGTTCGGCCTCTTTGCCGAACCCCTCGAAAAGATTGTCCGGCTCCATGCCTCTTCTGGCACAACGGGCAAGCCGACGGTCGTCGGCTACACGCGGGCGGACATAGACCTTTGGGCCGACTGTTGCGCCCGCCTGCTGGTCAACGGCGGGGCTACGCCGAAGGATGTCCTCCAGGTCGCCTACGGGTACGGTCTCTTTACGGGTGGGCTGGGATTGCACTACGGCGGCGAACGGCTCGGCGCGACGGTGATCCCGATCTCCGGCGGTAACACCAAAAAGCAGCTGATGCTGATGCAGGACTTCGGAACAACGCTGCTGGCCTGTACCCCTTCCTATGCGCTTCAGCTCGCCGAGGTGGCGCAGGAAGAGGGCATGGATCTCCGGAACCTGAAGCTCAAGGCGGGCTTCTTCGGCGCCGAGCCATGGACCGAAGAGATGCGGCAGCAGATCGAGCTTCGCCTGGGTCTTAAAGCACTGGATATCTATGGCTTGAGCGAAGTGATCGGCCCCGGTGTCGCCGGCGAATGCCTCGAGCAGTCGGGGCTACACGTCTTCGAAGACCACTTCTATCCGGAAGTAATCGATCCGGCGACCGGCCGACCCGTTCCGGACGGCACCTATGGAGAGCTGGTGCTCACCTGCCTGACCCGGGAGGCGATTCCGCTGCTCCGTTACCGGACGCGGGATATCACCCGGCTCGATGCTACCCCATGCCCGTGCGGACGGACGTTCCGCCGCATCGCCCGGCTGACGGGCCGGACGGACGACATGCTCATCATCCGCGGCGTTAATGTTTTCCCGTCCCAGATCGAAAGTGTGCTTATGCGCATCGAGCAGGTGGAACCCAACTACCTCATTGTTGTCGATCGGACGGGTGTGATGGCCGATCTGGAAATCAAAGTCGAGGTCAATGAACACCTCTTTTCCGACGAGGTTCGCAAGCTCGAAGCCTTGCGCGCGCGGATCGCCTCGGAAATGTATAGCGTGCTGGGTCTCCATGCGAAAATCACGCTGGTCGAACCCCGAACGCTGGAACGGTCCGTCGGAAAGGTCCAGCGGGTGGTGTTCGTGGATCACAAGAAGTGAACCGACGGCGCGGGAAGGAGACGGTGATGAAAGTCAAACAGATCTCCCTTTTTATGGAGAATCGGGCCGGACGATTGGCGGAAGTGGCCCGAATTTTAGGTCAGGGAGGCATCAACATCCGCGCCCTTTCACTGGCCGACACCTCCGATTTCGGAATTCTTCGACTGATTGTCAACGACGTGGACCGCGCGCTAGCGCTTCTCCGCACGACGGGACATACCGTCAGCGTGACCGATGTCATTGCCGTCGAGGTTTCCGACAGGCCGGGGGGACTGGCTGACGTGCTGGGCACCCTCGAAAAGGCTGGCTTGAACGTCGAGTACATGTATGCCTTTGTTGAAAAGGCCACGGACAAAGCAGTCCTTGTCTTCCGATTCGAGGACACCGACCGGGCTTTGGAGGTCTTGCGGAAAGCAGGCGTTTCCGTTCTCGATCCTGCGACCGTTTATTCCCTGTGAAGATCGAACGGCTCCGACTTCAGGTGAACGAAGCGGATGCCACGGTGCTGGTCAAGCGGCTGTTGAGCGCTTCCCAAACCCAAGTGGACAATCTGAGCATCCGTTTTGAGGAAGGCGTTATCCGAACGGAGGCCATGGTGACGATCCCCCTCGGAGGGCCGCTTTTGGTGTCCGCACTCTGGCAGCCTTCCGTAACCCCGGAAGGCGGAATTCGTTTGGAAATGGTGACTGTCCGAGCGGTCGGCCTCTCCGGAGGATGGATCAAATCGGTCCTGATGGGCCGCCTGACGGCCGCGACCGGCGTCCATGAAATTCGCCCCGACGGCGATGCGTTGGTGGTGGATCCGGCCCTGTGGGAGCGACGGCTCTCGCCCCCCGTCGAGATGCGGATCCGGACCCTTACGGTTCAGCCGGGCCTTCTGATCGTGGAGGCCTGATCAGAGCAGGGCGTCAAGGGCCGCCTTGAGTTCGGTTTCGCTGCGCAGCCCCACCAGCGTCTGTGCGATTTTTCCGTTCTTGAAGAAGAGCAGGGTAGGAATGCCGCGGATTCCGAACTCGGCAGCCAGATCGGGCGCTTCATCGGTGTTGACCTTGACGAAACGGATTTTCCCGGCGTACTGACCGGCCAGCCGGTCCAAAATGGGCGCCAGGGCTTTGCAGGGCGGGCACCACGTCGCAAAAAAGTCGGCGACAACCGGTCCTGTAGCTTGGCGGACCTCCTGGTCAAATTGAGCGGCGGTAATCTCTTTGACGTTTTCCATTGGCAGGCCTCCTATTATGTTTTGAACGAGTATACACCCCTGCGCCGTGGATTCCCACCCTTTTTTCTGGGCTCGTCATTGCATCTCCGAGCGTCTTGGAGTATAGTCCGGGTGAACAGGGAAAGTGTGAGGAGGGCGACCGGGAGTTCGACCATGCTTGATATCCGACGGATCCGAGAAAATCCGGATCAGATCCGGGCCGGCCTGCAGCGGCGCGGGGCTGATCCCTCGTTGCTGGAGGCGGTCCTTGCGGCCGACGAACGCCGCCGGGAGATCCTCCGCGAAACGGAGGCGCTGCGCCGCGAGCTCAATGCCGTCTCGAAGGAGATCGCGCGCATGAAGCGTGACGGCGTGGACACGACCACCCAGCAGAACGAGATGCGCCGCGTCGGCGACCGGATCGCGACTCTCGAACAGTCGCTCCGCGATATCGAATCCACCCTTCGCGACACCCTTTTGCGGGTGCCCAATCTCCCCCATGCCAGTACACCCGATGGCCGTTCTTCAGCGGACAACCCCGTGGTGCGCGAGTGGGGGACCCGTCGGACCTTTCCCTTTCCCCCTCGTACCCATCTGGAAATCGGTGACCGGCTGGGGCTTTTCGACTTCCCCCGTGGCGCCAAGATTAGTGGCGCGGGATTCCCGGTCTATGTTGGTATGGGGGCGCGCCTCGAGCGGGCGCTTATCCATTTCATGCTGGACCTTCACACGCGGGAGCATGGGTACACGGAAGTCTCGCCGCCCTTTGTGGTCAATACGGCCGCCATGACCGGCACCGGTCAGCTTCCCCGCATGGCGGAGGATATGTATCGCGTGGCGACCGACGATCTCTGGCTCATTCCGACGGCGGAAGTGCCGGTGACCAACTTGTACCGGGATGAGATCATCGAGAGGCCGTTGCCGATCAAGCTGACGGCCTATACCCCCTGTTTTCGCCGAGAAGCCGGAGCGGCCGGGCGCGATACGCGGGGGCTCATCCGCGTCCATCAGTTCGACAAGGTGGAGATGGTCAAGTTTGTGGAGCCTGAGCGTTCGTATGAGGAGCTTGAAACCCTGACGGCGGATGCGGAGGATGTGCTCCGCCGGTTGGAGCTGCCCTATAGGGTGGTGGCCCTGTGCGCGGGCGACATCAGCTTTGCAGCGGCCAAGTGTTATGACCTGGAACTATGGGCACCCGGGCAGCAGGCCTGGCTCGAAGTCTCCTCCTGCAGCAACTTTGAGGATTTTCAGGCGCGTCGGGCCAATATCCGGTATCGCAAGGCCGACGGAAAACCGGAGTTCGTCCACACGCTCAACGGCTCGGGGGTCGCCCTGGCTCGCCTGGTCGTGGCCCTTCTGGAGAATGGTCAGCAGGAGGATGGCAGCGTTGTGTTGCCCGAGGTCCTGGCGCCCTATTTGGGCGGGCTCCGTCGTTTGACGCCTCCCTCCTGACCGGCTCGAAGGGCCGACACGAAAAACCGGATGCTCACGGTGACCGCTCTTGTGGAACGGCGGATCAGGGAGGCCGATCGCCGATACGGCCTCTTTCCCCAGGGCGCGCCTTTGGGCGTGGGTGTTTCCGGAGGTGCTGATTCGATGGCCCTTCTCCATGGTCTTATCCGGCTGCGGCCGCGTCTTGGTCTGGATATCGTGGCCCTTCACCTTCACCACGGTTTGCGCGGCCGCGCCGCCGATGCCGACGCCCGTTTTGTGCAGGACGCATGCCGTCGGCTGGGCGTGCCTTGCGAGATCGGGCACGTGAACGCCGCGGCGCACGCCAGAGAGGCCGGCCTCTCCCTAGAAATGGCCGCGCGGGAGCTCCGGTATCGTTTTTTTGGCGAGGCGGTCGCGCGTTTGGGATTGGCTCGGGTGGCCCTGGCCCATACCGCCGATGACCAGGCCGAAACGGTTCTCCTCAAACTCTTGCGCGGCGCGGGTCCCCGCGGGCTGAGTGGCATGGCGATCCAGGCGGTGGTGCTCGGGGTGCCGGTGATACGCCCCCTTCTGGAAACGACGCGCCGCGAGGTGGAACGCTATCTCCGCACCCTGGGCGAACGATGGCGGGAGGACCGGTCCAACCGCTCACGGGTCTTTCTCCGAAATCGAATCCGCCATGAGCTTCTTCCTCTGCTGGAACGTTGCTATAACCCGGCCATACGAGCGGTGCTGCCTCGCATGGCCCAGATATTCCAAGAAGAGGAGCGGTGGCTCTCGGAGATGGCGGACAACGCGCTGGCTCGGGCGGGGGAGGACCGCTTGTGCACGGAGCCTCTCACGGCGATGCCCCTCCCCCTCCGCCGCCGTGTCTGGCGCCTTTGGTTACAGCGGGCCGGAGTGCCTGAGGCGGTTCTCGACTTCGATCTGATTGAACGACTGGAACGCTTCCTGCACGGGGCATCGGGAACGGTCGAAATGGACGTGGGGCAGGGGTGGCGGGTTCGCCATGCCTATGGCACGTGGGAGGTGCTGCCGCCCGCCGGCGGGGAAGGGGAACGGCGGCCCCTACCCGAAGTTCCGCTCAAAGTTCCTGGGGTGACGATTGTTCCAGAATGGGGGCTTCTCGTGCGGATCACAGCCAGTCGAGGCTATCCCCATCCGATGGAACCGGGCTTGGGACGCCTTCCGGCCCGCGTTTACGTGGATGCGAAAAAACTTCCCCCAGGGGCGATCATCGCCTTGCGGCCCTGGCGAGCGGGCGACCGGATCGCGGTGGGGGAGGGACGGACGAAGAAGGTCCAGGATTTGCTCACCGATGCGCGGATTCCGCGGCCGCTTCGGTCCCGACTGCCGATCCTGGCGCAGGGCGCCTCGATTCTTTGGGTGGCGGGAGGGCCGCCCTCCTATACCTGGCGCGTTCCCGCCCCTCCTGCCCCGTCCTGGTGTTTGGAAATGGAGCGGCTGACGCAAGAATCCATTGCGTCCGGCCTTCCCTGAGGTGTAAAATGCGGCGTTCACTACTCGGAAGATGAGCGGCTCATGGATTCCAACGATCTGAAAAAAAACTCCCGACAATCCCCGGAGGACAACGGCTCCCCGCCCCTCTTCCGGTATGCCCTGATCTGGCTGGTGCTGCTGACCCTCCTGTTCAGCCTGTACCAGGTGTATGACCGGGTCCAGAGCCAGGCCACGCCGATCCCCTATTCCGCCTTTGTGGATATGGTCAAAGAAGGTCAGATCGCCGAAGCCGAGATCGTGCAGGAGGACATGTCCGGCCGTCAGTACGTACTGGCCACCACGAAGGGCCTTCGGAAGTTGCGGGTGGATATCTTGATGACGAGCGATCTGGGACTGGCGCCGCTTCTGCTCGAACACGGCGTCGCCTTCACCTATCGTCGCTCCTCCCAGTTTCTGCTCATGCTTCTTTCGAATGCTCTTCCGGTTTTGCTCTTTCTGGGTTTGCTCTGGTTTCTCTTCTCTCGCCAAATGCGAGCCATGGGGCAAGGGGCCCTCAGCTTCGGCAAAAGCCGAGCCCGACTTCTGGCCCAGGACCGCAACAAGGTTACCTTCAAGGACGTGGCCGGTATTGACGAGGCCAAGGAAGAGGTGGTCGAAATCATCGAATTTCTCAAAGATCCCAAAAAATTTCAGAAGCTCGGCGGCCGCATTCCGCGGGGCGTTCTCATGGTCGGCCCCCCGGGAACGGGCAAGACACTGCTGGCCAAGGCCATTGCCGGTGAGGCGGGCGTTCCCTTTTTCAGCATCAGCGGGTCGGACTTTGTCGAAATGTTCGTCGGCGTCGGGGCCAGTCGCGTTCGGGACATGTTCGATCAGGCCAAGCGAGCCGCTCCCTGCATTATCTTCATTGACGAAATAGATGCCGTCGGCCGAAGCCGGTTCAGCGGCATTGGCGGCGGACATGATGAACGGGAACAGACGCTCAACGCGCTGCTGGTCGAAATGGACGGCATGGATACCCGCGAGGGGCTCATCGTCATGGCCGCGACGAACCGTCCCGACGTGCTTGACCCGGCTCTTCAGCGGCCGGGCCGGTTTGACCGCCAGATCGTGCTGGATCTTCCCAGTCTCGAGGGGCGCGAAGCGATTCTCAAGATTCATGCGCGATCGGTACCCTTGGCCAAGGATGTGGACCTCCACCGGCTGGCCCGGGGAACGCCGGGCTTTTCCGGTGCCGATCTGGCCAATCTGATCAACGAGGCTGCGCTGCTGGCCGCCCGCAACAATAAGGAGGTTGTCACGATGGCCGACCTCGAAGAGGCGCGGGACAAGGTCCGCTGGGGGCGGGAGCGGCGAAGCCGGGTCCTTGACGAAAAGGAAAAACGGATCACGGCCTACCATGAGGCCGGCCATGCGCTCGTCTCCCTCTTGGTGCCGGAAAGCGAACCGCTTCACAAGATCACCATTATTCCCCGGGGGCGCGCCCTGGGCGCGACCATGCAGTTGCCGGAAAAGGATCGCTACCTGGAAGGGCGCAAGAAACTCCGTTCGCTGGTGGTGCTGCTGATGGCCGGGCGGGCCACCGAGGAGTTGGTGATGGATGATGTCACCTCAGGGGCGGCGAACGATTTGAAGGAAGCGACGCGCCTGTGCCGGCTGATGGTGACCCAGTGGGGCATGAGTGATACGCTGGGCCCGCAGACCTTCGGAGCCAACGAAGAGATCCTCTTTCTCGGCCGCGAGGTCATGCGGCAGCAGGAGTACAGCGAGGAGACGGCCCGTCGCATTGATGAGGAGGTCGGCCGGTTGATCCGTGAAAGTTACGAACAGGCCTCAGCCCTGTTGCGCGCGCATCGCCCGGCCCTGGATGCCATTGCGCAGGCACTTCTGGAACGCGAGACGCTGGACGGCGACGAGGTGCGGCGAATCGTGGATCAGTTCAAGGCCGCCTCGGCCTCCCGGCCGGCGGAACCGAGTTCCGACTCTCCGGGCGCCTCATGAGTCTAAATTCGACGATGCGATGGCGGTGCGGGTCACGCGAATGGACGATTGGACCGCGTCCGCTGGTTATGGGCATTCTGAATGTCACGCCCGACTCTTTTTCCGACGGGGGACGGTTTCTCGATCCGGAGGCGGCGGTTCGCCACGGCTTGGCGATGGCGGCGGACGGGGCGGATCTGGTGGACGTCGGCGGGGAGTCCACCCGTCCGGGAGCCCGGCCGGTCTCACCCGAAGAAGAACAGGCTCGTGTGGTCCCCGTGGTCCAACGTCTCGCCGCGGCAGGGATTGCGGTTTCGATTGATACCCGGCATGCGGAGACGGCCCGCGCCGCCGTTGAAGCTGGCGCCTCTGTGATTAACGACGTGTCCGGATTTATCGAGCCGGCCATGGTGGCGGTGGCGAGGAGCTCAGGAGTGGGTCTCATCGTGATGCACATGCGGGGAAAACCGGCCACGATGCAATCCCTTGCGGTCTATACGGATGTGGTGGAAGAGACGGCCATCTGGCTGGAACAACGGCTGGAAGAACTGACAGCCGCCGGTATTGATCGCGGCCGGATCGCCCTCGACCCGGGACTGGGCTTTGCGAAGACCGCGGATCACAACATCGCCATTTTCAACCGGTTGGAGCGGTTGACCCGGATTGGCCGGCCACTTGTCATCGGGGCCTCCCGAAAGAGTTTCCTTGGCACGCTGACCGGGCGTCCGGTTGGCGAACGCCTGGCGGCCAGTTTGGCCGCCGCCTGCGCGGCGGCCGCTAAGGGTGCACACCTGTTGCGTGTCCACGACGTTCGGGAGACGGTGGATGCCCTCCGGGTGTGGAGCGCCCTGATGGGGATGAGCCCATGATGACCTGGTGGCAGCGTCTGACCTGGCCCGGCCCTCTTGGCGTTCTCGAGATCCTCGTGCTGTCCGTCGGCTTCTACATCGTCATTCGGGTCTTTCGGGGAACCCCGGGCGCGAATGCGCTGTTTGGACTGGCGGTCGTGGTCACGGTCCTTCTGGCCGTCACACGGCTCGCCCGCCTGGAGACCCTCAACTGGGTGTTGCGGCAGGTCTCCCTCACGATGGCTGTCGGTTTGCTCATCCTTTTCCAGCCGGAGTTGCGAAGGGCTCTGGCCGAGGTGGGGCGGCGCCACTTTTTCTGGGCGGTGCCGGACTCTGTCCGGACCATCCAAGAGGTCGTGAACGCCGTGCACCACATGGCGGAACGCCGGATCGGGGCCCTGATTGCCTTCGAACGTCAGATCGGAACCCGGGCCTACCAAACCAGCGGCGTCCGTTTGGAAGCCAGAGTCTCCTCCGAGCTGCTGGAGACGATTTTTCTTCCCCGTTCCCTTCTCCACGATGGCGGCGTGATCATTGCCGGCCATCAGATTGTGGCGGCCGGATGTCTGTTTCCTTTGTCCGAACAGTCGGATATCCACCGCTCGCTTGGCACCCGGCATCGGGCGGCGCTCGGGATCACCGAAGAGACCGATGCCGTCTGCCTCGTGGTGTCGGAGGAGGACGGCACCATTTCCGTCTGCGAAGGCGGCCACATGCGGCGCGATGTGAAGGGGGCGGAACTCCAACGACTGTTGACCGAACGACTGATCGGGCCGACACGGCCGGCCAGTCCCTGGGCCCGCCGGCTGGTCGAATGGGTGGAACGTTGGACGAGGATGACCCATGGATCACGACGTTGAGTTCCAACCGCCTGCCGCTGACCCGGCGAGTCCTTCCTTTGCCAAACGGCGGGAAACGGTGTTATCATGGGGCCTGGCCTTCTTTCTCGGCACCGTCTCCTGGCTTCTCATTCAGGACGCCATCCGGGTGGAGAAGGCCGCTCGGGATGCGTTCGGAGGAAAAGCGGGTTCCGCGAAGCCGGGGCCAGATGGCTTCACCGCCATCCGACTCTCCAACGTGCCGATCCTCGTGCTGGGTTCGGGCCAGGGACAGTGGCGCGTGGATCCGCCCCAGGGCGTGGCCATCATCGAGGGAGATCCAGAGGAGATGAAGACGATCGAATGGCGAGGACTCCGCCTCTTTGTGGACGCCTCCGGGCTCTCGAAACCGGGGCGTTACGAAGTACCGGTTCGCATCTATCTTCCCGGCTTTCCCGCCCTTCTGTCCGCGACGACCGATCCGGAACGTGTCTTTCTGGAATGGATCACACCGTCCACCACCGGCGAGGAGAAGAACCCATGAGGCCGCCTCACGTTTCGGGTTGGGTCTGGAGCCGGGCAACGGCCCAGGCATGGGCCGTTGTGACCGCGGCGGTTCTTCTCGCCGCCTCCTGTCGGTTGCTCGCGGAGGAGCCGGCACCGACGTCCCCGCCGTCATCGTCCGACGCGGCCTCGATCCGCGCGTTATTTGAAAAGGGCGCCTGGGGGGCGGGATTGGCGGCGCTCAAGCGGATTCCGGAGCGTGAGGATGAGGCGACCGATCTCACCCTGCTCCGGGCGGCTGTCGCCTTGGAAACGGCCGATTACAGGAACGCGTTCCGCCTCTATCGCCGGCTTCTCGACCGGTTTCCGGAAGATGCCGGACTAAAGAACAATCTGGCCTGGACGCGGGTTCGCGCATCCGATCCGGCCATTCGGGACTTGGATCGAGCGCTTGACGAGGCCCGCGACGCGCTCTTTCAGCGTCCGTCGGACCCCAACATCTGGAACACCCTGGCCGAAGTATATCAGGCGCGTGGGGAGACCGAGCGGGCTTTGCGCCTGGCGATCCTGGCCCGGGAGCTGGCGCGGGCGGCCGGGGTGAAGGATCTTCGAATTTTTGAAGAAACCGTTCGACGCTGTGGGGAACAGCGCCAAACGACCGTCCCCTGAAGGAGTCGCAAGGTGCCGAAGGAGAACCCAACGTCCGATCCTCGCCCCGTAGGGGGGAGGCGGGATATGGGGGCCGTCCTGCTCATGCTGGGCGCTCTGCTCCTCGCCCTTGCCCTGGTTTCGTATGACTGGCGGGATATCGGATGGCTCCATGCGCCTCCTCATCGGCCGCCCGTCAATTTCATCGGGTTGGTCGGGGCGTGGGCGGCATTCGGACTTTTTATGGTGCTTGGTGCCGCGGCGTTTCTGGTGCCGCTGATCATGCTGATGACGGGGGTGTTGCTTCTGTTCCGGCGGGAGATGTTTGTTCGGTTCCGATTTCTCTGGTCGTTGGCCGCCCTTATCGCGCTGGCGGTCCTGATCGAAATGGAGGAATCGTGGTGGAGTGGGGCCAGCGAGCGGTTTAACTGGCCGGCGCCGGGAGGAGCGCCCTTTCGGTGGCTGACGCAGGATCTCCTCGTTCCCTATCTCGGGCACCTGGGGACCTTCACGGTGGCCGCGTCCGTGTTAGCCACCGCGCTGGTTATGGTCGTGGGCCGGAGGCGGTTGGGACAACTGGCCTCGTTCCTCGGTGGTCTTCTCGCCGAAGGATGGCGTCACGCCGTTGACCAGTGGGCACGCCGACGGGAAGAACGGCGGCAGCAAGGCGAATCGGGATCGGCCGAAAGTGTCAGGTCCAGCAGCCGTCCCCGCTATTCGCCGGCCGCCGTCCCATCGCGCGATCTTCCCCTTGCGCCCGCTCCCGAGCCTTCCACGGAACCCTCGGCCACGCCCGAATCCGCCAAACGACCAGAACGCATCGAATCCCCGGCTTCCGAAAGTCTGGCCCTTTCCTCGGACGAAAAACAGCCGGCTTCGGCGGCTCGGCCACGCCGATCGGATTCGCCCTCCCGGGCGCCCGCGCCTTCACCCGTGCCCCCTCCTGCCCCGGCCGCCTTTCCCAACTATCAACTTCCGCCCATCAGCCTCCTTTCCCGATCGGATAGTCGTGTGCCGGAGACCATCGAGTCGGATCAGGCCGTGACCAGTCGGGTCATCGTCGAAACCCTGGCCGATTTTGGCATCGAGGTTCAGGTGACCAATGTGGAGCGGGGGCCGGTGGTCACCTGCTATGAACTGCTGCCCGCGCCCGGTGTGAAGGTCGAACGGATCGCCTCGCTCAGCAACAATCTGGCGCTGTCGCTCAAGGCCAAAAGCGTGCGGGTTCAGGCGCCGATTCCTGGGAAGGGAGTGGTAGGCGTGGAGGTGCCCAACACCACGGCGAGCGTGGTCCGGCTGCGCGACATCCTGGAAGGCGAGTCCTGGAGGAATCAGAGTTATCAACTGCCGCTGGTGCTTGGCAAGGATGTCGGCGGAAATGATCTCATTGCGGATTTGGCTACGATGCCTCACCTCCTCATTGCCGGTACGACGGGCTCCGGCAAGACCGTCTGCATGAATTCGATCCTGGCGGGGCTTCTGATGGCCCGGACGCCGGCGCAATTGAATCTGGTTCTGGTGGATCCCAAGATCGTCGAATTCACAGCCTACAATGGTCTGCCCCATCTGGTTGGGACCCGGAAAGAGGTGATTACCGACACGAAGAAAGTGGCCGGCGCGCTGCGATGGGCGATTGCCGAGATGGAACGGCGGTATAAGCTATTCGCCAAAGCCGGTGTCCGCCACATTCAGGGCTACAACAGCCGACCGCGGCAGGGCAACCTGTTTGGAGAGGTGGACGCGCCGAAGCCCGATGACTATCTACCCTACATCGTCATTGTCGTGGACGAGCTCGCGGACCTGATGCTTACGGCCGCAACGGAGATCGAAGGCTACATCATGCGGTTGGCCCAGCTTTCCCGGGCCACGGGCATCCACATGATTCTGGCGACCCAACGCCCCTCCGTCAATGTCATTACCGGCGTCATCAAGGCGAATATTCCAGCCCGGATCGCCTTCCAAGTGGCCCAGAAGGTGGACAGCCGGACCATTCTCGATACGATGGGCGCCGACAAACTTCTCGGGCGAGGCGACATGCTCTTCCTTCCCCCCGGCAGCAGCAAACTGATCCGGGCGCAGGGGTGTTTGACGACGGATGAGGATATTCGGGTGATTACGGACTTCATTCGCGCCCAGTGTCCACCTCCGACGCCACCTCCTGAGCCGGCGCGCGCGCGGTCTTCGGGTTCTGGTCCGACGCCGGTTTCGGCGCTTCCCGAACCCGAAGCCGAAGGCGAGGCCGAGCCGGAGACCACGGACCGGCCGGTAGAACTGACGCCGACTGGTTTTGAGGCCATGCTGAACGATCCGGGCGGGGGGGACGACGATGAGAATCTGGTCGAGCAGGCGATACAGATCATCCGCGAAACGCGGCGCGCCTCCACGTCGGCGCTTCAGCGGCGGTTGAAGATCGGTTACACCCGCGCCGCCCGGATCATGGACATCCTGGAGGAGCGGAAGATTGTCGGCCCGCCCCGCGGCGCCGAGGCGCGGGAAATTCTCATGGATATGGATGGCGAACGTCTCTCCAGTGCCGGCGAATCGGAGGAGCCCGGATGAAAACCATCGGTCAGATTTTCCGAGAGGCTCGCGAGGCGCGGGGGATTACCCTGTCGCAGGCGGCGGAAGGAATCCGTGTCAAACCCAGCGTGATCGAAGATCTGGAGGCGGACCGTTTTTCCCGCTTTCCGGCCCCCATCTACGCGAGGGGGTTTATCAAACTTTACGCTGAATATCTTCGGCTCGACGCGGCGCCGCTCCTCGCTCTTTTTTCTGCCTATCTTGCCGGGACACCCCCACCCGAGTCTCTTGCGATTCCCTCCGTCGAATCTTCGCCGTCCGAGCGTACGGCCGAGGAGGAGGGCGAAGTGAGCGAGGAAAAAGCGCCTATGGCGCCTGAATTGCCCCTGCCGTTGCCCAAGGGCGAAACGCCGGACCGCGACCCGACATCGGCGACTGAATCGCAGCCACAGACGCCCACGCCCACCCCCGTCCAGCGGGAACGTGTGGAGCTTCCCCCACGGGTAGCGCCCATCGAACGGTTTCGGGCATCGCCGCCACCGGTGCGTCCCCAACCGTCCTACCCCTTGTTCCGCGACACGGCGCGCGGCCGTCTTGGCCGGATGAGCCGATCGCTCGCCGGCGGGGTCGCGGGGGGAATCCGTTCGATTCGACGCTGGCCCTGGCCGCAGATCGGGCGGGGTCTTCTGATCGCGGTGGGCGTTCTTGTGGTATTGGGCAGCCTCGTCGGATTCGGCGCGGCTGTGGTTCGGAAGGCGCGGGAACGAGCGGCACGGTCCGCCGAATGGGTCGAGCCGGCGGGGTCACCGGTTCCCGACCCGGAGCCCCTCTATCTTCCCGACTCCTTTTCTGCCCGATGAAGTCCGAGTTTTCGATCCGTTCGGCTGGGCGTGCGGCGCTCATCAGTTTGGGCTGCGCCAAGAATCTGGTGGACTCGGAGCACCTGACGGCCGCTTTACTCGACGCCGGGTTCACCATCACGCCGCACCTGCGCGGGGCCGATCTTCTTTTGATCAATACCTGTGCCTTCATCCGGGAGGCGCGCGCGGAGTCGTCGGCGGTCATCCGGGAGGCCTGTCAGCTCAAACGGGCCGGTGATTGTCGGGCCATCCTGGTGGTCGGATGCATGGCTCAGCGCTATCGCCAGAAGCTGCTGGACCGCTTTCCGGAGGTGGATGGGCTTCTGGGACTCGACGAACTCGATCGGGTAGGGGAGGCTGCGCGGCGCGTGCTGGAGGGGAAAGGACCGGTCGTGGAGGTGGGCGAGGTGGCCCGGCGGCTCTATGAGCCCGCCGAACGCCGAGTGGTGCTGAGCGGCGGTCCCTATGCCTATCTTAAGATTGCTGAGGGATGTGCCCACCGGTGCCGGTTCTGCGCCATTCCGGCGATCCGTGGGCCCTTCCGCTCCCGCCCCATTTCCGCCGTTCTTCATGAAGCCGAAACGCTGCTCGAACGGGGTTTCCGCGAACTCAATCTCATCGCGCAGGATACGACCGGGTATGGCCATGACCGGCGGGATGGGACCGATCTGATTCGTCTCCTTCAAGCCCTTGACCGCCTCCCGGGGAGGTTCTGGATCCGTATCCTTTATGGTTACCCGACCGGGATTACCGAGGCTCTTTTGGAAGCGGTCGCCCAAGCGCGCCACATGGTTCCCTATTTCGATGTCCCGATTCAACATGCCGATCCCGAAGTGCTCCGGCTGATGGGGCGTGGAGCGACCGCTGCCATCGTGCCGGGCCTAACGGCGAGGATCCGCCGCCTCATTCCCGAGGCGGTGGTTCGAACGACCTGCCTTGTCGGGCATCCCGGCGAAAGCGAAAAGGCCTTTGAACGGCTTTTGGCCCATGTCGAGGAGGCGGCCTACGATCACCTTGGGGTATTCGTTTTTTCGCCGGAAGAGGGTACGCCGGCGGCACGGCTCCGGCCCCGCCCGTCCCGGCGTACGGCTGAAAGGCGTCGGGAACGGCTGCTGGAGGTGCAGATTCCCATCGCTCGCGCACGGCTTCGCGCGCGCCGGGCGACGGAGGAGGAGTTGCTGGTGGAAGCGGTTCATCCGGTACGTGTGATCGGGCGTTGCCGAGGGCAGGCCCCCGAGGTGGACGGTCGGACGTGGCTCGCGGAAAGGAATTCCTCCCTTCGGCCGGGGATGCTGATTCCGATCCGGCTCACGGGCCGGTATCGGGGCGCCGATTGGGAAGCGGAACGGCAGGAGCGTTGAGCGATGGTTCAAGAATGGGACATCAAGCCGCTGAGCAAAACCTGTACGGCCTGTCAGCGGCCGTTCGAAGATGGGGAACGGTATACGACCCGCCTAGTCGAGGTGGACGGCCGCTACGAGCGGGGCGACTTTTGTCTGCCCTGCTGGGAGCAGGAGCGGACGAATGGCCTGGGCTGCAGTCGATGGACCGGCCTCTTCCGCCGACCACCGCCGCCACCGGACCGCAAGGTCCATAAAGAGACGGCGGAGACCCTTTTGCGACGGCTGATGGAGGAGCGAAAGCCCCAACAGGCCGAGCTCGTTTACATTCTGGCGGTCATGCTGGAACGACAGCGTGTGCTGGTCGAACAGCGCGCTGAGCACCTACCCGGCCGCGAACCGGTCCTCATCTATGTTCACCGTCGGACCTCGGAAACCTTTCTTATCCCCTATGTCTCGATCAGCGAGGAACGATTGCCGGTGGTGCAGAAGGAGATCATGCAGCTCCTGGTGCCGGCGGAGGTCACCCCGGCACCGGCGGCCCCTTCGGATTCTTCCGCAACGACGGAATCGTGATCCATGGACTTCGATCTTTTAATCACGGGCGGCGAGGTGTTTGATGGCTCCGGTCGGCCTGGGGAACGGCGGGATATCGGCATACGGGGCGATTGGATTGCCGAGATCGGCTCCCTGAAAGGAGCGACGGCGCGGCAGGTTCTCTCCGCTGAAGGGCGGTGGGTGATTCCCGGGCTGATTGATTCCCATTCCCACTCGGATTCCTATCTCCTGATCGAACCGGCCGCCCGAAGCAAGCTCTATCAAGGGGTTACGACCGAAGTGGTCGGGCAGTGCGGCACGTCAGCGGCGCCCTTGCTGGGCAAGGCCCGCCTGCCCTCGGATTGGGAGGACAAGCCCTATCCGGGCCGCTGGAGAACCACAGCGGAATATCGGGCTCTTCTCGAACAGGTTCGGCCGGCGGTGAACGTCGTCCTACTGACCGGTCATGGCAAGCTGCGCGCGGCGGTAATGGGGTATGAAGGGCGCCCCGCCTCGGCCGGGGAGGTTGCGCAAATGGCCGCGCTTCTGGAAGCGGCCATGGAGGAAGGATCGCGAGGGTTGAGTTCGGGGCTGATCTATGCCCCGGGGCTTTTCGCCGAGGCGTCGGAATTGGAAGCCCTGGCGAATGTGGCTGCCCGCCGTGGGGGTGTCTATGCGACGCACATGCGGAGCGAAGGCGCGCGTCTTTGGGAGGCGATTGACGAAACGCTGACGCTGGTCCGTCATACCGGTATTCGGACGATTCTCTCCCATCTCAAAACGTCGGGTCGGGCGAACTGGAGCAAATTGGATGGAGCGCTCGAACGCATTCACCGCATCCGGGCCGAAGGATTCGCCGTGTATGCCGACCGCTATCCCTATACCGCCTCCAACACCGACTTGGATGTTCTTCTCCCCGCCTGGGCCGTGGAAGGGGGACGGGAAGCGGTGCTGGCCCGGCTGCGGGACCCGGAAATCCGGACTCGGCTGATCGGGGAGATGATGGCTCTCCGAGCGGCCGAGGAGTGGGAAACCATCATGGTGGCGATGACGCATCACCCGGAGACCCGGCCCTTTTCGGGCCTTCGGCTTCCAGAGATTGCCCGCCGGCTCGGCCTGTCGCCGGCGGAAGCCGCGCTTTGGCTGATCGAGCGGGACGCCTTGGGCACGACGGCTTTTTTCTTCGGCATGAGCGAGGACAACATGCGGCGAATCCTAGCCGAACCATGGGTGATGATCGGCAGCGATGCCTCCGTTCGGGCTCCCGACGGGCCGCTTTCCTCAGATTATCCGCATCCCAGAGCCTATGGAACCTTTGCGCGGTTTCTTCGCTTGAGCCTCGAGGGCAAGACGGTCCAGCCGGCGGAAGCCATCCGGAAAATGACACAACTTCCGGCCACGGTGTTCGGTCTTTCCAACCGTGGGTGTATCCAACCGGGATCTGCCGCCGATATCGTGGTGCTCGACCCGAAGACCCTCCGCGATCGAGCCGATTATGCCTCCCCACACCGCCTCGCGGAGGGGATCGAACATGTGATCGTCAATGGATGTCTTACGCTTGAATCGGGCCGTCTGACCGGCCGGCGCGCGGGGCGTGTTTTATAACGGCCCGAGCCGATCGAGCCCCTCCTTCAACTCGCGCCGCCATTGATCCATCCGATCGCGCAGGGTCCATTGCCATTCCAGGCGTTGGCATTCCAGGCGGAGAGGCTGTTGGCTGATCAGAAAGAGTTGCGGCACAAGATCGTTCTCGACCACCCACGTCAGGGCCATGGCTTGGACACGCCCGTAATCGGCGGCGGTACAGTCGCCGCTGTAGAGAATCCGTCCCGTTTCATCCAGGAGGCGATAGGCGATGGTCTCGTCCGGCAACGCGCCTGAGGACGCCGGCCAGGGGCGAATTTCCAGTCGAAGGGTGTAGCGGCCCGGGGGAAGGCGGACGGACGATCGAAGCGGAGTCCTGGAAAGGGCGCGGAAGGATTCCGGGATTCTCAACTGTTCGCGCCGTTGGCGATCGAGGCGCTGAAGCGCAGGAGGATCCCGTCGCCGGGGCAGCACGGCTTCGAGCATGACGGAGCGAGTGTGAAACGCGGGCTCGCGAATCCGGGCCAAGGCGTCATACGCTGAGACCGAAAGGCCGTCCACCGCCAACGGAATCCCCTCGGGGATCTGACTCTCGAGCTGATCGAGAAAGCGGCGGGCCGCGTCGCGGTATCGGATCGCCTCCTTGTGGTGACCATAACGCATGGCCATTCGGAAGAGAAGATGCCCAGGGATGACCATGCCGCTTTGGATCAGGGACGGGATGAGATCGAAACGACCCGCGGCGGCCGCGGCCCAGAAGGCCCCCTCGGGACCGGGCCAAAGAAAAGCGGCCGGCTCGTTCTCAGGACGGACTTCGGAAGTGCGCGCCCAGACCCGTACGCGAAGGAAGGGGGGTGGAATCCCTGCGATCAAAGGGGAACGCGGGATCGCCAGACACTGGACGGAGCGAGCGGGAATACGGACTTTGACGCTACGAATACCGGTGGCGATGTAGAGAGTGGACTCCGACTCTCCACCGATCACTCCAAACCAGAGCGAGGTGGAGAGTGGAAACGGACCTCCCCAGGCGAACTCTCTCGGATGGGTCCGGATGGGCACCGCCCAACGCGATCCAAGGGGAGGTGAAAACGGCGAATAGAGTTCCCGCCCTTGCTCGCTGAGAAGGAGAGGGACCGGGTCGAGGGCGAGTCCGTACGTGTCGTTCCCCCCGGTGGAGGGAGGCGCAAGGCCGTACAGTTCGACGGCATGGCCATGATGGCCGGGATTCAGCCGGGGATGGGCCAGGGGCGTCCATCGGTAGAGCAGCGCGTAGTCCCGTTGAAAAGCCGCCCATGCTCCCCGATGGCGTGGGAGCAACGCGCCGGTGAAGACATCCGAGAAGCCTCGGCCGACCGCGAAGGCGTCACGAATCACGAAGTCGGGACGGAACGTGCGCACCTCGGCCAGACCGTCGGCGATATCTTCCACCTTATAGATCACGGCGCGCCGGGCGAAACAGGTGTCAAGGGTGTGATCGGCGCTCCGTTCCACGGCGACGGTGCGGTCCGTCGGCCCGTGAACGGCGATCCATCGGCGGGCTTGCTCGCGCGTGTCGGGCCACGAAAAGAAATCGCTGATGCGAAAGCCTTGAAGCGCCGAATGGCATGAGGCCCCCAACGTCAACACGCCGATGGCCACCGCACGCGGTCTTCCCCCCCACTTTCCGGAAGGGAGGCCGAGGGGAAGAACCGCCCAGCCGATCACTGTTGGGAGGAAGAGGAGAAACTCCTGTTTGCGTAAAAAGGGGGCGGTCAGAAGGGCGATCGCGAGGGCGACGGCCGGAAGGATGACGAGAAGCGGATAAAAACGGCGGAATCGGGGCACCAGAAACGTCAGGACGATTCCGAGGACTGTCAGCAGATGCATCCACGGGCTAAGATCGGCGACATGGCCGGCGAGCCAAAGCAGCCGAATGGCCCGGGCGGCGGCGGGGTCATCGGCGTAACGACTCAGCGAACGTCGGAATTCCATCTGGAGCCCGGCCTGCTGGCGGCTCAATTCCGCCCGGAACCAACCCCAATGACGAAGGGCGGGGTTGGTCCAGAGAAACACGAGAGTGAATAGCAGCAGACCGACCACCAGCCATCCGATTCGTCGTCCGGGCGAGAGGGTGGGGGAGGCCGTCTTCTTCGGCCAAAGTCGGACGCTGAAGGGAATGAGGAGCAGGGGGAAAAGCAGAAAAAGGAGCCCGAATTTGGTGCCGGCGGCCAGGGCTGCGGCGAGGCATCCGACGGCGTACCAACGAAAACGAGCCGTTTGAAGGGCACCGGCCCAGCCGAGGAGGGTAATGGTCAGAAAGAACAGGGCCGCCGTGTCGGGCGTGGCGTAGTGCGCCATCTCGATGGGAATGGGATGGAAGGTCCACAACACCGCGGCAGCCAAACCGCTCCAGGGTGAGCGGGTCAGCAGGAACCCGAAAAGAAAGAGGAGAAGGGTGGCGAGAACGCTCAGGGTGGCGTTGAACCGGCGAAGAAACAGTTGATCGGAAAAGGAGTCGACGTCGGGACGGTCGGACACACCGCTGCGATACGCGGCCCGCCCCAGCAGGGCGTGAACGCCGAGTGCGGCGGTGCGGAAGGGGCGGACGATGCGAAAATAACCGGCGGGATAGAGGCGGCCCGACGGTTTACCATGAAGCGCCGTCTGCTTCAGCCACTGGAGATGCTGGGGCTCATCGGGGTGGAGGCCAGGGTCGGCAAGACCGGTTGTGCGCAGCCTCCATCCCAGGAGCAGGAGGGTGAGAAGGGCGATTGAGAAACCGACCGTTTTTTGCGTCATGTCACGGCGCTCCAACGGAGGCGCCATTTTCGAAGGTGAGGTTGAAGCGCCAAGCGGATCTCTTTCGAAATCTGGGCGACCGGGTGGGGTTGAAACCATTTTCGCACATAACGCGCCGTATGGTCCTGGAGGAAGGCGGCGGCGATCTCTCGGCGCGTGGGCGGCCGGGGGTTGGGGAATTCGCGCGCATAGCCGAGTTCGGAGAGACAGTCTCCGGCGATGGCTTCGAAGAGTTCGATCTGGCGTGGCGAAAACGACTGTCGGAAGACGCCGATCTTGGCGGTGGTGATCGCGGTTTTCAGGGAGGCGTGGTGAGCGATGGAGGCGGAACGCGCCCGGGTTTCGGTTTCTGGGAGGCGGTCGCCGAGGGGAGAGACGACCGCCTCCGACTCGCCGAGAAAATGGAGAAGGTCCCGGCGCACGGCGTCGGGGTTCTGGACCATCGTTTCGAAGCGAACCTCAAGAAACTGCCTGGGAGGGATGTGGGGAATGGCCGCGCGGACGGTGCGGACAAAGTGTTTCCATCGGCGGGCGGCGCCCAGAAGGCTGGAGGGACCAATCGGGATGCGGCAGGTGGATTCGGCCACGTCCCGGCCGTCGCGGACAAGGTGGATGATTCGGGCCTCGGGGAAAAGGGCCAGAAGGTCGGGAAGACAGAGCGCATGATGGGGTGTCTTGTCTCCCCAGCGGCGCTTGCCGTGACGTTCGGCATAGAGGGAAAAAAGAGCGGCGATCAGGGCGGAGGCGGTGGGACGCTCGGCCCGCCGGAGAATGTCGTTTGGCGTCACACCCGTCAGTTCCCAATCGCGAATGCGTTCATCGGCAAGGAGGTCCGAAAGAAAACGGAGCTGACGGACGGGATCGGCCAGATTGCCATACAGCGGTAAGAGAGGGGCGAATCGTTGGACCACGAAACTCTCTGGCGGAATGGCGATGTGAGGATGGGCGTCCAGCAGGATTTGGAGAAGGGTGGTCCCGGAACGAGGGCATCCAACGATAAAGAACGGGGCTGGGATCATGGCGAGAAAGCGGCTTCCGGGGAAGAGAAGCCGAGGCGATGCGTCAACCAGCGGCGAATAGCGGCGGGAAACGACGAGCGGCGGCCGATTCGGCGGACGTGCGGAAGAGGCCGCTGCTGAAGGAGGCTGCGGATGGAATCGGCCGGATGTTCTGCGTCGAAGGTTCCTTCGATAAGCGTGGCATAGGTGCCGGCGAGGGGCTCTTCTCCCGGGAAGGGGTAGATATCGCTTCCGGCCACAATGGGGATATCCAGGCGTCGGGCCTGGCGGAAGAGGGGCGGATCGGGAAGGCCGGCCGGCCGGATGGCGGGATCGGCGATCAAGACGTGGCGGGAACGGAGCGTCTCAAGGCCTTGTCGGACGAGCGACGCCCGTGTTCCCAGCCATTTGCCTGGGGCCCACGGAATCACGGGAATTCCCGGATCGCGGAGCGCCATTTCGACCGCTTTCGGAAAAAGCAGCGCGTCGGGAATGTCGTTGTCGCTGACCAGGGTCAGCAGTTCAAGTCCCTCCCGCGTCGTGATCTGACGGCCGGCGAAAAGGAAGAGGATTTGCCCGTTTGGTGTTTCCAGACGCAGGGTCAGGTCGTCCGCAGGGCGGGCGGAACAGCCTAGGACGCGGATCAGTCCCCGGCGCCAATCCCGGAAGAGGCTGGAGCGGCGTCGGTCGGCCAGAAAGGCGGCCAGGATGGGCGGAGGCGAGGAGGCAGGGATCTGGTTGGTCAGTCGGGTGAGATTGGCGAAGAGGGCTCGGATGAGGAGTTCCCGCTGGTGGGTCCGGTAGATGTGCAGATGGAAGTCGGCCAGAAGTAGGGGCATGGCGAATCGGCGGATTGAAAGAACTACTATAGAGAGCCGTCTCTGGCGAATCAAGCCTTCGGAAATCGTGCCGGCTCAGGGCGTGTGGCCGATGGAGATGAGATAGAGAGGAATTTCGCCTTCGGGAAGCTGAAGCAACCGCGACACGGCTTCATCGTCAAAGGCGCCGATGGGCACCGATCCAAGCCCGAGGGCGACGGCCTGGAGATGAACATTTTGGGCGGCGTGTCCCGCCTCCATGTGGATGTACATGCGGCCTCGGGCACCGTAGCGCCGGGTGGTCCGCTCTGGAACAGCGGCGAAGACGAGGGTCGCAGGGGCTTGGGCGATGAAGGATTGACCGAGACAGGCGGAGGCCAGAGCGGATCGAATATCGCGAGTCAGGATAGGTTCCAGCGCATGCTCGCGAACGCGATAGCGAAAGAGGCCGTTTGACGTGGCTAGGTAGGTTTCGAGCGGGTAGGTAGCCCCAGCCGAAGGGGCGGTGCGCAATCCCCGATTCGGTTCGGTGATCCCCTGGGCGGCCCAGAGGAGTTGGGACGTCTCTTCGGGAGTCAGAGGCTTCGACGAGAAGCGGCGGACGGAACGTCGCTGGCTTAACGCCTGTTCGAGCGAGAGGGGACCCGATGACCTGGGAGAGGGCAAAGGAATCATAACGCGTGTCTTGGATTCGGAAGGGGGCTCCTGACCGCGGCAAGCCGGCATCAGGCCGGCCGCGACCGCCAGGAGAATGGTAATTCCCTTTCGGTTCATGGTGATAAGCATACACCACTTAGAAGGCGATCGCAATCAGAGTCGGCGAAGCGTTCAGACGAGCGGGGAAACGCCAGCGGTGGCGCTGCTGGCATCCCACGATCTCCAAAACCACATCCGAAAGCGCAGTCCCTTGCCGGACGCGAAGGCGGGAGGGAGGATTTTCGAAGGTCCAGAGGGCGATGAAAAGGGCGGAACGGCCACGGGTGCGGAGCAGGAATGCCGGATGAGCGAGAGAATCGGGAAACCCCTTGGTTGTTAGTAGGTCAGGGAAGGGTTGGGCAGGGCGTGATGGGGTGTTCATGGCGTGAGGTGTGGTGGTTAGGAACGTGTGGGGCGCAGGCGGCGGACAAGCAGGAAGGATAGGGTGAGACCCAGAATCACGATGCCGCCGGCGACGGTTCGACGGACAGGGGCTTTGGGGATTGAGCGAAGTGATAGGGTCAGTGTGGCATTCGGGTGGATCGCCATAGGCCGGCGGACCACCAGCCGGACGCCCTCTTCGGGAAGCGTCACCCGGATGGCGCGCGTCCGCTCCACCGCCGCCTGCTGTTGCCCGATAATCT
>Ga0209101_1000187_pt1 | contig 53473 bp, 40 predicted proteins | sample ConPoolayeCmetaG_FD_185481 | JGI IMG/M metagenome (GOLD analysis project Ga0209101, IMG submission 185481) | Hot spring microbial mat communities from California, USA to study Microbial Dark Matter (Phase II) - Cone Pool mat layer C metaG... ... | reverse complement strand
CGGCCTCGGGACTGCCAGCAAGCCTCATCGGCATCCTTACGCTCATCGACAACCGTAATCGCATCGACAACTGTAACCGCATCGACAACCGTGACCGCATCGACAACCGTGACCGCATCGACAACCGACGCCCTGTGCCGTCCGTCAGGCCGTTGAAGTGCCAGCCAGTTGTTGCCGATTGTGTTCATTATTGCTTGCGATGTGCTATGATTATTGGGCTTGGCCAAGGCGGCATTGTATGTCGCAGGGCCGACAGTGCCGCTGGCTGCGGGGCCAGCGCGGCATGTGTCTTGGCGTCAAAAGGGCGAAATGATCGTTTTCCGGCAGTCGGCAATCAGTACAACGGGAGGCTGCTCATGTTGAACTGGCACAGGGGGATTCAGTTGTTTTGTGTTTTGGTTCTCGTAGGGTTGTGGATGATGAATATCGACGGGGTATCAGCGGCAGCAACCAGCGCAGAAGACGATGAGCAGCGGGCCAGAAGGTTCATCCAGCGACACGAATCGACTATTGCCCCGCTGGAAATCGAAGTGAACCGCCACTGGTGGACGGCGAATGTTTCGGGCAAAGACGATGACTATCGGCGCAAGCTGGAAGCAGAAACCAAGCTGAACATGGCCCTGGCCGATCCCGAGGCGTTCGCCGAGCTGAAGGCCATTCGCGCCGGACAAATCGCCGACCCTATCGTCCGTCGGCAGATCGATGTGTTGTATCTACAGTACTTGGGCAAGCAGGTCGATCCGGAACTGCTCAAGCGGATCGTGGAAAAGGCCAACCTGATCGAGCAGGCGTTCAATGTGCATCGGCCGCGGATCAACGGCAAGGAGTTGACGGATAACGAAGTCCGCCGCGTGTTGCGTATCTCCAAGCATTCGGCCGAGCGAAAGGCGGTGTGGGAGGCCAGCAAGACCATCGGCTCGGTGGTGGAAAAAGACTTGAAAGAACTGGTGCGCCTGCGCAACCAGGCCGCCCGGAAGCTAGGCTTCGGCGACTATCACAAAATGCAACTTTACCTGGCCGAGCAGGACCAGGAGCAGGTTCTGCGTGTCTTCGACGAGTTGGACGAACTGACGCGCAAGCCGTTCCGCCAGGCCAAGGCCGAAATCGACGCTTTGCTGGCCAAGCAGTGCAACATCAGCGTGGAAGAACTGCGACCGTGGCATTACCACGACCCGTTCTTCCAGGAATCGCCCGACGTATTCCACGAAGGCTCGGAAGCCTTCTATTCCACGCTGGATGTGGTGAAGCTGTGCCGGGAGTTTTTCGGCGGTATAGGGTTGCCGGTCGAGGGCATTCTGGCGCGGAGCGATTTGTACGAGAAGAAGGGAAAGAATCCCCATGCTTTTTCGCTCGACATCGACCGGGCCGGCGACGTGCGCGTGTTGGCCAACGTGGTGCCCAATCGCCAGTGGCTCGACACCATGCTGCACGAATTGGGCCATGCCGTGTACTCGGAGAATATTTCGCGCAAGCTGCCTTACGTGCTGCGCACCGAGGCCCATCCGCTGACCACTGAAGGGGTGGCGATGATGTTCGGCCGATTGGCGGACGACGCCGGTTGGCTGGAGGCAATGGGGGTAAAGCTGCCGGATGCGGAGCGGTTCCGCGCTGCGGCCGAGAAGCGCCGCCGAAACGCGTTGCTGATCTTCTCGCGCTGGTGCCAGGTGATGGTCCGCTTCGAGGCGCAACTGTATGCCAATCCCGACCAGGACTTGAATAAACTCTGGTGGGACCTGGTGGAAAAATACCAGGAGGTCAAGCGTCCTGAGGATCGCAATCTGCCCGACTACGCGGCCAAGATCCACATCGTCAGCGCCCCGGCGTACTATCACAACTATATGTTCGGCGAGATGTTCGCCTCGCAGTTGCATCACACAATCGCCCGCGAAGTCCTGGGCGGCGTCCACCCCAGGAAAGCCGTATATGTGGGAAATAAGGGAGTGGGGCGTTTCATGATCGAACGGGTGTTCGCACCGGGGCTGAGCATGGACTGGAACGCTTTGACGCGCCACGCCACCGGCAAAGACCTTGGCCCGGCGGACTTCGCCGCCGATCTACAAGTAGATTGAGCGGCACCCCATTAGCCCCGGGATGATCGGGCAACAGGCTGTTGCTGTGGCTGGCGCTGTTGCCGTATTCGGCTATCGGGCCAGTTGGTGCTGTGCGGAACTAAAGTTGGTAAATGCCAGGGCGCAGGTTGCGGCTGCTGGCTTGTCCAGAAGCGGCACCCGAGTACTGCGATTCTGAGTGCGGAAATGGGTAAGCCTTCGCCCCGAAGCTGGCCGGACAGACTTTTCCATCTACAATCAAGACGCCCAAACGCGCAGCAGATATATAGCGGCAAAGGCGGCCGTCTGGTAAATATATGCCGATTCGAGGCCGCCGGTATCCATAAGTTATTGATAATGAGCACCACCGACAGTTACCAATGAGCCAAACCACCACACCACCCGACGCCAGCCAAACGCCCGATAACGCCCTGAAAGACCGCGCGAGGCTGACCAATCACCCCATCGGCTTTTGGTTTTTCTTCTGGGGCGAGTTTGCCGAGCGATGTTGTTACTACGGGATGCGGGCGATTCTGCTACTGTACATGGTGCAGATTCTGAAGTTCGACGACAGCCTCGCCAACCGCGTGCTGTCCTACTTCGTCGCCGCCTGTTACCTGTTGCCGCTGGTGGGCGGTTATGTGGCCGACAACTTCCTGGGCAAATACCGCACGATCGTTTACTTTTCGGTGCCGTACATAATCGGGCAGGGATTACTGGCGATCTCCGCCCTGCACAATACCACATGCTTGTTCATCTCGTTGGGCCTGCTTGCCATGGGCAGCGGGGTGATCAAACCCAACATCTCCACGCTGATGGGCCTGACATACGACCAGAAACGGCCCGGCCAACACCGCCTGCGCAGCGATGCCTTCGCCATGTTCTACGGGGCAATCAATATCGGCGCCGCCTTGTCGTCGTTCAGCGTGCCGGCGGTGGCCACCTACTTCGGCCGCGACAGCCAGGCTTATGCCATCGCATTCTTGATCCCCACCGGGCTGATGATTCTCGCTTTCATCATTTTTGCGGCGGGCAAACCGTTCTATGCCGTGGAAAAAATCAGTCCGGTCAAACTCACCCCCGAGCAACGGCGCCAACGCTGGACGGTGCTCTCGCGGCTGTTCGGATTGTTTTTGGTGGTGACGGTCTTCTGGACGATCTTCGACCAGTCGCCGACCACCTGGACGCTTTTCGCCCGGGACTATCTGCACCTGGAACTGTTCGGCATGACCCTCTCTCCCGACCAGCTTCAAGCCGTCAACCCCATCCTAATCGTGCTGCTGCTGCCGCCGATGACCTTGTTGTGGCACTTCTTGGCCAATATCGGCCTGGAGCTGCGGCCCACCAGCAAGATGCTGGTTGGTTTCGTGCTGACTTTTCTGGCGATGGCAGTTGTCACCTGGGCTGGATTCCGCGGGGCACATGTGGCCAAACAGGGTGCTCCCGCCGCACTGGCTGCCGCTGGCGAGACGGCCGACCAACTTGCCAAACTCTCCCGGGCCGCGGGAGAAGGGGCTAGTGTAACGCCGCGGGCAGGCGCCATGGCCGCGGCAGGCCTTGCGGCCGAGCAAGCGGTTCGCGCGGCCGCCAGTGCCACGGAGATCGCAAAAGGCTTGGGCGAGGCCGCCGACAGCAATCGCGACCCCGCTGCGCTGTTGAAGGTGCAAGCTGATGCAGTCAAGAAAGCAGCGGAACAAACCCAGAACATGGTCAGACAGGCGCAAGAAGCCGCCCGCAAACAAGGGGAGAGCGCGGCCAAGGCCGTGCCCGGCAAAAGTTCCAACTCGGCCAACCGTGCTGCTGCCGCTGCGGCGGCCATCGAAAAAGCCGCGCAAGCGGTCGACCAGCCCGCCGTGGCTACGCTGCATCTTGCCGTTGCCGCACTGGCTGCCGCCGACGCGACCGTACTGGCCGCAGAAGCAATGATCGAGGAACCGCCGGACCAGTTGCCGATGCTTGACTCGACGCGACGAGAACAATTGCGTCAACTCGTCGACAAAACTACCAGCGCTGCGGCCGAGGGACGGCTATCGGTCTGGTGGCAGATCGTGCCTTATATCGTGATCACCACGGCGGAGATTTGCATATCGGTGGTCGGGCTGGAGCTGGCCTTCACCGCTGCGCCGGCAGCCATGAAGAGTTTCGTCACCGCCTGCTGGCTGCTGACGGTCTTCTTCGCCAACATACTAAACGCGCAGGTCACCCCACTTTACAATACGCCTGTGTTCGGGTTCCATCTGACACCCGGCTGGTATTTCGGGGCGTTTGCCGCCGCTATGATTCCGGTGACATTGGCTTTCATGTGGGTAGCGGCGAACTTCAACCGCACGTTGGCCCGCTCGGGAGAGGTGGTGTAGCAGGAGATCCCAAAGCTGCCTGCGTCGCCCGCCGCATTGGAAGGGCGCGCTCGGTCGCGTCCGGAGATGCCCTCCTTGCTGCTGGCCTGCGTCGCGATGAAATTGGAGGGACGTGCTGCGATCGCGTCCGTTAGCACATCCAGTGCGGCTACGACGGAACGGGGCGCTCCGAGTAGCTCGAAGACGGAACGTGGCCCGCCATGTAGTTTGAAAATCTGTGCCCAAAAAACACACAAGTTCCGCTGGGAGGGACTAAAACGTTCCTCTGTCGCTTGGGCGGGGCACAAATCTCATTACAAGCTCGATACGTCCACGCCCCCTTCGTTGGTACGGTCGCCCAGCCGAGAGAAGGTCTCCGGGTCGATGTTGTAGCTGAGCCGGCGGACCGATCCGTCGCAGAACACGAAGTGGCAACCGGCGGCATGGGCACTGCCGAAGCGCACGGTGCTTGTCTCGCCGCGCCGATCTTGTTTGGGGGTCCACTGGGCGTAGGTGGAACGGAAGTTATCGTTATCCCAGCCGGAATAGAGGTTCTCGTTGTCCGAGGGATCGCGGCCGGTTGCATACTGATCGGCGTTGATGTACTTCTCGCCGAACATGATCAAGTACGAAGTGCCGGTTCGGATATGGCCGGAGGTTACCTCGCTGCGCTGGTAGGAGATGCCGGTCATGCCGCGGGTATCGACCCAGCCGGGAGGAGTGCTCACGCCCCTGTTCTCCCAATCCTGCAATTGTTTGACGATTTGTGCGGGATCGGCGGCCCCTGGTCCGGCGGAGTATTCCACCCAGGGTTGGTTGCCGCAATTGGCGGCGTAGTCGCTGCGGGCCACCAGATTGTCGCCCGGCGGATTGTCGGCCGCGTTACGGGCCACGAACGTCTCGCCGCGGGCATTGAAATAAAGGATCGCCCGCCGCCGACTGGGGCAATTCAGCAGCGGTAGTGGAGTACGTACCGTTTGAGTGGCGTAAGGTTTCTTCTGCTCCCAGGGCAGCCCCTTACCCAGGTCGTGCAGGTCGCCCAGCTCCAGGAAAGGCAACAGGTTGTAGGTCCACGCGCCGGGCTGATACCTGCCGTATCCCTGATCGGGATCGCCCACCCAGTCCCAGCCCCAACCGCCGGTAGGATACCAGCCGATCTTCGCCAAGTGGTCCTGGGCGGCCATGCCCAGTTGCTTGAGGTTGTTTTGACAGGAGATGCGCCGGGCGGCCTCGCGTACATTGCCTACGGCTGGCATGAGCAGCATTGCCAGCACAGCGATGATCGTGATCACGACCAGCAGCTCTACCAGTGTGAAGCCGCTTGATGGCCGCGGCCCACTACGCCAAAGTCGATGTGATTTCATCGTACAAGCTCCCTTGCGAAACTGCCGCACGGCAGCCAGTAAAGCATATCGACAAGCCCGTTGAAATCGACAAGTCTTTTTCAAAGCCACGCGGCCCCGCCGGCCCGTGGTCGACCGCATCCGGAAGCGCCACTTCAACAGGGCCAGTACACCCACATGCGGTCAACAGCACTGCTATTACATCTTATCTTTACGGCGCCTTAGGCCGCAACTGGTGACGGCGTTTTAGGGCGCTACCAAATCGGGTATTGGATGTACGCGCTACGTTGGCGTCCGCAAGCACTGCCAGCGCGCCCACGATGGAGCCTCGCCCTCCAGGCGGCCTGAGAACGTGCGCCCGCCGGACGCCCATTATACGCCATAATACGCCACCGCGCGATAGCGACTACGCCTTCTTTTCGCTGCTTTCGCGATTCAAACAGCGGCGAAGGTACCGCGCCCGTTCCACATTTCGATCAGCCGAGTTGAGCGACACCCCGGCCAGCTTTTGCAGATGGGCCGGCTGCGTGCGCAAGAACAGCTCGTTGATGACTGGTATTTCGAGCTCGTGCAACAACCCCAGGTTGACGCCCATTCGCACGCGCGACAGCAAGTGCATGGTCTCTTCGGAGCTGATCGTCTGTGCGGTGCGCAGGATGCCATACGCCCGACTGACCTGGTCGTGCAGCATCTGCGGGCCTTCCTTGAGCAGGAACTGTCGGGCCTGGCGTTCGTAGTCGATCACCACCGGCACGATATCGCCGACCTGCTTGATCAGATCGGCCTCGGTTCTGCCGAGGGTGACTTGATTGCTGATCTGGTAGAAATCGCCCATCCCCTGCGATCCCTCGCCATACAGCCCGCGTACTGCCAGACCAATCTTTTGCAGGCTGCGGAAGACCTTTTCGATTTGCCGTGTCAGCACCAAGGCAGGCAAGTGGACCATCACACTGACCCGCATACCGGTGCCCACGTTCGTCGGGCAGGCAGTCAGGTAGCCCAGCTTTTCGTGAAAAGCATAAGTTACGTGGGACTCGATAAGGTCGTCTAGTCGGTCGATCTTTTCCCACACGCTCTGGAGCGAAAGGCCGCTTTGGATCACCTGGATGCGCAGATGATCCTCCTCGTTGATCATGATGCTGAAGGTTTCGGCTGGGTCCACGGCCACTGCCCGGGCGCCTTTGCCTTCGGCCAGCTCGTGGCTGATCAGGTGCCGTTCAACAAGGAACTGGCGGTCCACCTCGTCGAGTTGCTCCAGGTTGATGTAAAGCAACTCGACGCCGCAGTTGAACCGGGAGATGCACTCCCGCATCTGCTTTTCGATCTGCACGCGTTCCTGATCGGAGCACCGAGTAATGAAAGGAAAATCGGCCAGATTGCGCGCCAGTCGGATGCGGCTGCTGATGACAATATCAGACTGCGGTCCGCTGCCGCGCAACCATTCGCCGCTGCTTTTTGCCAGGTCGTTCAGTTCCACGGTATTTTACCCGACGATCTGGAACGAATTCCCATATCGCCATCAACTTATCCAACCCGACTGGCCCGTGCAATACGGGCAATACTCAATCCGCCGACTTGCCTTTTTGGCGCGCCGGAGCGGCGAGCCAACCGATCGCGCGCCCAGCCGGACACGTGCTGGAGACCGGGACGGTCGGCCCGTTTCACGACCGGGCGATACAAAGATGTGCGTGTTGTGTGCAAGTCGGTTCAAATTGTGTCGGCCGGGTTGTTAAGCTGCCAAAGGCTATGGCGATTGCCCCACTTCCTACGACGGTACGTGAAGCCCAGCCATACGCAGCGGTCGGCCGAAATCGCGCCACACACTCATTTGCCCGCAGTAATGTGCGGCGTTATCGCAGCGTTTGGCACCCACCAGTCGATGCGCCATACTGGCGCTGGCATATTGGGGTTATGTGCCACACATTAGCCAAGTGCGTACGACGATGCGCAGGCGGCGCCGGCACTACGTCTTCTCGCACTCGATGCGTTGGATTTGATCCCGCAGCCTACTGGCCCGCTCGTAGTCTTCTTCCTGCACTGCTTCTTTGATTTCGCGGCGCAGGCGGATCAATTGCATTCGCCGTTCGGCCCCCCGCGGCGATCGCTGCGGACGCTTGCCGATGTGCTGTTCTTCGCCATGAATATTGGCGATCAGCGGCTGGAGTTGTTCCCAGAAGCAGACGTAATCGTTCGGGCATCCCAGCCGTCCTTGGCTGCGGAACTCGTAGAAGGTAATTCCGCAAACAGGGCACGTTTGCTGGTCAAGCTCGGCCAACTCTGCGCTGGTCTGGCCGACCTGCATTTTCTGCGCCATGTGCTGGGCCAGCGCGGCCGCCAGACCAGTAAGTCCCACCGTCTCGCCAGCCGGCTGGGTCAAATACTCCTTTGCGTGCTCAGGGCAAAGGTGCTTTTCGATAATCTTGCCGCCGGTCAAATCGGTGATATGCACCAGAGCCGGTCGTTCACACTTTTGGCACTTCATCGAAGCGACACTCCGGACCCTAATGGCGCGTCAGATCTTCAAGCAAGTTAACAAGTTACTACATTAGCCCCCCGGAGCGGACTTCTGCCGCTTCCAGGCAACTCGGCCGCTGCCGCACAGGGTTAACAGACTACCAGACGGCCCTTCAGCTCCACCCAAAAACGATTTTAACAGCCGCCCCAAAGGTGTCAAGGCGGACGGGCTTGCAGACCAGTTGGCGATCGGATAAGCTTGAAGTTTCACACTTGCGAGGATAAGAGCGTATGAAAGCCAATAAGACCTACATGGCCAAACCGGGCGAAATCCAGCCTAAATGGTGGCTGGTCGATGCCGCTGGTAAGGTTGTCGGGCGGCTTGCCAGCGATATCGCCATGATCTTGATGGGAAAGCATCGCCCGACGTACACGCCGCACGTCGATACCGGCGATTATGTGGTGGTGGTCAACGCGGCCAAGGTGGTTTTCACCGGCAAAAAATGGCAGCAGAAAGTGTACACTTGGTACACTGGATATCCGGGGCAGCATCGGGAAACAGCCGCTAGACGTCTGCAACGCAAACCCGAACGCATTCTTTACGAAGCCGTCCGCCGCATGCTGCCAAAAAACAAGCTCAGCTATCAAATGCTCCGAAAGCTGAAGATCTACGCCGGCAGCCAACACCCGCATCAGGCGCAGCAACCCGAACCTAAACAGTTGGCGATTAAGTAACCGTCGCTAGCAAGAAAGCAGCCTGAAGAATCAAAGCTCATTATCGGTTCGCAAATCATTTCCGCCAGGTAACACGGTTGGTTCGCTATGACTGATACCGAGACCAAACAATACTTCTGGGGCACAGGTCGGCGCAAGACGGCCGTGGCGCGTGTGCGCATCCGGCCGGGCACGGGGAAAATCTTGATCAACGACCGCCCCATGGAAGAGTATTTCACTACGCCTAATCAGCGAAAGGCGGTGATGGCCCCGCTGGAGTTCGCGCAATTGGTGGGCCAACTGGACGTGCTGATTCGTGTCCGGGGCGGCGGGCCGAGCGGTCAGGCCGACGCTTGCAAGTTGGGCATCGCCCGGGCGCTGAAAACCTACCGCGAAGACTTGGCTGGCCCCCTGCGCGACTCTGGGCTGCTCACCCGCGATGGCCGAATGAAAGAACGCAAGAAATACGGTCTTCGCGGCGCACGTCGTGGCACCCAGTTCTCCAAGCGCTGATGCCGAGTTCTGCAAGCTCTGATGCATACTTTGGGCCAAGCGGGTTTTTATGGCCGCTTTTACTGGCCACACAAAAACCTGCACTGCGGACACTCGACCCTTGAGCTGAAGTTCTGTACCTTCATCTGCTGGAAATGCTGGGCCGGGCTGAGTTGTTGCGTCTTCTAGAATCCCAGAATGCAGGCATCTGTGCTTCCCGTGGGCAATAACAAATCTTCGTCGGTCGGAAAGACTTCTCATGTAAGCCCGGGGGACTATAACGCGCCTTTTTAGGCCCTGGTGCACGCGTATAGGCCGACAAGCTCGGCACGGATCTGGCCAGTATCTCCGACTGAAACTCTCAGCGCGCACATCGGCTGCCCCGAAAGCTTTCGCCATAGTGTGTGCGGCATACTTTTGTGCAGGCAGGAGTTGTGTAAACGATCAGATGGGCAAATTGGGAGGACACGGTCACTCCCCGGGCTTGCGTCCGAGGCCCGGTTTTTGGCTCCCGCGGTTCCCGGGGAAGCGGAAAATGGACAAGCCTGCTGCCCGAAGATAATAGAACGTAATTGTCTCGCGGCAACCGAGGCCCACACACAGGACCGGTCCCGAATCGGGCATTTCCTAGCAACAACGCCCACTGGCTTTGTTCACTAAGCTTGGTAGAATAATAAACAAAGGCTGGATACTGGCAGAACGAATCGATGAAGGTTTCAGCGAAGACCGAGTATGCCTGCATTGCGATGCTTGAGCTGGCCGCGCATTACGGCACGGGACAGCCTGTGCGAGTGCGTCGCATTGCAGAACGCCACGAAGTGCCCGCCCGGTTCCTGGTGCAGATACTGCTTCAACTGAAAGGTGCGGGCTTGGTGGCCAGCGTGCGTGGGGCTGCCGGCGGCTATCAATTGCTCAAACCGCCCGAACAGGTAACCCTGGGTCAGGTAATGGAGGTAATAGAGGGCACGCCCGAGGAGAACCGGTACATAAGCAGCGCGTCGCCTGCTTCTCCGGCGGTAAAAGCGCTCAGCCAAGTGTGGAAGGAGGTCGCCGACGTACAGCGGCAAATGCTGCACCAGATCACTTTCGCGCAGTTGCTCGAGCGGGCGCAGAGCGAAAATGTGGCAATGTACTACATCTGAGTAGCACGGCCTTTTTCGGTCCAAGCCAGCCGTAATCACATCAGCTTACACCCTGAGCGGCCAGAAAAAGCAGCGTTCCTGCCAGCAAAACGCTTCACTTCCCGCGCGAAGTTTATATAAGCCCGCCCGAAGGATTTGCTCCTGGCGATATGCGTTTTCGGCGGAGCATCTGGTGGCACGGGTGGCACAGTCGCGTTTTCGGAGTAAACGCGGAAGAGGTCTCGCGTCGGCCGTTGCATAATAGTAACCGGTCTTTTCGGCCGTCGATAGCTGCTCAACGGTTGGCCCAGCCGCTGGTCAACAGTTTGTCGACGAGTTCTGGACGGTTGTCCGGTGGTTTACTGTTTTTGCGGCGGCGAATAATTCTGGCTTTTCGGCGCAGGGGAGTCGTCGCTTTTTGGCACAACCTGCACGAAGATAGGCACCTCGACCGGTGCGGCGCCCTGATCGGTCTCGATAATCAGCTTGGCGCTAACCTTCTCGGCCTCTTGCCCTGCCTGGAAACTGACCGGTATCAGATGCACCGTTTTGGCTTCTGCAGGCACGGTTATCTTGAAGCGCTGGTCGGTACATCGGACGGCGCGGATTTTGAACGGTTGATTGCCCTGCACGACAAGCGGCCGCTCGGGCGTGCTTTGGCCCGCTTCCACCAGCCCCAACATCAGTGGCGACGGCCTGACGGTTATCGCGGCCATGACGATGCCTTCTACGGGCACTGGTATCCTTGCGCTTTGTGCCGCGTAGTCGTTGGTGACCAGAATAAGCTGTTCCTGGATGTAGCCGGGCGGTGCGGTGGGCTTCAGCGTCACGGTCAACTCATAGCTGACCTGTGTACGAGTGCGCTGGAGTTCGACTGCCACGGCGCTGAGGTGCTCGTTGTGGCTTTCCACGCGCTCGATCTTCCAGTCCGGCCGGCCAATGGCGTAAGTTACTACGGCCTTCTGCGTCGTTTCCTTGCCGGCGGCGACGCTGCCGAATTGCACCACTTCGGGCTTGATGACCACGTCGCTGCGGATGAAGCAGTATATCTGCAACTGCACTTCGGCCGGATATGGCTTGCTGAACGTGACGCGGATCGTCGCATCGCGCCGCCCGTAGAATCTCTTCGTGTCCAACACAATCTTCAATTGTGCTTTTTCCCAGGTTTTTAAGCGCCGCCGGTCGATTTCGGGAATAGAACAGCCGCAAGTGGAGCTGATGCTTGCGATTTCGGCGTCTTCCACGTATATGTTTTCAATGGTGAATACGTGCTCGGCCTTTGCACCGCGGGCCACGACGCCGAAATCGTGGCTGAGGTGGTCGAACATCTTGCGCGCCCACTCCTGGGCAAGGCACTGACCGGCGCCTGCGCCGGCCGTCGTCAGGCAAAGTGCCAAGACCAGACTGGCTAACCAACGTCCATGTGTGGAGTGCATCTCAATTCAGTCCTGCTACCTGACTGGCAAACTTCACGCCATCGACGGCAGTCTTGCCGTAGAAATCGCAGCCGGATGCCTCTCGCAACAAATCGCTGGCCGCGGCCCCACCCACCATTATCCGCACCTGCTGGCGGAGCTGCGCCTGCCGAATGGCCTCCACCGTGGCCGACACCGACCGATAGCAAGTGGTAAGCAAAATGCTCATGCCTACTACTTGCGGCTGATGCTGGCGAATCGCCTCGACGAAGCGCTCCGGCGGCACGTCCACGCCCAGGTCCACCACCTCGAAACCCACGCCGCGCAACATGCTAACGACTATATCTTTGCCGATATCGTGAACGTCGTGTTGTACCGTGCCGATTACCACCGTGCCCAATTTGCCAGCCTGCTCTCCCGCAGCCAGCAGCGGTTTAAGCTCCTCCAGTACGCTTTTCATAACCATGCCGCCGAACATCAACTCCGGCAGAAAGCACTCGCCCGACTCGAACCGGTTGCCTAACTCGGCCATCCCGCGATTGCACGCGGCCAGTATTTCGGCTGCCGGGACGCCACGAGCGATCATTTCGCGCACAATGGTCCGCACTTCTTCCTCACGACAATTGGCAAGGGCCTCTACCAGACGGGGGTCTTCGGACATCGGATAAACCTTTGCAGTCTGTTGTGTTATCGCGTTAAGAATTGTTTTTGCGCTTATCCGCCCTGTGCGAAAGCCGCACACTGGCCGGCGGCATTTGGGAGGCAACCGTCAGGCAATAGCTACTGGGCACCATGACAGCGCCGACTGCGCCAGCCCATGGCGCAAGCGCCGCCGCCAGTCTGGCCGCCGACGACTCCTTATGCTAAAACGACTCGAGCACCTGCCAGATGTACATGTAGGCAAGTGCTTCGTTTTCCTCCCAAATACGCCGCACCAGCGATTCATCCCCTTTCAGTTCGGCAAACTCCTTGCGTTTTTCTTCCCAGGGGATGCAAACTCCGGGAGGTACGCTGGGCGTAGCTATCGGGGAATTCGATGTCTGCTCCATGGCTGCCTTTCCTCGCTTCGAGTTGCAATGCCGCCCGACGAATCCGCTTTGTATTTTTTAAGTACCGGTGTGGATATTGGGCTACAGCGTATCTAAATACAGTATCCCCCGAACGGTGATTCTATACAAGCGGCCGAACTGGTGCGCATGCGGACCGTTACCATCCTCCTATTGCTGCAAAACTGGCCGCAGTGCGCCGAGAAAACACTGTTCCCCGCAAACACCTGGCCAAAGCAAACACAGCGCCTGTAGGATGCTTAGTAAACGCCGTACTGCCGGGTGAACTCCGTCATGGCGCGCACGTTTTCCACTTGGGTGTCGTCCTGCATGATTGCGCTGGCATCCATGATGTATCCGCCGTCGCGGGCCACGCCGTCGATTACCTTCTTGCAATACTCGCGCACGTCGTCGGGCTTGCCGAAGGCCAGCAAATCGTTCGGTATCCCGCCGCTGAGGCAAAACTTGTGGCCCACTGCCCGGTGCACCTCGAAAATGTCGCCCCGATCGACGTGATAGATGATGCTCAGCTCGGGCAGTTGCGCGATGTATTTGAGATTCGGGTTCCACTCTCCTTCGGCATAGAATAGCACCTGATGCCCGGCCGCCCAAATCTGCTCGATGCTCCATTTGAGCGTCGGCCAGTAGAAGCGTTCGAACTGTTCGGGCGAAAGGAACGGCACGCAACCGCGGTGCATCCACAGGCCGATGGGTACATTCTTGTCCGGGTCGGCGCCGCTAAGTGCCACGTGAAGCAAGTGCGGGGCCATCGCTTCGCAGGCCGCCAAAACCTTCTTTGGCTGGCGGAACATGTCCATGCACAATCCTTTGTAGCCGCGCAGCTTGTCGGCGATGATGTCGAACGGCGCCTTCAGTATCCCCGAAATGGCCGAAACCGTACCGGTTTCCTTTCGCATCCGGGCCACTTGCGCGCCAAGGGCATTGAAGTACTTCAGCATCGCCATGCCGCCCTTGAGAAACGACAAGTTGTTGCGGTAGGTGTTCGGCTGACCAGGCGCGCACACATCGGCCGATACCCTGGGCAACCACACGTTGAACAAAAAACCGGTCGGATCGGCGATCAGCGCGTCGTATTCGTCCGGACGCATCCAGGCGTTTTCTTCCGGTGGTTCGAGGTATTGGAAAGGGGTGTCGGCCGGCAAGTCCACGCCTGGCACGGCGTAGTATTTAAGCCCGATGGCCTGCGTAAGACCAGACCACACGTAGACCATATTGGGCACGATGGCATCCCAGTCGAAGTCGGCGGCACAGCGCAGCGCGGCATCGAAGGCTTTTTGGTAGTCCTGGGTAACTTCCTGAATTGTGTAGCCTGCATATTTTGCCGTGAATTCGGCCACAAACGGTCTGATGGGAATGCGGTCGGGCTTCTGTTTCCGCATCGCCATCACGTACCGCCGCAGCCGCTGGTTGTAAAGCTGTTCCATATCGGACATCGGCTGACCTTTCCACTCAACCGGACGCCAAGCACCGCAGGTGGCGCTAGTATGCCAAAGTGCAGTTTGTGTGTCAACTTGGCCATTTACCAGGTGAAGGCAGCGCGCTGGTAGCCGGCAGGCGCGCTATGCTGTCCGGAACATCTGGATGAGAAGCCATCTGGATATTCGGTCAAGGCCGCAACAGGCATTGCCTATAACAAGGGCGGATTGTCATCATGGTGACCAGCACGGCAAGTTCGTGGCGGAGTTTTTCGGCCCGCCTGAAGTTGGCGTGCGACTTGGTTGCAATGTACCATGGTGTGCTGGAAATGCCGTCGGCTTGACGCAACCCGCAGCGGCAACCAAAAGTGGGGGCACGATGCCGGGCCGTCCGACCCGGACGTAATGCGATTCCTCGCGCGGAACGACGAAGCCACTCGCTGGCGTTGCGTCTGGTGTGTTTTCGTCGATCGCCGGCCAAGAACCGACGCCAATTGCAACCGCCACAAAAAGTGGTCTTCCATACTCGCCGTATCGCCCTCCGGTTCTCAAAGCTGTAGCTCGACCAAACCATTGCAGCGTGGTCAGTTTAACCAAACAATCCGCAGTCTTTCCGATTTGGTGTTGCTTTGCTGCCTGTGAACCTCTACGACTTTGCTGACTGTGAAACTCTAGGGCTTTGGTAACTGTGAAACTCTACAGCTTTGCTGACTGTGAAGCTCTACGAGCGTGACCTAAACCGTTGGAATCATCTCTCGGAGCAAACGCCTGAGAAGCTGTATTTGTGGGCTGGTACTTATCGCCTCGCGAAAGGAGTTAACATGTTGTGCAGCAACGGTTGCAACGTGCAGCGGTTCGGCATGACGCTGGGTGGCACGCTCGCAGTTGTGGTGTGTGCGGTCATTCTTCTATCGGCCGATGTTGGTCGGCCGGCCGAGAGATCACTGGATGAGCCTCCTCTGTGGACGCTGGCCCAGCAAAACAAGGCGACACACCGTTTCTCTACCATCATCACCGCCCAGCAGGTGCGCGACTTGTTGGGCAAGCCCGATGGTATCCAGGCAGCCATCCAGTGGTGCAAGCAAACGGCTGTGACAAAGGTGTACATCGAGACGTTTCGCGACGGTTATCAGGCCGAGCGGGCTACGTTGGAGGCGGCCAAACAGCGGTTTGGGGCGGCGGGCTTGGAGGTCGCCGGATGCGTTACCACTACACGGGTCGGTAAAGCATCCACTGGCTGGAAGATCATCGCCTGCTATACCGACCAGGCGACGCAACAGAGGCTACAGCAAATCTTCCAGTACACCGCAGCGCTGTTCGACGAGATCATGATCGACGACTTCTGGTTCACCGATTGCTCGTGCAAAGAGTGCGATGCTGCGCGGGCGGCGAAGACGGTGGTCGTCGGCCAGAAGACGTATCCGGTCCACGGCGACCGCTGGGAAGATTACCGTTGCGAGTTGATGGTGCGGCTTTCTCGCCAGCGGATCATAGGACCTGCAAAACGCGTCAATCCCAATGCGCACTTGATTATCAAGTATCCGCAGTGGTACGACCGGTTCCATGAGCGTGGATACGACGTGATCCGCCAGACGGCCGATTTCGACCGTATCTGGGTGGGAACCGAGACCCGCGATTACACCGATTCTCGCTGGGGCGGTACCCCGCAATACGAGGCATATTTCATCATGCGCTGGCTGTGCGGCATAGGCGGCGCGAAGTGCGGCGGCGGCTGGTACGACCCCTACGGCACAACCGAGAAGACTTATCTGGAACAGGCCCGCCAAACCGTCCTGGCCGGCGCCCGCGAATCGCTGTTGTTCTGTTACGGCTCGTTGTTGCGCGACACCGGACCGAAGAACATAGAAACCCTTCGGGCCAACATACCCGAGTTGTTTCAGATAGCGGCGCAAGTGGCCCGCCGCAAACCGATAGGCATCGCTGCGTACAAGCCGCCGAGCAGTCATCCGGAAAGCGAGGCGCGGGTATTCGATTTCGTCGGCATGCTCGGTTTGCCGCTTGTGCCCTGCCACGAGTTTCCTGCCGACGCCAAGGCCGCGTTCTTTTCGGTGCATGCCCTGAAGGACCCCGACTTGCAGGCCAAACTGGCCAAGTTCATTGCCGCTGGCAAGCCGGTGCTGCTGACCGATGGTCTGGCCGATCGGCTGGCAGGCACTATCGACTTGAAAGCGCCAAACTTACACGTCCTTCCGGTAAAGGGCAACCCGAAAGCGCTGTTGGAGCTTCCCCAGCCGCAGCTCGACCAACTGCGGCAACCTCTGTTGAAGCCGTTTGCGTGTACTTTTCGAGCGCCGGCGTGGGTTGGTTTGTATTTGTTCGACGATGGCGCGTGGGTAGTGGAGAACTTCAACGACCGGACAATAGCGGTAGAATTAAACGGGCAAGAAATCTCCGTAGCTGCTCGACAATGGACATACAAGTTCTGAAGACGAGGCATCCGTTTGCACACGTCAGGTTGTCTGCGTCATCGGCGCCCCCGGCCCGCGCGGGACTGATGTGCCAGATTCATGCCCCCATCAAGGCCGGAGGTTGGCATCTACACTTCGCGCTGGTTGAAATAAGATGTCTTTTCCAGCAACAATGATTCCGTCTTGCCCGCGGAAAGTATAGTGTCGTGTTATCGTTATTTTGGAACTGCGCCGTTGTTTTACCAGTACGCCGTGCTCGTCAACCCACTGCGCAAATGGGCGATTTGCAATATGTCTATTGCGCAGATGATTTTCTGAGGGTGATTTTCTAATACGACAGCGCTAAGTTACAGGAAAATCACAATATATTAAGGTGAAAGCCCCGACAGCATCACAACTGGTAGTTGCGAAACGGCAACTTAGCGCTGTCGTACTAAATTGCGCGTGCCATGGCAACCAGACGCGAGCCGCTGGGAAGACCATCGCTGCCTATTACCGACTATGGCCAATCGTGGTGTTCACGCCGCCGAGCTAGCGAAACTGCTCAATGCCATCGCCCAGCCGATTTACGTACTGGATGCGGCTGGCAGGCTCGTTTTTCTCAACAAGGCTTGCCGGGAACTATTAGGCAGCGCTGCCGAAAACTTGCTGGGAGTGCGTTGCAGCTACTGCACAGTGGCAGGGCAGTCGGCAGAGGCCGTGGCCGCGGCGATGTGCCCCCCGCCGGCCGCGATGGCCGGACTGCAAACCACCGGCACGGTGTCTTTCTTGGCGCCTGATGGGGAGTTGCGGCGGCGGTCGGCGCGCTTCGTTGCGCTGGGCGACGGCGCCGAGGGGTGCTGCGCGCTTATGGTAATGGCCGGCAACGAAGACTTGTCCGACGACGCCCAAGTGCCGCCGACCGGCCACTGTCTGCTCGAAGAACCTGGCTCGGAGCAACTGCACCGGTTGATCCAGGAGTTCCGTCGCCAGCAGTCCAAGCGGTACCAGATAGACCATTTGGTCGGGCAGTCGGTTGCAGCGCGTCGTGCGCGGCGGCAGGTAGAGCTGGCGGCCGGCAATCGCTGTAGCGTCCTGATTGTCGGCCCGCCTGGCAGCGGCCGGCGACATACCGCCACAGCCATTCATTATGCGGCTGATGCGGACCTGCTCGGTACGCTGGTACCGCTGGACTGCGCCGTGTTGCCGCCCGATCTGGTGCAATCGACCGTCAAAGTCATAGCCAGTGGAGGCGGCCTGGGCGAGACAGCCGCCCACAGCACGCTGTTGTTGTGCGAGGTAGATCAGCTTGCTGAGGCCGCTCAAAGCGAACTAGGGGCTATGCTCAGCGCGAAACCATTTCCGGCGCGTGTAATATCCACAGCCACAGAGCCGCTCATGGAGATGGCGCGCCGAGGCCGATTCCGCCTAGAGCTGGCCGCCGCGTTGAGCACCCTGGTCATCGAACTGCCGCCGCTGGTCGAAAGGCTGGAAGACCTTCCACTGCTAGCCCAGTCGTTCTTGGAGCAGCTTAACGCCAGAGGCACGAAGCAACTGGGTGGCTTCACCCAAGAGACGCTGGACCAGCTTGCAACCCATCGCTGGCCCGGAAATCTAGACGAACTTGCACAGGTAGTCGAAGAGGCGTACCATCGCGCCGTGGGACCCAACATTACTGTCGCCGACCTGCCGCCGCGGATTCATCATGCGGCCGCCAGCTTGAAAGTGCGCAAGAGCGAGGAGTCGATCGTGTTAGACAAGTTCCTGGCGCAGGTGGAGCGAGAGTTGATCCGCCGGGCCACCGCAGCGGCCAAAGGCAATAAAGCCAAGGCCGCGCGGCTGCTGGGTATGAGTCGTGCCCGTCTGTACCGTAGAATGATTCAACTGGGATTGATCGACAAGTAACCGGCCGCGTGTCGGAAGGTGCGGCATGTTTGCACCGCAAGCGGTGCTGTAACAGGACGCCAATAACTTTACCAGTCGATTGCGGCAACAGACGGCCTGTGAGCATCGGCTCCTGTTGATCTTCGCAAAACCAGGGGACACCAACGTGGCCAAGAACCAGGAAACTTCGTGTCTCTACGATTTGCGAAGCTAAGTAAGATACCTGAGGTACGAATTGTTGGCCAGGAGAAACAAACCGGCCGATGTCCACTACCGAAGCCTGTGATTTCCAAGAGACTGAGCCAGCCCGGCTGCTGGTATGCGAGCGTACCGGCTGGTGGACGGCCTTGTTGCGCAAAGAACTGGCCGCTACCGAAGTGCCGGTGTTACAAACGCTGAGCCTGGCCGATTGTTGGAAGCAGCTCAAGCAGTCGCCAGCCAGCTTTGTGGTGATGGAACTGACTATGCATAACGCCAAAGAGTTGCTTTGGCGGCTGGCGAGCATGGAACGGCGGTTTCCCTACGCTAGAGGGGCAGTGGTGGCGGACCGCTGGCTGGCAGAGTACCAATGGCTAGTCCGGGCGGCAGGGGCGGTGTGGTTTTGTTGCTCTCCCCGGCAACTTGCTGCCCTTGCGGCCATTGCGTGCCGTCACCTTGCCCAAGTTCCTCCGCCGCGGCAATCGTTCGCCCAGCGTGTTTGGGCGTCATTGCCATGGAAGCGACTGGCCGAGCGCCAATGATCGCACACCACTCGACTCAGGCGCTTGAGAGTACTCTCGCACTGTGTTTTTTGGCAGTTGTCTGCTGTATCGATTGAACTTGGGACCAATTGCATGACCGAAGGACCATTAAATGAACAACGCGTTCTAGAGTTGCTTGCCGGACTGGCCGACCCGGAAACAGGCCGGAACATCGTACAAGCCGGGCAGGTGCACCAACTGAAGGTGGACGGCCAGCACCTCCGGCTTACGCTGGGACTTACCACCCACTCTGCCCCATTGTGGGATGAAACACGCCAGCAGGTGCTCGATCTGCTGGAAAGACACTTCCCCCAGGCCCACTGCGCGGTCGAACTGGCCGTACATGCTCGGCCGGCGCCACCCACCGGGGAACTCGCTCTGCCGGTGAAAACGGTGGTCGCCGTAGGCTCGGGCAAAGGAGGCGTGGGAAAAAGCTCGGTGGCTGCATGTCTGGCGTACGGGCTGCGCCGTGCAGGGGCGCACGTCGGACTGCTGGATGCCGACCTTTACGGCCCGAGTATTCCGCAGTTGCTGGGAATCGATCAACAACCGCGTATCGCCAACGGGCGCATCGGGCCACTGGAGGTTGACGGACTGAAGGTGATGTCCATTGGTCTGCTAATCCCGCACCAGGAAGCCGTAATCTGGCGCGGCCCGATGCTCCACGGCGCATTGCGACAACTGCTGGGCGATACCGACTGGGGCGAGCTGGATTACCTGGTCGTCGATCTGCCGCCCGGTACCGGCGACGTCGCCATTTCGCTTTCCCAACTAGTTCCTACGGCCGCTGCGGTGGTGGTTTGCACGCCCCAGGATGTCGCCCTGCTGGACGCCACCAGAGCGATTACCATGTTTCGCCGTATGAATATGGAAATCTTGGGTATGGTGGAGAACATGAGCTTTTTCATCTGCACCAACTGCAACGCCCGACACGAAGTGTTCGGCTGCGGCGGAGCCAAGCGGCGAGCGGCTGAGCTGGGCGTGGCGTTCCTGGGCGAGTTGCCTTTGGTTACACAACTGCGGGTACTGGGCGACGAGGGCAGGTTGACCGAGGCTTTCGAGCTGGCGGCTGTCAAAGGGTATTTGGAGAAACTGTGTCGCCGCCTGGTCAGAGAAATTGCCGACCGTAGGCGGCGCAATCCGTACATGCCGTCTTTGCCGGTATTTGACCGTCCTTTGCCGCAGCAATAGAAAAAATAAGCATTTTGCGCTCCGCCCGGTGTGAATTAACAGGTTCGTTGGAAAACGCTTTACACGTTTCGGTGCGGAGTATATGGCAAACGGCTCGTTGATTGGCGGACTGGCAAGGTGTCACATTCACAGGGCAAAGAACTTAGCATAGCGGTCGTTGGCGGCGGTATTTCGGCTTTGGCGGCTGCGCATCGACTGGTCGAACTGGCGCCACGCTGCCGGCTAAAAGTGTTTGAAGCCGCTGGCCGACTCGGAGGCGTAATATCCACAGTTCACCGCGATGGCTATCAAATCGAGCAAAGCGCCGACAATTTCATCACCACTGTTCCCCACGCGGTAAAACTGTGCCAGCAGTTGGGACTGGAACACCAGTTGGTCGAAACCAATCCATCTTGCCGTCGCACCTTCGTGGTTCGCCAGGGCCGACTGCACAAACTGCCCGACGGCTTCCTGATGATGGCCCCAACCAGGCTTTGGCCGCTGGCCATCACTCCCATTCTCAGTCCGTTGGGCAAGCTGCGCGCGGCTTTGGAATACTTTGTTCCCCCACGCCGCGACGATGGCGACGAGAGCATGGCGGCCTTCGTTCGTCGGCGGCTGGGCGGCGAGGTTTTCCAGCGTCTGGTCGAACCCCTGGTAAGCGCCGTTTACGCCGCCGACATGGAAAAACTGAGTGTGCTGGCAACCTTGCCCCGCTTCCGCGAAATGGAATGCCGCTATGGCAGCCTGATCCGCGCTATGCGCGCACAACGCCGCTTGCACCCTCAAACCAAGCACGAAAGCGGTGCACGCTACAGCATGTTCGTTACGCTGCGCGAGGGGCTGAGCAGCCTCGTCGATGCACTGGCCGCTCGCTTGCCGCTGGGCAGTGTTTTTCTGAACGCCCAGGTTGTCGGGCTGCAAAGAGCCGACAATTCATGGATAGTAGAGCTCGCCCCAGGCACGCAAAACACTGCACTGGCGGAAAGCGATTGCGGACCGCAGTCGTCTACCACGCCGCTGGTGCAGAGGTTCGACGCCGTGCTGCTGGCAGTTCCGTCGTACGTTGCTGCGCGGCTGGTGGCCGCCGTCGATGCCGAACTGTCGGCCGCACTGGCCCGGATCGAATACTCCGGCACGGCCGTGGTCTCGCTCGGTTTTATGCGCGAGCAAATCGAGCATCCGCTGGACGGAATGGGAGCGGTAACGCCAGCGGTGGAACGCAGCCCAATCTTGGCCATAAGCTTCAGCAGTCAAAAGTATCCGCACCGAGCACCGCCCGGGCACGTTTTGTTGCGCGTCTTCCTCGGCGGCGCAAGACGGCCCGAACTGGCACAAATGCCCGCCGAGGAACTTTTGCCTCTGGTGCTGGGCGAGTTGCGTCGCCTGCTGGGCGCCCGCGGAGCACCTCAGTTGATCGATGTAGCCCATTGGCCCAACACGATGCCCCAATATCACGTGGGCCACAAGCAGTTGGTGGCATCGATACAATCACGGCTGGCGAACTTGCCGGGATTGGCGCTGGCCGGTAACGCATACTGCGGTGTTGGCATTCCCGACTGCATCGGAGGCGCTCGCCGCGCGGCTGAATCGCTCCTGGCAAGCTGAATCTTTCCGGACGTCTCCTTGTGTGGAAGACAGATCAGCTTTCGCTGTGGTCGCAGGCGAGTTAGTACGACAGCGCTAAGTTGCCGTTTCGCAACTACCAGTTGTGATGCTGTCGGGGATTTCACCCCCAAGATATTGTGGTTTTCTTGTAACTTAGCGCTGTCGTATTAGAAGCGTAATGATCCTATTCTTGGCCCGAGACTAAGCGGCAGGGGCCGCACACCACGGAACAGGCAGGTTTTACTGACGATGGTGTACCGCGGGGCCGCACACGATGGGGCTATGGCAGCGCACAGGATGAAGCAATGGCGCGTCAGAGGATGAAGCAATTGCGCCTCACAGGATTAAGCAAATGGCATCCCGACAGCGCTTCGTCCCTTGTGCTAGCAGCGCGGACCGCGGTGCTCCGTCAGTGGCTTGCTACTGTTGATTTCCCAGTTTTGCCAAACTGCCACGATACTCCCGATTTGCCAACAAGGCGCCATGTTTCCCAACTTAACTCTCTTGCCTTCGTTAGCCCATCGAAAAGCTGAAGTGCCCGGGCTGTGTGCGATCAGCAAGAAACCGGCATTGCAATGCGCCGACATTCCGGCAAAGATATTGCCCACCGTTGAAGATTGACCGTGGTAATCCGTGGCCAGATGGGGCAGGCGACATCGGCCAAAATGAGAACGTCATCATTCGGTCACTACCTGTCGCGAAGATCAGCAGATATATCGGAGGCAACGGAATGCGCGTATCTGCCAAGAAACTAGCCGTCGGATTGGCACTACTGGCTTTGTTCGCTTCGGGCTGCGGCAACCGCGGCGAGTCGGACAGTTCTAACACAGCAGCCATCAAAGGCGAGGACGGCGGGCAGGCATCTTCCGGCTCGCAAACCGCCGCCGCTGCAAAAAACGCCCAGGACGATCGACTGCACCCCAAGGTGGTCTTCGAGACCACCAAGGGCAATTTCATCGTGCAGCTTGATGCCGAGAAGGCGCCGGCCACCGTAGAAAACTTTCTGGCATATGTCGATAGCAGGTTCTACGACGGCACGGTTTTCCACCAGGTCTTCAAGAACCAGGGCATTCTCGGCGGCGGCTACACCCCAGAGATGACCGAAAAAACACCCACCAGGCCCCCAGTGCGTAATGAAGCGCACAACGGGCTAAAGAACCGCCGCGGCACTATAGCCATGGTCCGCATGAGCGAGCGGATCGACAGCGCCCAGAGCCAATTCTTCTTCAATCTCACCGACAACGCCATGCTCGATCACCGCGATACCACCCAAGAAGGTTACGGATATTGCGTTTTCGGCCAGGTTATCTCCGGCATGGAAGTGCTTGACGCTATTGGAAACTTGCCCGTGGAAGACACCCCTCAGTTCGACCGCAAACCGATCGAGCCGGTGATAGTCAAATCTGTTCGCCGGGTCAGATAACACTGCGCAAATTCGGCGCAATTAATGGGCAATGACTGCGTAATTTCGGCGTAAGTTCTGCGTAATTTCGCCGTAATTTCGCCCGGCGACAACCGGCGGTGGCTTTTCGGTACATGCTTTGCGCGGGTCGAAGTCCAACATTGTTTGCACTGAAATTGCGCCGCTACTGCAACCCCAATGATTTGTCGCCCAAAACTATTCCTCCGGTACCGCATCCGACTGTCTTATGGCCGCGGGTTGACAAGAAACGCCTAACTGGTAAGATTCCTGTCGTCAATGGACTCCGTATTGGCGTACACGGAGGTTAATGGATGGCCGGCGCCACCTATTACATCCAATCCTGTCCGATCTGCGGCAGGCGGTTGCAGGTCCGGGTCGAGTACTTAGGAAAGCAAGTCTCGTGCCGACACTGCGGCGGCCAGTTTGTGGCTAGGGATTCGCGTATGGGTCGGGCTGATCCGGCGCAGCCGACCAACGAGTTGCTTCAGCGCGCCGAACAATTGCTTAACGCTTTGACAGCCCAGAAACCTGGCGGGCGATAGCTCGCCGACATTTGCCAGCCACTCGGCCTTTTCGATCGCCAAAGGTGCCGCGGCGTCGGTTTCTCGTGCCCAGCGCGGGCAGCTCGGTTTCTGGCCTATCCCCGCGCTACTGCTCTACTGCTCCTGCGGCTTGGCGAACCACGGTTTGGCCAGCAAGGGATGGTGAGGAAATCTAGCAGCATTCGGGCAACGTTTTGCCGGGCAACGTTCCGGAGGCTATTGGGACTTGCTACGGGCCTCGATCGCCCGGCGAACATAGGCCTCCTGTTCGACACTGATCGTTCCGCCCCGCTGTCGCTTCTGTATCAGTTGCCGTGCGCTTGTGCATCCTTGCACGTTCCAAGTCGGTCGGCTGGTGCTACTTCTCTTCCGATGCTTTCTTGGTTGCCACATCCGCGGCCGGTTCTGCCGCAGTCGGGCGAACGCCTTCCGGGCACCCATAAACCGCGCAGCCATAAACCGGCCAGCCGTCCACGGGGCAGATGCCAGGCTCTCCCGGCCAAGAAGCGACGAGACACACGAGAAGGCAGCAAACACTCGTCCAGCCGACACGTAAGCTGCTGCTAGACGTATTGTGTGCTGGTTTGTTCATGCTTGTTCTCTTTGCTGGGTGGAAGCCGGCTGGCTCGAACTACCCCTGGGCCAGAAGCGCACGCAGTACAGTCCGCCGAAAAGAATCATTACCATCCCCCACCAGACGTCGGCGTGATACTCGTACAGCTTGACCCGTGCCTCCTCCGGCGGCGGTACGATCCACAAATACACCCCGGTGGCAGACACTATGAGTCCGTAAACCAACAGCACGCCACCGATGAAAAACCAGATCGGCACCTGATGTTCCGATTCCATATCGCCCAGGCCTGTTTGCTTTCTGCCAAACTGCGCTACTACCAGAAGATTATGTTTATCGCCACTAGCACTACTGCCACGACTGCCGCCCAAAGTATCGGTCGCTCGTACCACGGGCAGGGGCCTTCGTCGGGCAGCGGCGTCAAGCCCATCACCAGGTTTTTCAGTTCCGATTCCGGTTTGGGCCTGGTCAGCAGGCTGACCACCACAGTTACCATCACACAGACGCACAGCGTCCAAAAGGCGCTGTACATGTTGACGGCCATCTCCTGGGCTTTCTCGGAGCGGGCCACGTAGCGCACATGTGCCGGGTTGAATACCGCCGGATTGAAGTAGTTGACTATCTCGGTGGCTTCGACCTGCACGCCGGGCTGAAGCACCACGGGCACGCCGTCTATGCCGAAACGGGTTTCGCGCTGAGTGTCTGCCTCGATCACCCTCGGCGCTAATACCCGCAGCTGGGCGGATTGTTCTGCGCCTGGCTGGCGGACGTGGGCAGGCAATTCCGCAGGTTTCTGCAAAATCCATCGCCCGGAAAGGAAAAACACATCTTCAGAGTCGCCCGCAATGGGCACGTTGGTCGTTAGCACCTTGCCTTGTTCCACGACGATACGGGTAAGCTTCTCCTGTCCGCGAGAATCTTTCTGGTGTTGAAGTCTGACGACCGCCGGTTCCACCCGGAGCAAGCGCCCCTCTTGCTTGATCTCCGACGGTCGGATGAGGATCTGGGGTTGCGGCCGATAGCCGTCGGGAAAAGTGTGGACGAAGATCCACATGCCGACGGAGAACAGGATCGCCGCCAGAAAACCCCAGAAGCCTGCCGCCGGAGTGGCCCGCTTCCATAGCATTCCCAAGATCACCACGCCGAACAGCGGCACGATGAAGAAAAAGACCAGTACCTGCAAGAAGGCCAGTATGTTCCCGAACCAGAACAGGGTGTAAGCAGTGCCGATAGAGGCCAGCACGCCGACGATCGCACACCAGCGGCCCATCTTTACATAGTGTTGGTCCGAGGCGTTGCGGTTCAACAGCGGGCGATAGACATCATAGGTCCATACGGTGGCGAATGCGCTGACGTTGCCTGCCATTCCCGACATGAATCCGGCGATCATGGCCGTCACGCCCAGGCCGAGTAGTCCCGGACCGAGGTACTGTCCCATCAACAGCGGCAGCACGTCGTTGAAAGTACGATGGGTGATCTCTGCCCGGGGATCGTTCTGCGGCACAAGGACCATCAGCGAGCCGTCGGGATTGGTGAGCACGGCCAGGCCGAGCAGTCCCGGAATCGTCACTATCAGGGGGACACACATTTTAAGCACGGCGCCGATTACCGTACCGTTTTGCGCCGAGCGCAGGCTCTTGGCCACGATTACCCGCTGCACCTGCAAGAAGTCGGTACACCAGTATCCGAAGCTGACGGCCAATCCCAGGCCAAAGACCATGCCGAACCAGTCGATGCCCATCGGGTTGGCATCGAAGGAGCCAAGATTGCGCCACAAGCTGGTAAAGTCGGCCTGTTGGAGGTTGGGATGGATAGTGTTGACGTTCTGGTTTATTTTTTCCATCATCCCGCGCCATCCGCCGGCGTGGATCAGGCCCAAAATGGGAATCAGCAGGGAACCGAACCAGATCAGGAAGAATTGCAGCACTTCGTTGAACACAGCCGAGATCAACCCGCCCAGAGCCACGTAGATGGCCACAGTAAGTGATGCCACCCAGATGCTCGAGTGGATGTCCCAGCCCAGCAGCAGTTTGAGCACCTTGGCCATGGCGAACATGCTTGCGCCGCTGACCAGCACGGTCATAAATGCGAAGGTAATGCCGGCCAGCAGCCGCGCGCCTTCGCCGTAGCGCAGTTTCAAATAGCCGGGCACGGAGTGTGTGCGGCAGATGTAATAGAAGGGCATCATCACGATCGCCAGGAAAAGGATGGCCGGTATCGCTCCGATCAGATAAGCATGTGCGGCCAGCATCCCGTACTGATAGGCCATCGCCGACCAGCCCATGGTCTCCAGCGAGCTGAGATTGGCCGAAATGAAGCTCAGCCCGGCAATCCAGGCGGTCATCTTCCGGCCGGCCAGGAAGAAATCCTCGCCGGTGGCAGTGAAACTCTTCAGATAAAAACCGATGGCCAGCACTACCATGAAGTAGATGGCGATAATCAGCCAATCGACGCCGCGGAGGGGAAGCAGCCTTTCGGACTGGCCAAGACCATCGGTGGCAGCGAGCAACAGCGCGTTCAAAGTTCAGCTCCTCGAAGCGTGCCAACTTCGCCCTGGCGGGAAAGGCACAGTAGGCGCCCGCCCGCCTGGCAGCACGGCATGATGTTCTCGGGGCGAGACTATTGATGGGGCGGCACAAGCCATGATTATTTCGGAAAAGCGGGCTGTTGCAAGACAGGCGGGGAAAGAAGCCGATAGGAATCGTCGAGCTGTGGCACCGGCACAAGCCGAAGTTGCTACTACCACAATGCAGCGTTAGTGAACACTGCCACGTTTCGGGGCCACACAGGCTTGCGACCTGTCCGGCTGTTTGCATCGGGGCTTGCAGCACGCGCCGTCCGCGAATATTCGGCGAAACTTGGCCAATTGTCACAAGAAAAGTTACAATTGTCTGTTCGGTGCACTGCTATAAACTCTTAGGTATGCGGGCGCTGCTCTACTGCGGCAATCGCAGCGTAGGGCGGTTGTTTGTGTATGTATCCTTACGTTTCCATTCGGTGGGATTGTTACGTTTATGCAGCGCGATTTACGAAAGCTACGCCGCAGCGACGAGGAAGCGATCAAAGAAAGAGGATTGACGCTAGACTTCGACGAGATCGTGCGGAAAGGCTCGATTTCCCGGGAAGAAATCGTCGTCTCGAAATGGTACGGGATTTACCAGTCACGGCAGCCGGGCACGCACATGGCACGTGTAGTGATTCCCGGCGGAAAGTTCACCTCGGTACAGGCCCGCGCACTGGTCGAGGCAGCCCGCAAGTACGCCGGCGGAAAAATCTCCTTCACCACCCGGCAAAGCGCCCAACTGCACAGTCTGCGGCTGAAAGACCTGCCGCAACTGCTGCGCGACCTGAAGGCGGCCGGACTGACCACCTTCCACGGCTGCGGCGACGTGACGCGCAACGTGGCTGCCTGCTCGCGAGCCTCGGTGTGCCCCTATGCGCGACTGGATGTACTGCCCTTCGCACAAGCCACTGCTGCGCGACTGTCGGCCTGCCGCGACTTGGATAATCTGCCGCGGAAGTTCAAGATTACCTATTCGGGTTGTCCGGGCAACTGCGGGCAACCGCACATCAATTGCGTAGGCATCGTGGCCATTACTGCGCAAATGCCCGATCGCCAACAGCGCCCCGGCTTTCGCGTGTTCATCGGCGGGGGAATGGGTTGGAAGCCCTTTATCGGCCAGTTGCTTTACGGTTATGTGCCGCCAGAACGCATCGTCGATTTGTGCCGTGCCATCGGGCTGCTGTTCCGCGACTACGGCGACCGCTACATCCGCATGTATTCCCGGCTGAAGTTCGTGGTCGACCGGCTGGGCATCGACCGCTGCCGCCAGTTGGTCGAGCAGTATCTGGATCAAGAGGGCATCGACCATAGCCAGTTTCGGCCGGAATTGGTGGATGATTGCGGGACGCCGGTCGCAGTGCGCCCGCTGTCGGACAGCCCGACGTTCGGTACCGACGGAAACGCGATACTGGGAATAATGATTCCCAAGGGCGAGATGCTCGCTGGCCAACTTCTGGCGATAGCCCAGCTTTCCGAAAAATACGCCGATGGCTTTCTGCACAGCACCAACCGCCAGAACCTCGAGTTGCACGGTGTGGCACAGCGCTGGTATGCCGAGGCCAAGGCGCAAGTTGCTGCATTGGGCCTGGCGTCCGATGGGCTTCATGGACTGGCCGATGTGGTCAGTTGCGTGGGAACTACCTACTGCCCGCTGGCTGTCAGCCACACCCACACCATGTTCGATTTGCTCCAGCCAGTTGTAAAAGACCCCAAGTACGACCCGATCAGCAAATATGTGCTGATAAACATCACCGGTTGCCCGAACTCCTGTTCGCCGTATCGCATTGCCGACATCGGTCTGCGCGGCTTGCGGATCCGCGAGCACAGCGGGTCGAGCGAGGGTTACCAGGTAACTGTCGGCGGCGAGGAGGATCGGTTCGGCGAGGTCATCGGCGAGTTCAAGCAGCACGATTGCGTGCGCGTGGTGCAGGCGATTCTCGACAAGTTCCTCCAAGTGCGCCGCCCCGGCCAGACACTGGCCAAGAACGTCGCCGAACTGGGAATCGGGCCGTACCTCGAGGCGGTGCAGGCGCTGGGGATCAAATACGAAATGGCGCCTAACCCGCTGGAGCTGTCCGTCGATACCGGCAGGGCGCAGACCAGCGGCGACATGAACGTACTGCTGCGCGATGTGCCGTGTCGAGCGGCCTGCCCGGCGCGGACCAACGTGCCGGAGTACATCCGCCTTATCGCCGAAGGCAAGTTCGACGAAGCCCATCTGGTCAACCAGGAGGACAACGTTCTGCCCGGAGTGCTGGGGCGAATCTGCTCGCGGCCGTGCGAAGCGCGCTGCCGCTATCAATGGACAAGCATTCTTGGGCCGGTGCGCATCTGCCATCTGAAGCGCTCTGCCGCCGACGGCAAGACAGGCAAGAGCCGACCGTTGCCGCCATATTTCGGTCCCAGCGGCAAGCGGGTGGCGGTTGTCGGCGGCGGCCCTGCCGGGCTAGCCGCCGCCCGCGAGCTGAAACGCTACGGACACAAAGTGACGATCTTCGATCGCGAACCATACCTGGGCGGACAGGTGCGCTTCGGCGTCCCTGCGTTCCGTTTGCCGCGCGAAGTGCTCGACGAAGATATCGATGCGATCATTCAAAGCGGAATCGAGGTGCAACTGGGCACGGCAATCGACGCCCGGCGCCTCGATCAACTCTGCCAGCAATACGACGCGGTGGTGCTGGCCGTCGGCGCCAACAAGCCGCGGCGGCTCGAGTTGCCCGGTCTGCCCGAGCAGGGAGTTTTCGAGGGGCTGCATTTCATGAAGTGCTTCAACGAGGGCAGACCATTGCCGGTCGAGCCGCCGGTGCTCATCATCGGTGGCGGATACACGGCGGTGGATTGCGCACGGTCGGCACGGCGCCTGCTCGGGCCGACGGGCCAAGTGGCCATCATGTATCGTCGCAGCCTGGCGCAGATGTCGGCCAACGAGGAAGAACTACACGAAATGCAAGCCGAGGGCATCGAAATACACACCCTGGTCAGCCCGGTGGAAGCTTTCCGCAAGGACGGGCAAATGCGGGGCGTCACCTTCGAGCGGAACATCTTGGAGTCCGAGTACGTGGGCGGAAAACCGCGCATTACGCCTTTGCCGGGCAGCCGCTTTATTGTGGAATGCAAGACTTTGATTGCCGCCATTGGCCAGACGCAAGATACAAGCGTTTTGCCCCCGGGCGTGCAAAAAAAGGCAATACTACCGCACCACAAAGCCGATCCGCTGCCGCATCAGACCAGCCGGGAAAATCTTTTCGTGGCCGGCGATTTCGCCTTCGGCAATGCCACTGTGATCGAGGCCATCGCCGACGGCAAAGAAGTTGCCGATGAAGTTGACCTGCTGTTGATGGGGCGCCGTCGCCGCCAGCGGTTCGTGGATGTGAAACCTGCGGGTATAACGGGCCGGCTGCGCGATCACGACTTGGTCGATCCGCCGCCAATGCCCGTGCTGCCCCTGCCGCAGCGCGGAATGACCGACGAGGTGGAGTTGGGCTTTACTGCCGAGCAGACCGATATTCACGCCTGGCGCTGCTACCTGTGCAATTACAAGTTCGAAATCGACCAGGACAAGTGCATCCATTGCGACTGGTGCATCAAGGTCTCGCCGCGCAATTGCATCTTGCGGCTCGGCGCGCTGGAACGGAAGGAACAGAACGTTGGCGAAGATGGCAAGCGGTTCGCGGTAGCGGACCCCGAACGGTATTATGGTCCTAGCTTGCCCGACGCGCTGAAGTTCGTCTGCCAGGAAGTGCTCGCCAGCGAGCCGGAGCGGGCGACCTACATCTGGATCGACAGCGACCAGTGCATCCGTTGCGGCAACTGCATCAACGTATGCCCAACCGGCGCAATCTCCGTCCGCAAGTGCGACTGTGTTGCCGAGAATGTGTGAATCACGCCGGCTTCCACTGTCGGCTGCCACCAGTCGCCGCTACCTTTGGAAAAGCTGGGGGCTGGGAACGACCACCTTTCGTGGACAAACGGGGATCACTATTGGCAAACAGCATTGAAAACATAATCGAAAACATACTGGCTAAGGCTGTGGCCGGCCAGCGCCTCACGCCCGCCGAAGCACTGCAACTGCTCGGCTGCCGGCGGCTGGCATCTTTGGGCAAAGCGGCCGATGCCGTGACTGCTCGGCTCCATCCGCTTGGGTACCGCACCTACAATGTCGATCGGAACATCAATTACACAAATGTGTGCACAAGCGGATGCTTGTTCTGTGCCTTTTCGCGTCCGCCGGGCGACGCTGACGGTTACCTTATCAGCCGCGACGAGCTGTTCCAGAAGATTGCCGAGACGATCGCCCTGGGCGGCGATCAGATTCTGCTGCAAGGAGGATTGCATCCGCAGTTGGACCTGCGCTGGTACGAGCAACTGCTGCGCGACATCAAGCGGCAGTTTCCGCAGATCAACATACACGGCTTCAGCCCGCCGGAAATACACCACATCGCCGCCGCAAGCGGCGCGTCGATCGAAGCAGTACTGGGCCGACTGCGCGAGGCTGGCTTGGGCACTCTGCCCGGCGGCGGAGCAGAAATACTGGTCGATCGCGTCCGTCGGGCAATCAGCCCCTGCAAACTCTCGGCCGAGCAATGGCTCCAGGTGTGCCGGGCATGGCACCGGCTGGGTGGACGCGGATCGGCAACGATGATGTTCGGACATGTAGAAACCCTCGCCGAGCGGATCGAGCACCTCTACCGACTCCGCCAATTACAGGACGAAACCGGCGGCTTCACGGCCTTCATCTGCTGGACGTTCCAGCCCGGAAACACACGCCTGGCACACTTGCCCAAAGCCGGACCGGTGGAGTACCTGTCCACGCTTGCCGTCAGCCGATTGTTCCTGGACAACTTTCCTAACATCCAGGCCAGTTGGGTAACGCAGGGATTGCGCGTGGCCCAACTGGCCCTTCGTTTCGGCGCCAACGACTTCGGCAGCGTGATGATCGAAGAGAACGTGGTGGCCGCCACTGGGACTTCCTTCCGGGCCAGCGAAAAACAGATTCGCGCGGCCATCGCGCAGGCCGGATTCATCCCCCGACGCCGCAACGTGTACTACGAGCTGTCGGACTGATCGTGCCGGCGAAGGCTTCGCCCGCGAAACACTGATTTTACGCAGCCACCGTAAGCTAAACTTTTGTAAGGCGCCGATGACCGCATGACAGGGGCACTGGAAGTGCGGTTTCAGGCCATGTACACTTCCGAGAAAGGCGCCGCCGGGAGCGCCATCGGCAGCAGTGCCGCACACAGTCGCTGTCGGTGGCAGCGACCGCCTGAGCAAATCGCCCGGCCGGCGAACACTTCGTCCATGGATGACCGCCCAGACCAGTGGCAACACAGCAGCACCTTCTATCGGAAACCGATGCCCCTCCCGCCGGCCCGCAGCGGCCGATGATCGATGTTCGCGGGCTGACGAAACACTACAGCGACCTGCGTAGGGGCCAGTTCATCGCCTTGTGCGACGTGAGCTTCCAGAGTTGGCCAGGCGAGATATTTGGCCTATTGGGGCCTAACGGCGCGGGCAAGACGACGGCTTTGCGCATCCTGAGCACGGTGCTGCGTCCCACGGCAGGCACGGCCCTGATCAACGGCTTCGACGTAGTGACACAGCCCGACCAGGTTCGCCGCTGCATCGGCTTCGTCTCGGCCAACACGGCTGTTTACGATCGGATGACTGGCTGGGAGATGGTGGAATACTTCGGACGGCTGCACGGCATTCCGCGCAGTGTTTTGCGCCCACGCATGGAAGAGCTCTTCGCCCGACTGAACATGCACGACTGCCGCGACGTGCTGGGAGCGAAGATGTCGACCGGCATGAAACAGAAGGTCTCGGTGGCCCGCGCGCTGGTACACGATCCGCCCGTTTTGATCTTCGACGAGGCAACCGCCGGGCTGGATGTGCTGGTTGCCCGGGCATTGTTGGAAACCATCGCCCAGTTGCGCCAGCAAGGCAAGTGCATCCTGTACTCCACGCACATCATGCGCGAGGCCGAGAAGCTCTGCGACCGGATCGGCATTTTGCACCGGGGGCGGATTCTGGCTCTGGGAACTCTGGAAGAGCTGCGCAGTCAGAACGGCCAGGACGACTTGGAAGAGCTGTTCTTCCGCCTGATCACCGAACACGACCGTCAACAGAGCCAGCCGCGCCGCTACCACATTGGCGATCAGATAGCGGTCAGCAGCGAATGAAACTTTCCAATGTAAAGCTGATCATCGGACGCGAGATCCGCGACCAACTGCGCGATCGGCGCACGATGTTCATGATCTTCGTGCTGCCAGTGCTGCTGTACCCCCTGCTGGGCCTCAGCCTTGCCCAGATTTCCCAGTTCGTGCAAGAACAGGTAGTGACCGTGATGGTCGTCGGTGCCGAGCAGCTTAAGGATTTGCCCCCGCTGCTGGAAGACAATCGCTTCTCAGGCGAGTTGTTCGATCGCCCCGAAGAAGCCCGGCAATTGCGGGTGATGGTCTTTGCCGAGCAATCGGTAATTGCCCAGCAAGCCGAAATTACCCCGCAGTCCGCCGAGCAGACCTTCCAGCGTCTGCTAGAAGAGGCACAGGCAGCCGTGGCTGGCGGGCAATGCGACGCCGCGCTGCTGTTTCCGCCCGATTTCGCGCAACGGTTGGCATCGTTCCGCAATTGGGCGACGCAGCGCAAGAGCAACGACGGCGGGACAGGTCCGATTGATCTGCCGCGCCGAACCGCTGACGGGAAGCCTGGCTCCGCCGGTGCTGCGGCTGGCGCCAATGCTGCCGAAGCTGGCGGCACTTTTGCAGCGCCTGGTGCTACTGGTACCGGCCATGGCGCCGATCGGGATGCTTTGCCTGAAGGTTCGCTTCAGACGGCCCGCGCCGAAGCGACGCCGTCGCCCGACCCGCCTGCCCCGCAGTTGCTCACCGGCGCCAGCGAGCGATCGTTGATTGCCGAGCGCCGTCTGTTAGACATCCTGCGCCGCTGGAGCGAGCTGATAGGCCGCCGCAACCTGGAAGCGCTGGGCGTGGATCCGGCGGTCATCCGTCCCATCGCAGTGCGAACCATCGACCTGGCCGACAAGCAGCAGGTTCGCAAAGCGGTCACCTGGGGTAAGATACTTCCGATGCTGCTTGTGCTGTGGGCGATGACCGGGGCTTTTTATCCGGCGGTGGACTTGTGTGCGGGCGAAAAGGAGCGCGGCACGCTGGAAACGCTGCTGAGCAGCCCCGCGCAACGCAGCGAGATCGTCGTCGGCAAACTGGTGACCATCATTTTGTTCAGCATGGTAACTGCGGTGCTGAACCTGGTAAGTATGGCCATCACCGGACTGACAGTGCTCCACCAGATGCCCGGCATGGGGCCGCCCCCGGCGACGGCAGCCCTGTGGCTGGCGGCCGCACTGCTGCCGGTCTCGGCGTTGTTCAGCGCATTGTGTCTGGCGCTGGCGGCCTTCGCCCGTAGCACCAAGGAAGGCCAGTATTACCTCATGCCCTTGATGATGGTCAGCCTGCCGTTGGTGATTCTGCCTTTTTCGCCGGCTTTCGAGCTGAACCTGGGCAACAGCCTGATTCCCGTAGCCGGCCTGATCCTGTTGCTGCGCAGTGCCATCGAGGGAAATTACTGGCAATCGTTGCAATATCTTGCGCCGGTGACCGTAGTCACCCTGCTGTGTTGTTTTCTGGCGATACGTTGGGCTATCGAGCAGTTCAACAGCGAGACGGTGCTGTTCCGCGAGAGCGAACAGTTCAGCATACGACTGTGGTTGGGGCACCTGATACACACCCGGCGCGCGCTTCCCACTGCCGGCATGGCAGTTTTTTTCGCAGTTGTGGTGCTGGTTGCGCGGTTTTTCCTCGCCGCGATCTTGCCGTCGCCTACGACTTCCACAGCGCTGGCTGTGACCACTACGGCTGTGCTGGCCGGGGTGATTCTCGCCCCCGCGGTCGCCATGGCCCTGCTGTTGACCAGCGATCCGGCCGGCACTCTGCTGCTGAAGCGTATTCGGCCGCTGCCAATTCTGGCCGCCGGCGCGATGGCGGTCGTGCTGCACCCGCTTTCCATGGCAGCCGTGTCGGCCATCAGATGGCTTTATCCCAGCAGCGGCCAGATGTCTGCCCAAAGCGAGCAGTTCGCCCAACTGATGATCGGAACTCCCCTGTGGCTTGCACTGCTTGCGTTCGTCCTGGCACCAGCGGTGTGCGAGGAACTGGCGTTTCGGGGATTCGTGCTCAGCGGATTTTGGCTTCCGGGGAAACACTGGAAGGCCATCATTTACTCTGCACTGCTGTTCGGCGTGACGCACGCAGTGATACAGCAGTCGCTCAACGCGGTGCTATTGGGACTGCTGATCGGATACATTGCCGTGAAGACCGGCAGCGTTTGGCCCGGCATGGCCTTTCACGCAGTCCATAATGCCCTGAAGCTGACAACCGTTTGGCTGCCGGAGGAAGTTATCGAACGCTGGCCACATTTGGCACTTCTCCTTTCGCGCGATACGCAACCCAATTACGTCTTCTACTGGCCGGCGGTTTTGCTCAGCGGCTCACTAGTGCTGGTACTGCTTTGCTATTTTGTCAGCCTTCCGCACAGGAAATCGGCGGAAACACCATGCCAGCCTCAACAGGATGTGGATTACCCCACACCAATTCCCGCGCCGTCCGGCCATCTATGACAACGGCGAGCCTTCCTCGAGGGGATGACCTTCACTGCGTCAAGCCGGTCGCCCATCGCGTCGAGCATCTCACGCTAGACCGGGAACTTCGCCACATCGGCGGGCTTGACGTGAAGTCCCTCGATCGTGCCGAGCCATTGGAGCCGCAAGTTCTAGGTTCCCTTGCGGCAATCGCACAGCGCCGCCAGGGCTTCTTCCCGGCCAGCTCCGATCAGGCGGCCCACCCAAATGCCACCCAAGCCGACTATGGCCATCTTGGTCCGCGCGTTGGGGTTTTTTTATTCTCTGGACCGCAAGAGTCCGGAACGCCCAGACATGCGGCGGCGCGAAACCAACCGCGGCAGCGCCCGCTGCGGCGGCCGCTGTGCTGCCGACAAACTGACGGCGAGTCTATGTCTCGCGTTCCATCTTCATGGCAAAAGCCCTTTCTTGTGTTGTGGTGACGGGAACTTCGTCTTCTGGCTGTAACATGTCACAACAGCTTCGCCGCTTGTTGATTTGCTGCGGACTGCTCCTAGTGATTCGGTGTAAGGATGCGGTACTTTCGCCGGCCGTTTTCCCGGTACACCGAGCGCAGCAAATTGCCTTCGGCGTCTTTCGGGATACGATCGTGCTGAGTGTTGAACTCGGGCTGCATCTGGGGGTCATGTACTATCGGCGCAGGGCGCATCTCCGGCGCGAAAGGTCCCAGCTCCTCGCGTCCCTCGAGCACCGGCCACGCCAGGGGTACCTTATGTCCGGGCGCTAACATCAGAATCCCCTCGCGCAACACACACGAGTTGCCCCACGCTGCCAACGCCACGGTGACCACAGGGGCAGGCGAAGCGAATGCCGCAGCAATCTGGAAGGAACCTTCGGTCAGGCCGGGCTTTTCCCATACCGGGCCGTCGCTCTCCTGGAGCTGCATCTCCATCCGCCACACCGATATATCGGCCTTCACTCGCAGCTTCACGGCCGGCGCTTCGCACCGCAGGCGGAACAGACCGTTGCCCGACAGCTCGACTCGCCTGGCGGCACTGTCGACCTTTGCCGGCTAACGCACTTTGTACGCTACCAGCGCAGCGCTGGGCGCGGCTGTTGCGGGTAGAATGCTCCCTCAAAAGACCGCAGATAACACTAAGGCAGTTTCCAAGCGAAGCACAAGGCTCGATCGGTTGTTGACGATCTGCTTCCTCACAAGGTCGTAATGCCCCCAAGGCGGCCATGCAGCCTGTGACTCTTCTGCTCCCAAAAAGTACTCTCCGCAAAGCTTACCGCCTTTAAATCTCGATTCATACTGTTTCCTAGTCTGGTCCTTGCCTCCTGAAGGGTTGCCTGATGCAGCGTGCTGTTGGCATGGCATCAGACATAGCAGGCTGCCAGACGCTCAAGTGACGTAAGCGGTTTCCTAAGCTACGACATGGTCCGTCACCACACATCGAACTCCACTACATTAATACGGTGTGCGGTACTTCTTTCCGTCAAACAAGATGCGGTACCCTTCGGCTGCCTTTTCCACGGGCACCTCGACTGGAGGCGTGGTCTTCCGACCCCATGATCCAACGCGAACACACGGCAAGCGCCTCGCCGCTTCAGGTCGATCGTGGCTGTGATAGGCTCGAGCAGCTCCTGGGCCGCCTCGACCCGCTCCGGATGCCGGATGGTCTGCATGGAAATGTCATCCGCAATACTTCCTTTAATGTCATCCACAATACTTCCTGTGGGGTAAAGCCGTCCCAGGGTCGTGATGATCCACGATGTGGCGTTGGCCAGTGTCTGTTTCGGCTCTCGTGCGCTGACATAGACGAAGGCCAATGGGTTAACAGTCTGGATAGTCACGTCGGTTAACCGATGCGCACGGCCGCCGCCAAATCCCACTACCCCTTGGGTCCCGGGAGTGTCGATAGTAAACCAGCCGCGGCAGGAGTAATCCCACTTGACCTGGCCGGAAGCGGAACTTAGCCTGCGATTTGCCTTGTCGATCCATTTTTCGGAGCGGTCCTCGACGGGAGTGCTTACGGGTTCATCGACGAACTCCAGCACGACCGGGGCGACGGCCAGGGCTTCCTGTGGAACTACTGCGGAGAATTCCTTAATGTTCGCCCCGCCCAGCAGGCTGAAATGTTCGCTGAACCCCACTTCCCCGCCGGCCATTGCAGGGATGCTTACCCGGCGAATGGCAACTGGCTCGCTTTCTCGGAAATCGCCGCGGTACAGAGCCCGGGCGACCGCCGGGTACTGTGCCACACTGATGAAATGGTCACACACGTCGCCTCCTAGCTTTCGGGAGATTCCCGGCCCATCGCTAGCAAAATGGGAGGACATGTCCCAACCCTGTACCCCCATGCCGATGAAGCCAATGACCAGCACCATCTACATCCCGTTGAACACTCCTCCGCCAGACCACTCGGAAAGATGGAACGGTCGGTCGGCAACCTGTTGCATCCCGGCACTGAGTAGTCCCCGGCCGGGACGGGACAACATGTCGGTTCGGCCGTAGTTGTGCCGGTCGATGAACCCCACTTCGCGGTCGGAGCCCACATTGTACAGATGGCCGAGGAAGGTCTGCGCTTGCCCGCACGAGCCGCAAATGGCACCCTGATAGCCGGTCTGGCGGATGGCCTTCACAACGCGCTTGTAGTAGGCGTCCTGGCACTCATAGAGAAATGCATAGGTGTCGCGAATACGGGCCGATTTGTCGCCCCCTTGTTCCACAAAGCTTAAGACGGCCTCCACCGACCGATCTTCCGGCCTCTCGCTTGCCTTCAATTCCCCCGCCCAGGCCTTGGCCAGACCTTCCCGAGAGCCATACTTAGCCAGCAGCCAATTGGAAAACTGCCGATCCAAGTATTTCTTGTAGGTGGGACATGTGGGAAGCTTTCGATAGCCGAAGAAGATGTCATCCTCGTTGTGGACCTCGATGTAAGCCAGCGCCGGGTCGTCGGCATACCGCTTTCCTGTGACGGTGTTCACCCGGTTGAGCAGGCTTGTAAGAATGGCGATATGCAGGTCCTGTAGGTCCGGGGCGAAGTTCACCAAACCCACAGTGGTGGCATGATACCAGGGCGGCCCTTCGGTAGTTTGCATGATTTCCTCATACGCCCAAACACGGTTCTTGTCTGCCGGCGTCAGCTTCAGTGCGTAAAAAATGGCGACCAGCCGATGTAGATGCCGCGCTCGGCCAGGAGAGCATGGTACCGGTCCCAGCGTCGGGCTATTTCCTCGTTGAGTTTCTGGGTGTCGTAGTTGTCGTGGATCCCCAAGTTCCTCCATCCGTGACCGATAAACTTGTGCATCCGCACGAGATTGGCCCCGTGTTTGGCCCACTTGTCGGCCCACCGGACGGCCTGCTCCGCGGGCGGACAGACGCCGCGAAGGCACAGATTCACTCCCCAGAACTTGGCCGGCGTGCCGTCCTCGAATACGAAGTCTTTTTCCCTTGATCTTTAGCCACCCGTGCTTGCCCGCCGGTCTGTCCAGCGACGATTCCATTCCCAGGATGCTGGGGGTGGTGAAATCCCCGGCCTGCTGGAAATCAAAAGGGAACCACTGTCGCATGTCCACATGTCGGTTGCCCGGCTCGACAACGATTTGCCCTGGCAGTTCAAGCGTGATCTGTTGCACAAGCGCCTGGCCGGCCTTGAGCACCACGTTATTTCCGGAAAAACACCGCAGTTCGTCGTGGTCGGAATGAATCAGCAGTGGGGGCCCGAAAACAGGCGGCTCGTTGCCCCTCGGGCCGTTTTCAGGGTAGTGGCGGCAACGTTCTCCCATTGGCCCCGTGGCACGGGCAAGGGATGATCCTGCGTCTTCCCATCAGCACACGTGAATGTGCAGCAGCCTTCGCGGAAGTACAGCTCCGGCTTCAGCACAGGCCCGATGGTCACACTGTTGTCACCTTCGCGCTTGGGGAAGCCAAAACTGCATTCCGAGTCGGGCGCGGACACGTACCGCATTCGCACGCTGTTAGGCCCGCCTTGCCAAAGCTCGTAGCTAAGGTCGAATCGCCCCGGCATCGGTTACTTGTCCCACGGGCGGGCGTAGAAGCCGACCTTTTTTTCCCACAACACACGGATGTTACCCTCCACCTTTGCCAGGGTCACCAGCCGGCCACCCTTCCATCCCGGACCGACAAGATTCTGGTGTAGGATAAACCGCGGCGAGTCGCCTTGTAACACGGCTACTCCCATGCGATCGACCCCCACGACAATCCACGGCTGGGCTTCCGCAGTCGCCGCAATTGGCAAACTGGAGGCACACACTGAAATCAACCAGATACTTAACAGGGTGAAAACAGTGTACCGGTGCATGTCTGTGCTCCGGAAACGGGATGCTTGTGCGGAAGACAAACAGGGATACGTGCGGGAAAAAAGTTACAGACTTGTGGGTCATTCCATGGCATTCTTGGCTATTGCCCTGTGGTGTGATCGCTGCCGGCCAAAATTGCGCGCGTGTTGCACGCATGTTTTCAAGTGATCGAAAGTGTTGGGGAATGTGTGCCGCATAATTCCTTCAACCACCATGGGATTCTGCGACTGGCGGGGCGAGGAAGTGACCTTAGGGCACTGCGGAAAGAATCAAACCTGGTAATCTCCTGGGTAACAATTAGTTGCGACCTGAAAATTCCCGGACACCCTCAAGTAATCTGGAGGGCCACGTTCAGTAGTGGCCCATTTTGCTCCTCGGACGCCCATCCGCGAAAACGCAACGGACGCAACAGAGAGCGTCCCTCCATTACTTCGTGTGGTTGCGGCCGAAGGCCGGTGTGGGGATGCATGTGCGAAAGAAGTCAAAGAACCCTCGGGGTGTTGTCCAGTGGTGTGGGTCATTCCCCAGTAGTTGGCGCAGGCTTCTTCAAACACAGAAAACTTCCATCTACCAATGCGACGAAAATCCTTCCTTCAGCGGCTGACATGCCGTCGAAGACCGGGCAGGCCGGCAGGTCGTACTCGGCCAGCAACCGACCGTCTGCGCCATTGTGGACCATGAGCTTGCCAGGGCCGATGTAACAGGTCGACTTGTCCCACTCGCTCCGCGTCGCTCCCTCGACTATTCCCGCGGTGAAGACCAACTCACCGCCTTTTTCGTCGGGAGCGACCAGCATCGCGCGGACGATGATCGGCACGGTCGTGTCCCAAAGCGGCGGGGCGGTGCGTACCAGAGCCCCGGCGTTGGGCGAAACGCCCAGGGTCTTGCGCTGCTCGGGTGTGGTGCAATCACCGGCAGTGTTGCTGTGATCGTAGCCGTCGGCGACGATACGGTTTCCGCTGCCGGGTTTATGTGTCGGATACCAGCCGCCCTCGAAGTGCTTGGCAGCATAAGCGCGGGCGGCACCGAGAACCACTAGGTTCCCGGCCCTCGCCGCAAAGCCCGTTCCCGTGCTGTAGCCCGGCCACACCTCGTCGTGGACCCAAAACGAGCGGTGGAACATGGTGTCGTCGAGCAGGCCGAAATTGGCCATCAAATGTTTCCCACCCATTGGCGTCAAACCTGTCCAGTGGGTGCGCCGCACGGGTACCGGCTCCAATGCCGGAGTGAACTTGTGTTTCATCATGTACAGATTGGTCCCGTCGCTTACCAGCAGATCGGCCCGCGCCCCGTCCATATCGTAGCCGGTGGCATACTGCGTCGCGATGCGCTCGATCAGCACCTGGCGCTGGGAGGCGTCGGCCGCCTTTTCCAGGCCTTGTTCGCTGACGACGCCTTGGCGGAGTACCTCGCGGTCCGGCCAGGGACCTTGAATATGGTGATAGTGTTTAAGCTGTCCGGTTGCCGGGTCCAGCGCGTACAGGTGCAGTCCGCCGTCGAGGTAGCTGTTCCGTCCGGCCACGGCATAGATAAGCCCCTGGTGGTACAGCACGCTGGAAGAGACGGGCCAAACGCTCTCCAGCCGATCGCCACACAGGGTAAGGCGCTGCTGCGGCGCCGCGCAGAACCGCCAGACCAGTTGCCCATCCTCGACCCGCAAACAATAAACGTGCCCGTCGCGACATCCGATGAAAACCCGCTCGCTGGCGATCGTCGGCGGGCCGTCCAGGGCGCCGGGAAACGGCCGCCGCCATAGAAGCCCGCCGTCGTCCGCCGCCACGCACAACAGTTCATACGTGTCTTTCTTTACGAGATACGCTTTGCCGCTGGCGATCGTCGCCTGAGTGAGCTGACCGCCCGGTTTGCGTATCCACGCCGGCTTCAATTCGGCAGAGAGCTTGCCCGAGGCCCGGCCGCTGCGCGTGGCGTCGTGCCGGTACATCGGCCAGGCGTCTTTCGGGTCGGTTTCGTTGATCTGCCGGTCGGTAGAATACGCAGGTCCTTTGAGCAGGCGTTCGGGCGAGGTTGGCGGGGGCGACTGCTCGAGCTGCGGCGGCATCTTGGCCGCCAGTGCCATGAAACCATTGATGCGCGTGCCGACGTAACAGGAGCACGGGTCCGGCGTGACGTACACCAGGCCGTTGGCCGGCATCAGCCCGTAGGAACACGCGCCGCGAATCCAGTCGTTAACCATGTGCTGCTGGCCCACCAGATCGACGAACTCGGCGCCGCGGTGGGGCAGGATCAAGAACCGCTCGGTTGCTTTGCCGGCAAAGCAGCGGATGTGGTGCCCGCGGCGGAGCATGTCGCCGATGTTAGGCGGCGCAGCGTTGCTGCCATCGGCCAGGTGAAAGGTGCTCCCGGCCCACAGCACGTCGCCGTAGACGATTCCGCCTATGGCACGCCGCCCGGTGGGAAAGGCAAACCCACCGGTCTCGCCGATGCGAGGGTTTTTCCAAAGTTCGGCGCCGTCGGCAAGCTTAAGGCATACAGCGCCCCCCGTAGCCCCGCTGGTCCAAAGTACTTTGCCATCGGCGATCAACAGATTGCCAAGTAGATTGCGAACGCCGAAACGGCGCCCGGCGACCACCGGCACGTCGTGGCGCCACGCAGGCTGGCCGGTGCGGGCGTCGAGGGCCACAAGCGCATGGTAGTTGTGGAAGACGACTTTGCCGTCGGCCATGGCCAGGCTTTGCGTGGCCACCAGCGGTGCGTCGTACCGCCAGAGAACCTTTCCGGCGGCCGCATCGACGGCTACGACCCGCTCCAGCCCCTGCCGCATCAAGCTCTCCAGCAGCCGAGCGTTCAACTCGGCCCGGGCCTCCTCGTGCGACAACCCTTGCTGGCGCAACTGCTGCTCGATCTTGCCACGCTGTTCGAGCGTCAGCCGTGGGTCGGGCGTCGGGATTTCCGTGCGCACCCGGCAGACGACCAGATCGCCCGCAGCCACGATCTCATCGACGATCCCCCCAACGTCAACCTCGTGCAGCGTCTGTCCGGTGGCCCCGTCCAGCACGCTAAGCGGCCCACGCCGATAGCTTAATGCCACATAAACCTTATCGCCCTGAGCCACCAATCGCCGGTTTAGGCTCAGGGGGCTGCGCCAGACGTAATCGGGCACGGCCTGGCCGCTGACGTCCTCGAAATACGGCTGACCATAGCCTTCCAGAGGCCGTTTCCACAGCAGTGCGCCGTTGAAGGCGTCGCGGGCCACCAGCGCCCAGCGTTCCGTCGTGCCACCCCGATCGAACAGGTATGTGCCCTCGTCGATGAAGTGATATACTCTGCCCCCTGCCGAAACCAGGCCCGTGAAACTGGCAGAGTAATTGTGGCTTCGCAGATGATGCGGTTCGGCCCACCAGCGCAGCGAATGCGGCGGGGCGACTTCGCGGTCCTTCGACACGGCGTTGCCGCTGGCGTCGTGCAGATAATGCGTCCATTCATCGATGGTTTGCGGAACAGGCATCGCCGTGACAGCTTTCGGTGTGATGAACAATCCGCGTGGGGCCAGCACACGCCGCGCTTCCTGGTCGGCTACCAACACCGGGCTGGCCACTACAAGGGCGTTGAGTACACGTTCGGCAAACGGCAGACGCCCGCCGCTCCACACTTCGGCCGTGAAGCGGCCCGTCAGTCCGGCTTCGTCGATGGCCGCCTGCGCCCGGGCCAGCGCCGCCGAATCGGCCAGCAATAGCCGCACATGGAACCGCTGGCCTAGCTCTCGCAGAGAAAGGTCCTCGGAACCAATCTGCGCGATCAGCCCGCCGGTGATGCGGGCATCCCGGATGACTTGTACAGGCTCGGCGGACAGCGCGGCTGCTGCCCATGCCAGCAACATCAACGCCAGCGACATCCATACACCGACGATTGTCCGCATACGCTATTTGTCCTAGTTCATGGCAACGGGAACTCTTACGGCTTGATGCAGGTGTACCTGTTCTCGCGGACCACCTCCCAAACGGTGTCGGTAACTGCCTTCGCTCGCTCGGGAGTGATTTCGATGAGCTGGCCCAGGTCGGGCCAGTGGACGTAACCGGGCTGTGGCAGCTTTTCGTTGCGGTAGTTTTCCTTGTCGTTGTAGATGGCGTAGTCCAGCCGACCGGGATGTTCGCCGAACATCACCGCGTAGCATGTAGCCGCCAGCGTGAACCGCGGCAAACCGCAGCGCACGTGTCCGCCGTCGGTGTAGAAGCGCCCGATGTTGTCGACCCCCGGCAACTGACCTGCCCGAGCCTTGCGATCCAGCGCCAAGAACACCTCGCCATTGGGGATCAGCCGCAGCCGGCCAGTCTTGGCCAGATCGGGATACTTCGCCCACAGTTCCTCCATCAGCCGGGTGACATAATCGCGGCTATGGGCGTTCTTGCTTTCCCACGGGACTTGTGGATTCCACTGGTAGCGCCCCAGCCAGTGATCTGCATAATTGAACGCACGCACAAGCGGGTCCATTTCCTCCGGCGTTGGTTTGCGTTCCTTCAATTCCTTGAGGACTTCCTCGCGCGATCGGCCGGCCTGGCTCAACGACTTTTCCGCCTCTTCTCGGATGCGCTTTTGAAGTTCTGCCACGCCCGGCATCCCCGGCCATGAGTTGTAGATGAACACGTACACTTCCTCGGGTTTCCTGGCCGAGTTGAGCAGCAGGTCGATGATCTCCGACGCGCTGGCCAGGTCGCTTACGTCGCGCGGCTCGTCGAACTGCTGGTTCAGGAAGACGCTCTTGCGTACGTTGTCCTTCAACCCCGGATGGGTGCCGAAGTGTTGTATCACCACGGCGTTCCACTGTCCACTGGTCAAAGTCTTACGTGCGTGCCCATCGGGATTGCGTCGCATGGCATCCACGTGCATCCAGATCTGCCATCCTGGCCCGAGAAAAGCCTGTACCTTCAGTTCTTTGCCGGCACTTTTGGCAAGCGTTGGATGAAACCATGGCACCGAATTCTCCAGAAAGCTGTTACCGAAGTAAATCACCTTCAATTCCTCAGCCGGCGCCTGGACGGCGGCCAGGCACATCCACGCAGCGATCATCAACTTGACTGCCTGGTACATCGTTAGTGCTCCCTTACCGCGCAAGCAAAAGTGTTGAAAATCCTCATCTCCTAGGAGTGGCCGAGGAGCGGCCAATTTGCACCTTACTGCTTTACTTCGACCGGCACGTAGTCATCCGGCGTCCACTGGTCGTCCACGTCGATCAGCACTTGACCTTCCCGGAACTCGGTCTTAAGGCGAATCATGCCCGGTTTGCAGTGGAACGCGCCCATAATGTCTTCGCCCCACACAACAGCGTACCAATGCCCGTCGAGTCCACGAAAGACACCCCCGTGACCACCATGGCGCACGCCTGGCATCCACTCCGACCAGGGACCTTCCGGCCGATCGGCGACCATATAGTTGAAGTCGTAACTGTTGGCACTGTTAGGAACCCAGTGTTGATTCGCTGTAGGACATCCGGTTGTAAAAAAGACGTACTTCCCGTACATCTTGACCAGGTAGCAGCCGGAATCCTCGCCGCACAGCCCGCCCGCCACGCGGCTCACCCTGGGCAACTCTTTCGCCACGCTGAAGTCGGGATTAAGCCGCCGCAGGCCGTTAATTCCCCAGTACTCGTACAGTGTGCCGTCGTCGTCTTCGAAAAAACCGCTCTGGCAAGCGCCATCGCGAATTTTCTCGTAAGGGCCTTCGCCCAGCCCTGTCGTGCTGCGCAGCACTCCACCGAACCCCACATTCGCCTTCGGATCCGGCAGATTGCGCGGTGCATAGGCGTTGTAGGTGATAAAAAAGTTCCTCTGTTTCGACAGGTAATGTATCTCGCAGTCCATGTAATAGTTGCACCAGTCGCCCAACGCCTCGGTGCGGTATTTTCGCCGGGCATCGGGAACATCCTTCTCATCCTCGAAAGTCCGCACCACGATCTCCTCCCACGTCTTGAGGTCGCGCGAGCGAAAGATGGTAAGCTTTCCCTTGTATGCCTCGCCGTAAACCGAGCCGGTAAAATAGAAGTAACCGTCGCGTGCCTGGATCATATTCATGTCGCGGATGTTCATACCGGGCTTGTCGAGGATAGGACGCAGCTTGTGCCAGGGACCACGTTCGGTGGAAACCTTTTCAGGGTTGGTTCGCAGCAGCGGGTTATTCGGACGCCACATCAGGTACTTCACCCGGTCCAGCCACTCGAGCGGAACGATACCCGGCTTGTCGCAGAAAGCAGCGAAGCGGTCGCGCCCACAGAAGGTTGCGTACCAGTTCCCCTTAGCGTCACGGAAAACCGTGGTCTGTCCGCCATGGGGAATCATCATTTCCTTCTTCGAATAAGGACCGAACAGATCACCGGAGGTTGCTACCATTGTATCAAGGGTATGGATGCCCAGCCGCGGCATCAAAGCAGCGACGCACAAGTGGTACTTCCCATCGGCCTTGAACAGGAACGGTCCCTGATGGCCGACCATGACATCGCCCGTGGATGCCATCCGGGGTTGGCAAGTAAGCATCCGAGGCGGCTCGGCCAGGCCGCTGAGGTCGTCCTTCATCTTGGCTATCCAGGCCGGGCTCCAAAGCCAATAGACCATGCCGTCGTCGTCTTGAAAGATGCTCGGGTCGGCGCCGCCGGCGGTGATGTACGTCAAGCCGTCGGGGCCTTTGCCCCACGGTTCGTAGGGTCCCTCGGCCTTGCCAGTCTTGCTCCGCAGCAGACCAGTCCCTTGACCGTTGACCGCGTAGGCGATCCAGAACGTTCCTTTCAGGTAGTGGATCTCCGGGGCAGTAATGGCGAGATAATGCCGGGGGCTGTCGGCCATGTCCATCGCGCGGGGGCCGTTGGCCCACCGATCGGCCCACGTTGTCTTGGCCAGGTCCCAGACGGTTCCCACCTGTTCCCATGTGGCAAGGTCCTTCGACTTCCACAGATGAATGGCCGTGCCATTGTTCCAGTCGAGCGTCCCGTCGGCGAGCTTTTTGGGCGTCGTGCCGGTCAGATAGTACGTGCCGTCCGGCCCGCGGCAAATGCTCGGATCGCGCAGCGCCACATCAAGCAGCGGTTTGACGATCTCCCCGGCTTTTACGCCACCACTGGCCGCTACCACCAGAGCAACGCCCGCCAGCGCCAAGAGTCGCCATGCAGAGTTCTTGTTGTTCATGGGCGTCTTCTCCTACTGTGTGGGTTATTTCATCTCCGCGATCACGCCGCACCGCAGCACCACCGGACCGAGCAGACCGGCAGGCTCAAGCGGATCGTCCTTCGTGAAAGGGATGAATGTGCTGAACAGAATCCGCCCATTGGGGCTTTTCCTGCCTTGTTTTGCCCAATCAGGAAACTTGATGGGACTTCGGGCCTTGGGACCGGCGTAAGACGGACTGACGGTCCCGCCTGATGCACTGGGCGCGAATCGGCTATGGAAGAATCCGCCCACCGCTGGCTGCCGTTGAGCTATCGTGGTTCCGCATGATGCAAGCACCGATGTCACCAGCAGGCATGTTACAATTGGCATGTCAGCTTCTCCCGTCGCTGCAAGGGATTGCCGAAGCCGGCAATAATAAAGTCAGGGCGCAGGGAAAATTGGCTTTTCGCCGCGTTATGAAACGCACGAGTCGTCGCAACCGGCCTAAGTTGCATTGGCACTCGGGCGCTGGCGCTACTTGCGGTCGGGGGTTGCTCGCGCGGGGTCCGTTTTCTCGAACCCGCCCAGGTGCAGCAGTTCTTGCCAGTCGCGGACTCCGACGCGAGCAGCCCATTGTTCGTACATCTGGGCTAATTGTCTTACCTTATCTGGCATCTGTGCCGCCAAGTCGCGCAGTTCGGTGCGGTCGGTTTCCATATCGTACAATTCCCATTTCCCGGTCCGTATTCCCGTACCAACTCTTCCTATGTCCTCGTGAACATCATCGTAGTAGGACACGAGTTTCCAACGTCCATGACGCACGGCTCGATTGCCCTCGTGTTCCCAGAACAGAGTTCTTGGCTGAACCACGTTAGGATCCACCAAGGCGTCCATGAGACTTTTGCCTTCCAATGGCAGCAGTACCTCACCATTGCGCCTTTTGGGGCAGGTGATCGCGGCCGCCTCAAGACACGTTGGCATGATGTCAATGACATGCCCCACCTGCCGCGTATTGATGGCTCCTCGAGGAATCCGGCGGGGCCAGCAGACGATCAGCGGTGTGGCGATACCGCCTTCGTGGACCCAATGCTTGAACAGCCGCAGCGGCGTGTTGCTGGCATTGGCCCAGGGTAAATAGTACGCGGTGAAAGAATCGGGTGGTCCCGGCGGCTTGGCCTTCGGCTGATTTTTTCCAAGCGGTTCGGCACAGGCGCCGTTGTCGCTGAGGAAGAAAATCAAGGTATTGTCTTCTCGGCCCGATTCGCGAAGGGCATCGAGAACTTGACCGATGCCGCGATCCATGCGCTCGATCATTGCGGCATATACGGCCATCCTCAGGTCCATATCGTCCTGGTCGGCGGCCGCCCAGTCGTAACTCTCGGGATGCCGTGGGGAAAGCTGTGCCTGAGCAGGGAAGAATCCCATCTGCTTTTGAGCGGCGAATCGGCGACGACGCAGTTCGTCCCAGCCTATCCGGTACTTTCCTCGGTGGCGGGCGATGTCCTCGGGCCAGGCGTGCAGCGGCCAGTGTGGAGCAGTAAAGGCCAAATAGAGGAACACCGGCCGCGATCGGTCGGCCTCGGCGATGAACCTGGCGGCGTATCGGGCGAAATAATCGGTCGTATAAAAGTCGTCTGGCAGCGGCCAGAAAGGTTTATACTGGTCGATGATTTGCCCCTGCTGCGGGCGAAAGTAGTTGCACGCCCCGCCGTATAATCCGAAAAACCGTTGGAATCCCCGATCCAACGGGCGCTGTCCCTCTTCGGCCCCCACGTGCCACTTGCCTGCCATCAGCGTCTGGTAGCCGGCGGCGCGGAGCCCCTCAGCAATGGTGAGGCAGCGCCGGTTCAGAAATCCCTGGTACTGGGGCAGATGGGCGATAGGGCGATTGTATTTATTGGTCGGCTCCATATATCCGATGCCTGCCTGGTGCGGATACAGGCCGGTCAGCAGTGAAGCACGGGTAGGACAACATCGCGCGCAGTTATAGAACTGCGTCAGACGGATTCCTCTGGCGGCCAGGGAGTCGATGTTCGGGGTAGAGATTTCTGACCCGTAGCATCCCACGTCCGAAAATCCCATATCGTCCGCTAGAATGATGACAATGTTGGGACGATCGTCGGCAGGTGCGTGGGCAGTTACTGCCGCCAATAACAGTGCAGTCCAAAGGAAGCGGAAACCAGACATGTCACCGCTCCGTTGAGGCGGGGCCTCTTTTTACATGGGTGTACGGATGGCCGCAGATCACGCCCCAGATCGTCTCGTTGACCACCTTGACGCGTGCGGGTGTAATATCCACATGGACGCCCAGATCGGGCTGATGTACATAGAAACCGTACTTTCCACTTTCGTAGTTGGAACGATCTTGGAAGATGCGCCAGTCCAGCTTGCCCGGGTCGTCCTGGAACAACACGGCGTAGTAAGTTGCCGCCAGGGTGTAGCGGGGCAGACCGCTGCGCAGATGCCCGCCGTCGGCATAGAACTCGCCAACATTGGTGATTCCCGGCACCGCTGCGGCACGCATCTTCTTGTCCAGTTCCAGAAACACATCACCGACCGGGACCATTCCTAGACGGCCTTCGCGCCACAACATAGGGAAGTTCCTTTTCAGTCCTTCCATCACGGCGTACATGTGGCCCCGGGTATGGGTGTTCCCTTTGGGTTGGGCCGGATCGTACTGTGTGAGCCATGCGGCGGCGTAGTCGAACGATTTGCGAAGCGGCTCCATTTCCTCATGAGTCGGTTTGCGCTGCTTGATGCGTTTGAGAACTTCTTCGCGCGAAAGCCCCTGGTTGAGCAGAGTCTGTCGCATTTCGTTCTGTACTCGGTGACGGAATTCGGCGACCGCGGGAATTCCCGGCCAGGCCGTGTAGATATATGCCCGACCGTTGGGGTTGAGCTTGAGGTACTCGCGGATCAGGTAGGTACAGGCGGCGACGTCGCCGATGTCGGTAGGCCGGTCGAACTTCACCTGCCCTTGCCACATCTGGGTGACCACTGACGAGAGGCCTTCGCCGCCGAAGATGAGCATGACGATGGCGTCGGTCTGGGGCGCGGCGCGCTGAAAACTCTCATAGTCGGCTCCTTTATCCATGTGCCGCTTCATGTGCGCCCAGATCGGAACGCCGGGGCTGATGGCGGCCTGAACGGTCCAGTGCTTCCCCACGCTCTTGCCGAGCAGCGGGTGCAGCCCGGGCATCGCATTGCCGGTAAAGCTGTTGCCGAAGTAAAAGGCGCGGAGTTGCTTAATGTGGTCGGTGCACGGGTCAGCAGCCCGGAGCATTACGACATCAGCAGTCGCGAAAAGAAGCAGAGCGTATACAGTCCTCATTTCGGCGACTTTCTTTTGGAACAAACCACTCCGAGGGCATGGCGATCGGAGTGTATTACTCGGCAATGGACTCGTACACACCCAACTCAAAGATGGTGTAAGCCTGCCAGGTGACGGCGCGCTTGGTGCAGTGCAGTCGCACGTAGCGGGCCTTCACAGGCTCGAAACGCAGCAGGTCCATATCGCCCAGCCAACTGCTGCGGCCTGCGATCCGGGCCACCTCGCGCCAGTTCTGCGCGTCGGTGGAAATCTGAACCGTGTAATCTTTTGCGTAGGCCTTCCACCACGCGACCGCAACCGCGCCGACGGTGCGCTCCGCGCCAAGATCGACCATCAGCCACTGCGGATCGGGCTGGTCGTTGTCGCTCCACCACATCGAGTTGGGGTCGCCGTCGATGGCCGCCTCGGGCCGCTCGCCGTGTTTGCTGGTCGACGAAGCCGTGGCCTTTGCGCCACGCGCGAGATTCTTTATGCCGACCGTCACGCGGACCACGTTCGAGCAGGCTACTGCGCCGTCGCCGTCCCGCGCCAGGGCGACGATGTTGTGAAAACCCGCCGGCACGTTCTCCCAGGTGAAACTCCAGCGGCCGTCGGGCGCAAGCTGCGCCTGGCCCAGTCGAGTCGCTTCGGAAAACGCTTTGAGCACGTCCTTGTCGTCGCGCAGGAACCAGTTTCGCCACGGCGCGCTGAGCACGTGCAACGTCACGCTGCGCAGGTTGGCGTTTCGGTCGGAGGCGAAGCCGGAAATCGACAGCTTCGGCCCGTGCAGCGCGGCGCCATCGGCCGGCTCGACGATGCGCACGTTGGGCATCACGTTTCCTTCGGCCAGCAGCGGCAGCTCGTCCAGCGTCAGGTAGCTTTCGTGGTTGAAAGTGTGGCGCATCCAATCGACCGGATTGCTCCTGCCGCCGGTCCACCAAGCCGAGCAGTACAGCCATGGCGGTCCCTCGCGTTTGAACAGATCGGGATTGAGCAAGGCCGCGTCCTCGGCAACCGCCAGCATCTTGCCCGGCGCTATTTGTTGCATAAGTTCATAGGCCCTGCGGCGGGCGTCCTGCTGTGCCTGTCCCCAGCCGAGCTTGGGATTGGCATAACTGTCGATGCTGGCGATGTCCACGTACTTGTCGCCGGGGTAATATCGCTTTCGGTGGGCCACCTCTTCTTCGAAGGTAGCCGCCGGCGGCTTGCGCGTATGGCTGACGTGGGCCGCGTTGTAAACCCAGATCAGGTTGTGCAGCTTCCGCTCGTTGACGAAGTAGTCGAACATCAGCCGCCATAGGGCCGCGGTGTTTTCGGGCTTTTCGGCATCGGTCCACCAGAACCAGCCGCCGTCGATCTCGTGCAGCGGGCGCCACAGCACCGGCACGCGCGCCTTGCAGAGCTGCTCCAGGTAGTCGGCCGTGACCTTCAGGTCCGCCATGACTGCCCTGTGTTCCTCGGTGCCCGGCGTGACGGCCTTGGCCAGATCCAGCCGCCCGGTGCCGCGCGGCGGAGCGATCCAGGCCGAACCTTCCGGGTTGCCCGGCTTCATCCAATGGTATTGCAAGGCGACGATGCCGCCCTTGGCTTGCCACCAGTGGATCGATCGATCGACGGTTTGCTGCAACACTTGGTGGTACAGTTTGTCCCATTTGCGATGGAAACCTGCCGTGTCGCCGCCAGCGATAGCCGGTTCGCGCCCCGTCATGTGCAACACGGCGTGGGGTTGGGCGTCCTGCGAGCCTGAAATGCCGCTAAGCATCTTCTTGCCCTGTATCGATTCGAGGTACTGGAGTACCCGGCGGGCCTCGGGAATCAGGTTCGGATTGACCGGCTCGATGGCCAGGGCAAGGCGCCCGGCCGACAGCGCAATGCAAACAACAGCCACAACCAGAATACTCGGCGCGAATGTCGATCGACGCTTCATTTGACAGCTCCAATGCTTGCGAAAACCGAGGTCACAACAGGCAAGATTTGGCGATAACAGCGGGAACTGCGGCGGCAATGGCGGGACTTGCAGTCACGATGGCCAGCTTCGCCTTGACAACATCGGGCGGTGTAGGGTTTACATGACGGCCACCAGTGGGTGTCCACTTACGTAATGTCGCGCCGCGGCTTTTTTGGACAGCGAAAGTTCATCCGTCGTTGTAACCAATTGGGAACACAGCGGTTATGCCTTGGATCGCACGGGCGCCGTCAGTGCTTGCGGTGAATAATCGTTCCCACACGTGGTGGGGGTAGATGATAACAGTTGTCCGAAAACCGCTTAGGCCAGACATTACAATCCAGGCACACAGCGCCAGCGAGCGACATGTCGGGCAATGCTTGCGTCGGTCGGTAAAAGCTGGGGAGTACCATGACTAGCCATCTGCCACAGCAAGGTGCAGACTTCAGCTCCGGCCCAGCTGCGGACCGTCACGCTCGTTTCCTGCGTCTGTACACCAAGCATCAGCACAGCATTCTGGCGTACATATTTACGCTTGTGGCGAACCGTGCCGATGCTGAAGACCTGTTGCAGGAAACTTCGGTGGTGTTGTGGGAGAAGTTCGAGCAATTCGAGCCGGATACGGATTTTGTGGCCTGGGCCTGCCGGGTGGCGTTCCTGAAGGTTCTCAACCACCGCAGGCAATCTGCACGGGCGGACTTGCTGCTGGAAGACGATTTGCTGGAAACCGTCGCTGCTCGAACCCTCCAGTTGGCCCCGCAATTGGAACAACGCCGCCAGGCGCTGGCCGAATGCATGAAGCGGCTTGCTGAGCGGGACCGGCAGATGATTCTAGCCCGATACGAACCAGGCGGTGGCGTCGAGCGCGCCGCAGAAGTATCGGGACGTTCGTTG
>Ga0209101_1000186_pt1 | contig 53574 bp, 48 predicted proteins | sample ConPoolayeCmetaG_FD_185481 | JGI IMG/M metagenome (GOLD analysis project Ga0209101, IMG submission 185481) | Hot spring microbial mat communities from California, USA to study Microbial Dark Matter (Phase II) - Cone Pool mat layer C metaG... ... | reverse complement strand
CTAATCCGGCCTGAGGACAACCCCTTGAAACAGAACCAGCGGGCACATTCTGAGGCCGCCGCTATGAGGGCACTGCCTCCGGCAAAAGAGGACGGCGGAGAGGGAGGAACTCTCCGCCGTCACAATGAGGAGGAAGCGGGGTCATTCCTCCTTCTCCAGGAATTCTTGCAGATGCGCAAAAGTCGTTGCGATGCCCTCCGGACGCAGGGCGTAGCGGCGCTCTTTGCCGGCCCCCACCATGACCTGGACCAGCCCGGCCAGCCGCAGTACGTGCAGATGATGAATCACGGTCGGGGCACGAAGCCGCAGGCGGCGGGAAAGCTGGGAGGGGGAAAGCGGCTGTTCATGAAAGAGGTAGCGCAGAATGCGCAGGCGGGTTGAGTCTGAAAGGGCCTTCAGAGGACGCATCAGCCCGTCTGGTGCGTCGCCGGGCACCAGCGAAGCATCCGGCGGGCGCGCTCCGAAGACCAGTAACACCCGCTCCGGGCTGATCTGCCGGTAAAATACCAGCGGCGTGCTCCAGAACGAAGGGGCAAAAACCCATTCAGGCACATGAGACAGGTTCTCGAACTGCACACCCTGTGAAAGTTCGTGGACCAGCAGGGGCAGTTCCATCTGCTCGGCCAGACGCTGGGCGCGGGCCAGCGCTTCGGTGAGGGCGGGGGAAATACGCCGTTCCTCTTCGGCAAAGAAAACCTCGTAGTAGGCCTGTAAAGCGCTCAGATACCGCTCGCCAAACTCCTCTGGAGAGGCCCACCAGCCCAGCATCTTCTCGACCTGTTCCGCAGACAGGACACCCTTCTCATGCTGGCGGATGGCCGCCCGCGCGGCGTCTACATCGGCTTTGTGCCATGTGCGGCGTTCATAGACAGACTGTACAATATCCCGCAGAGTGGGGAAGTCTTCGCCCGGCAGAAATAAGGCAGGCAGGCGGTCTGCCGGGCGAAGTTGCTTCAAAACCTGTAAGGCGGTTAGGCCGTCTTTGGGGGCAGGCAGGCTCAAGACCCACTCCAGCGGGACCTCCAGAAAAGCCCCCAACTGTTCGAGGAATTCACGTTCCGGGCCGGGCAGGCGGGAGCGCATCCCCGCCGCCCATGAGGCTCGCAGGTTGTATTCTTCGGGCTGGTGCATGACCACAAGGCTGATGAACAGGTCGTAGGCTGTGCCGCAGTCCCAAATGAGGCGTGAGGGCATGGTCCATCTCCCCTTTCCTGTGGCCCAGCCGTGCCGAGGTCTGCCGGCGGACGAAGAACACCCTGCGCCAAAGTGCACCTTAGACCTTACGAAGCCGCCGGCTGGATTTCACCGCCCTCAAGACGCTCGGCGGTGCTCACCAGCAGAGTCCCTGCTTGACGGAGTGCCTGACCGACCTGCCGCGCCGCCCAGCCGGCCTGCCCGGTACGGGAGGGGGCGGCGGGCTGTGCCGTCTCAGGGCTTTCCAGCAATTCCTGCCGGCGGTTTTCGGCCAAGCTTGACCACACCAGATAATCCTGAGGTATTTCGTTCTGATACATTTTAGTCCTTCTCCTGACACAATGCCTGCACTCGATAGACGCACGATGACTAGATATAAACTAATTCAACATCTATTAACTAGATAATTATCTAACAACTTAAAGTATATCTAATCGGCCAGTCCTTGTCAAGAGGCGCTATTCAGAAAACGGCATTTCTATTTGACCGTCAGGCTCATTCTGACTACGATCTGAGTACATTTCATACCTGTACTGAGGGAGAGAAGAGAGGGGAGAAGCAGATGAAATCTGAGAGGCAGGGTAGTGAATTGGTAGAGAATAATAGTGATGTGATTGTGATTAAGAAGTCGTGGGTAGTGACCGGTGCAGTGGGGCTGGCCCTTTTTATCCTTGGGGGGGTGTTGGGCTACGTTCTGGCCGACGCTGTTTTTCAGCGGAATGCCGCGCAGGCCCGGCTCGATGCGGCTCCCATTCCGGCGCAGGGGGGTGTTCAACAGCCGACCGCTCTCCCTCAGCGCGTTCAGGTGAGCGACGGCGGCGACCCGGCCATCGGCCCGGCGGACGCTCCCGTGACCATCGTGGAGTTCAGCGACTTTCAGTGCCCGTACTGCAAGACGTTCCGCGATCAGACGCTGGATGCCCTGCTGGAGCGGTACGGCGATCAGGTGCGGTTTGTCTTCCGTGATTTCCCGCTTAACCAGATTCATCCCTTTGCTCAGAAGGCCGCTGAGGCCTCCGAATGCGCCAATGAGCAAGGGCAGTACTGGGAGATGCATGACCTGCTGTTTGCCAACTCGCCTAACCTGAGCGAAGATGCCCTAAAGAGCTTTGCTGAACAGTTAGGGCTTGACACGGAGCAGTTCAACGAATGTCTGGACAGCGGCAGATACGCCGATGAGGTGACCGCCGACCTCCAGGAGGGGATGTCGTACGGGGTCACAGGCACACCGACCTTTTTCATCAACGGGATACGGCTGATCGGTGCACAGCCGCTGGCTAACTTTCAGGCCATCATTGATCAGGAGCTTGCGGCGCGCTGAGCATCAGGACAACGCGGCGCGGCCTTGTGCCCTGACTGACAGACGATGTCCCAACCGCCTCAAACACCTCCAACACCACGGCGCGGCCTGATCGGTTGGCTGTCGGCACGGCAGGTTGAGCTGATCAGCGGGGCTGTTCTGTTAGCAGGGGCGGCGGCGATGGCGGCCCTCTTTGTGCCGCGTCACCTGGACCGCAGTTTCCTAATCTACCGGTATGCCCGGAATCTCGCCGGGGGGGCAGGCTTTGCTTACAACCCCGGCGAGTCTATTTTGAGCGAGGCAGTTGCGCCGCTCTATGCGGCCCTGCTGGCGCTTGGATCGCTGGTGGCGGCTGATCTGCCCTTCTGGGGAAATGTCATGGGCGCCGCCGCAGTAGCGCTGGGCGGGCTGATCCTGTACGGGCTGGCTTACCCTGCCGGCAAATGGACAGCCGCCGCCGCGGCAGGCATCTACCTGGCCTTCCCCCTGTTGTGGGGAACGCTGGGGCTGGAAACGCCTTTGTGGATGATGCTGGCCCTGCTGGCGGTTTGGCTGTACCTCAAGGAGCAGGGGACGGGGGCGGCACTGATGCTTGGGCTGGCGACCCTGATGCGGCCTGAGGTTGCCGCCCTGGGTGTGGTGCTGTCAGCCGACGCGCTGATCAGGGGGCGGCCTCTCCGTCCGGCGCCGGCGTGGGTATATGCCGGTCTGGTGATGCTGGGTCTGCTGATCGGGGCGGCCAACTTTGAGGCAGGCGGGCCACTGCCGGGCCTGCCTGCGGCGCCGGGGGGACACCTCCTGCCCGGCATGATCGGCGCCAATGCGCCGGAAGGGCTGGCGGCTCTGATCTGGGCGGTGCTGGCCCTGTCGTGGCTGTGGGTTGGACTGCCGCTTCTGGCCCTGCCGGGCCTGCTGAGACTGCGCGGCCAACGCTGGCTGATCCTGCTGGGGGGATGGGCTGTCCTCCATTTGATCAGTTTGACCGTCCTGCAGGCGGCTGTTTACCCGTGGAACTTCGCGCCGCTTGTTCCGGCTGTAGCAGGGCTGGCGGCGCTCGGCGCGGCATGGATCGTGTCTCTGATCAGGCCGGCACGCCTCCGATGGGCGGCTGGCGGACTGCTGGCGCTGTTGACAGCCGGCGCGGCAGGCCAGAGCTGTGCGCGGATATACGCCCCGCCGCTCGAAGGGGCCGCCGCATGGCAGGCGCTGATCCCCGCACCGGCAGAGGAAGTGTACGGGCAGGCGGGGGCTTGGCTGAGGGACAATACGCCCCCTGATGCCTGGGTCGGCACGACACAGGCCGGCCTGCTCGGTTATACGTCGGGGCGTCTTCTGCTCGACTATCAGGGGCTGTTGCACCCTGATCTGGCCGATGCGTATGCCCGCCGCGATGGGGGCTGGTGGCTGGGAGCGTACACGCCGCATTACGTGGTCCTGCGGGCCAGCGAGGCTGAGTCGCTGGACGGTTACTCCCCCGCCGGCGACCCGTGGTTTACAGCCGCTTACGCTGAGGCCGTGCGTTTTGAGGATGATGATCCCCTGCTGATCTTCCAGCGTATGACAGAACCCCCGCCGCTGACCCGCCAGTTGGTCAGCATGGTGACGTACCCGGACGGGCTGATCCTCAACAGCATTGCCACTGACTTCACGCTTGATCCGCTCGAGTCGGGCAGGATAGCGCGTGTCGGCCTAGAGTGGCTCATCCCTGCCGGGGCGGTTGATCAGCCCCGCCATGTGTCCATCCGCATTCAGAGCCGACAGGGAGCGGTAGCCGCCCTTGCCAGCCGGCAGGTGGATTTTTCGGGCTGGCCGGCTGGCCGCCTGATCACTACCTACCACACGCTGGAGCTTCTGCCCGGCCTGCCGCCCGGCGTCTATGAGGTGGCCGTCGGGGTGGGGCCTGATCCGCTGAACCTGACGTGGCAGAGCATTGCACAAGCCAAGATACCCTTCCAGCTTGCCGCTGAAGTGGGCGGCCTTTCCGGCGTGAGGGCTGAGTTTGGCGATATTGCCCTGCAAGGCTACCGGCTGGCCCGCACAGAGGCCGGGCTGGAAGTCCTGCTGATGTGGCAGGCAGTCCGCAGGCCGCAGGCCGACTACCGCGTGCTGATCCAGATACGTGACCCGCAGGGAGTCGTGGCGGCCCAACTGGAGACCGAGCCGCACGGCGGAATCTACCCCACCTCGATCTGGTCTGCGGGCGAGCAGGTCCCCGATACCTACCTGCTCGATGTCAGCGCCGTGCCTGCCGGCGAGTACGAAGTGTATGCCGGGCTGATCGGGCCGGACGGCAGGCGGCTGTTGACGCTGGAGGGGCAGGACGTGGTACGGCTGGGGTATGTCTCACTGAGTGCCCCGTGAGGGGGGCGGCCTTGTGTCTCAGGGCTGTGCGCTTCGCTCTTTAGCATAAGCCCGATGTTTACGGTATGATCCCTATGACATTTGCTCTCTGGCGCTGAGCCGCTAGCTGAACATAGACAGAGAAGATGAACGACTACAAAACACCCCTCGATGTCAAAGCGATCCGCGCTGATTTCCCCATCCTCGATCAGGAAGTAAGGCCCGGTGTGCCGTTGGTCTATCTGGACAACGCCGCCACCTCCCAGAAGCCGCTCTCCGTCATCGAGACCATGAACGACTATTACCGGCGTTATAACTCCAATGTGCATCGCGGCATCCACAAGCTGAGCGAGCAGGCCACCGACGCCTACGAGAACGCACGCAAACGGATCGCCCGTTTCATTAACGCCGCCTCTTTTCGTGAGATCATCTACACCCGCAACACCACCGAGAGCATCAATCTGGTGGCGTGGAGCTGGGGAAGGGCCAACATCAGGCAGGGGGATGTGATCATCTCCACCGAGATGGAGCATCACTCGAACATTGTCCCATGGCAGATTCTAGCCCAGCAGACCGGCGCCGAACTGCGCTTTGTCCCCCTGACTGAGGAGGGACTGCTCGATATGGCGGCCTTCCACGCCATGCTGGACGAGCGGGTTAAGCTGGTGACGGTGACGCACATGTCCAACGTGGTCGGCACAATCCAGCCGGTGCGCGAGATGGCTGAGGCGGCCCATGCCGTCGGGGCGCTGATACTGGTGGACGGCGCTCAGAGTGCCCCTCATGTGCCGGTGGACGTGCGGGCTATGGACTGTGATTTCTTCGCCTTCTCCGGCCATAAGATGCTGGGGCCGACCGGCATCGGCATTCTGTACGGCAAGCGTGCTGTTCTGGAGGCCATGCCGCCCTTCCTGGCCGGCGGGGATATGATCAAGCGGGTAGAACTCAGCGGCGCGGTATGGAATGACCTCCCCTACAAGTTCGAGGCGGGGACGCCCAGCATCGCTGAGGCGATTGGACTCGGCGCGGCTATTGATTATCTGGAGAAGGTCGGGCTGGAAGCCATCCACCAGCACGAGATCGCCATCACGGCTTATGCGCTGGATCGGCTGGCTGAGGTGCCGGGAATGCGGGTGCTGGGGCCTGCGGATGCCAATCTGCGGGGCGGGCTGGCGGCGATGGTCATGGCAGATCATCATCCTCACGACATTGCCGAGATCCTCAACTACGAGGGGGTGGCTGTGCGTGCGGGTCATCACTGTGCCATGCCGCTCCATCAGCGCTATGGCGTGGTGGCCTCTACCCGTGCCAGCTTCTACCTGTACAACGATTTCGAAGAAGTTGACCGGCTGATTGCCGCGCTGTACAAGGCCAGAGAGAGACTGGCCTTTTGAGTGTTCCACGTCTCAAGGGGCAAGAGAAAATGGACGATCTCTACCGCGAGCTGATCCTTGACCACTATCGGAATCCGCGCCAGAAGGGGCTTCTCAGCCCTGCCGACATAGATTACGAGGATGATAACCCCGTCTGCGGCGATCACATCCACCTGACCATCCAGCTTGATGAGAACAACGTGGTCAAGGCGGTCGGCTGGGAAGGCCAGGGCTGTGCCATCAGTCAGGCCTCCGCCTCGATGCTGTACGAGACGCTGGTCGGCAAGTCGCTGGAGGAGCTTCGCTCGGTGAGCAAAGAGGATGTGCTGGAGATGCTGGGGATCACGCTGGGGCCGGTGCGTCTGAAGTGCGCTCTGCTGTCACTCAAGGTGCTGAAGGCAGGCGCGTACGGCCTGACGGCATGGCCCGGCGAGGACGAGGAAGAATAGCCTCCTCGTCCGCCAAGGCGCTTTTTACCCATGAAGAGAGGTGTCTATGGCCCGATTGGTCCAGGTTGCCGCAGTCGGCGAGCTGGCGCCCGGTCAGCGCAAGGTGGTGCAGGCTGAGGGCATGTTCGTTGCGATCTTTAATGTGGGCGGCACGTATTATGCCATCGAGGACCGATGTACCCACGATGACGGCCCGCTTGGCGACGGCGAATTGGACGAGTTTGAGATTGAGTGTCCCCGCCATGGGGCACGCTTCGACATCCGCGACGGGAAGGTGCGGCGCTTCCCGGCTGTGACACCGGTGCGCCGCTTTGAGGTCAAGGTCGAAGGGGAAGCGGTCTTGATCGAGCTGGGGTAACCCCCTCAGGGCCGGCTTGTCCCCTTACTGCCGCGATTCCACTGGCTGGCAAATGTTTTGATGTCGCTCAAGGAGGCCACAATGGCCAGGATGTCCCCTGCCTGTAGAACCGTTTCGGGGGTAGGGTGGATGTCCATTTTGCCCTCGCGGACGAGGAGCACGACCGACAGATTGGGCATCTTCTGGCAGATCGAGTCAATGGCAGCCCCGTCCAGCAGGGAGCCGGCCTGCACCTCGATCCGCCCCATGGCCAGCGTCTGGCCTTCCAGCCGGAAGGTCTGGACGATCTCCATTCCCAGCGCCGCGCCGGCAAAGGCAGGCGCCGCCAGCATCGAGGCACTGATCACCGTGCTGATGTCGAAGCGCTCGGCCATACTGCGGGCAAACTGATCGTCAAACATGCGCATCACCAGCCGGACGGTCTTGCTCAGTTCACGCACCCGGCTGGCGATCTGGAGGTTCATCAAGTCGTCATTGGTGCAGATGATGATCGTGTCGGCGCGTTCAACACCCGCCCGGCGGAGGGCTTCCTCGTCACGGGCATCGCCTATGATCACCGGCACATCGTAAGAGCGCACCTCATTGAAGCGCGGCGAGTCGGCCTTCTGCTCGATCACCACCACTTCCTGATCCAGCGCGACCAGCTCGCGCACCACCCGGATACCCAGACGCCCCAGCCCGCACACGATCACATGATTGCTGAATGTGGATGCCACCGCTTCCTCCCATTGCGTCCATCGTGCCCGCCGGTTGAACAGCAGTGAGGCGAAATCTGCCGCACCGCGTGCCAGGGCGATCAGCCCCAGCACGGGCATCAGAAAGAAGAACAGATCAAGAAACCACTCTCTGGGGAAATCAATCACCGGCTGGAAGAAGGTCATCGTCAATATCACATAGAGCGACTTGAGGAGAGACATCCGCTCCGGCTGAGACAGATTCCACAGAATCTGGAAGACGACAGCCCCCAGCACAATAGCGATGATGAACAGCAGAACCCCGTCGCGGAACTCGCGGATCATGACCCACGTGTCGCGCAGGGCGGCTCGGATACGCCGTCTGTATGACCGGCGGGCAGGCCGTGACGTGGAGGGGCTTGAGGGGACCATAGGCAAAACTCCAGCCTGCTCAGAGGGCTTTATTTCATGGCTTTCTGGGCGCTCTGGGCTACTGCCTCGGCGTCGAACTTATCCATGATGGCGGCGGCCAGAAAGCGCACCTCGACGCCGTCTGCGATCTGGAGGATCACCGTGCCGCGCTCAGAATCCACCTGCTTGATTGTCCCCAGCATCCCGCCGTAGGTGAGTACCTCTGTGCCCACCTCTAATGAACGGACAAGTTGTTGACGCCGCCTGAACTCGCGCTGGCGCGGCAGGATCAGGAAGGCGTACAGCGCCGCGGCAAACAAACCCAGAATCAGCAGGTCGAACAGGATGTTACCAAACATGGCACCCCTCTTTCTGGATTGTCAGGGAAAATACCTGCCGGAGCGCACGGCTGTACGCTCCTGAAGGTTGTATGGATGATAATATAGTAGAGAATTCCCCGTCAGCCAAGCGATCCCGGCTTGGTTTTGTAGATCAGAGGGGTTGCCTCCAGCGCCCGGATCAGGCCCCCAAAGGCACTGTGATTGGCGAGGGGGATGAGGCCGGCCTGACGCAGTAACAGGGTCAGATCATGATTCCAGTGCCGCCCCAGATACGCTGACCAGCGTCCGGCCAGTAGGTCCTGCAAGCCGGCCACCCACGCGATGTCACTGCGGCCATGATCCAGCAGTAGGATCAGCCCGTCAGCGCGGCACACGCGGGCCATCTCACGCAGGGCCGCTACCGGATCGGAGAAGGCGCACAGGCCAAAGGTAGAGACCACGGTGTCGAAACTGCGCTCTGGAAAGTCCAGCCGATGGGCGTCCATCAGCCTGAGGGCGGGCTGAAGACCCAGCCGCGCGGCCTGCCTGCCGGCGGCAGACAGCGCCTGCGGATCAATGTCAATGGCTGTGATCTGGCAGTCCGGGCGGTAGTAAGGCAGGTTACTGCCTGTCCCGACGGCCACCTCAAGCACCCTGCCGGAGGCCAGACGCAACAAGCCGCGGCGCAGTTCGCGTGCCCCCAACAGGTCATAGAGGGCATTCAGCGGCACAGGACAGCGGGAGGAGTGTTGCCCCGCCCGCTGGACAAGCAGATCATAGCTGGCTGGGTGATTGGCAAGATTTTCGGCCATAAAAGCGTAGAACGCCCTGATTCCTCAGTGAAGAGATGGGGGGCACAGCATAGGGAGGCAGGTTGACAGTGTTGACAGCATAGTCATGACTCTACCGCAAAAAGGGCATAAAACAAGGGGTACAGCCGACTTTTAGCGGATTTTAACATGGGCGCGGGACGGCTAGAACAAGCCCCAGTCGCCGCCGGCGCCCTCTTCCATCATGGTAGGGTCCCACATCTCCGATCCCAGCTCAATGGTAGTGGGCAGGCCGGTTTCCTTCTGGGTGACCCAGCGTACCTGCTCCATCAGTTGCGGCCCATACGGGCAGAAGGGGGTGGTCAGGATCATCACGATATGGGCGTTCTGTTGGCCGATCTCCAGTTTGCGGATCAGACCCAGCTCGATCACGTTCATCCCGATCTCCGGGTCGTAGACCTGGCGCAGGGCCTCACGCACCTGATCCTCTTTGGTGCCGGTGTTGTTGTCCGATGCGGCATCTGACATGGTCTCTTGCTCCTCAACGTTCTGGGCGGTCATTCGGCAGGATGAATGTACAGGACGGGTCGCCTGCCAGCAGACAGCTCCCCCGTCTAACCGCCGCATTGGCGGCTTCGCGGATCAGAGTTTCGTCTATGCGGCACAATTGCGGGTAGTCCCGTCCCAGCGGGTGGTAGGGGCATTGATACTCCAGCAGGCGGGTGCCGTCATCAGCGGTGTGCAGACGGGCGGTGAACCCCTCCTGTTCCAGAATCTCCAGCAGGCGGGGCAGACGGTCTTCGTGGGGGAGGGCGCTGAACTGCCGGCGTATCTCCCCGACCAGCCCGTCGGTGATCAGGCTGACCAGCATATCCAGTGTGCCGGGTGACAGGGTGTCGCTGATCTGAACCAGTATATGTCCAACCGACAGGCGGTACGGGTGCGGGAACAGCTCCTCAGCCCGCCGGCTCAGGCAGTAAACGTAAACAGGACGCCCGACCGGCTGACGCCGTTCTTCAACGGTGACTAACCCCTCAGCCTGAAGTACGTTCAAATGATGGCGCAGGGTGATAGGCTTCATGCCTGCCGCCTCTGCCAGTTGATTGATGGTGGCCTGCCTCAGCTCCTTGAGCGTGCGGAGGACTGTCTGGCGTGTGCTGTGTAATGTCATACGGATCACTTCACGATAATCACTAAACCGCCTGAGCGGCCTGCTTGGTACGAGTTAGATTTATATCTAGTGAGTATAGCGTGATGTTTCAGTCCATGCCAATAACCAAGATAATTATAATTGTTATTGGCATTGAGCCTTCTGATGCGTTATAATCCCCCTTGATTGATTTGACGCACAGCGGACAGACGTTCAACGGCAGGGTTGGCAGGTCTGCCCTTGAGGCGAAAGTATTCTGAGGAGGCGTTTTCTCAATGTCCTTAGCTCTCGAAATTCGTGATCTCCATGTTAACGTTGAAGGCAAGCCCATCCTGAAGGGGGTCAACCTGGCAGTCAGCCAGGGTGAGGTTCACGCGCTGATGGGGCCGAACGGCTCCGGCAAGAGCACACTGGCCTATACCTTGATGGGGCATCCCGCCTATGAGGTGACAGGCGGCGAGGTGCTCTTGGGCGGGGTGAATCTGCTGGAGCTGGAGCCGGATCAGCGCAGTCATTTGGGGCTGTTCTTGGCCTTCCAGTATCCGGTGGCTATCCCCGGCGTGACGCTGGCGAACTTCCTGCGGCAGGCGGTCAACGCCCAGCGCAAGGCCCTTAACCCGGAGGATAAAGGGATGTCCATCCCGGAGTTCCGCCGCATGATGAAGGAGAAGATGGACTTTCTCCAGATGGATCATTCCTTTGCCGGGCGCTATCTGAACGACGGCTTCTCCGGCGGCGAGAAGAAGCGGGCCGAGATTCTTCAGATGGCCGTGCTGGAGCCTAAGATCGCTGTGCTGGATGAGACCGACTCAGGGCTGGATATTGATGCTCTGCGGGTGGTGGCCTCCGGCGTGAACGCGCTGGCCGGCCCGGAGCTGGGGGTGCTGGTCATTACCCACTATCAGCGTATCCTCAACTATATCAAGCCGCAGTTCGTTCATATTATGATGGAAGGCCGGATCGTCGAGAGCGGGGGTCCTGAGCTGGCACTGCACCTCGAAGAGCATGGCTACGACTGGTTACGCGAGAGAGAGAACGGCTACGAGTCTGCCGGGCGTTAATGCCGCCGGCGGCTGATCAACGAACGTGATGGGCCTCAGGCAGGCAGGACGCCAGCCGGGCCTTTCATTGAGGAGAAACCAGCATGAGCAACGAAGCAGTTGATCTGGAAGGCTTGAAAGAAAACTACGCCGCCAAGTATGGCTTTGCCGTGCCGGAGAACTATGTCTTCAAGGCACGCAAAGGGCTTGACGCCGACATTGTGCAGGAGATTTCGTGGATGAAGGGCGAGCCGGACTGGATGCGGGAGTTCCGGCTGAAGGCGCTGAATGCGTTCCTTCAGAAGCCCATGCCTGCGTGGGGCGCTGACCTGAGCAGTATTGATTTCGACGACATCTACTACTTCGTCCGTGCCACGGAGGGGGAGAGTGCCGACTGGGACGAAGTGCCGCCGGAGATCAAAGAGACGTTTGATCGGCTGGGCATCCCAGAGGCCGAGCGCAAGTTCCTAGCGGGGACGGGCGCTCAGTTCGAAAGCGAAGTGGTGTACCACAAGGTTCGTGAGGACCTTGAGCGGCAAGGAGTCATCTTCCTGAGCATGGATGACGGGCTTAAGGAGCACCCTGATCTGGTCAAGGAGTATTTTGGCACTATCATCCCCTACACCGACAACAAGTTCGCCGCCCTGAACTCGGCGGTGTGGTCGGGCGGGTCGTTTATCTACGTCCCCAAAGGCGTCAAAGTCGAGATGCCCCTTCAGGCTTACTTCCGCATCAACACGAAGAACATGGGGCAGTTTGAGCGGACGCTGATCATCGTGGATGAAGGCGCGTTCGTCCATTACATCGAAGGCTGTACAGCGCCTATCTACTCCAGTGACAGCCTGCACAGCGCTGTGGTGGAGATCATCGTCAAGGCGGGGGCGCGTTGCCGTTATACCACCATCCAGAACTGGTCTACCAATGTTTACAACCTCGTCACCAAGCGGGCAGTGGCCTACCGGGACGCCACGATGGAATGGGTGGATGCCAATCTGGGGTCGAAGGTGACCATGAAGTATCCGGCGGTCTATATGATGGAGCCGGGTGCGCATGGCGAGATTCTGAGCATTGCCTTTGCCGGCAAGGGGCAGGTTCAGGATGCCGGCGGCAAGGTTGTCCATGTTGCGCCGAACACGACCAGCAAGATCACCAGCAAGTCTATCAGTATGCACGGCGGGCGGGCCAGCTACCGCGGCCTGCTGAAGGTGTACAAGGGCGCGACCGGCTCGAAGAGCAACGTTGTCTGTGACGCGCTCCTGCTGGACGAGTACAGCCGCTCAGATACCTACCCCTACATCGAGATTGACGAGCAGGATGTGACGATTGGCCATGAGGCGTCAGTCAGCAAGGTGGGCGAGGATCAGCTCTTCTACCTGATGAGCCGCGGATTGAGCGAGGAAGACGCCAACGCCATGGTCGTCAACGGCTTTATTGAGCCGCTGGTCAAGGAACTGCCGATGGAATATGCCATGGAGCTGAATCGGCTGGTTCAGCTTCAGATGGAAGGTTCAATTGGGTAGGGATGTCTTTCACTTCTATCGTCAGAACAGGGAGGCGACTCGTTGGTGAGACAGGAATTGTTGCAAGAAGCTGTGATCCCGCTGAGGCGCGATGATGTCATTGCCCTCTCCGAGCGGTTGAACGATCCGGACTGGATGCGTGCCAAGCGCCTGAGCGCATGGGCGCTGGCCGAGACTCTGCCCATGCCGACTGTTCAGGATGAGCCGTGGCGGCGTACCGACATCCGCACGCTTAACTGGGGTGAGGCCGCGCGGCTGGACGGCATGAACCGTGCCAGCCTGTCTGATGTGCCTGCCGAGCTGTATGCCCCTCTGATCGGCGAGCGGCAGGGAGGACTGCTGGTCTTTGTGCGGGGAAAGGTGGTGCGGGCCGAACTGGCCGATGAGATCGCCCGCCAGGGGGTGATTTTTACCGATCTGAGCACCGCCGCCCGTCAGCACCCTGACCTCGTCCAGCGTTTCTTCATGACCAGAGCGGTACAGGCCGGCGAGGATAAGTTCGCGGCGCTGGGGGCCGCCCTGTGGACGCATGGGGTCTTCTTGTATGTGCCGCGCGGCGTGGCGGTTGAGCTTCCACTGCACAGCGTGGAGTACATGCCCGGCGCTGAGATGACGGCTACCCATCTGCTGGTTGTCTTAGAGGAGGGGGCTAATGCGACCTACCTGCACGAGTCAGCCTCACCGACGCTCGACACGCAGGCGCTCCATATCGGCGCAACCGAACTGCTGGTAGGCGGCAACGCCAGCCTGCGCTATGTGGCGCTCCAGAACTGGGGCGAGCATCTGTACAACTTTGGCCACCAGCGGGCGCGTGTCGGGCGCAGTGGGCAGGTTGACTGGGTAGTCGGTGAGATGGGGACGCGCCTGAGCAAGATATTCTCAACCCTCGATCTGGACGGCGAAGGCTCGTGGGGGCGCATGTCGGGGCTGTACTTCACCCATGATCACCAGCATCTTGACCTCGACACCCAGCAGAATCATCATGCCCCCAGCACCACCAGCGATCTGCTCTACAAAGGGGCGCTGAAGGGCAACAGCCGCGCCGTGTGGCAGGGGATGATTGTGGCTGAGCCGGGGGCGCAAAAGACGGACGGCTATCAGGCTAACCGCAACCTGATCCTCGACCGTAGCGCCCGTGCCGACAGCATCCCCGGCCTGGAGATCGAGGCCAACGACCTGCGTTGTACACACGGCGCGACGGTCGGGCGGCTGGACGAGACCGAGATATTCTACCTCATGAGCCGGGGTATTCCGCGCGACGAGGCCGTCAAGCTGGTCGTGCAGGGCTTCTTTGACCCGGTCATGCAGCGCATCCCCTTTGAAGAGGTGCGCGAGCGGCTTCAGCAGGCCATCGAAGCCAAACTGGAAGGGGACTAGCTAGCCCAGATTATCCACGTACTTCTGGAGGTCTCTCTGCCTGATCCGCTCGTACCGGTCCTTGATGATCTGCTCCATCTCCTCCGGTGTCAGGCGGAGGCTCAAAATGTTCAGGGCATCTTCTGGAGACTGGCCGTAGGCCAGTTTCTTTTTTCCGTTCTTCATCTCGAACAGGTACATAAAATGAGGGTTGCTGAAACTGCTCATCTCATCCCTCCCTATGCCTTGATCAGGGCATCTGAATAGACGCCGGGTTTCCTCTGATCCTCAACGCGAAGCCCGCGGTTCACCTCATCATCATACTTGCCCGCCAGCAGGTCGCGGTAGAACTGGTAATCAATCCCCTTGACCTTTTCGTCATCCGGGAAGCGGTGATAGTTCTCCTTCGTCATGAGGCTCTTGCCCTCGGCGATGAGCTGATAGCCCAGCGCTGAGCCGGGGTAGGGGGCATAGAAAGAAATAGACGGAAGCACCCGCCGCATAGACTTGAGCATCCGCATCGTCTTGAAGGCGTCTTCGCGCGTCTCGCCGGGGATGCCCAGCATGATGTTAGCCCAGAACTGCGGGGCCTGCCTGCCTTCGCGCTCCATCTCGTCGCCGATGCGGTTGAGCAGGTCAATGGCAAAGTAGTTGTCCTCTTCGGTGCACTCCTTGTTCAGGATGCGCAGGACCGGGTCACTGCCTGACTCAAACCCAATCGAGACGGTTGTCCAGTTCGTCTCTTTGACCAGCGCCTCAAACAGATCAGGCCATTGGCGCACCGTGTCGGAGCGGGCCGCCGCCCAGTACGGCCAAGCCTTATGGGCCTTGCGGGGGTACTTTTCGATCCATTCCTCCAGCCAGCTTGGGTTCTGGAAGAACATGGAATCGTGGATGACCACCGAGCCGATTGGCCCGTACTTGTCGTCCAGAAAGTTCAGCTCCTCGATCACCATGTCCACAGGCCGCCGCCCCATGTTGGGGATGTAGGAGTTCTCGTTGCAGAACACGCACTGCCACGGGCAGACGCGGCTGGTCAGCACCGTGGCGACCGGCGGCGGCCCCCAGCCGCATTCCGGCTCCAGCGGCCAGTTGAAGGTACGTGCCAGCCGCTTGCTGGCAGGCTTAGGCCACAGCGTGCGGTCAATCATCGGCCACTCAGCCATAGACTTGGCCCCGACTCCCAGCACCACGCGCGGAAAGGAGAGCGGGTCTTTGACCAGATCAACAATGATCTTCTCGCCCGGCCCCTGACAGATGCGGTCAAACTCGGCCACCGCTTCCATCTCGTCGAGCGCAACCGTGGCGTGCATCCCGCCGGCAATGACGATGCCCTGCGGGTTGACCTCTTTGAACAGCTTAGCCGAGCGGTAGGCCGCCGGATAGGTGTAACTGCGTACATTCATGATCAGCTTGCTGTAGCCTTCCATCTGCTTGCGGAGCTGATCCCATGAGGTGACCGCCCGCGTCGAGGCCAGATCGGTCAGCACGCCGTTCTGGTGCAGGATGGTACGCAATAACCCCAGCCCATGATCCTGCCATTGCTCATGCGGGCCTGCCGGGCTGACCAGATCACCCAGATCGCCTAAGTCCAGCCACAGGATGTCCGACTGGCGTGTTGTTTTCTTGGGCCACAGTCCAAACACGATTGTTCCTCCAGTGTTGAGGGGGTACGGCCCGCGCACAGGGCCTCAGCCTGAATAGTACCGAATGTTGCTCGAACAAACAATGGGGCGCATGACGCGCCCCCCTGTTGACCTTCCGGCTGGCTCTGACTGCCCTAACCATTGCAACAGCTACCAGCCTGTGCCCGGCTGTTCTTGGTGCGGAATGACTGGCCACAGCCGCAGGTCGTGACGGCGTTCGGGTTGTCAATGCGGAAGCCGCCGCCCATCAGGCTGTCAATGAAGTCAATGTGAGCACCCAGAAGGCAGGGCAGACTGCCCTCATCAATGATGAGGCGCAGGCCGTCAATCTCGACTACGGTGTCGGACGGCTGAACGGTCTCCTCGAAGGCCATGCCGTACTGAAGGCCGGAACATCCCCCGCCGGCCACAAACACACGCAAGCCGTGAGCGGTCAGGTTTTTCTCAGCCATCAGCCCCTTGATCTTCTGGACGGCCAGAGGGGTCATCGAAAGGGCGCTGGTTGAGGTTGACGCTGGCTGATCAGTCATCACGCAATGCTCCTTGTCAATCTAACTATTTAGAGCTTATTTATGCCTGTGAATTCATTGTAGCACTGGAGGGGGAAAACTGTCAATAAAAAAGATGACTGTTTTATAAACTCGTGTGCTTTACTTCTTCTGCGGAGGAAGCACCAGATAGGAGCACACAGCATCCCCTGCCGTGCGGTGAGCCAGCCGTCTCGGCACTGTTCCCAGCAGTTTGCTGATGAACAGCATGTCCAGTGTGCACAGCTCGTTGTGCTCATGCGGCACACCGCCGTAAGGGCAGTTGCCTGCATACAGCACATAGCCCTCTGTGTCCGGCTCCCAGCGTGCTTCGTAACCCTGCGCAGTCAGATGCTCGACCGCTCGATCCAGACGCGCTTCGATTGGCTCATTGTCTGACGGCGGCGGCACCTGAGCGGCCATCCGGTCGGCCACCCCCTCGAAGATGACATTCACCTGCTGAGGGCTGAGCCTGCTTTTCATCTCTGCCAGCACATGCTCAGTCAACGCCTCCAGGTTCTTGGGGAAGAGTTTCTCGGCCTGCTCGGTCAGACGATAGACATACTTAGGCCGGCCCGGCGAGTTCCGCCGCACGGCTTCGGGCGGGCTGACCAGCCCCTGACTGCGCAGGACATCTAGATGGTGGCGCACTGTCACGGCGGTCAGGTTATCCAGCACCGCGCTCAACTCCTCAACGGTAGCCCCGTTATGTTGTTTCAGATAGTCCAGTATCTTCTGGCGTGTACGTTGCATGACCGCCCCTGCCATCTGCACGTGACACCTCGTTCTGCTAGACACGCTTACAGGGAAAACGATATTTTCATTCTAGCTGACGCGCGGATTAGAGTCAAATATAACTTTTTAAAGACGGGTGTTTTTTTATATATACTCAGCGGACCTCATCTGCGCCCAGATCAACCGCCGAACCCTGCCGGCGCGGCTGGCCGTCTATGTCCAGCAGGCCGGCCTGATCCATGCTTTCCCCCTGATCAATGGCCGGCGAATCCGCCTGCAGGTGCAGGTCGGGCGCGGCGGTGCTAAGGAACAGAGGGTCGAGGCCGATCAGGCTGGAGAGGTCGTTGCCGGTATCCTGCCGGTAATGGCCGAAGGAAGAATAGGTGATACCCTTCCAGCTCCAGACGCCGTCAGCCGGAAAGTACAGGTTGCTGTCTACCACGTTGCCGGCCATGACAGGACTCCAGCTCCCGATGAAACGCGCCGTCCCGCCGGCGTAGAAGATGTTATTCCGGATCACATTGCGGCGGGTATCAAATTGGAGGTACAGTTCAGCACCCCATCCCTGCGGCGAGGTGTTGGCATAGAAGGTATTGTGGACGATCACACAATACTCGGTACTGCCGCGCCCGGAGTCGTACCCCCCCAGCGCGAGTCCTGCCTGCGTGTTGTTGTACACAAAATTATTGCGGACGATGATATGATCGGTGCTTCTGCCGGCGTGCTCGCTGGCCAGCTCGATCCCGATGTCGGCATCATGGATGATATTCCGTTCAATGGTGATCTGCGTGCCGCCGTCTACGTAGATGCCGGCGGCGCTCCGTTCACCGCCGTAGGCTGGATTGTCCGCTGTGCTGACGCGGTAGATCAGGTTGCCGGCCACAACCCCGTTGCGGGCGCGGTCGAGCGCCGGGTCAGGGTTCTCGCCCTCGTAGCCGATCAGGTCAACCCCAATGTTGTCGTGATCATGAATCACGTTGTTGGAGATGACAAACGCTTCGACGTTCCCGTTCAGCGCCAGCGCTTCGCTCCAGCCCAACTGGCAGTCCCTTAGTTCGTTCCCGTCAATGAGCAGATCGTGAATGGACGCCTCCGGATCACGGCCATAGACCGCGATCCCATGAGCGCCGCACTGACTGCAACGGTTCTCGATGTGGTGGATGACGTTGTTGAGGATTTCAAGATGATCGCCGCGCCCCCTGATCCAGATGCCCGCCGGGAAGGCGTCCGGGTTGCCGCCGGCGTTGAGGTTGCGAATCTCAAAACCGCTCAGCCGGATGTATGCCCCGTCCTCTATGACGACCAGCCCTGCCTCGCCCTCGACGGGCAAACCTGTTCCGTCAAGGGTGGGGTGATGGCCGGGGTAATTTTGCAGGGTGAGATAACCCGCCTCGGCAGAGCCGGAGCGGTGAAAGGTGACCGCCTCGTGATATATCCCGTCCATGACGTAGATGGTACTGCCCGCCTCTGCCCGATCTACCGCATACTGGATGTGCCGCCATGGGGCGGCTTCACTGCCGTCATAGTCGTCACTGCCGTTCACAGAGACGTAGTAACTGCCGGCAGGCAGGCCCTCTGCCGGCGGGGGAGGCTGTGCGGGGGCGCATGCCGGAAGGGCGACCCCCAGCGCCGCGATCAGGGCGGCTGTCAAGGCAGGCCGTCGGGGCCGCATGGGGTCACATTCCCTCAGCCTGATGAGACTGCCGTTTGGGGGACGGGCAGGGTAAAGGTGAAGGTAGTTCCTTTGCCCTGCTCGCTCTCCACCCGAATATCTCCGCCGTGTCCTTCAACGATGCGCTTGGCAATGGCCAGCCCTAAGCCTGTCCCTTGGGTGTACCCTTCGGTGTCGGCCACGCGGTAGAACTTCTCAAAGATGTGGGACAGATTTTCCGGCGAGATGCCCAGCCCGGTATCCCGAACCGACACCTCGATCTGCTGATCCCGCAGTACCGCCTTGACCCATACCTCGCCGTTCTCGCGGTTGTACTTGATGGCATTGGTCAGCAGGTTAAGGAGTACTTGTTTGAGTTTTTCCGCATCGCCCTGAATGGCAGGCAGTTCGCGCGGCTTGATCTGAACATGGAGGATGACGTGACGTGTGCCTGCTTGTTCTTTGACCATCTCCACTGCGTCGTGGATCAGGGCGGCTACATCAACCGGTTTATGGGCCAGCCTCGTCCGTCCTGACTCAAGGCGGGCAAGGTCAAGGAACTCGGTTGTCATGCGCGTCAGGCGGTCAGTTTCCTGAGAGATGGTTTGAATCATCTGCAAGCGGCGCTCTTCGCTGAGTTCGGGCCGCATCAGGATATGGGTAGTCGCCTTGATGGCCGCCAGAGGGGTACGCAGTTCGTGGACCATCTCAGCGATCAGGTCGCTCTGCTCGAACAGACGGGCGTTCTCAATGGCCACCGCCGCCTGAGCGGCCAGCGTAGTCAGGGTGTACACGTCCTCATCAGTGAAGCTTCCGTCTTTCTTGTTGACCGCTTCCAGACAGCCGATGGTCTTGTTGTGGGTGCGCATGGGGACGGCCAGCATGTTGCGCGTCTGAAACTTGCTGGCGTCGTCCACTTTGGACGACCAGCGCGGCTCATTCCTGACGTCGGCGATCACCAGCGGCTCGCTGTGGGTGACCACCCAGCCGGCAATGCTTCCCTCCAGCGGGACTTCAATCGAGGCCAGCGAAAAGCCGGTCACATCTATAGCGGCCTCAAAACGGAGCGTGCCGGCGCGGCTCATCAACAGGATGGAGGCCACCTCAGTATTGGTCAGGTCGGTGGCGGCCAGCACGATTTGCTCCAACAGCCTGTCAAGGTCAAGCGTGGAGGTCAGGGTACGGCTGATCTCCATGAGCCGCTCGTAGCGTGCGAGGGTTCGGGCATACTGCTCCGCTGTGATGATCCCATCTCTCTTGGTGTCAGACTCTGCCATGAGATGCCGCCTTCCCAGTACGACACGCACAATATACCCATCGGGCTGTCGGGGAATAGGGGCGGCTTACCCGCCCTGTCGTCCTCTTGCCAGCACTGCCTTCACCCGTGCCACCAGCTCGGCTGGGTGGACGGGCTTGCTCAGGTAATCATCTGCTCCTGCCTCAAAACCGGTCACCTTGTCATCCACCATGGTCTTGGCGGTAAACATCACAATCGGGATGTGCGCCGTCTGAGGGTCGGCGCGAAGCCGGCGCGTCACCTCGAAGCCGTCCATGTCCGGCATCATGACATCGAGGATGATCAGATCAGGCAGACCCGCCCTCGCCTGCTCCAATGCCGCCATCCCGTTCCCGGCCTGCCTGACCTCATAGCCCTGCCCAGACAGGATCAACCCGATCAGCTCAAGGGCGCGGGGGTCGTCATCCACGATCAGGATTCTTTGGGCCATGATCAGACAGCCATTCTGTGTTATTGACGCCGGTCTCACGGCTAGTCTAGCAGAAAAGGATACCCCCGACAAGACGCACGCTCCCAATCTGACGGCATCCTTGACGCATCACCCGCTTCCGGACTCTCTGCTTCTGGCAAAACAGATGCCAGCGCAGATTCCATTTGCTATAATCCCGACCATGTCACATCAACGCTCAGAAAATGGAGTGTACAGGTAAACCCGTTATGTCACCATCCCTGTCAAGACGTCATTTCCTGAAGGCGGCAGGACTCGGCACAGCCGCTGTGGCCTCGTTGAGCGCCGGACGGGCGCTGGCGGGCGGACTGCGTCAGAGCGGCATTGACTTCACCGACGAGACGCTTTCCTACAATGAAGTATATGGCAACCCGCCCCTGCTGGGTCGTGTTCAGGGGGCAAGCTGGATTCGCATTTTCAAAGCGCCCTCACCGGACGCCGACTCGATCCGCACGGTATACCATGGTTATGTGATGCCCATCTATCGCGGGGTGCGCGGCGAGCGGTACGACAGCCGTGCGTGGAGTCCGATCTGGTTTGAGACCAACGAGGGCTATGTCCACTCGGCTTATGTCGTGCCCTGTCAGGAAATATTCCAACAGCCGGAGGACGTGACCGGCGACGGCTGGTGGGGGGAGATCAGCGTGCCGATCAGCTACCAGCACTTCCGCCCTTCCCTGCACAGCCGCCGCTATGACTATTCGTGGTACATGGGCTTCTGGGGGCAGGTTCACCGCGTCGTCGAGCGGGCTGACGATGAAGAGGGGCGGGCGTGGTACCGTCTCTACGATGACATTGAGCCGCATCGTCAGGCATGGGTGCAGGCCCGCCATGTGCGGCGCATCCTGCCGGAGGAGTTCGCCCCCATCTCCCCCGATGTTCAGGATAAGCGGATCGAGATTCGGCTTGAGGAGCAGACCATCATCTGTTACGAAAACGGCAGTCCGGTCTTTCAGACCCGTATCGCCTCCGGCAGCAGCTTCAGCGATGACCAGGGGATCGAGCATGACTTCAGCACTCCCTACGGCGAATACAAGGTTCAGCGCAAGCGTCCCTCCCGACGGATGCGCGGCGGACACGACATCGGCCTGCCCTACGATGTCAACGGCGTGCCGTGGATCACCTATTTCACCTTCACCGGCGCCGCCATCCATGGGGCTTACTGGCATAACAACTTTGGCCGTCCCCGCAGTCATGGCTGTATCAACGTGACGCCTGACGCGGCCAAGTGGATTTACCGCTGGACCCAGCCCATCGTGGGCTATGAGGATGACTACCGCTGGACGGAAGAGGGTGAAGCCGCCACCCCCATTATCGTCATGTAGGGGGGGCTGGCATTGGCCGACACAAATTTGGATTCGCTCAAGCAGAAGTACGCGCTCATTGCCGCCGCCCTGACAGAGGAGTACGGCTACCCGGACTGGCGCCCGCACCTCCCGCCGGTGGATGAGCTGGTCAACACCATCCTCTCGCAGAATACCTCTGACACCAACCGGGATCGGGCTTTCGAGGCGCTCAAGGCCCGCTTCCCGACGTGGGAGGCGGTGCGCGATGCCGACCCGCAGGCGGTGATCGCGGCCATCCGACCGGCGGGGCTGGCCAATCAGAAGGGGCCGCGCATTCAGGCGGCCCTGCGCTGCCTGACCGAGAGCCAGGGGCGTATCACCCTTGATCATCTGCGGGATATGCCGCTTGAAGAAGCCAAGCAGTGGCTCACGGCGATCAACGGCGTCGGCCCAAAGACTGCCGCGATCATCCTGCTGTTCTCGCTGGGCCGGCCTGCCTTCCCGGTGGACACCCACGTTCACCGTGTCACCCGCCGGCTGGGGCTGATCGGCGGCCAGACCACCGCCGAGCAGGCTCACCTTGAGCTGGAGCGGATCGTCCCCCCGGAAGATTACTATGCCTTCCACCTTCAGGTGATTCAGCACGGGCGGCAGGTCTGCCATGCCCGCAAGCCGGCCTGCGGGGCGTGCATCCTGCGGGACTACTGCGGCTACTTCCGCGCCGCTTCCGCCGGCTAGACGATCACTACCAGCGTTTGCCCCTGCTCAACGCTCTCGCCTGCCCGGACGTTGATCCGTTCTACCTTGCCGTCACGAGGAGCGCGGAGTTCATTCTCCATCTTCATCGACTCAAGGATCACCAGCTTGTCTCCCTTCGTGACGGCCTGCCCCGCCGCGACAGGCACCTCGACGATCAGGCCCGGCAGAGGCGCTTTGATGGCCAGCTCGCCGGCGGCGGGCACGCTCAGGGTTGAGCGTGCCCGTATCATCTGATCGCGTTCGTCCGCCACCTGCACCTCGTACAGGTCGCCCATCAACAGCACCCGCCAGTTCCCGTTTTGGCCTTCTACCAGCGCCTCAAATGACTCATTATTGACCAACAGGGAGTACAAGCCGGAGCCGATCTGGCTGAAGTCCGCCGCCACGATCTGGCCGTCCAGCACGACCTGCCCCTCGCGGTTGATCTCAACTTGGAAGACCTTCCCGTTAACCGTGACTTCGTATTTCATGCCGGCCTGCCCTGCCTAATAGCGTCTCATCCGCTCAAGGCGTCCGGCGATCTTCCAGTTGCTCACGTCGCGTTGGTTGCGCCCTACGATCTGAGCGGCATGGAGGCGCGCCTGATGGGCAACCAGCGTGGCAAAGATCGCCGCGATCTCCGGCCTGAGGTCCTGGTCTTCCTCCATTGAGAAGCGTTCCTCAACGAAGGTGGTATCAATCTGCCCGCCGATGAAGCGGGTACTGTCCAGCAGGTTTTGATGGAAAGGGATGTTGGTCTTGACGCCCATGATGCGATATTCCTCCAAGGCGCGGCGCATCCGCAGAAGTGCCGCACCACGTGTCTCGCCCCAGCAGATCAGCTTGCTGATCAACGAATCGTAGTATGGTGTGATCTGATCGCCCACTGTGAACCCCGAATCAACCCGCACGCCGGGGCCGCTGGGCAGTGTCAATGCGGTGATCGTTCCGGTTGAGGGCAGGAAGCCGTTGTACGGGTCTTCGGCGTTGATGCGGCATTCGATGGCCGCGCCGTTGAACTGCACTTCTTCCTGCGTCCGGCTCAGCCGGCGCCCGCGTGCGATGCGAATCTGCTCCTTGACGATGTCAATGTTGGTCACCAGCTCGGTGACGGGATGCTCGACCTGCAAGCGGGTGTTCATCTCCAGAAAGTAGACGTTACGGTCTTTGTCCACCAGAAACTCAACCGTGCCGGCGTTGACGTAGTTGATGGACTGTGCGGCCCGCACGGCGATCTCCCCCATGCGCCGGCGCAGGTCTTCATCCACAAAAGGAGAAGGGGCTTCCTCCAACAGCTTCTGATGCCGCCGCTGGATCGAGCATTCGCGCTCCCCCAGATGGATCACGTTGCCGTGACTGTCGGCCAGAATCTGGATTTCGATGTGCCGTGCCCCCTCGATCAGCTTTTCCAGATAGACCGCCCCGTCCCCAAAGGCCGCTTCCGCTTCGCGGCGGGCGCTGTGCAGGGCGTCCTCGAAGTCCTCCGCACGATCCACGCGCCGCATGCCCTTGCCGCCTCCACCCGCTGTGGCCTTGATCAGCAGAGGGAAGCCCACAAAGTGCGCCGCCATGATCAGTTCTTCGTTGCGCAGGTCCAGCTCCGTGCCCGGCACAATCGGGACGCCCGCCCGCTCGACCGTCTTGCGGGCGGTCACCTTGTCGCCCATCGCGCCGATGGCGGTTGCCGGCGGCCCAATGAAGGCGATCCCTTCTTCCGCGCAGGCCTCGGCGAAATCGGGCCGCTCAGCCAGAAAGCCGTAGCCCGGATGGATGGCATCTGCACCGGAGCGCTTGGCCGCCTCGATGATTCGATCAATACGCAGGTAGCTGTCCCGCGGCGCCGGCGGCCCGATGTGGTAGGCTTCAGTGGCATAGCGGACGTGCATCGCACTGCGGTCCACATCTGAGTAGACCGCCACTGTCTCCAGCCCCAGCTCACGGCAGGCCCGCAGGATGCGCACCGCGATCTCGCCCCGATTGGCGATCAGGACCTTTCGGAATAAGGTTGGGATAGATTGCTCGCTCATCGCCTCTTCCCGTCCTACAGAGGGATATTCCCGTGCTTCTTGGGCGGGTTGGTATCCCGCTTGTTGCGGAATACCTCCAGCGCGTTGATCAGGCGCGGGCGTGTTTCCCGCGGCTCGATCACATCATCCACGTAACCCCGTCCTGCCGCGATGTAGGGGTTGGCGAACCGTTCGCGGTATTCGGCTACCAGCTCGGCTTTGCGGGCAACCGGGTCCTCGGACTCCGCCAGTTCGCGGCGGAAGATGATGTTGACCGCCCCGTCCGGCCCCATCACAGCGATCTCGGCGCTTGGCCACGCCAGGTTGAGGTCGCCCCGGATGTGCTTACTGCTCATCACGTCGTAGGCTCCCCCGTAGGCCTTGCGCGTGATCACGGTCAGCTTGGGCACGGTCGCCTCGCAGTAGGCGTACAGCAACTTGGCCCCCGCCCGGATAATCCCTCCGTGTTCCTGTGCCACGCCGGGCATAAAGCCGGGCACATCTACAAAGGTGATGATGGGGATGTTGAAGCAATCGCAGAAGCGCACAAACCGTGCCGCCTTCTCGGAGGCGGCGATGTCCAACACACCGGCCAGCACGGCAGGCTGGTTGGCCACGATCCCTACTGAATAGCCTCCCAAACGGGCGAACCCTACCACAACGTTCTGGGCGTAATGCTCATGAATCTCGTAGAAGTGCCCTAAGTCCACCACCATACGGATGGCCTCTTTGATGTCGTAGGGCTTGGTGGGGTTGTCCGGCACGAGGGTGTCGAGCCGCTCGTCCATGCGCAGGGGGTCGTCCCCGTTCGGCTCGTAGGGCGGGTCCTCCAGATTGTTCTGGGGCAGGTAGGCAAGCAGTTGCCGGATCAGGGCCAGGCAGTCCGCCTCGCTCTCTGCCGCCACATGGCTGACGCCGGAGATCGAGCTGTGCGTCATGGCGCCGCCTAGTTCCTCAAAGGTGACCTCCTCGTGGGTGACCGCCTTGATGACGTCCGGGCCGGTGACAAACATATGGCTGGTGTTTTTGACCATGAAGATAAAGTCGGTCAGCGCCGGCGAATAGACCGCTCCGCCGGCGCACGGCCCCATGATAGCCGAGATTTGCGGGATCACCCCCGACGCGAGCGTGTTGCGCAGGAAGATTTCGGCATAGCCCCCCAGCGAGACAACGCCTTCCTGTATCCGCGCCCCGCCTGAGTCGTTGATGCCGATCACGGGGGCGCCGGTCTTCATGGCCATATCCATGATCTTGCAGATTTTCTCAGCATGCACCTCTGACAGACTGCCGCCAAAGACGGTGAAATCCTGCGAGAAGACGTACACCAGCCGCCCGTTGATCGTCCCCCAGCCCGTTACGACGCTGTCGCCGAGAATCTGCTTGTCCGGTTGATCCATGCCGAAGTTGCGCTCGCGCTGGATGACAAAGGCGTCCAGCTCATGGAAACTGCCCGTGTCCAGCAGGACTTCCAGCCGTTCACGGGCGGTCATCTTGCCCTGTTCGCGCTGTTTCTGGATGCGTTCGGGGCCGCCGCCCTGCCGGGCGCGTTCCTTTAACGCCCGCAACTGCTCGATCTTAGGGTCTGCACTCATAGTCCTTTTTTCCCTCTGTGTTGGGTTTCGAATGCCTCTCGGATGTGTGCCCTCGTCAGTCCATATATCACCGCGGCGGTCAGCGCCACTGCCAGCCCCGCCGCAAAAGGCAGTCGTGCGCGTTCGTAACCTCCCTGGGCGGTCAGGACCTGCAACCCGATCATGACCGCCTCATACAGCGGGAAGGCGATCAGCACAGCCCGCCGTGCCCAGCCGGCCAGCCTCCACAGCCCGACGGCCATCACGATCCAGCCCAGCCCCCACACCCCTCTGATACTGATCAGAACCCACAACGGGAGCGTCAGGTTCAGGGGTGCAAACACCGCCCAGCGGCTGATGCCTGCATATACCCCTCCCAGATTGGCTGTCCCTAGCAGAAACACCGCTACTGCCAGCCACGTTACGAAGGCAGGGCGTTTGGGATGATCTGTCGCTGGATTAGACTGCATGGGTACAATCATACTAAAGCGGAACTGTCAGGAACTTTCAGGTTTTCGGCACAGGCGGGTTTTGGGGGCGTTTTGGCCTGTGATCTGCCCGCCGGAGGGCTAAGGGGGAGGCTCAGCAGTAGAACTCCGTTATCTCGGCACGGCAGGCTGGCATTTTCGCACCGCTCATTCCAGCCTGCTGGTTGATCCCTACTTCACGCGCCTGCCGCTGGGGCGGATGCTGGCAGGCTATGCCGTCTCGGATCGGGCGCTGGTTGAGACGTACACTCCGCCTGCCGGCTGGGTGCTGGTGACTCATGCCCACTATGACCATCTGATGGACGTGCCGGAGACAGCCCGCCTGACCGGCGCACAGGTGTATGCCTCGCCGCAGGCGTGCCAATTGCTGGCCCTGCAGGGTGTGCCGCCCCATCAGGTGACCGCTATCACTGCGGGGGATCGGCTGGCGCTGGGCGGTTTCGAGGTCGAGGTGTACCCCTCCCGCCACCGCGTGATCTTCGGGCATATCCCGTATCAGAAGCCTCTGCGCCCGCGCCTCAAGCCGCCCCTGCGTGCCCGCGATTACCGCTTTGATCACCTGTTTACGTTCCGCATCTGCGCCGAAGAGACGCGCGTGCTGATCGCCAGCGGGATTGACGCCGAACCGTCCGTTGAGGCGGACGTTCTGCTGGTCGGGGCGGATGCCAGCCGTGATCAACTGGGCGTCATTCTGGAGGGGGTCAGGCCGCGCCTTGTCATGCCCAATCACTGGGACGACATGTTCCGGCCCCTGTCATCGCCTCTTGTTCCGATGTACAAGCCGCCCAAGGGAATCATCCCCTCGCTGAAGCGGATTGACCTGTCCGCCTTCGAACGGCGGGTCCGCGAGATCGCGCCTGAGGCGCAGGTGATCATCCCGCGCTTGTTCGCCGGTTACGACATCGCCCGCTCGTAGACGGCGACGGCTTGACGGGCGGTGCGCTCCCAGCTAAAACCTGCCGCGCGGGCCAGCCCCTTCTGCCGAAGGTCGCCGGCCACCTCCGGCTGTACCAGAACGGCCAAGACAGCCCCCGCCATGCCGCGTGCATCGTCCGGCTCGACCAGGAAGCCCGCCCCGCCGACCACCTCCGGCAGTGACGAGGTGTTGACGGCTACGACCGGTGTCCCGCAGGCCATCGCCTCCAAGACCGGCAGTCCAAACCCTTCGTAACGTGAGGGGAACACAAAACAGGAGGCCATGCGGTACAGCGCCGGCTTGTCGGCCTCGTCCACCCAGCCGATCAACTGGACATTCCCGCCGAGCTGGTATTTATCAATCAGGGTGCGCACATCCGCAAAACGCGGTGTGATGCGCTCCGGCAGGCGGCCTCCCAGCACCAGCGGGATGTCTGTCCCCTCGCGCACGTAGGTAAAGGCACACAGCAGGGTCTCAATGTTTTTGCGGATGTCATATCCGCCCAGATAGAGCACGTAATCGGCTGGCAGGCCGTACTTGCGCCGGACGGCCTCGTCTGCCGGCCCTGCCGGATGAGGGCTGTACTCATGGCCGGCGGCCAGCGGAAGGGCATACACCCGTTCCGGCGGCAAGCCCAGATGCCTCAGAACGTCCTGCCGCGAGGCCTCCGAGTCGGTGATCACGGCGGCGGCCCCCCGCGCTGAGGCCGCTGACAGCGCGGTGTACAGGCGGGCAAGGATACTGCCCCGATAGGCCGGCAGAAGCAGGGGGATCAGATCATGGATGGTCACCACGACCGGCACAGGGCTTGCGAGGGGGACAGCCCAGTACGGCACATGGGCGAGGTCGGCGCCGGCCTCGCCTGCCGCCCGCGGAAAGCCCCGCTGTTCGAAATCCAGCTTAGCCCACTGTCCCCGTCCCCGCAGGGGGACATAGCGCACCGAGACGGCAGGCGGCGCATCAATCATCCATCCCTGCGGCGCGATAAGCGTGATCCGCGTCTGCGGCGCAACCGAGATGATCCCCTCTGTCAGGTTGCGGATGTACTGCCCGCTGCCGGTGTCGGGGCGATTCCAGAACCAAGCGTTCAGCGCGATGTGCATCCCTCTCTCCCTGCGGCATCAGGAGGGCGTGCCTTCTGCCCGGCCCGCTGTCTGATAGCCGTGCGGATGTGTCCGATGCCATGCCCACGCTGAGGCGATGATGTCTTTGAGATCGGTGAAACGGGGCTTCCAGCCCAGCTCCTGGCTGATCTTGCGGGCGCTGGCGACCAGACGGGGCGCATCGCCGGGGCGGCGGGGGGACTCGATCACCGGGATAGGATGGCCTGTGACAGCCCGCCCCGTCTCGATCACCTCGCGGTTGCTGTAGCCGCGTCCGTTGCCCACGTTATAGATCATAACTTCGCGCTCGTCCAGCGCGTCGAGCGCCAGCACATGGGCAGAGGCGAGGTCCTCGATGTGGATATAGTCCCGGATGCATGTTCCGTCCGGCGTGGGGTAGTCTGTGCCAAACAGGTAGAGCGCCTCGCGCTGACCCAGCGGGACCTGAAGCATCAGCGGGATCAAGTGCGATTCGGGGCGGTGCGCCTCGCCGCGCAACGGCTGGCCGTTCTGATCGAGCATGGCCCCGCAGGCATTGAAATACCGTAACGCGCAGTAGCGCACCTGATGAACCTGATGATACCAGTACAGCATCCGTTCGATCATCAGCTTGGTCTCGCCGTAAGCACTGCTGGGGCCGAGCGGGTCTTCCTCTTCGAGGAGGGCGTCCTTGCTGGCGTAGACCGCCGCTGAGGAGGAAAACACGATCCGCTTGACGCCGTTTTCGATCATCACCTCCAGCAGGTTGAGCGAATGGGCAACGTTGTTGCGGAAGAACATGCCCGGCCTGGTCATGGATTCGCCTGCCTCAATGAAGGCGGCAAAGTGCATGACGGCCTCCGGGCGGTATGCCTTGAAGGCGGCTGACAAGGCGGCGGGGTCGCCTATGTCGCCCTGCACAAAGACCGCCCCCTCCGGCACGGCGGCACGAAAGCCGCGTATCAGGCTGTCATACACGATCACCTCATGGCCGGCGGCCAGCAGGTAGGCCGCCGTCGCTGAACCGATATAACCGGCCCCGCCGGTGACGAGAACTCTCACAACCCCTCCTTCCAAGCAAGGAAGTCGTTTCTCAGGGTGAAAAACAAAGCGCCGACCTGTTTTGCTACCAGTCGGCGCTGACTCATCCAGTGGGCGGTACAGGGCTCGAACCTATGACCTCGTCGATGTCAACGACGCGCTCTAGCCTACTGAGCTAACCGCCCTCTGGTTTTGAATTATACGCGAGATCGGAGATGTCGTCAACAACCCAAGCCCGGATGAATCCTCCTTTGCACTTCCCCTTCGCTCCCCGCGCGGTCTGCCTATCTGGCCCGTATGGCGGCCCGGATCGCGCCGGCCAGCGAGCCGGCATACGGGCTGTGGAGCATGGCCAGCGTGCGCGGACGGGGCAGGGCTACCTCAAAGACAGCCTCGATGTGGCCGGGGCGGGGACTCATGACCAGAATGTGGTCGGCCAGCAGGATGGCCTCGCTGATGCTGTGGGTGACCATCAGCACCGTGCTGTGGCGTGCCTGCCAGATGCGCAGTAACTCCTCGCCCAACTGGTCGCGCGTCAGGGCATCCAGCGCCCCGAACGGCTCATCCAGCAGAAGCACCTCCGGCTGAGCGATCAGGGCGCGGGCGATGGCGACCCGCTGGGCCATCCCGCCGGACAGGCCGGCAGGGTAGGCTTCCTCGAAGCCTTCCAGCCCCACCAGCCCGATCAGTTCGCGGGCGGCTGACTCCCGTTCGCGCCGGCTGACGCCGGCCAGTTCCAGCGGCAGGGCGATGTTATCCAGCACCGTCCGCCAGGGCATCAGGTTGGCCTGTTGAAACACATACCCGATTCGGCGCTTCGGCCCGTCAATGGCCTCGCCGTTGAGCGTAACCACCCCGCTGGTCGGCGTGAGCAGACCGGCCAGGATGTGCAGAAGGGTGCTTTTGCCACAGCCGGACGGGCCGATCAGGCACACAAACTCGTTGCGATCCAGCTCAAAGCTGACCTCATGCAGGGCCGGCAGAGGGCCGCTGTCCGTCTGGTAGACGTGCGAAATATGGCGGGCGGCCAGTGTGCCGAGCGCCGCAGGGGCCATGATGTCAGGGTACGAATTCATTGGTGAATACTTCTTCCAAGTCTAGGGGCTGTTCCAGCAGGCCCATATCGAGCAGGACGGCCTGCATCTGCTCCCATGAAGCCATGTTGCTCAGGCCGACCCGATCCGCCCGCCACAGCTCGATGGAGCGGTCGAGGATTTCGCGCTGGACGGCCTCCGTGTCGGGGTCGCCGCCCAGCCCTTCGACGAAGCGCTTGCTGATCTCGAATGCCTCGTCGGGATGTTCGATGGTGTACTGGAGACTTTCGGCCAGTGCGACCACCATTGCCCGGACCAGCGCCGGGTTGCGGGCGAGCGTCTGCTCGCTGGTGACCAGCCCGTTGCTGACCAGATCGGTATAGTCCGACACGCGGATCAGGTTGATGGGGATGCCCTGCGCTTCGAGCTGGACCGGCTCGTTGTTGACGTAGATCACGACGGCATCTACCGTGCCGCTGGCCAGCGTGTCCACCTGCGCATAGCCGGTGGTTTGCAGGTTGATGTCGGCATCCGTCAGGCCGGCAGAGGCCAGCAGAGCCTCCAGCCCGATGTAGCTGGCGCCCTCCTTAACCGGCGTCCCGACGCTGTGGCCGGCCAGATCGGCAGGGGTGGTGATCCCTAACTCCTGCCGGGAGGCAATCCCGACCGGGTAGTGCTGAAACCATTCGAAGACATACACCAGCGGCAGTCCCTGCTGGCGGCCCAGCAGGACCTGCTCGCCGCTGATGACGGCAAACGGGATTTCGCCGGTAGCGACCAGCTTGGCGCCGTCGGTTTCCTGGCGATGCTCGATGGTCACGTTGAGGCCTTGGGCGGCAAAGAAACCCCGATCAATCCCGACGTAGTAGGGGGCAAACTGCACGTTCGGGATGTAGCCCAGCGACAAGCGGACGTCCACCGGCTGGCCCGGCACGGCGGCAGGGCCGGCGCCCCCGCAGGCTGTCACGCTCAGCGCAATGAGAAGAACGGGAAGGATCAACTTGAGCAGAGGGGAACAGCGCATAGAATAACCTCCATACATATCCAGCAATGTGTTCTCTTTAGACCCCCGGTGCGGCCTCGGTGATGTGGACTCGTCTGTTGTGCACGCCGGCTAGGGCAAGGGCCGCCACTTCAGCCACCAGCGGCAGGAGCGGCAACCAGCTTAAGACCGTTCTCAGCCCTGCCTGCTCAGCCACAATGCCTGTTACGAGCGTCCCCAGCCCCCCCGCCACGAAGGTAAAGCCGAGCGTCAGGCCGGTCATGATGCCGGGGCGGTCGGGGACGATCTCCTGCCCGATCAGGAGCGTCAGCGGCAGGGAGGCGTTCAGGCAGAACCCCAGCGCAACCGCCGCCACGAAAATCCACACCCCGCTGACGCGCATCAGCACGAAGGCCAGCGGGGCGGCCAGCAGAAGGCTGACGATGATGACCCGATGCCTGCCAAGCCGGTCAGACAGACTGCCGGCCACGAATCCGCCCAGCGCGGCGGCCAGCAGGAGGGCCGTTGAAACCTGACCGGCGTAAAGCACGTCCATCCCCTCCTGTACGAAATACTGCGGCAGGTAGGTGCTCAGGCTCTGGCTGGTCCATGCCCGGAACATGATCAGCAGTCCCAGCGAGGCGATGCCAGCCGCTGAGATGCCGCTCCCATTGGTTTTGCCTTGACCTGTCTCAGGCTGGGCGGGGGCGGCGGACGCTTCCAGCGGGGCGTCAAACAGATGCCGCAGGCGGTTGAGCAGGATGAACAGCACAGGCGAGACGGCCACTGCGCCCAGCGTCAGGGGCAGGGTGCCGGTCGGGCCGAGCCGGTTGAAGAACAGGCCGGCGATCAGCGGCCCAAGGGCATAGCCGCCGTTGCCGCCCAGCAGAAAGAGGGCCATCGAGGCGCCCCTCTGCCGGCTGGGGGAGACGCGCGGCACACTGCCCGCTCCGGGCGGATGAAAGGCCGCCGAGCCGAGTCCGCCTACCGCTACCAGCGCCAGCAGGGTCTCGAAGCGCCCGGCAAAACCGGACAGCCCGATGAAGACGGCCTGCCACATGACACCGGCAAAGGCCAGCAGAGGGGCATGCTTCCGGTCGGCGAGCAGGCCGAACAGCGGCTGAGCCAGCGAGGTAGCGAGGCTGAAGGCCAGCGCGATCAACCCGACCTGCGGCTGAGTCAGCGAAAGGGGGGCGGCCTGCACAGCCAGCACAAGGGGAACGGAGCCGGCAAACAAATCTACGGTGAAGTGGGCGAAGGTCAGCGCCCACAACTTGCGGTTCTGGAAGGGGTACATGAGAGATTCCTGTGACCGGTCGTAAGATGTTGATGAATGGTGTCTTACTGCTTCCGCCATGCCAGCAGACGGCGCTCAGCCAGGCTCACCGCCCCATAGAGCGCCAGCGCCAGCACGATCAGCATGAAGACACCGACGAATACACGGGCGGTGTCGTACTGCCCGTCCGCCAGGTTGATCATGAAGCCCAAGCCCGCATCGGCGCCGGCCATCTCGCCGACTACCGCGCCGATGACCGAGAGCGTTGCACCGACCTTCAGGCCGGCCATCAGAACCGGCAGGGCGGCAGGCACATCGAGCTTGGTGAAGGTCTGCCATGGGCTGGCTTGCAGAGAGCGCATCAGACAGCGCAGATCAGCAGGGACGCCCCGGATGCCTGCGATGGTGTTGACAAGGATCGGGAAGAACACGATCAAGGCACTGATCAGTATCTTGCTGGTCAGCCCCGTCCCGAACCAGATCACCAGCAGGGGCGCAATGGCGACAATGGGGATGGCCTGTGAGGCCACCAGATACGGCGAGAGCGCCCGTTCAATGGTCACGGACTTGGCCAGCGCGTAGCCCAGCACCGCCGCCACAGACACACCCAGCGCCAGCCCGCCCAGCACCTCAGCCAGCGTGACAGCCAGATGATGCCATAGACTCCCATCCAGCGCAACCGTCACAAACCGGGAGGCCACACGCCCCGGTGAGGGCAGGATGAAGGCGGGGTAGTTACCCAGCCGTACCAGCAATTCCCAGCCCGCGAGAAAGAGCGCAAAGGTCAGCACGGGCAACAGACGGCGTATCCAGCGTGCCGCCGTCAAGGGCCGGCCTGCGGCGGCGGGCATCGTAGAGGGTTGTTTGACAGCTTGAGCTAGATCGATCTGCATGGACGCCTACCTAGAATGGGGGGCAGGCAGGCAGAAGACAGGCACGCCGGCAGACTGCCTTACAATAAAACCCCGAAGCCGATGGTTCGACTTCGGGGCGCCAACGCACCATGAGCCGCACAGGCCGGGCCTGTGCCGGACGATCTTCTCCCATCCCGACTATAACGGTCGGCCCCGGAATCTCACCGGTGTCCACCGGATGCCTGAGCATCGCGGGTAGCGGGCTATACCGCCGATCGGGGATTTCACCCTGCCCCGAAGATCAGTTTCTCGATTGTTGCCTAGATTATAATGGGGGAGGGGGGAGTGTGTCAACTGCTCCCCCCTCGGCTGGGCTGGGAGAGGTCAACAGGCTGAAGCCGTTAAATTTGACCTCTCGCTTCTGGCCGCTACCGCAGAAGAATAGCGACACTGCAATCCGAACTGCCGTCCCAAGTGTCCGGGTGGAACAAGAGCGTCCAGCCTGTTCCGCTGGGATCGACATCAAAGGCGACCATTGTCGTAGAGGGAGCGCCGGCTGGGACATCGTCGGTGAAGAAGATGAAGTTTGGCCTGTCTTGGTTGTCCCAGTATAGGTCAAAGGATGCACCAAACGAGGCTGGGAAGCGCATTTCCCGCCCGTTCACAGAACCGAGCACCTCGTAGTCCTCCTCCCACAGCGTGTCGTATGTTGCGCCTGTGAGGTTGGTGATCTGGAGTTCGACGATGAGGAAGATGCCCTGCGCTCGCTCATCGTAGATCGTCTCGGCGAAGCGAGGGGGACCTGCTACGGAGACCTCGAACAGACTGCCGCACCGCACCGGCATGCCGATTTGGCCGGACGGGGTTCCGCCAAACGGCAGGGCGGATGTAGCAGTAGGCGGGACGGGCGCGAGGGTGGGAGTGGCGATGGGTAAGGCGGGTGTGGCCGCAGGCTGGGTCGGAAGAGCGTTTGCAGCAGCAAGGGTGGGCGCCATCGGGGGAGGCGCCGGCAGTGATATGGGCTTTTCCCCTAGACCCCACAGCCGTACGGAGTTATCCCGCGATCCCGCTGTGGCCAGTATGGTTCCATCCGGTGAGAAAGCCATATCCCGCACGGGGGCCATTTGCAACAGCTTCCGCGACAAGGAGCCGTCGGTGACTTGCCGCAACGATATAGTGCCGTCAAACAGGCCGTAGGCCAGTGTTTCCCCGTCGGGGCTGAAGGCCGTGCTTGTGACGCCGGCAGGGTGGCTCGCCAGAATGCTCAGCAAGGTGCCATCCGTCACTTGCCACAGCACCACTGCGCCATCGTCTGACCCTGAGGCCAGCAGTGTCCCATCCGGCGAGAAGGCTACACTCCACACCCCGCTGGTGTGCTCCTCCAGCGTGTGCAGTAAAGTGCCACTTGCCGCTTGCCACAGCTCTACCGTGCCGTCCTCTAACCCTGCGGCCAAGGCCGCCCCGTCAGGTGAGAAGGCCACACTCAGCGCATTATACCAGCTTGTCCCCGGCGTGCTTAGGGAGGTGAGAAAAGCACCGTCGGCAACTTGCCAGAGGTACACCCCGAAGCCGTCTCCTGCCGAGGCCAGCAGTGTGCCGTCCGGCGAGAAGGCTGTATCCAACACAACGGCGGCGCCGTGTTCCAGCGTTCTCAAGAGGGCGCCGTTCGAGACCTGCCACACTCTCACCGTGCCGTCCCCTGATGCTGAGGCCAACAGTGTCCCATCCGGCGAGAAGGCCACGCTGGTTATCCAGCCGGTGTGCCCCTCCAGTGTGTACAGCAAGGCGCCGTCCGCCGCCCGCCACAGCCGTACCGTGTTGTCCTCTGACCCTGAGGCCAGCAGTGTCCCATCCGGCGAAAAGGCCACGCTGTTCACCACGTTCGTGTGTCCTTGCAGAATGGCGTAAGAACATGCAGGCAAGATGCGCGGGCAGAGAAAATCTACCAATAGGGCATAGCTCACGCGGTCGCCTTCCAAGCGGGTCATCTCTACAGGCGCCCACTCTGGAAAGGGGCCGGGATCGGCGCCGCGCAGGGTGGTCATCCAAAGGATGTTCCCGCTGTGTGCCTCGCGCACCTCAACATCTGCCTCAAAACGGTAGCGGGTGATAGGCGGCCCGCCGATATACGATTGGGTGTCGAGTACGATTTCCCGCTCCGGCCCGACTATCACAACCAGCTCAGTTTCGGCCACCGAAGAGGGGAGCCATTCGGGCAGGATGGACTCATTCCATTCATGCGGAGCACCGGACGGGCTTAGGATCACAAAGCGGTGTGGGGCGGGGCGGTTGGGATCAAATGCAGTTGCCTCCGGCACGCCCTTCCCGCTTGCCACCGGTTTCATGGCCGCCAGAATGCCGGGAAGATCGGGGGTCGGCGTAGGGGAGGGGAGGCCCGGCGCGGCGCAGGCTAGGGCGGATAGGAGCAGAAAGATCAGCATCAAGGATAAGAATCTTGGACGCGGCATTTCAACCCTCCGGGAGCTATTCTCGATAGGAGGTGCTGTTAAGGGCAAGGGGGACCGGTCAAGATTGGCAGGGCGTGCTTCACACCCCAATATTGCAGGATGTGCTGAGTCATTCAATATTGTGGGGCAGAAAAGGGGGCAAGTCAAGATGGCATGGGATACAATAGAAACCGCCTGACATCCCCATAGAAAGGTCTGATCGGATGGACGAGTTCGAAATCACCCGCCTGACGCTGGCCCCGATTGCCGCTCTCATCAGGCGCGGGCAACTCTCACCTGTCAAGCTGATGGAAGTCTGCCTTGAGCGCATTGAGCGCCTGAACCCCCGCCTGAACGCCTTCCTGACTGTGCTGGGCGAGAGCGCCCTGCGGGAGGCTGTCCATGCCGCCGAGGCCCTTCAGCGCGGCAGTGAGTGGGGGCCTCTGCATGGTGTCCCAGTGGGCGTCAAAGACCTGATTGACGTGGCTGGTGTCCGCACGACGGCGGGCAGTGACTTCATGCGCGGCTATACCGCCGCAGACGATGCCGACGTGATACGCCGCCTGCGCGGCGCCGGGGCAATCATCATCGGCAAGACCCATCTGCACGAATTTGCCATTGGCGTCACGACCGTCAACCCCCATTACGGGCCGGCCCGCAACCCGTGGAATCTGGAGTGCAGTCCCGGCGGCTCAAGCGGCGGGTCTGGGGCGGCGGTCGCGGCGTGGTTGTGTCCTGCCGCGCTGGGGACGGATACGGGCGGGTCGGTGCGGGTGCCGGCGGCATTGTGCGGGCTGACAGGCCTCAGGCCGGGCAAGGGGCATATCAGCACGCAGGGCGTCGTGCCAATGGCGTGGTCGCTGGATACCGTCGGGCCGATGGCTCACACGGCTCAGGACGTGGCCCTGATGCTCGACGTGCTGGACAGGCGGGGCATCAGCTATACGCAGGGGCTGGAAAGACCGCCGGCCCGTCTGCGGGTCGGCGTGCCGCAGGACGACTTCTTCTGGCTGGAGACGAACTATCAGGTGGCGGCGGCGGTACGGGCCGCCGTCGAGCGGCTGGCCGATCTGGGAATGGAGATCGTGGAGATCAGCCTGCCCATGACTGCTGAGCTGTTCCCGCTGGCCCGGCTGTTGAGCGGGGCCGAGGCGGCGGCCTTCCATCGGGAGCGGCTGGCTAATGAACCGCACCGCTTTGGCGCCGACGTGCGTGAGCGGCTCGAAGCGGCGCTGAAGCACAGCGCCGTGGATTACGCGCTGGCGCGGCAGGCTGGCCGCGAGTGGCGGCAGGCTCTGCGTGAGCTGTTCCGGGAGCGGGTAGATGTGCTGGTGACTCCTGCCTCGCCTGTGCCGGCGCCGGAGATCGCCGGCATTGAGAATGCGGCGGCCTCGCGGGTGCTGGTGCGCTTCACGTACCCCTTCAGCCTGAGCGCCCTGCCGGCTCTCTCTGTGCCGTGCGGATTCACGGACGACGGACTGCCGGTCGGGCTGCAGCTTGTCGCGCCGGAGGAGATGACGGTGCTTCAGTTGGCGCACGTATATCAGCAGGCGACCGGCTGGCACGCGCGGCGGCCTGAGCTGTGAGGTTCGTCCATTTTTGACAGATCGCGGGTGTGAGGTAAAATCCCCCGCGTCTGCCCCCATCGTCTAGAGGACTAGGACGTGGCCCTTTCAAGGCCGAAACAGGAGTTCGAATCTCCTTGGGGGCACACCTCTAAGCAGGACCCTTCGGACATTCCCCGCTGAGTACAAAAACCTCACTCCCAGCCATCTGCCGATGCGCTACCGGCGTTGATCGTCCTCTTTGCTGTGCTCTGGTAGGCGGGCACACGATACATCTTGCGCTACAGGCTGGGTTCAACCCGCCAAAGACGTCGGGCGCGGCACGGATTTGCTCTTCGAGGGGGCGGTCGTAGCGGATGGCCAGAAAGCGGCGGGCGAGGGATGATGCAAATCATTCTCCTCGAACCATCTCAAATTGGCGGATAACCTCTTTGATCTCTTCCGGCTGTGTCATGCGCCCCAGCGAAATGCGGATGGACGAGGCCGCTTGTGTGCGGCTCAAGCCAATGGCTTGCAGAACGGGCGAGGGTTCGGGCGCGCCGGTGTTGCAGGCCGAACCGGTGCTCATCATCAGGCCGGGGAGGCGGAGCAGAAGGGCATCGGCTTCAATGCCCTCAATTGTCAGGTTGATGGTGTTAGGCAAACGCAACGCAGACCGGGCGTTGATGCGCGCACCGGGGAGGATTTTCAGCAGGCCGTGTTCCAATTCATTCCGCATAGCCTGAAGACGGGCGCGCTCGGCAGGAAGTTCAGCCGCTGTAATTTCGCAGGCCGCACCCAAACCTACGATGCCCGGCACATTCGATGTCCCTGCTCGCATGCCGTTTTCCTGCCCGCCGCCTTCTAGAAGGGGACGGAGAGGGATTTCACGCTTGCCGCCGCGCACATACAATCCGCCGATTCCTTTCGGCCCATACATTTTGTGTGCGCTAAAAGAGAGCAAATCTACCCCCCACGCCTCCGCATCTACCGGGATTTTCCCCACCGCTTGTGCCGCGTCCGTATGCACGAGCGCGCCGTGACGATGGGCAAGGGCGGCGATTTCCGCAATAGGTTGGAGCGTGCCGATTTCGTTATTAGCGGCCTGGATGGAGACGAGAAAAGTATCCTCACCGAGGGCATTTTCTAGGTCTGGTAAGCGCACCAGACCATTTTCATCTACGGGGAGGATGACGACCTCAAAGCCGCGTTCTGACAGGCGTTTGCAGGGAGCAAGCACGGCTTTGTGTTCGATGGCGCAGGTGATGATTTTGCGGCGTTTGGGCAGGGCATATTCGGCAGTGCCTAAGATGGCGAGGTGATTGCTTTCAGTTGCGCCGGAGGTAAAGAAAATCTCACCGGGGTGTACCCCCAGCAGGGCGGCTGTCTGCTCGCGGGCGGTTTCGACTGCGCGGGCGGCTTTGCGCCCCAAGACATGCAGTCCATTGGCTGGGTTGCCGTAGATGTCACTAAAGTAGGGCAACATGGCTTGCAGGACGCGCGGGTCGCAGGGGGTCGTAGCGTTGTAGTCGAGGTAGATGGGAGACATGGCCGCAAATCTCCGGTTTGTGCAGGCAGGTAGAGCAAGTCAGGGACTTGCGCCATAGTTAATTTTGCGTTACTCGGATTTCTTCATCGTACTGCCGATATTCGGCATCGAGTTGGTATAACTGTTCCCAAACCAGTTGGCGGAGTTCAATCGCAGGGCGCAGGCAGTAGGTCTCGAAGTCTTCAGGGGAGACTTGTCCATGCGGGAATTGCAGTTTCATCAGCCCGCTGGCAATCAAGCGCACAGCATCTTCATTCCGCTTATAGCGTCTCTCACCTGCCAGTGTAACCGCGTTTTGAGCGTATTGATTGGCGGTCATGTCTTCGCGCAGAGCCAGCAGGGCATCACCGAAAAAGTCCGACTTCAGCCCCATGCCCTGAGCAAACGAGTCGCCGCTCAGTTTGCGCACCTTCCAGCCGGGGATGATTCCGCGCAGACGGTCAAGGAAGGCGGTTTCACACAAAAATTCAGGCAGTTCTTTGACAATCGGGGTGTTAATGGGACGCTGTTCGTTATCGAGCAGGATATTTGCCAGCAGGACCAGACTAGCCGGGCTGGAGGTCTCGTACAAGCCGCCGCGTGTCAGCCTGCCGTTGGCAAGAAACCCTTTCAGCCCGCCGACAATTTCTTCGGGCTTTTCGAACTTCAGGGTCTGGACTTCATCTAAAACAACAACGGCAAAACGCGCCAGCAAACCCCATTGTCCGCTGGCGTTGTTGACAAACAGGACAGCAGGTGAAACGTTGCCGCCACTGACTAAGCGCACGCGCGGGTTGATGTTTTCATACAGGTAACTTTTGCCCGTTCCTTTTGGGGCAAGTTCGAGCAGGTGCAGGTTTTTCTCTACCAACGGAAGCAGGCGGCAGAGCAGGTAGGTTTTTTCATGTTCGGTGAATTTCCAGGGGTTGTAACCCATCGAGTTCAAGAGCAGGGCGCGCCATTCTTCCAGCGTGAAGGCTGACCGTTTTTCTTTGTAGATTTCTAGATTCACCGAAGCCTGCATGGGCTTGAAAGAGGTCAGGGCGATCCCTTCCTGCGTATCGGTTAATTCCACCACTCCCCACATGCCCTGTTTGAGCAGGTCGGGATATTGCTCGACAATCCCATCGGCGATTTCGACTTCATGCAAGCCCAGCAATTTAAGCTGAGCGACTCGTTCGCGCCTGCGTTTGGTCAGAACAACTTCTACCTCGACCGGCGTGAGAACTTTGATGACTTCTCCATTGAGCAGGCGGTTACGAATGATCTTAGAATCCTCCGGCGAGGGCAAAAAACGGTCTGTCCAGCCCTGTATTTTCTCTATCTCAGCCGGTGTTACCGGCCCCTCGCCCGGAGCGATATTTTCCAACACCCATTCCGCAACATACGCTGGCACGCCGCGCCGACTAAGTTGACTGCTTGGCAGGCGGCGTTTGTCTGTGGCGAGGCGGCCAAAGACAGCTTTGACTTTTTCATCGAGGGCTTCAGGAATGAGAGGAGTGGTCATAACTCTAATTCCTTGAGCAAATCGTCAGGCCTATCGTAAAGAACCTTAATTTGCAGAGCGGCATTTGTTTCTATTGTAAATGTTGCGCCGTTTGGCTGGACAAACAACAACGAAGCATTGACTTTGCCTTCAGCCGATTTTGGCGGCCAGGGGGTAAGCGTTGCACTGAATAGGCATTCTGTCAGGGGCGGGATGTGCCAGTTGCAGTCTAGCTTACCGCCATACGAAAAACTGATTTGGCGGCACTCCAGCGCCAGCGGGCTTTGGTTGAGAATGGAAACAGACACTTCGCCGCTCATCTCGGCTTCGCCTGTGCCGCAGAGGGTGATTTCGGGTCTGGCAGGCTGCGCATCCCGTTGGAAGACAAACCACGGAACGATCACTTCTTCGGGAAACAATCCCCCGTGCGGGTAGGCTTCTGTTCCGCTCATGTGTGCAAAACTGGCTTCCCCCCAGGCTAGGCGCAGATTGTGCGCCATGCCGAAACGCTCGCCATACAATTCCACCCAGCCGTTCTTTTCGTCTATTTCGAAGCCGGTTTCAGGAAAAGGGCGCTGGAAACTGCCCCAGGCCGCACGCCCATGTACCTGCATGCCTGCTTCGACCGCTAGTTGGCGCTGGGAACGCGGATTCAGCAACCGCCCGTGATCACTGGTGATCAGGATGTTCAAGGGAAGGCTGGCAGGGATGGCTTGGACGATTTCTTCGATTTCGCCTAGGATGGATTGCAGTTCTGCCCGGATTTGCCGCCCGCGTTTATCATCCTTTTCGAAGTGATAGGCTTTATCGGGTTGCTCAACGCGCCAAAACCAGACCTCGCCGGCGATGGCTTCCTGGAGATGTTTTTTGGGAGAAAGATTATCCGGCAAAATTCTCCCTAAAAGGGTAGCCTGCGGAGCATGAAGCGGCGGAACGCCCTTCAGCAGGGATTCTTTGGCAAATTCGGTGACGGTTGGCAATGCAGTGAAGCAGTACGTTTTTTGCAACAGGGTCAAGCGCGGGGCGCGGGCAGAAAGTTCCTGTGCCAGCCATTCGGCATCCCAGGCGGGCAAGCCATCGAGGAGGACGCACAGAGTCAGGAAGTTGGGGTCGGTCAGGCAGGCGGATTTTTGGAAAGCCAGATGCTCGCCCCCCAGCAACCAGCGAGGGTAACGTTCCAGCAACCAGCGGGCAAAGGCTTGGGCGCATTCAACCGCAGTTTGGCGGGCAGTTTCGTCCCCAAATTGCGCCTGCCAGCGGCGGTAGGGCAGGTATTCACGCTCAAACCAGCCCAGAACATCGTTTTCGTCTTCCGGCAGGGGAGCAGGGACGGGCGGCGACAGATGCTCTTCGAGCGCGGCCAAATCGGACGGGTCGAGGTAGGGTTGAAGTTGTCGAAGCGCTGGGCGGGTGAGTTGGTGCGAATTTTGACGATAATAATCCGCCGTTTGACGCGCCAATTCCTGACGCAAATCCAATGGCAACGGGAAAGACAACATCTCAGCGAAGAGTGCGCCTTTCGTGGCGATGATGCGCTTCATCCAGGCCTCTTTGACCGCGTTCAGCCGGCAGGCAGGCAGTTTGAGGGGGAACTCGCCCCAGGCGTGAGATGCACCTTTCTTTGCACCCAGCCAGCGAAGGAGCAATGTTTCTGCCTCTGCGGCGTTGGCGGCGCGATATAGTTCTCTGATGGACGATTCGCCGGCCCGCATTTCCGCTTTGGACGCAAATTTTTTCAGAACGGCGGCTTCGGCTTCGCTGGGGGTGTGTTCCAATAGCCAGAGCAGCCAGCGGGCGGCGTGCTGGGGGGATGGGCTGCCCTGCCACAGGGTGTCATCGGCAGGGAAGCAGGCGTTCAGGACGAAGTCCGTAGAGAGTTCCCCGCTGGAGAGATGTTCCTGCCCCATTTTTTCAGCCAATTCGGCGGCTTGTTCAGGAGAAAGGGAAAAGGTGCGTTGCAGGGCAGTGCAAGGCGATTCGATGATTTGCGTTGGCACGCCGCGCAGAGCGTAGAAATCCTGCGCCCACTGGCACAACCGTGCGCCGCGAATCAGAAGCGCCTGATCGGAAACGGCATGGCGCAGGAAGTCTACTTCGCTTTCGATGACCTGAACGCCTTGTGGGGCAGGCAGGCCGCCTGCCGGGTCAAGCAGGATTTTGGCACTCATAGCTTATCCATCAGGGCTTGCAGACGCCGCAGGCATTCGCGGCGGGCTAACGGATCGAGTTCGGCAAATAGCGTTTCGATTTTCAGCAGATGATCTCTTTCAATTCTTTCTTGAAGTCCTTTCCTCACTTCTTCCAGGCGGGACATGTCTTCAGCAGGGAGGAAATGAGGGGGATTTTGAGCCGACCGAAGAAGCTCATCCGGTTTTATGCCTGCTGTGTAACGAGCTTCCAGATCGGCCAGCCATTGACGGGATTTCTGGATTTCACTCTCGCGAAGTTCGGCAAGATTCTGCTTCTTTTCATAGAGTAAATTGATTTGAGCCGGGCCGAGATAATCCGCAAATTGGGCTTCCAAGCCGGCGATTTGGGCTTCAATGGCATCAAATTCGGCTGGTGAGCGGCGCGGCATGTTCTCTATTTCAGACAGTTGTGCAAAAAACGTTTCCAGACTCTCAAGTTCCTCCCCGAGAGCGAGCAGATGTGTGTGAAGCCATGTTCCTTGCACCTGGTCAAGGTTGCGAATTAGAAGGTCTTTTAGTTGACGCACTACATCCAGTGTACTTGCGTCTTCAATTGCCGGGGGAAGCACTTGCGCCAGTTGTTCAAACTGTCGAATGCGGCTTTCTATCTTGTCTCGTTTTTCCTGGCATAATTTCTCGGTCTGCGGTGATAAGTCCTTGAGTTCTGCCAGCCTTGCCTGATATCGGTACAGGTCCGCTAGGCCAGCGGATTCTGCCATGCTGTTGATCTCCGCAATGATACTTCTTTCGCTTTCGATTTGTTTGAGTTCATCTCGGCGCTGGTCAAGCGTTGCCAGGGCAGTTTCCACGATTGAATAAAGCACTGGATATTCTTTGAGCGCGCGCTGTGCCTTGTGCAACTGCGCTTGATGGGCTTTGTAGTCGCCCAGGTCGCTCAATTGGGAATATCGCCCACATAAAATCTCCAGTTCATGCTCTAAGCGAGTCTCCCAATCTCTGTGCAGTTGCTCAGGGGCGGGCTGGCGGGGGGCAACCAGTGCAGGCGGATTCAATTTTTTGAGCGACGTTCCCAGGGTAAGCAGGTTATCAAAATCTGCTTTGTCAAGCTGATCAAGCCATGTGGCTGCATGCCAGTCATACTCCTGCGCGGTCTCAATCGCTTCTTCCAGCCGAGGCGCGTAGGTTTCTACAGCCTCGCGGCGTTCAGGAGACAGGCGAGGGTTTTCCTGCGCCTGCTGGAGTTTGGCGAGCGCTTGCTGGGCTTGTGTCATGCTGAAGGGCTGGTTTTGCCGAATCTGCTCCAGAATAGCGTCTACTTCGGCGAACATCTCATCGGCATTAATGCGGCTGATTGCCAGGGGTTCTGTCACGACAAGCCGGTCGAGGAAGTCTTTTGGGCTTTTGGTCTCGTCGAAATAATTCTTGAAGCCTTCCGGCGAAATAAGTTGGCCGCTCAGCGAAATGCGGATTTCATGGCGGCGGTAGCCTATCCAGGCCGCCAGCAACAGCGTCAGGGTGTTGTAGTCGTGACCGTAAGGCGGGTTGAGCAGTTCCAGCAGGACATCGCAGGCGCGGGTTTCCTTGCAACCGGGCGGAAACGCGGTTTCCAGCCGATTCCAGGCTTCGCGCAGAGCAAGCAAGGCAGGAGGCTGGATGGTGTATTTATCAGCAGAAACCAACCCCCACTGTGCCGGAAGATAGTTTTTTGTGATGTATGCTTGAATATCCTGTTTCCCCAAAGTGGCCAGGCTTCCAGCAATTGCGTCACTCAACAATCCAAGAGCCACTTTCCGAACCGCTTCGCGCAATTTGTTGGGACCTTTTCCGCGGGCAGAGTATTGTGCATAAAAATTAACTCGGTAAGCATATGCCCGACGGTAAATTTGTGACAAGACATCCCTTAGGGATACATTTTTCTGAATCTCAACCGATGCCCGATAGGCTTGGGGGAGTGCAAATTCATGCAATTGCCGGGGCAAGTCCGCGTAGTGTTCTGGGTCGAGGAAAATACTGCAATCCCGTTCGAAATTGACTTTGGCGCGTTTGATTTCGTCCGAGTAGCCAATGGTGCCGATTTTTTCGCGCTCGGCGCGCCCCAAATTCTCCAGGGCTTTCTTGCGGCGGGCGGCGTGAAGCAAACCAGGGGTAGGTTGCCCGGGCAGGAGAATGACAACCGGTAAGGGATGGGGGTTCGTGCCCAGAGCGTCGTCTAAGACCTTTTGAGCATTTTGGCGCAGGCGCATTTTCTCTTCTTCGGTCTGCGCCAACAGCCAGACGACCAGGCCGCGCGCGCCTTCTTCGATGCCGCCCAGCCCGGCGCGATAGGGCCGCAACAGGGCTTTGAGCGTTTCAGGGGTGAAAAATTCTTCGGTCAGGACAACTTGACGGGGCGCCCAGTCATCCTCATGGCCAAACTGTTGTGTAACTGCCAGCGACGGGATGGATTGGGCGATTTCATCCAGCAACGCGCGGTCTATTGGGGTTTTCTGGACCGCCTCTTCGATGATTTTGTCGGCTTCCAGCGAGCGCACTCCGGCAGGCAGCAGGGAGGAGACTTTGCGATACCGGTCGAATTCGATGACACGGTTTTCGCTTAGCTCGCCCAAAACGTCTTTCAGCCGGGACTCAGGCAGGCCGGAGAGGGCACTCAATAATGACAATTGGTCAGAACCGCTGGCCTTTTTTCTATCCAAGGCGCTGACGGCTTGCTGGAGCAACAGGGCTTTCAGTGCGGCACGGTGTTCTTCGTTGAGAGGGATGCGGGAATTTTGCAGGGCGGTCTGATAGGCTTCATACCACTTTTTGGAAATCTGCTCACAGAAGAAATCTACCAGTTCGATGGCGAACACGAAATTGGGCGTGCCATCTCCCCGCTCAGCGGGTTGTTCGGGCAACCCCTTTCCCCACCGGTCATGGATGAAGTGCAGAGCGGTGCGCGGGTTTTCGCCCGCCCCTGCCTCGAAGGTGTGATTCGAGAGGATAGCCGTCGTCAGCGGGTGCAGGGGGAAACAACCCTTGACAATGGTTTGTTCGGTTTGTTGAGGCCGCCATTGCAGAGTGCTGTCATAGCGTTGGGAAAAATATTCGTAGAGCGTTTCGCGGTTGCGGGACATGGCGGCGTGGATGGACCGATTTTGCAGCCAGACTTCCCAGACAGCTTCGTCCTGTTTTAGGTAGGAATCCAGCACGCTCTCCATCAGCGAGAACAGACGGGCGCGTTTGTCTTGCGGCAGGCGGTCGAGTTCTTTCTTGACGTCATCCCGCCGCGTGCCCTGGGCATACGTTTCTAGGACGCTTTCCAGTTCAATTTGGGTAAAAGCCAGGAACGCGCTCTTGCCTTGCCGGTCGGCAATTCCATTGAGTAAGTCCTGCAATTTACCAGCGGCGCGCGATGCGGCGTACTTTTGCAGGAAGAGGCTGAATTCATCGAACAAGACCAGCAGGCCGCCCATTTTGTTCGGCAAGCAGACTTGGTCCACCGCCCATAGCACCAGGTCTTTCAGGCTGACTTCGCGTCCAAAGTCGGGATACGCGCCGGTCAGATATTTGAACGTCTCGCGGATGAGTTCATATGCGCCGCTTTTGCGCACATCCTGACGCAAAGAAGCCAGGTCGGTATTATGACCGGCGAGAAACGCTTCGGCTGTCTGGCGGGCTTCACCTGCCAGGCCATCCAGCCAGGCTTCGGCGTGCGCATGCCAGAAAGGCAGTTTGAGGCCGCGCGTGCAGTCATGTTCGTTCAGCGCCTGCTCCAACGCCCGCAGGAATCCCTCCTGCAAGTCGTCGAAGCCGTCGCCGCGCAGTCGGATGACGAGAAATTCGCCCTTGCTCTGTTTGAATTCACGGTAGCCGCTGAGCTCTGCCGGGTTGTTGAGCGCCTGCCCCAGGCGGTCGAAAATGATATGGACTTCTTCAGACTCTGCCGGGCGGGAGAAGAAATTCGCCAGCGTGAGCGCCAGGTGACTTTTGCCGCGTCCGTAGTTGGCGGTCAGCACGATGCGATTTTCGATGCGCTCCAGCGTAAAGGCATCTCTGAGCATCTTCAGGACGTCTCTGGCGGAGACATCGCGCCCGGCGCGGCTGGTGGCCGGCGCACTGACCGTGAAAATGTAGTTCCGCAACAGTTCGCGGTTGAGGGCGGGGTTGTCGTAATCGCTCAATTGAACATCAGAGCGGAACGCACCGTGTTCGTCAACGTGTACCAAGTCTCTGATGAGCATGAGTCCCTCCTGTGGGGTGCAAAATTACAGGGCTCCTTGGGCAGTCAGGGCGGCATAATACTGAGCAAGCTGGGGTGGAAAGAGCGAGTAGGCGTGTTCGGGCAGGGTCAAGACCAGTTTCGAGCGCGGGTAGGGCAAGCCTTCCAGGGCGGCCTGCCAGAAATAGGCGCGCTCATCCACTTCCAGCCCCAGCAAGAGCAGGTCGAGGGTGTGAACGAGCAGGCAGTCGCGGGCGTAGGTGCCAGCCGTCAGGGCACGCAACAGGTCAAGCAGTTTTTGATACCCGTCCGGGCGGGTGAGACCGGAGAAACGGGCCCCGGCGGGCAGTCGCTCAAGGTAGGCTTGCCGCGCGTCAAGAGGGTGCAGTTCGAGTTGCCTTGCCAGCGTTTCTTCGCGCCCCAGATGTTCGCGCGGCAGGAGCCAGACCCCTATGCCAGAGCGGGCGCCGGGTTGTCGGAGTTGCTGAACGAGGGTGTGGATGTCCATCTTTGACTCCATGCGGCGGGGTTGGGTCAGGCATACAGCCTTTCGAGAGCAAATTCGAGGCTGGGCTGGAGCAGGACGACCTGATAGGGGTGCGCAATGCGGTAGAGGTCAATCATGCCTTCCTGCTTGAGTTGAATCAACAACTCGGTGAAGCCGTTTTCGCCCAACAGGAACAGCCCGGCAAAGCTTTCGCCGCTCAAGTCGTCGAGGTTGACCGTCAGACGCTGGCCGTAGTGCGCCTGCCAGTATTCTGCCAGGGCATAGCCTAGCGCCCAGAGCGGAGGAAGCGGCGCGGCAGGAACGCGATAGGTCGCCTTTTCTGTTTCTTCCAGCAGACCCAGCCGGTTGAGGCCATCACTTTTGAGATAAGTGCCGGTGAACACGGTGACGGTACTGCGCACGGAACGCGGGGCCGGTTCTTTGCCCGCTTCACGGCGCAGGAACTCGCTCAGGTCGTTGGTCAGGTCAGCGGCGGTGAAGGTGTTGCCCGGTAAAAAACGCCGCACGACCAAGTGATGCCAGAAGGCAGTCGGTCGGTGCGGCGCGGACAGATGATAGTGCAACAGCCATTGCGTGCCGGGCTTAAAAACAAAACGCCCTTTAAAGGCGCTTTTCCAAACTTTATTCAGAAAACTGACCTGCTACTCTGGAGCGTAATCTCCTTTGCCCGGAATGACATGGCGCACGCCGCCGCGCGGATTCTCCACGTCGCCTGCGTAGCGCGGGATAAGGTGAATATGCACATGCGGTACGGTCTGACCCGCCGCCGCGCCAACGTTGATGCCCACGTTGAACCCGTCGGGGTGAAAGCGTTCGGTGAGCAGGTCTTTCACCCGGTCAACCATCAGCCACAGGGCGGTTTTGGTGTGGGCGGAAAGGTTGAAGTAATAGGGGATGTGCTCCTTTGGGATGACCAGCGCATGGCCGGGGGAAACGGGGTATTTATCCAGAATCGTATAGCAGGTGGCCGATTCGGTCAGCAGTTCCCGCTCCGCTTCGGGGGCGCAGAAGGGACAGTGATGCGGGTTGGGATGGGGCAGGCGATGGAAGGGGTGATACTCGTAAATTTCGGCGTTTTCGTTGCGCAAAATGCTCCGGTAGGGCAATTTGACGCTACATTGATAGACCTGCACCCCATGTTTGAGATGCGTGCGAAACCCATCTTTAATATTGCGCCGCACGGCAAAATAGGCGCGTCCGTCTGGCTGAAGCAGTTCCGACACTGCCATCAGCACGTGTGCCTGCTCTTCAGGCAGTAGCACATTCAACACATACAGGCACAAGATGGTATCAAATTTGCCTTGCGGAGGGTCGGGGGCATAGTGCGGGTCATAGCCGGTGACATCGAAGCCTTTGCCGCGTAAAAAAGCCACGTCTGCGCCCAAGCCGCAACCGAAATCCAGCACGCGCCCGTGAATCAGATTATTTTGCAACAGGTGGCGCGCCGGAAAAGAAGCCTGCGTGCGCTCTTTAACCGTCAAATGGCTGTTGGGGTTTTGGGGTGAGCGGTAAACCAGATTCATGGGGTGTACCTCCAGCCGCCCGAAAAGCCCATGTTGGCGGCAATCTGCATTTGCGGCGCAAGCGCTTGATGAAGCGTCTCTCGAAAGACGTCGAAGGGCAGGGTAGCGAAATCGTTCAGTCCGCTCACTTTGAACAGAAGAACGTAATCTTCCAGCCATGTGGCAGCTTTGGGCGCGCGCAACGCCGTTTGTACCGCCTGATATTGCTGTCGGGCCAGGGGGTCCAGATAAGACGGGTCGGGCAGGTTGTCGCTTTTCGAGGAGTTGACGGCTTTGGGGGCAGGGACGAGATTCCAGAGCAAATCGTGCGCCACAAAACGCCAGGGCAGAAAGTGGTCGAGCGAAAAATCCCCTTTCCGAAGCGGCTGACCGGAATAAATGCAGGTCATCCCCCCGCTCTGACCAAGAACGAAGTTCCAGAACTCCCGCGCCAGGCGCAAATCGCGCGCCTGTGGCTCGAACATTTTCCCGGCGATGTTCGGCACGTTGGGGTTGTTTTTTTGCAAATAATTGGTCAGGTGCCACAGGCAAAAACCGGTCAAGATGGTCAGATGTTGCTGAAGATAGGCCAGCCAATCGGGGTGAATTTCAATGGCAGGATGAGGAGTCTCCACAAAGCGGTAGAGACAGGGCTGGGGACTGTCGAAGGCCTGGTTGGCCAGTTGGCGGATGCGGCGATTGACTTCCCAATCTTTCGCGCCGCGCAGGGTTTGGGCAAAAAACGGGCGCAGGAAGCGGTATGGGACAAAATTCCCCAGCGAAACAATCTCGCGCCCGACATCATCCCGTTGCTGGAGATGGTCGAGCGCGATTTGGGTCACGCGGGAGCGCGGGCTGTCCATGCTCAGGCCGGATTTCTCGCCCAGAATAGTTGTGATTTTTCCGAGCTGGTCTTGTTTGCCAAACGAAAGCCGAAAATAATTGACCGGATACCACACGCCGGCAGTCATGCGCGCCAGAAGCGAATCTAGTGTGAAAACCCGTCCGCTGTCTTCGCGTGCGCATTCCAAGATTGCCAGAAACCAGTAGAACTTGTAGGAGTTGGTAACTTCCTCGAAACTGGCAGACAAGGCGGAGATTGGCAAAGAAGACGAAGGCGGCAGTGAGACGTTCATCGTGCTTCGTCCTATTCTTCGCGTTGCGGGCCGGTATCCATGCCCAACGGAAAGCCTTCGGCCTGTTCAATGGGCGGCACAATTACCAGGCGTAGCGTTTCCTTTTGCGGGAAGAAAACCACTGTCTTCCCCGGCATGATATTGAATTGCTCGCGCGCTTCACAGGGGATGACAACCTGATGTTTGGTCAAAACTTTTGCCGAGTACATGGTTGTTTGACGAAATTCTTTTTAACAAGCGCGATAAGCAACCAATGGCCGCGGCGGCAGGTAACTCTGTAGGACCTCCGCCACGCTGATTGCGGTTGCCAGTGCGGTGCGGGCGGCTTGCAGGCGTTCTTCAATATCTACGTCACTTCCCTGCCAAATTGCATATGTCTCGTTGAAACGGCGGTACACAATGAGTGAGCGACGCTGAAGCGACTTCAATGCAGACTGTAATTCTTCTTCTTTGTAGGTTGGCGCAAGAGCGCTTAAAATCATGCTCTCTCTGGCCTGAAGGGGGCTAATTTCTCCCAACCAGTTCAACAAGCCAACGGTTTTTAGAATATCCTGCTCAATCTTTATAGAGGGAGTATTTTCCAGCCGCGCCAGCGTCTCAGTCAGCGGGCGCGCACGGTTCGCAGCATAGATGCGCCCCTGATAGTTGGCTGCTAGATAATCGAAAATATGAGGCAAACACAAAGTCTCACCCAACGAGTGCGTGGTCAGAAACTCTTGAAAGCCGAAAGGCTCTTGTGAAGAGAGATAGACAAAAATTGAGCGCTCGTTCTGTGCCAGACGGCGGAAGATATAGGGCAGGGAAACAAAAACGCTTGGATGTAACGGATAGACCCTCTGACAGAGAGCCTCGAATTCTTCGGCGCCCATGGCCGCAGGACGCCACTCCTCTACCTTACTCGATACAGACCAGTCGGAAATAGCCTGACGCTCAACAAATGCGCTCGCCAGCAAACGCATTTGTTGAATTGGCGGTTCCTGGAAGGGAATATCTTCGAAACGTCCCTGAACTTTTGCCCATTCGCGTTGCGTCGTTCGGTCCAGCAGGGCCGCATATCCATCAAAAGCCTGATGTAGAATTCCGATGAAGACAAGAGGATGCTCATTGCTTTGTGCGGCAAATTCTGCTAATTCCTGTAATAGATAAACATCGCTTTCCTGCGGGTGGGATGCGGCGTGTTCCAGGGCCTTGCCCATCTCATCGAAAACGATCAATGTCCCATTCGTTCTGACCCCGGACCTGCTGGCCGTTTCGATGAACGTTTTTAGCCACTTCAGAAAAGCACGGCTATCTGCCCCCCGAATTGTCTCTAATTCATCTTTCAAGGGCTGGGGGAAATCTTTGGCCTCCATCACCTGAGAGAAACCGCGTGCCAGACATTCTTGGAGGGAGATGCGGCTTCCTGTCACCGCCACAGTCTCAAATCCGTCGCCTTCTCCAAGCACCTGTTGCAAACGCTTGGCCAGAGATGAATCTGCCTTTGTAACTATCTCCCAGGCTGATACATGACCGGGGCGTTGTCTGTCAAGCAGGTTAGCCAGAAACAAGCCAAAGAATGATTTGCCCGAACCATAAGGGCCTGTCAGGGTCCATGCCCTGGCATGGTTGGTCAATCCATCTGCAATGCGCTCCAAGGCGGTCAGTGCTTGTGCGGTGAGGATGTATCTGCCCAGCAAATCGCCTTTTGAAAGGTCATCTTCCAACCGTACTGCGCGCAATTGACTGGAACGAATCTGAACAATTTCACTCAACAACGGTTCAGGCATAATACTCTCTCAATAGCTCCCAGCCCAGTTCGGGTGAGGCAGAATGGATGTAAACCTGGCGCAGGCCAGCAGTCTCTTGGAGGGTCAGAGCGCCGTTTGTGAGTATTTCCAGCTCTTCCATATATGCCATGGCACTGTTCTCGTCTAGCTTAAAAATCTGTCCTGGACTGCCGGGTGAGTAAATACACTCATCCAGTGTCACAGTACGCTGACGAGCACTTTTTTCTGCCAGGAATCTGAGTAGAGCGTATCCCAAAACTGCGGCTGGTAGAGATGGTTTTGCGCCCACATTGAAACGATACACAGTATCGCCCAAGGCTGGGCGTATCAGGTTCAAATCTACCAGCGGGCAGTCTAGCGTCTCTTCCCCATCTCCCTTTCGGTTTTGCACTGGAACGTAAGTATGAATGAATACATCGAATTCGCGTTCTACCATTCCTTCGGTTGTCTCTATACCTCGTTGAGTCAGCTGGGTCTTGAGGTACTCTATCAAGGTCGGTTTGCGGAACTCAACATCGTAGTAACGAGAGAAAGCCAAGTACCATACCAGCCCACGTTCTTGATTACTGGCAAGTTGCCAGTGCAATAACCATAGCGAGCCAATATCTTCCAGATAAGGATCCCATCCGCCATCGGCAAGCAATGCGAGACCCAAATCGGAGAGTTTCATGGAACGAGGATTGTTGTCAATTGGTTGAGCTAATCCTAATGCCAGCACCCAGTAGCGAATCGATGCGGCCATATTCTTGCCCACCCCAAGAGTGACAAAAGCATCCTCCTGACTAAAAATGTGCGGATTTTCTATGATAGCATCCACCCCCTTCTTGAGCCAGCCTTGCCGAAAGGTAAACTTTTCATGACCGCCAAAGGGAAGACGAGAGGAAGAGAAAGACATGGTAGAAATCCTTTTTCCACAGCGCAGAACAATACACTATCAGGCGCCAAGGATGCACAAACCGCCCGCATCGCGGACGGACGCAGGCGGCAAAAGGACTATGCTATATATATATTCCCTCCAACCGCCACGCGCCGTCACCGCACAGCACGGCAAGCCTCGCCGGTGTCAGCAACGGCGTTTTCCCTATTTTAGCGCAAAACCGGCCTGACGAGATGTCAGGTGGAAGCGGCCTATCCCTCGGCGCGGTCGAGCATCTCGCGGGCGGCATCTGAGTCGGTCACGACGACATTGATGAACCCGCCGTTGATCGCGCCAATCAGGGGGTCCACTTTAGCGGACTGGCTATTGACAGACCCAATGTATTGTAGAAGAATGTACTACATCAATCTGAACCTTGTGGTGTGAGCTGGGGTAAGTTTTTGTCATTCAATTCGTAAGGTGGCGGAAAGTCATGGCCGATCATGTCAAGCCGCTGGAGTATGCCGAAGCGTCCGTGCCGCTGAGCGGTGATCGGCTCAGGGTGACCTACTCCATCTTTGAGGACGCCACGACCGCACTTCACACAGCCCAAGCGATTT
>Ga0209101_1000185_pt1 | contig 53880 bp, 34 predicted proteins | sample ConPoolayeCmetaG_FD_185481 | JGI IMG/M metagenome (GOLD analysis project Ga0209101, IMG submission 185481) | Hot spring microbial mat communities from California, USA to study Microbial Dark Matter (Phase II) - Cone Pool mat layer C metaG... ... | reverse complement strand
TACCAACCCCTTTCCGCGCCGAAAAGATACGACACGAGGGTGTCCGGGTATTCGTCGTAACTCGTTGTTGCGCATGAGATTACCAATCCTGATTCGTCCCGCAGCGCCCCAATGTCACTTTCTGGTTCCGCCCGTCGCCGAATCCCCTGGTGGTTGAAAGAATTGCGCGGCACCAATCCCCGGACACTCTTATATATAACGTGCATTACACTGCGGCAGTAGTGATAATCGGCCGACCTACACTTCGGTTGTAGTGCTGGGTAGTTTGCGCAGTCCAGGCAAAATGCGATTGGCGGTTTTTTGCCCGACCGGGTTGCAATCCGCCTATAACTTGGTAAACTTACCCCAGTGTAGATGGTTGTCAGTTGTAGTAATATCAAGTTGAAGCAGGCGGAGTTCTAGCAAAGACGGTAGGAGGATGGGATATCCGGCCATCACGGACCCCGCCAACCGAGGTACAGTAGTTGCGGTAACCGATGTCGCTGACAAAAGAGCGGAAACAGGCGTTAATCGAGGCTTATCGGCGGGGTGAGCATGACAGCGGCTCCCCGGAGGTCCAAATCGCCCTGCTGACGACGCGTATCAACAGCTTGACCGAGCATCTGCGCGTGCATAGAAAAGACTTTGCCTGCCGGCGAAGTCTGTTGATGCTTGTTGGACGCCGGCGGCGGTTGCTGGACTACCTCAAACGAATCGATCCGCAGCGCTATCTCGATATTCTCCGGCGCCTGGAGCTACGAAAGTAGCCGCGCCGCCCGGCCACGCCGGGGCCCGTCCGGCGTACGCCTCCTCGGTTGGCCACTCTGTGGGGCCGTGTGCCGCCGACCGACGATCAGTGGCGGGCAACGGCGGCGTATTGGCCGCGCACAGCGGGGTCGCGCTGGCGTGGCTGCCGACCCGAGCAAGGTGCTCTTGACAGGCCCAACCGGCATCCATAGCACTTCTCCCTCCGGGCGCCTTTGCAGGAGCTTGCAGCCCAAAGCCAAGGGTAGGACGCAGCATTGAAAGTCGAAGTTCAGCGCAAGATCGGGGCACACACTCTTCGCATCGAAACGGGGGAACTGGCCAAGCAGGCTGCCGGAAGCTGCCTGGTGCAATATGGGGAAACGGTGGTGCTTGTGGCCGTATCGTCCGGGCCACCCCGACCCGGCGACTTCTTCCCCCTGACTTGCGACTATCGGGAGCGGGTGGCGGCGGCCGGCAAGTTTCCCGGCGGATTCCTCAAACGCGAAGGCCGCCCGACGGTCAAGGAAATCCTCACCTCGCGGTTGATCGACCGGCCTTTGCGGCCTTTGTTCCCCGGGTGGTTCCGCAACGAGGTGCAAGTACAGGCGTACGTGCTGGCCAGCGACCGCGCGCACGACCCCGACGTACTGGCTGTCATCGGAGCATCAGCGGCCCTGGAGCTGTCGCCGCTGCCATTCCAAGGGCCATTGGGAACCGTGCGGCTGGGATGCCTGGACGGGCAGTGGACGCCATTTCCCACCTACGATGCCCTGGAGGAAAGCGAGCTGGACCTGATAGTGTCCGGCAACGAGCAGTCGGTATTGATGATCGAGGGTTTTGCCCGCGAAATGCCGGAAAGCCGGATGGTCGACGCCATCATGGTGGCGCACGAGCTTGTCCGCCAGGTATGCCAGATGCAGCGCGAGCTGGTGGAAAAGGCCGGCAGGAAGAAGCCGGAATACCCCGCCCCGCCCCCTAATCCGCTGGTCGACGAACTGAAACAGAAGTACTACGAAGCGTTCCGGGAAGCCAAACAGATCGAAGGCAAGCTGGCCCGCGCCGAAGCCTGCAACCAGCTAAAGACCAAGGCCCTGGCAGAAATGTTTCCCGAGGGCATTACAGCCGTCGATCCCCTGCGGCTGGAACAGTTCGAGGAAGCCTGGTTGCAATTGGAAGGGCGCGTGGTGCGCGACCTGATTCTCTCCGGCAGACGGCCCGACGGACGCGACATCAAGACTTTGCGCCCGGTGGTGTGCCGGGTCGATGTGCTTCCCCGCGTGCACGGCTCGGCCTTGTTCCAGCGGGGCGAGACGCAGGCGCTGGCCACGGTTACGCTGGGCACCGGCCGCGACGAGCAGCGCGTTGACGGCCTCCAGGAGGAATACACCCAGAAGTTTATGCTCCACTACTATTTCCCGCCGTTCTCCGTGGGAGAATGCCGGCCGGTGCGCGGGCCGAGCCGGCGGGAAATTGGGCACGGCGCACTGGCCGAGCGCTCCATCCAGCCGGTGCTCCCCGATGAGGAACGCTTCCCCTATACCATCCGCATCATCTCCGACATCCTCGAATCCAACGGTTCCAGCTCGATGGCCACGGTCTGTGCCGCCACGCTGGGACTGATGGCCGCCGGCGTGCCGATCAGCAATCCTGTGGCGGGGATTTCCATCGGCCTGGTCAAAGAAGACGACCGCTGGCTGCTGCTGACCGACATCATCGGCGAAGAGGACCATTTCGGCGACATGGACTTCAAGGTCGCCGGTACGCAAAACGGCGTGACCGGCATCCAGTTGGACCTGAAGATCCCCGGAATTACCGAGGAAATCATCCGCGCCACCTTGATGCAGGCCCGCGAGGCGCGCATCGAAATCCTGCGCAAGATGCTTACTGCCATCCCGCGGCCGCGCGCCGATATTTCGATTTGGGCCCCCCGGCTGCTGCGCACCCGCATCGATCCAGACAAGATCGGCCTGCTGATCGGTCCCGGCGGCAGGACGATCCGCGCCATCCAGAACGAGACCGGCTCGATCATCGAAGTAGAAGACGATGGCACGGTGACCATCGCCGCCTACACGCCGGAAGGCACCCAGGAAGCCCTCAAACGCGTGGAAGCAGTGACGGCCTCCATCGAGATCGGCCGCATTTACGAGGGGCGGGTAGCCAGCATCAAGGACTTCGGCGCGTTCATCGAGATACTGCCGGGCAAGGACGGCTTGTGCCACATCAGCGAAATATCCGACGAATATATTTCCAGCGTTTCCGATGTGCTGCGGGTAGGCGACCCGGTGAAAGTCAAGGTCATCGCCATCGACGAGCAGGACCGGGTGAAGCTCAGCCGCCGGGCGGCGATGCGCGAGTTGGGCCAGACCGCCGGCGGCGAAGGCGCACGCGAAGCGCCGCGCGACGCTCCGCGCAGCGGCAGCCGCGAAGGCGCCCGTCGCAGCGATAACGGCCCCCGCGCACATCACCGCCGCGACAACGGCGGCCGGGGACATCGCCGGGACCGCTAGAGCCTGCCGATATGCTCAACCCCTCGCTCAAAGAACTGCAAGAGCAGAACCAGCGCCTGGTGGACCGGTACACGGAGATAGCCAGGCTTGCCGGCGGACTTGCCCACGAAATCCGCAACCCGCTCAGCACCATCCGCCTGAACATGGACTTGCTGGCCGAGGACTTCGCCGCTTCCGATTCTCCCCGCGATCGCCGCGCGTTGCGCAAAGTGCAGTTGGTGCAGCGCGAGTGCCAGCGCCTGGAGAAGATGCTCGACGATTTCCTCAACTTCGCCAACGTCCGCCGACTGAAGCTCGAGGCCGGCGACCTGAACGACGTGGTCCGCAAGGCGCTGGATTTCTTCCGCCCCAAAGCCGCCGAAGCACGCATCGAAATCGTCGATTACCTGGCCAGCGATCTGCCGATAGTCATGCTCGACGCCGAGGCGCTGCACGGCGCACTGCTGAACCTGCTGATCAACGCCCAGCAGGCTATGCCCGACGGCGGCCAGATCGTACTGCGCACCTACAGCACCGCCGAGGGCGTGGCGCTGGACATCATCGACACCGGCTGCGGAATGGACGAACAAACGCAGGCCAAAGTGTTCGATGTGTTCTACTCGACCAAACCCGGCGGTACAGGCCTGGGACTGCCCACTGCTCGAAATATCATCGAAGCCCACGGCGGCAGCATCAGCCTGCAAAGCGAGTTGGGACGCGGCACGCGCTTCACGATAACTTTGCCCGTCCCTCCGCGGCTGCCGCCGGCCGACCACCGGGGCGGCAACTAGGGCATCCCCACGCGGCGATCGGCCGTCGGCCATTCATCTCGGTTCGATTGCGGCTTGTGGCAATTGTGCGCGGCGTGGAACCTGTCGAGCAATACTAGGCGCCGCACACGGTAGCGTAGCGGCTGTCACGGCGGTAGAATGAGGCTAGCTTGTCAGTCCTTTTTCTATTCACCGGGAGGAGTGGAAATGATTTCGGTGGTAATCCCGGTGCTCAACGAGTCGGCGACTGTGGCCGATGTAGTGCGGCTGGCATGGCGCGACCCCGACGTGCGCGAAGTGCTGGTCGTCGACGACGGCTCGATCGACGGCACCCCCGATTCGGCTCGCCAGGCCGGTGCGGTGGTGCTTACCAGCACGCTGCTGGGTAAAGGAGCCTCGATGGAAGACGGCATGCGCGCCGCCACGCAGGAGCTGGTGATTTACTTGGACGGCGACTTGCGCGGACTGGACGAAGACCTGATCGCCCGGCTGAAAGCCCCCCTGTTGGCCAACGAGGCCGATTTTGTCAAGGCGCGCTTCAGTCGCAGCGCGGGGCGAGTGACCACGCTGACTGCCCGTCCCCTGCTGCGGCTGTTCTTTCCCGAACTGGCGCATTTCGAGCAACCACTGGGAGGAATCGTTGCTGCCCGGCGGGCATTGTTGCAGCGGCTTTCGTTCGAGGCGGACTACGGCGTGGACGTAGGGTTGCTGATCGATGCGTCGGTTCAAGGCGCGCGGTTGGTGGAGGTGGACATCGGACACATCGAGCACGACAGCCATCCGCTGGAAGTGCTGGGCGACATGGCAGCGCAGGTGGTGCGCACCATCATTTCACGCGCAGCACGGCACGGACGCTTGAAAGGTTCTTATCTGGCCGAAGTGGAGGAAATCGAGCGGCACATGCAGGCCGAGATCGGCATTGCCATGCAAAAGCTCGCAGCGGTGGAAAAGCTGGCCTTGTTCGACATGGACGGGGTGCTGCTGGACGGCCGTTACGTGGTGGAACTGGCCAGGCAAACGGCCATGAGCGGCCCGCTGGGCCAATACCTGGACAATCTGAAGATGGAACCCGGCGAACGCACCCGGGCAATTGCCGCGCTGTTTACCGGCGTGCCCTGCACGACCTTCCAGCAAGTCGCCCGCGACATGCCCCTGCAAGCCGGCGCCCGGCAGCTTGTGCTGGAGTTGCGCAAGCGTGGTTATCGGGTGTGCATCGTCACCGACAGTTTCCAGGTGGCAGCCGAGATCGTTCGCCGGCGCGTGTTCGCCGATTTCGCTTTCGCCAACTTGATGCGTTTTCAGCAGGGCAAGGCGACCGGTCGGGTAACGCTGTCGCCGGCGATGCGCCATCCCCGCGGCTGCCCGCTGCACGAGTCCTGCAAAGTCAACGTCCTGCACCATCTGACCGAACGGTTCGGAATCCAGCGCGAGCACATTTTGGCGGTCGGCGACGGGGAGAACGACATTTGCATGTTGCGTGCGGCGGGCCGGTCGTTCGCCTTCCGCCCCAACTCCGACGCCGTCCGTGCTGCCGCCCAACGCGTGCTGGAGAACCAGCTTGCCGACATCCTGGAGCACTTGGACTGACAGGCACGGGCACATTTCGCATCCTTAGTGCCTAGCGTTGCGTACGGGGAAGCCCTGGGAAACAGCAACACGATCGGTCAATGCTGCTTCCCGGCTTCCTTCACTTTCAGAGGCACAGTGTAAAGATAGATGTAGTGCTTCTCGCCATCTTCGTTGGAGGTGACGACGTAACTCTTGTCGGCAACCGCACCGGGAATCGAATAGTCATGGCAGACGATGCGCGAGCCAGGCTTCATCCGCTGGAACTGGGGAATGAGGCGTTTGTTCATTTGCGGAAGCAGATAGCAAGTAATCACGCTGGCCGGCGAAAGATCGACGGTAAAAATATCTTCCTGCTTGATTTCCACAAGATGGTCGATCTTGGCCTTCCTCACATTCTCCAGCGATTCGGCCACGCGATCGTCGTCGATTTCGTAGCCGATCGCCTTGCAGCCATACTTCTTGGCGGCACTGATGACGATTCGTCCGTCGCCGGAACCCAGGTCGTAAAGCACATCCTCTTTTTTCACGCCCACCAGTTCCAGCATCTTGTCCACAATATCGTGCGGGGTGGGCACATATACCGAGTCGGGCGTCCGCTTCGGGGGCTTGCTTGCCGGCCCACCCGCCAAATCACTACACACCAGCACCGCACACGCCGCCACTACTGCCCCCAGCAGAGACGCCACAAGCCACCGATTGCCAGCTTGCATCTTTGCATACTCCCATATGTGAATCCGACATCCGAAAGTAAAAAACCGGCTGTGGAAGTGCTCTTCCACGCCCATGTGCGTCACATTCACAGTTGCGCTGGGCGGGCAGCCGCCATTTGCAGCACAGCCCGCATAATCCCACCTATGGCATCGAACGAGTGTGGCTATTGGACGGACGGCCTGCGGCCGCGTCTGTTGCGTCTCAGCGGCTCGCGGCCCAACCAGCCGCATGCGGCCGCGACGGAGCGCGGCCTTGCGGATCGCCCTGCCACGTGCGCCTACACTACAGACATGCTACGCCGTAAACTTTACTTTATTCCACAGCGATTATATTAGCCTGCCGGCTCGACGCTGCCTGCGCAGCATTTCCGCCTGCCAAATCGACCCGTACCGCACACTCCTGTCCGGCAAACCGCCCGCCCCGGCAGCGCCTCAATCGCGGAACACTGCCAGACCGGGGATTTGATTCTTTAGTCTTGCCACTGCGTCATCGGTCGCATTGCTGCCCCGCAGATAAAGCATCCGCAGCTCTTTCAGCCCGCCAAGGTAGTCCAGCGACTCGTCGGCGATCGCACATCCATTGAGATTCAGCACGCGAAGCCGCTTCAGGGGCTTCAAGTGAACCAGCCCGTCCCCGCTCACCCGCGTGTTGCGCAGCGTGATGGTATCCAGACGGCGCAGTCGCTTCAAATGGGCCAGGGCCTCGTCATCGATCGGGTTTTCCGCCAGATTCAACACTTCAAGGTTCTTGAGGTTCCCGAGATGCTTCAGCCCTTTGCCTGTGATTCCGGTATTTTCCAACGACAAGCTCACCAGACCGGTCAGCCCGGACAGATGCTTCAACCCTTCATCGGTCAAAGACACCCTCGACAGATACAGCCGCTGAAGACTCCCCAGGTCTTTCAAGTGAGCCAGCCCGGCCGAAGTTACCTTGCCCCCGCAAATGCTCAGGGTTTCCAAAGCCGGAAGTCGGGCCAGGTGTTCCAGATCGGCATCGCGGAGTTGGCCTTCGGATGCTTCGACCGCCACCACCTGCCCTTGGTCGTTTCGACCGACTTTGCAACCCAGCGCCAACAAGGCTTTGACCGCTTTGGGATCATCGGCTCGGCCCGGCGCGGCGACGGCGGGCTTGTCCCCACTGTCGGTCGGGCGCGGTTCAGGATGGCTGCTGTTGACCGGGACTGCTGTCTGCGGGGCCGCGGCCCCCGCGGACCGCCGAGGGACTTCCGCCTGACAAGCTGTCCCAGGCGTCTTCGGCTGGGGCATAATGCAGTCATCCGGCTGCTTGCAAGTAGCACTCCCACTGCTTGCCGGAACGGCAACCGATGTGCTGACTCCCAAGTCTGGCAGCTTGCTGCCCGTGGCGTTTGCCAGCCGGGATCGTACACCGGACGGCTGGATGCTCCGCTTGACGCCAGGCTGCTGCTTGCCGCAGGAGCATTGCATCCAACCAATTAGGCAAACAACAAGCACCAGAACATGTCGGTTCATGGCACTGCCCTTTCGTTTCACGGCACTATTAACCTTCGCAATAGTTGGTGACACGGGACGCTCGGGAAAACCTCATATCAAGCGGTCACTACGTTTTGCAAAGATCAATAGATGAATCATTTTCCGATAAACCAACAGCGCTCGATTGTCAAGAAATTCGACGCTCGATCGTCGAGAAATTCGATGCTCGATTGTCGAGTGTCGAGCGAACAAGCAAAACAGGCGATTGCGAGCGGTCCGCACGGCCCCGGCTTCCGCAATCGCAAGGCCTGGTCGCAGGGTATCCGAGTTCGCCGTGGTCAACCACATTCGGCGGCTGCAGCAGCCTGTCGGCCCAGTTCACCCTGAATAGACCCACACAAATTGCGAAACTGGTGCAAGTGTGCGGCATACCTTCGTTTTCCGGGTTGCCAGTAGTGCAACCACTTCCGGTGTTTTGTGGCCTTGTTTGCCAGCTCGACTGCCGGTGCGCAGCTACGCGCTGACGACATTCTTAGGCCTGCCGGCCAGATATGCCTCCAAGTTGGCTACCACAGCCTCCAGCAGGCGTTGCCGGGCCTGTTTTGTCGCCCAGGCTATGTGCGGGGTGATGTAACAGTTGGGGGCGTTGAGCAGCGGGTTGTCGGGCGGGGGCGGCTCTACGCTCAGTACGTCCAACCCTGCACCGGCGATTCTCCCCTCGCGAAGCGCTGCGGCCAACGCCTGCTCGTCGATCAGACCGCCGCGACTGGTGTTGATCAGCAACGCCGTGGGCTTCATCAGCGCCAGCCGCTCGGCGTTGACCAGACGCTGCGTTTGTGGCGTCAGCGGGCAGTGCAGGCTGACCACGTCGCTGCGCCGCAATAGCTCTTCCAGCGGCACCAGTTCCACGCCCGGCGGCAAAGGTTGCGGCGGAGCAGGATCGCTGGCCAGCACCTTCATGCCGAAAGCTATCGCGGCCGCAGCCGTCGCCTGCCCGATCCGCCCCAAGCCTATAACGCCCATCACCATCCCGCTAACGTCGCTGATGGTAAAATCCCAGTAGCAGAAGTCCTCGCTACGGCACCAGCGTCCTTCGCGCACACCCAAAGCATGCTCGCCCACGTGCAACGTAAGATTGAACAAATGGGCGAATACCATCTGGGCCACCGAACTGGTGGCGTAGGTGGGGACGTTGGTAACGACTATGCCGCGCCGCCGGGCGGCCTCGACATCGACGATGTTGTAACCGGTGGCCGTCACGCCGATGTACTTCAGCTTGGGCAATGCTGCAAGAATCTCTTCGGAAAACACCACCTTGTTGGTCAGTACCACCTCGGCCTGGCAGCAGCGCGGCACAACCAACTCCGGCGGAGTGCGCGGATAGATCGTGCAATTGCCCAACGCTTGCAATCGCTCCCAACTTAGATCGCCGGGATTGAGCGTCTGCCCGTCTATAACCACGATGTTCATCTGCCCAGTCCTCAAGACTTGCCCGACGCAGCCGGCGATTGCCGCTGTTGCCGCTGAAGCGTACCGATGGCTGCCCCTGTCTCCGGGCGGGCTGGCTCCCTCGGCGCCACCTGCCAATGGCGGCCAATCCTCGCCAGTGTTACATGATCGCCGGTACAGAAAGACTTTATGCACCGGCAGCCGGTTGCACAAGGGGCACAACCAGGGAGCAAACGGGGCTGGTTCTTTTCGGGCCCGGAGCGCTGTATACTGTAAGTTTCGACTTGTCGGCCAGCAATCGGCTGTGGGCAACATGGCAACCAGCGGCTGTATATCGCTCCGCGGCGTGCGAGTACACAATCTCCAGGGCGTGGACCTGGACTTGCCGCGCAACAAGCTGATCGTGCTGTGCGGGCTGAGCGGCAGCGGAAAGACCAGTCTGGCGCTCGACACTCTGTACGCCGAGGGACAGCGGCGGTACATCGAGAGTTTTTCGGCCTACACCCGGCAGTTCCTCCAGCGGCTGGAAAAACCCGACGCCGACAGCATCCAGGGCATTCCGCCGGCCATCGCCGTGACCGGCAACAATGCCAGCCGTTCCAGCCGTTCCACGGTGGGCACGGTCACCGAGATCAACGACTACTTGCGATTGCTGCTGGCGAAGATTGGCCGCGTGTACTGTCGCCAGTGCGGCCGACAGGTGCGCTGCGACAGTCCGCAGAGTGTCGCTGCCGCACTGACTGCACTTCCGCCCGGAAAACGATTTATTGTTGCGTTTACCCAGCCGCGCCCGCCCAGCGCAAAGCTGGCCAAGGTACTCGCCTCGTTGCGCGAGGACGGTTTTGTGCGCGTAGTGCTGGACGGCACTGTGCTGGAGACCGCCGCAACAAACCCGCCAGGCGCGGCAGCCGCGATGGAACACTTTGTCGACAGTGCAGCCGGTTGCGCGGGCGATACAGCCATTGCGGATGCGCCTGCCGGCGAAACTGCGGCTTGCCAGCCATCGGACCGGTTGTATGTGATCGTCGACCGGCTGACCGCCGGCAGCACGTCTGAGGAGCGTCTGCACGACTCGCTGGAGACTGCTTTCGAGAAAGGGCAGGGCCGTTGCTGTGTGCTGGTCGAAGGCCAGTCGCCGCTGCAGGGCGGCACGATCGCCATCGACGGCCGGCCGTGGGAAGTCCTTGATTTCAGCCAGCAATTGCGCTGCGAGCCGTGCGGACTGGACTACCCGCGCCCGGAACCGCGGCTATACAGCTTCAACAGCCCGCTGGGCGCCTGCCCCACCTGCGAAGGTTTCGGCAACATCATCGACATCGACATGGATCTGGTGGTGCCCGATCCTAGCAAGTCGTTGCGCGAAGGCGCGATCGCTCCGTGGAACACGCCGGCCTACGCGCACGAGTTGGAGGAGCTGCTCGAGTTGGCCGACGAGTATGGCATTCCCACCAACGTGCCGTTTCGTCAGCTTCGCCCGGAACACCTGGAGCTGATTATTCGCGGCGTACCGGAGCGCAACTTCGGCGGCCTGCAAGGCTTTTTCGCATGGCTGGAACGGCGCAAGTACAAGATGCACATCCGGGTGTTGCTGAGCCGCTATCGGTCTTACCGGCCCTGCCCCGATTGCGGCGGCGCACGGCTGCGCGCCGAAGCCCTGGCCACGCGCCTCGGTGGTTCTGAGGGCGGGCTGAACATGGCCGAGCTTTGCGCCCTGAAGGTCACAGATTTGCTGGCTTTCCTCGGCAGATTGCCGCTCTGCCAATGGGAACAAACCGTGGCGCGGACGATCCTCGATCAGCTCAAGGCCCGCTTGCAATTCTTGGATATGGTAGGGCTGGGCTATCTGACTCTGGACCGCATGTTGCGCACCCTCAGCGGCGGAGAGCTGCGCCGCGTGGCGCTGACGGCTGCGCTAGGCTCGAGTCTGGTCAACATGTTGTACGTGCTGGACGAACCGTCGATCGGGCTGCACCCGCGCGACATCGCTCGACTGCTGGACGCCATCCGTCTGCTGCGCGACCGGGGAAACACGGTCGTGGTGGTGGAGCACGAAGAGTCGATAATCCGCGCCGCCGATCATGTGGTGGAGATCGGCCCCGGTGCAGGCGAACGCGGCGGACGCATCGTCTTCCAGGGCACGCCGGAGGAAATGCGCCGCTCGGCGGACAGTCTTACCGGGCAATATCTGGCCGGCCGCCGGGGCGCAGGTCCCGCACCACGCCGCCGCCCGCCTAATCACGGCTGGATTCGTCTGGCCGGCGCACGCGGCCACAACCTGAAGAACATCACGGTCGAGTTCCCCTTGGGGCTGTTGTGCGTGGTCACCGGCGTAAGCGGTTCCGGCAAAAGCAGCCTGGTGCAAGATACGCTCTACCCGGCCCTTTGTCGCCGGCTGCGCAAAGACGCCCCCAAGCCCCTGCCTTACGACGACGTGCTGGGCGACGGCCAGATCGACGATGTGATAATGGTCGATCAAAGTCCCATCGGCCGCACTCCGCGCAGCAACCCGGTTACTTACATCAAGGCCTTCGATGAAATCCGCCAGGTGTTCGCCGATACCATCGAAGCGCGCACTCGCAATTACACGCCGGGACATTTCAGCTTCAACGTCGATGGCGGACGGTGCAGCGTGTGCCAGGGCGACGGCTACTTGCAAATCGACATGCAGTTTCTGGCCGACGTGTACATGCGCTGCCCGCAATGCAACGGCGCCCGCTACCGCGACGACATCCTAGAAATCACCTATCGCGGCCGCAATATCGCCGAAGTGCTGGAAATGACCGTGCGCGAGGCGTTCACCTTCTTCCGCGGCCAGCCCAAGGTGCAGGCCCGACTGAAACGCCTGATGGACGTGGGTCTGGACTACCTGCGGCTGGGCCAGCCGGCCAACACGCTCTCCGGAGGAGAAGCCCAGCGGCTGAAACTGGCCGGTTACATGTCGGCCGCCAAACGCGGACGCTGCCTGTTCATCCTCGACGAGCCGACCACCGGGCTGCACTTCGCCGATGTGGCTCAACTGCTAGACTGCTTCGACGCGCTGCTGGGCGTCGGCCATTCGCTGATCGTCGTAGAGCACAACATGCAAGTAATCAAGGCTGCCGACTATATCATCGACCTGGGGCCTGGCGCCGCCGACGAGGGTGGACAGGTGGTCGCCAAAGGCACGCCCGAGATGGTCGCCCGGGCAAACCAGCACTCCGTCACTGCCCGCTTTCTGGGCGAGGCACTCAAGAAGCGCTGAACGCCACTGGCGCAAGCGCTGAACGCCACTGGGGCATCGGCCTCATCTTCCCGTGATGGAGGGCCACGCTCTGTCGTGGCCGCACGAGTCGCCGTTGTCTTGCACTGCTGGACGAGCCACCAGTGGCACCGCCTGCCCCGCCGATTGAAGCGCCACGCCACGTCGTGGCCGCTAAGTGTGGCTTGAATGGACTGCCACACCCCATCGTCGCGGCGCATCCCATGCCGGCGGACGCGACCGCAGCGCGTCCCTCCATTGGCCGCGGGGCGGGTCGATCCGCCGCGCGGTTGGCGCTGCCGAGCTGCGCGATTATTATGGTGGAAAAGGCGATTGGATCAGCTTGCTCATCGGTGTTTTTCAGGAAGATTGTCCGACTGTGCTTATCTTGTTGACCAACGACGACGGCATTTACGCGCCCGGGCTGGCCGCAATGCGCAGGGAACTGATGCGCCTGGGCGAGGTTTACGTGGTGGCCCCGGCCACCGAACAAAGCGGCGTAGGGCATTCGATCACTTACCTGACGCCGCTGATCGTCAAGGAGATATACGACGCCGATCCGGAGGACGGCCGGGAGTATCGCTGGGGCTGGGCAGTCGAGGGCAGTCCGGCCGATTGCGTCAAGATCGGCATCACCACCTTTTGCCCCCGACCGCCGGATCTGGTCGTCAGCGGCATCAACAGCGGCCTGAACGCGGGCATCAACGTGCTGTATTCGGGCACGGTGGCGGCGGCCATCGAAGGGGCGTTCTTCGGCATTACCAGCATAGCAGTTTCGCTGGAGTACGACGAGCATCCGCAGTATGCCCGAGCAGCGCGGGTAGCACGCAAGACGATCGAACTGATTCTGGCCCAAAAAGGCCCCGAACCGCAACTGTACAATCTGAACATCCCCACGGCGGCTTTGACCGGCAAGCCCGAAATCTGCGTCGCCCCGATGAATGTCGTCCGCTACGAAGATCGCTTCGAGCGGCGGACTGACCCTTGGGGCCGCGATTATTACTGGCTTAAAGGCGGGCCGCCGGAAAGCGTGCCCGGCCACGAGACCGATCTGTCGGCACTGGCCAAGGGAAAAATCACTATTACACCGTTAGATTACGACATGACGCGGCGCTCCGCGCTGGCGGCGATGCAACAGTGGACGCTCCAACTGCCCGAAGAGTCGCTCCAGGCCGAGCCGCTTTGCGAAGGCCGCCGCCCGTTGTTGCGCGCCGCACGCAGCCGGAAACTTGAACCGAAACAATAAATCGAATGGACAGGTCCTTATCGCACGGGCAATCCTTGTGCCTGCCCGCAGCGCTGTCATTAGCGCAGTTAGCGTGCCGGCCCGAGACTTGAGCGCTTTTCGCCAAAGCATTGCTTTGGTGAATGCTGGGTTGCACGTACCGGCAGGCAGTCGTCGCTTGACAGCGTTTACTTAGGCGTGCCTTCACAGTGGTTGCATTGGCGTGCATGTTTGGGGGGATAAAAGATGCACTACCAACGACTGTCGATATTGCTGCTGTGCGTTGCGATTGCAGCCGGATGCGGTAAACAGCCGCCGGCGGTCGAGCAGCCGCAACCATCGCCGAAAACATCGCCGGCAGACACGCAAGGCCAGCAGTCGCACTCGCCGCCGCGCGATCCAGCTCAATCGACCGGAGAAGGAAAGCCCCAGCCTATCGTGTTGGAAAACCCCAAGCCTGCGGCAGAAGACGACTTCCGCCCGCCCATGCCGCCGCAAACTCCACCGGGCGAGCCTGCCAAGACCGGCGTGGGCCAATTGGGCGCCGAGATAGCCGACGGTCCGCTGGGTACGCCCGTCAAGGCACTGTTTCGGGCGCAGGAGACGCTGGCCTTCATGCGGCTGAAGCAGCCGATGGAGCTGTATCGAGCCATCCACGGACACTATCCTAAGACCCACGAAGAGTTCTTCGAAGAGATCGTCAAGAAGAACAACATCCGCCTGCCCCCCTTGCCCGACGGAACCCGCTACCTGTACGACGCCCAAATGGCCGCCGAGATGAGTTCTTACAACATCGACGATCCACCGCTGCGGGTAGTGCGCGAGTAGCAGCGGCGGCCAAACTGAGCAGCGGGCAACGGCCCGGCAGGCAATCGCCGAGAAGGCAACGGCCCGGCACACCATTGCCAAGAGGGCAACTGAGGACAGTATAACTGCGCAGCAGCCAACTGGGCCGCCGCGGCCCGGCGTGTTGCAACGTCTTTCCGCCAGGCGGCGTCCCGCGCTGGGCCTGTACGGTGTGCGTCTTGTCCGTCGGCGTCCGCAAAAAGCCGCGGCCTTCGTCGGATTGGGCACGCAATTTGCCCCTGGTACTTCTGCGTGATTATCATAGAGGCAGGGTGTGGTTTGCGGTCAACGTCGTGCAATCCGCCGATGCTCAAAGGCAACAAGGTCAAACCTCCGATGAAACAGCAATCGGTGCGCTCGGCGGCGCTGCCACTGGCGCTTGCCGTGGCAACATTGATTACGGCGGCACGTCCGCTGGCGGGCGAGGAAAGCTGGATCTTCAGACCGTCCACGTTCAGCCACGATCCGAGCACAGGCCAGCGGGTAGCCCAGTTCATGCCCGAGCGGGTCTCCTACCGCCGCGAAGACCCCACCTACATGGAAAGCGGCTATCGCCACGTCCATGCCGGGCTGCGCGGCGCCGATGGCAGCTACGACCATACCCACGTGGTGCAGACCTGGGGCTTGGGCTGGCTGATTAGACCCTATGGAGAATGGGAGTATCCGTACCGAGCCGGCGCGACGCCCTACGGCCCGTGGGGAAATCCCAGCGGTCCGTGGACGCTGCCGTTCGATTCGTGGGTGAACCCGTACGGGCTGGGACGACTGCCGCACCCGCCCTGGTCGCCGTGGTATCCTTGGCCTTACTGGCCCCCCGCGCCTCATCCCGGGCCGACGCCTTCACCTGCGCCGGCGCCCGGACCTTCTACAGCCCCGTGACCCGGTCGTCCCGTAGCCCGCCGCTACCCCCTGCCGGCTTGCCCAGCAGTGCGCCGACAAATTGGCAACGTCGCTACGGTGCCCCGCAGCGGGCTAACTGACCTTCGCAATACATGGTGACAGGGAGCACTAGAAAAACGTTACATCATCCGGTCACTACCTTTGGCGAAGATCGATAGGTTCTTTTGGGAGCCACTGCCGCTTGAGTACACGGGCATCGCAGCCGTGGCCACAGAGTCTCGCCACCCGATGGACGGCCAGCAACTGCCATATTGCTCGCTTGTCCACAAACTGCGGGGACTGCGAAGGGCTGCCAGAATTCTCGGACCGACTGCTCTTTGTCCTTCGATGTCGAGCTGGCCTTTTGGCGGCTCTTTTCTCGCCTCCATTAATGAGGCGATCAAGAGTCACGCTGTTCCGCACATTTTCTGCTGCCTGGGTATTTGTTCGGGAACAATCACGCTGCTCGTCTGCGCAAAACATCGTGCCAGGCAGACACCGGGCTTCACGAGAATCGTGGCTCCGTGGGTATTCCATCATGCACACGCCTTGGCCTGTAGAAGGCACGGCCTGTAACCAAGACTGCCAAGGTAATGCCAGCGCCGCACAGCAGTACGAAAGCCGACGGCTCCGGCACCTCCGATAGTGTCAGGTTGTCGATTGCAAAGTAGCCCGGCGTGTTCATACCCCACAAGCCCACATCCGAGGAGGACAGATTGAAGTAAAGCCGCCTCGCGCCGCTCAACGGCGATAGGTCCAGGAGCGTCCATTCACTCACTATGTAGTCCTGAGCGTTGTTCGAGAACCGGTAGTCTGCCAGATATAACTCCACGGAGTTCCCCAGCGGAGTTCCCGATGCGTCTGTGCCGTAAACGCTCAATTTGAACCAGTCTGGGTCATTGCCGCTTGGACCACCGAACTTCTTGGCGAACGAATCGCCGTTGAGCATGGACAGTGCCGCATAAGTGGTGTTGGTCACGTACGCGCTTTGGACGTAATAACCCACGGGCAACTCAATCCAGGGGAGTTTTTGAAGCTGGTCGGCATCGTTTGGATTGAGGCTGTCGAGGTACCCGAAGGCGACTCCATAGTTGTCGTTGCCCGGCCCGCGGCCCGACCCGGCGTACGCGCTAAACTGGTTCGTGTAGCCAGCGGTTGTCGTGTCGGTGGTGTTCGAGTATGCAAAACCGCTCCAGCTATCGTAGGTGGCGTTATAACGATTGACGAAGGCGACGCCCCTGCTTTGAAAAGTCCCGACGCGTTGCGTGCCTCCCCACGGGTCAGGTTCGTCGTGCGCGTTCGAGGCTGGGCCTTTCCAGTAATAGCCTCCGCCTGGCCCGGTGTAGAGCGTGGTGGGAGTAAGGTCCTCGAAATCCACCACTATCTCCCCGCGGCTTGTTCCGCCAATAGCGCCTAGCGCTAACAGAAAGGCAACCATGATGCGTGGCCAAACCAAGCAAGGACGATTGAAGATCATATAATGACTCATATTGCGGAAACTCCTTCTTAGGTGGAACTGTGTGATTCAACGGTTAAAATGGATGCCGACGCCGATTGCTGACGATCGTAGTGAACGGGTTTCCTGGCCCGCCTTCGGGAAAAGACAACAGCACCGACTAGGCCGGCAGAGGCTAACAACACAAAGGTATTTGGCTCAGGCACGACGTGGATTACACCAATGGCATCAAGGTCGAAGCCGCCACTACCCACCGTTGGGTGCGGGTCATATATGGGTTTGCCGCTAGTATCGAGGTAGGAACCATCGCCCACGATGTCTTGGATGCGTACAAAGCTGATGCTGTTCACATTCAAGAGCGGCGAAACCCCGGCAAGCTGGTCCAGATCGAAAGGCGTGCCGTATCCTTGCCTGTACTTGCCTGCCAATCCATCGATGTTGGTCGGGTCCACCGCTCCGAAAGCAGGAACGGGAGACGCCGTCAGCGATTCATTGGGAAACCTGAAGAAATCGACTCCATTCGACGACACTTCCACATACGCGAGTTCCAGGAAAGTATCGTTGAAACTGTTCTCGAACACGGCGAAGTCCCAGCCGGGGCCATTCGCGATGGGTTTGTCAAAAGTCATCGTGATCCGCCCGCCGTTGCCGAGGCACACGATGTCGTAGCTGTCGCCCACGGCCTTTCCCAGCGCTTTGGCCGGCGTTTGCCAAATGACATCGCAGTCGCTGCCGACCACGTAATCTTGCCACCCGGTTGCCCAGCCGACAAAAACCGGGCTGTCCTTGTGGATGGCCGTTGATCCGGGTTGTCCAGCCGCCGGCGCGTAAGGGCCGGCGTACGAAACCGCAACCGGCAACAGAGTAATCGAAGCGATCAACAGCTGTCTTAAAAACATGCTGGTTTTCCTCTTGGAAGTGGGTCTTGGCGTTCGTTTGGTTTGCTAGAGTGTTCGTGCAGGTTGCTCATGAACCTGGCGGTTCGAATCGGCCTGTAAATGGTTATAGCTGTTTGGTAATCACCTCCTTCCTGCTGCAACGCTGGTTCAAGGGAATTGGATCACCTCGCCCCCGTCCCGAGTAATCAGCGCGGTCAGCGTCTCGACCGAAAGAGAGTCAGTCAGAAAATTGACTGACCCATCGACGAAAAGTGCATTTGCTCCGCCGGGATGATTGCTAGAGATACCCCATGTGCCACCAACGCCTTTCCCGGGACCTCGGTTCGCAACGGGCAGGTTGGACCCATCCGGGTAGACGGAATTCGGGGTGTTGTTGTAGCCGTTTAGCGAGTTGATAGCGTAGGCGGCCTGGTTGTAGTGTGGCCGCCCGTGAATCCACACCCCTCGTCCAAAGTTCACCGTTTCCGCGACAGCGATGGTATTGGATGTCCCATCGCGGAAATCTGCGATCCGCAACTGTTCGCGTTCAGCAAAGGCGCCGTGGTCCTGTAATTCGTGCGCAGCCGGTGCGTCCTCAAAAAGCCGATTGACTCCGTTCAGGCCGTTGTAGTCGATCACGGCGAACTGCAAGCTCGGGTCCGACAATGGCCGGGAATGAGGCGCTTTTTGCAGGCCATAGGTATGGTTGGATGAAGGGCAAAGATAAAGAGAGATAATTGTCTTGCCAAGCGCGACGTTCTCGTCTTCATCAATCGCCAGGTCCATCCGAAGGCTCTGGTAGAGGGTATCGTACCCAAGGTACGGCAGGATCATGGCGAACACGCCGGGGCGGTATGGGCCAGTGTTGAGCAGACTGGCTGGAATGGTTGTGGGGCTTGCCCCGTCCGGGTAGCCCTTCAACGCGGTCCCCACTGGAAAGTGGCGCTTCGCCGTATGAAAACCTTGAAGCGCCAGCCCAATCTGGTGCAGGTTGTTAGAGCAGCTAATGCGACGGGCCGCCTCGCGTCCCGCCTGGACTGCCGGCAACATCAGTGCGATCAAAATGCCGATGATCGCAATCGCGACCAGCACTTCGACGAGCGAAAAGCCCCGCCAGTATGACTGAGGAACTACAACCATGACGGTGTGGCGCGCACCCAAACCCAATGGTTGCCGCACCTCAGCACGCACCAGCGGCGCACAGGCAAAAGCGGGCCAAGAGCCAGGGTGACGCGGAAGCTCCAAAGACACGTTCACGGCCCCCGCCTCTCGCAGATGGCCGTATGTAAATCGTTGGTAGGTCTTCTGACTTCCGAGCTCGGTATGTCCAGCCTTCTCGTCGTCATGCCGGCGACTGGGCCAGCGACTCTTACGCGACAATGGCTAGGAGATCGGACGCACCTTCAAACGCTCGGTTACAGCGGCGAGAGGCCGTCCCGGACTTGCACCGGGTTCCCTGTACGTCGGTCGCCCCACAGGACTAACCAACCACCAACGACACAATGTCGGTTCGATTTTATCACAACCAACTCAGCAGTCAAGGGGGCCTTCATTCATTGACCCCCAGTTTTCGACCGCGAGCACAAAACCAGCAGTGCCTCGCAGGCGAGTTTTCCACTATGAATTCGGGACGCTCTGGGTACAAAGTCGATTCCAAAAGCGCGGAGCAACCACCATGTATCGTATCGAGGTGATCAATTGGGTCGTCATTGCAATAGCAGCTTTCTTGCGGCTCGGTCGAGCCAAGACGTTGGGAGCTTTCGTGTCGGATGCATTGAAGGCCAGCCCGTTTGCCTGGCGGCGCTTGCCCACACAGCACCAGACAATAACTTGCTGAAACACAAGCTCACGCGACTGTGAAGCTTCATCCACAACCCACGCACACAGCCTGCTGAGGCCATGCGTGGGGTGATCAACATGCTGCTGAAGAAACGCAAAGAGCAAAGAAGCTGCCGCCGGCCTTCGACTCCCGCGGAGTTCCGCAATTCAACACCCCGTAACGGCCGCAGAACGGCCAAAAGCATTAACCCCGTTGCAAGACCTACCGCTGCTGTTTCCGGCCGGGCCGGGGCGCACCGGCACCTCGGCCCAACGGGCGGAAGACCAATCCGAATACCAGGCCCGAGCCGACCAACAACAATACACCCGGCTCAGGCACGGCCGAAACCGCATAGCCGCTCAGGCCGGTCACCGTGAAGCTGGCGTACTGGCCGGTGTAAACCAAATCCTCGGCCGTAAAGCTCGACCAGACAGAACCGTCGTAGTGCCACAAGTGCAACGCATCCGCCGGTATTCCCGGCCCCACCGCCAGCGAAAGATGGATAGGATCGCCCAACGCATACCCGCTCCCGCCGACCGTAAACTCCCAGCCACCCAGCACCACGTCCCCCGGCGGCAAGAGGGCCTCCAGCCCGCTTAGCACCGGGCCGCTGATGGCCGTGGCCGTCAACTCCACCTGGCCAGCCTTGTGCAAAAATGAACATCCTACCGCCCAGCCGGTGGCCGGGTCGTCGATAAGCGCGCGTTGCACCTGGCCCAAATCGAGCGCAAGCGGCGTGCCTGAACTGCCCGACTGAACGGCCGAGGCGGTAAACACGCGGCTTACCGAATCCCAAGTGCCGCCGACGGCCTGATAGCTGCCCGAGCCGCTCCAGGCGCCGGCCAGTATCGGCGTGTGCTGGCTGCCCGGAGGGACTTCCGCTCCGGCGAGAATCCGCACTTTGCCGTTGTTGGTAATGGGCCCGGTACCGCCGCCGACCGAAAGCATACTGCCGCGGCCGACGTCGATGGTCAGCAGCGACCGATTGTTGATCCAGGCGATTGTCGCGCTGACCTGGCCGCCATCGGTGATGAAAAGCTTTCCTGCGCCGTCGCCGCCTACGTAAAGAGTTCGAGAGTTTATCCACTTCGAGCCGGCGCCGGCGACTGTCGCGGTGCCGGTTGAGCCGGTCCGGTAACCCAACCATCCATAGGTGTTGGTTACCAGGGCGCCTTCTCCAACTAGAAGTATGCCGCTGCCGTTGCCTCCGACATAAAGCTCGTTGCGGTTGTGCCATTTCGAGTCGGCGCCGGTAATCACGGCCAGGCCGGTAGAATCGACTTCGGCGCCCAACCACCCGTAGGTATCGGATACCTGGGCGCCCGCCTCGACTCGCAGCGTGCCGTGGCCGGAGCTACCGACGTAGAGTTCATTGCGGTTAACCCAATTGGATCCAGTGCCGCTGAGAACTGCCGTACCCGTTGCGCCGGCGTAGTATGCCACGCATCCCCAGGAATTGCTCAACTCGGCTCCTGCCTCTACCCGCAGCGTGCCGATGCCATAGCGGCCTACGCATATCTGATAGGTGTTAGTCCAGCGTGCGCCAGGGCCGCTGAGCACGGCAGCGCCCGTAGAGCCGGGATTGTAACCCAGGTGCCCTGAAGCGCTGCTGACGACTGCCTCGGCTTCCACCCGCAGCGTGCCGATGCCATTGAATCCTACGGCCAGCATGTCGCTGTTGCTCCACAGTGAACCAGCGCCGGCTAGGACTGCGGTGCCAGTGGCGGCGCCGCCGTAGCCCAAATAGCCGGCGGCGTTGTTGACCTGGCCGCCGGCGTCGATTTGCAATGCGCCGCTGCCTTGATAAGCCACGAACAGGGACTGCACGTTGTTCCACATCGAGCCGCTGTCGCGGACTTCAGCCGTTCCGGTTACGTCCGGGTTGTAGCCCAAATAGCTTTCCCTGGCGCTCAGCGTGCTGCCGCCGTCTATCGTCAGGCTGCCGTCGGCAGTCTTGCCAACGTAGGCGGTCGTATTGCTGTTCCATGGCAACTCAGGCTCAACATTTCCGGCGGCCACAACGCCGGCCTCAACCGTAACAGTATTGGAAGGGGGGATGATAAAAGGAATACAAGCTAAGGCCATCGCCATCAGGCGCCACGGCCTGTTCAAAACACGCTCGACTCGAAAGACTACCACGGCTTGCATGACTCACCTCGCAAGAGTGTTTCGACGCCGCCAAACAGCGCAGCGCGTTGCAACGGCCGACGCGCTACACGCTGCGCGCAGAAGTACACTCGACAAAACCTTAGGGGAACGACCCGACCGGAGATCGGCCCGACGCAGACTCAACCGTCTGCTAGCTCGAGCAACAATGGTCGGGTCAGCGCTGCCTCGACGCGAAGTGGGTGGAGAAAAATCTACAACACGCTTGCGAGGTTAACTTGTTCTACGCATTTTGTCAAACATGAGAACTTCGAGTTTACAAAATCCTAATATTATGAATTCTTCGTTATCCCAATTTTCCTTATCCATTTGGAACCAGCACCGGCGATGGTGATGGCGGTCATAAGAGAAATAAAGTAACCCGCCATCGCAACTTGTTGGCAGCACAGCGGTTGTAAACCTGCTTCGGATGTTAACCAAGTTCTCGCAATCGGTTGGTGGGCACTTTGTGAAGCAGCTATTACGCAGCACCTGAGCATGCCCGGCCTTAGCTGGACATCGCAACTGGGATGCTCTGCACGCTGGTTAGGCGTCGTGACCGGCGGCGCGCTGGCCGAATGTCTCGCGGGCAGGGTTGCCTTCTGCAAGGCCGTTGCGATTCTTGGGGGCGCTTATTGATCTTCGCAAAACCAAGGTACACCAACGCGGGCAAGAACCAGGAAATTTCCTGTCTCTACGATTTGCGAAGCTCAACAGTAAGCGCCGATGATGTGTCGGGCCGAACAGGGTAATCCGCCGTCGCGGACAAGTCGTACCGAGCGACGGTCGGCCAGCGCCGCAGCATCACTGCTCGCTTTCAGGCGCGATCTCCACCAACGGCTTGACTTTGCCCGACTTGTAGAACCGCGCCAAAAGGAACTCCGACACTAGGTTGTGTCCCAGCACGGTGCGATTGGCACAGTATGCAAGCGCCCGGTAGATAAGCCATTGGCGCTTTCCCACTGCCACGCGATAGCCGACGGCAACATCTTCGTCTTGGGCCGCCAGCGATTCGGCCACCGTCAACTGCCGCCAGGTGAGCCGACGGCGGAAGCGGGAACGCTTCAAATCGAGGAACAAAGGGGCCAGCAGGGAACGTCCGTGCCGAGCCTGGCAAAGCATCATCGACCGGTCTGCTGCGAGCAACTGTCCGTGCTGGTCCTGGCAGCGCCATTCCGGCAGCGCCAAGGGGAGCACTACTGCCCGGCGCTTTCCGCAGCGCAAGTATGCCTCCCAGTTCTCCCGGGCACCCTCCAGGCGAACTTTCTTGGCAAGTTGCCAGCGCGATTGATACTCAATGGTGCCTGGCTGATGGGCAATCACTGCATCGGCCAGAAAGGCGAACCGGTCGTTTCGCGCCAGAAATATATGTCGCTGGAGTCGCACTTGGTGGCTCAGATGCAGTTCCAGCTCCAGGTAGTCGCCTTTGGCGTCGGAGTGCCGCAGCACCTGCTGCCAGTCGGAAACAGCGTGCACCAATTGGCTGTCGCGACGTATGGTCACCTCCCACGGACCGGACAGCAGCACAGCGCGCCGCGATCGCAGCTCGACCCGAAAGCCACCGTCGGTCGCCACCGCCAGATGCACACAGCCGCGGCCCCCGCGCAGCACGGTCAGCGCGGCTGCCGGACGCTGGACCAACTCCGAGTGCTGGTGCCTGAGCGACGATTGGCGGCGCGGGTCCTCCGGCACGCTCGGCGCGTGGGAGGCCTCCGCCGAATTCCGCGCCGCAGCGCGATCAGGCGGCAACGGCAATGCCGAACGGAGATGCTCCGAACTGCTTGTACCTTTGGGAGTCATAAAACAATTAACTGGTCCGACGCACAAGCGAAAATCGCTACATTAAGCGGCAGATGGTGGAGAGTCAATCGCCGCAGTGTCGAAAGATTCGACAGCCGCGCACAATAAACCGGCAGCTTTACCTTCCCCGCCGCGATCTGCCTGCGGCGCCAGAGAATGTTACCCAGAAACAGTATTGCCCTCGGCCATCATCAGGCCCTAAGTTATTATTAGCGGGCGCGAAGTCCTGCCGCAAAACACCGGCCCGGATTGACTACGAAGCGTTTTCGGATTGGCAAGCTGTTTGCTGCTAGTGGAGCCGGAAGCAATTGCGTGCCGCTGCCGCCTCCGTGGGCGCGAATGACCGGACGACTAGATGCTCTGGCACAAGAAGTGCTTACCGGGCAGGACACTGAATCTGCCAGCCAATACCCATCAGCACAAGACTGTGTACTTTGCATACTTTTTGGAAAAGGAAGACGCCAGAATGAGAAACTCGATCGGCCGAAACAGTTTGTGGATGGTAGTCACGTGTTTATCGGCGGCGATGCTTTTCGGCTGTGGTTCTGCCGAGCCGCCTGGGAAGACGGTCCAAAAGGACAAATCGGCCGGTCAAACGCAGCAGCAGACTCGGCAGCAACTAACCAGCAGCGAGGTTGCGGCCGATAAGACCGATAAGACTGGTCAACCGCAGCCCACCCAGAGCGCCGAGCAGCCTTCTGGCACTAAGCCAGATCGACCAGCCACCGCACCCGATCCAAAGCCCGAGCCAAAAACGGGGCCGCAGCCGGCGCCAGAAGAAGCACAGCGGCCTGCCGAGTCGGCGTCGCAGCAGCCCGGCGGCGGCACATCAGCGGCTTCCAAGGAGCCGATGCCCTCGCAGCAGCCAGAGCCGTCGGCGCAACAGCCAGAACCTACACCGCAGCCGCCGGAGCCGGCGCCGGAGGACAGCCCGCAAGAACAGTCCCCCGCCGAAGACAAGCCAGAAGACCTTGTGCCGCTGGTCGATCGGCCCGAGGACCTTCAGCGCCTCGACCCGGTCAAGCCGTTGTGGTTCGACAAGGCCCGCAAGCGGGTAGTGATGGTGGGCCGGGTTGTGCAGAACAACGTGCCGCTGGAGGTGTTCGCCTGCATCAAGAACACCAAGGAGCACGAAGCGATACTTTCGGTGGATGTCAAGGCTGCTGCGGTTCATGCGGGCCTGCTGGCTGCCGGGGCCAATCCGGGCCATCCGGCCCGCTGGGATCCGAAGTACACTCCGCCCTCGGGCACGGAAATCGAAATAACCGTGGTATGGAAAGACGCCGACGGCAAACTGCACAGCGCCCGGGCGCAAGACTGGGTGTACGACACCCAGAAAAAAGCGCCGATGCAATATCCGTGGGTATTCGCCGGCAGCGGCTTTTTTGTGGACCCCGATACCGGGCAGCGCTATTATCTGGCCGAAGGGGGCGACTTTATCTGTCTATCGAATTTCCCCGGAGCGATGCTCGACATTCCCATCGAAAGCACCGACGCCGATGCCAGCCTGATGTTCCAGGCTTACAAGGAACGCATTCCTCCGCGCGGCACGCCGGTAACGGTCATCCTCACGCCGAAGATCGAGCGTAAACCCGACGCGCCCAAGGATGCCGCCCCAGAAGAGGCCCCCAAACCACAACAGCCGCCCAAAAGCGCCGATGAGTCTCAGAAAGAAGCAAAACAATCTCAGAAAGAAGCAAAAGAATCTCCGTCCGGCAATCCATAGCCGATCGACGGTCCGGTCGCGGCCGCAGCAAGGCGGAAGTCCACTGCGGAGTACCGCGGCGCTGGTCCCCGTAGATCAGCACGCACTGCTGTACGAGCCACCAGTGGCACCCGAGCTTCCGCGCTGATACGTGGCAGCATAGTCGCCGACGATGCTGCCGGTTACGCATCCGGCGGGTCGGCAGCTTGCGCATCGTGCAGCACGATGGCTCGCCGTCCCACCACCACGATCAATCCGGCCAGCAGCACGCTCACACTTCCCAGCACCACGTATATCAGCCAGGGAAGCCGTTCGGTCAGCGGCAGTTGGGGAGGGACGTAATCGGGGTTATCCTCGCGCTGGGCGAGTGCCGCGCGCGCGGGAGTCGGCTCCAAATCGGTCGGCAAATTGCGCGCAAAATCGTAATAAGGGGCATCGGCCTGCGGATTGCCATAGTACAGCCGCAGCGGTTGGGCCAGGTCCTTCGACCAGGCAAAGACCACCTGTCGGGCCGGCGCGCCGTAGCGCACCCGCTGTAGCTTCAATGGCGGGTTGCCGTGGTCGATTACCACCAGGCGCAGGCGCTCGGCCGGCAGTACGGAAAACTCGACAACCACTGGCGCTACCGCCTGGCCGGCCTTGCGGTGCATAGTCCCTGCATGAAAGGTGGCGAACTGTTCGCCATAGGGCCTGGGATTCCACGTTTGAACTTCGTAATCACGGACGAACTCGCGGTCGTCGATGGTCAATTCCAGTAGTTGGCAGGGAATGTTCTTCCCTCCCAGGTCGATGATCCACGCCGAGGCGGGGCCGCGGTGGTGGCGGATCGGCTCCCGCTGGTCGAGACTGGTGTCCCACATCACTATTTCGCCCGGCAGTTTCACCAGATGTAATACTTCGACCGTTCCCAGGGCCAGCCCTGGCGTGTCGTCCTCGTCATACTGATCCCGCTGCACGCGCACCCGCAAATACCGAAGTCTACTGGGCGGATAGCTGACCGTTTTTTTCTCGACGAACTGGCCGTCGATGTTGAAACGCATCACGAAGCTCCGGGCCAGTACGCGCCACTGCTGGCGGTCGTCGCTGCCTTCGACGGTCACTTGCCGGCGAAAGTCCACGCCGCCCAGATTCAGCCTCACCATGTTGTGCTCCGGATCGGGCACTTCCAGTTCCAAGGAAACCTCGTGTTCCTCGGGACGGTCGGTCAAGCGGTTGAACTCGCGCGCGGGTATCGGCTGTTGTCGGTCTTCAGGGCACAATACGCGCAAGGCGTAGGGAATCTCTTTGCCCGTCGCATCGTACAACCGCAAGTCGGCCAGGTCCCCCCTGGCGCCGTCGAAGACGCTTGGCTGAAGGACGAAATCGACCCATTTGCACCCGGCGGGTATGTCCTCGGGCAGCTTCACTTCCTGGAAGAACTGCCACCGGGACAGTGGTGCACTGCCCAGAATTGGTTCGCCGCCCAGTGTCGGTTCCCCGCCCAGTATTGGTTGCCCGCTACAGAGCATACTCACGCACAGGCTTGCCGCCATTGCCATAAGCAGCGGGAATGACAGCCGCCCGCGCGCGGCGGTACACCAGTTTCGCAGCCGTGGAAACACAGTATCGCAACGAAGAATCGCCATTTGCGGTTCCTTCAATCTCGGTTGGCCGTTTGCAACTCCAGGCGGATGCGCTGATAGGCCCGTGCCGCCAGCCCCAGCAGCACAGCCAGCGCAAAGAAGGCCAGGATGCGGTAAATGCGATCCAGAGCCGCCATATCGACCAGAAACACCTTGGCCACCGTCAGGCCGTAGAAAGCCATGGCCAGCCAGCGCAGTCCCGCGTGGCGCCACACAAATCCCAAGACCAGCAGCACACTGGCAAACAGCGCCCAGAAGACCGACAGCGTCATCTGTCCCAGCAACAGCCAATCTACGTCTTTGAGCACGAACCACTCTAGCCGGACGTTCAAACGGTTCAGGGTGTGGAAGAAGCTGTGCAAGTCCAAAGAGAGCACCAGCCACACGCCTGCCACCAATAGCAGCAATGCGGCGTAGATGGCCTTTTGCTCGAGATGATGAAAGCGGCCAGGCGACCGCCTGGCAGCAACAACCCCGGCGAGCAAGCAGCCGAAGATTCCCACCAATGGCAGCGCAACTTGATTGGCCACCGGCAGAAACAGTTCCGGCCGAGAGCCCCAAGGAAGCTCGCCCAACGCGCGTCCAATTGCCAGAAAGGCCAACACTGCGGCCAGCGCCCGCAAACCGCCGGCGCCCACCCGCACCCCAAACCACCACAGGACGGCCGCTTGGGCGGCCCAGCCCAGACCGATCCATTCCACTTCGCTGGCGGTGCGCTCGGCCTGGATGGGGATGGCCACGGCGATGAACCCGGCGGCAATGGCCAGCATCAGCTCTACCTGATTTAAGGCCAGTTCCTTGCGGCGCAATTCCACGTAGCCGAGCACGGTGTACAGTGTGGCCATGGCCAGCGCTGCCGAGCTGAGCCAGTCGCCATAGTCTTCCACCAGCAACGTGTAAGCTGCAAGCAGCCAGAATATTGCTTCCAGCACCGGTCGGACCAGGGCTTGCCAGGCGGCTGCGCCTGCGCGCTGCCGTGGCGCCAGCACGTCGTGCCCCAGATACAACAGCAGCATCCCGGCCTGAAAACCCAAGGCCCAAAGGAGCTTCTCGGGATGATAATTGGCGTTGTACCACAGCCAGAACAGCGCCTGGGTGCCCAACATAGACGCCAATCCCAGCGCCACCCAGCGGCGCAGGCTCATCAGCAACACCACGCCGAAGTTCAGTACCAGCAAGTACGAGAACAGCACGATGTACCGGTCGTGCTCCGAGCGGAGCAGAACCGGCACCAGCAATCCGCCGATTATGGACACCAGCGCCAGCGGCCAACCGTTGTAGGCTACGGCCAGCAAAGCCGACTCGAGCACCACGAGCACCAGAAACACAAAGGCCGCTTGTTGCGGCAACAGTTGGTAGAAGCCGAAGGCGCTGTAAACCGACAGATACAGCACTACTATTCCGGCCGCCGAGAACATCTGCGAAAAGCGCAACCATCCGTGGCGGAAATAATACCAGCCGGCAACCATCAGCCCTGCCGCCGCCGTGGCGCCGAACATCACCTGGCCTTGCGGACCGATCCATTGCTGGAAGGCATGGCGCAGGAAGAACGCCGCCGCGAACACCAGCGCCGCCACGGCGGCCCATCCCAGCGCCTTGCGGCCCAGGAAAAGCTCCCATTGCACAGCGTCGCCGGTGGCCAAGCCCTGGCGTGGTTCTGCCACGACGGCCTCAACGACCGGCTCAGGCTGCGGCGCAACCGGCGCCGCCGGCTGTTCGACTGCCGCTGGTGGCTGGACTGGCGTCGGCGGCTGTGGGGCTTGCGCTGTCGGTTGTTCGACTGGCACCGACGGTTGTTGGGCTGGCGCGGTCGGCGCTTCCGCCTCGGAGGGCTTCAACAGGCCGCCTAATTGCAATTCGAGTCGTTCCACCCGTCGCGCCAGCGCCTGCACTCGGCCTGCCCTTACCAACGATGCTATCGCCACAATCAAGGCCGAGATGGGAAGCCCGAGAACAATTGCGATTATCAACAACGCAAGCAGCAGCCACTGGAAATCCATACGGGCCGTCCCTTCGGCCAGGAAAAGCGGCAAGTGACAGAGAAGTAATCGCCAGCCGGAGTTAAGGATCGATTATCATTTTCGGACGGCCACGCCTTGGCCGCTGTGGCCGGATCGACCCGCTCGGTATCCGGCAAGTCGCGCGCCGTTCGCTTCCCAATGGTAATTCGCGTGGCTCAGGGATTTATTGGTTTTCGGCTTTTTGCTGGGCCTGGCCGGTCATCGGCACGAATGCCACCGGGGCCACTGAGCGGCGAATGACTGAACCGTCGGCCTGCTTTTCCAAGAGCATCAAGGTCTGGTAGTAGGTCTGGCCGACTGGGATGACCATCCGTCCTCCGATTGCCAACTGGTCAACCAGCGGCTGGGGCACGTGGTCGGGCGCTGCGGCCACTACGATCACATCGAAGGGGGCCTTTTCCGGCCATCCCTTGTAGCCGTCGCCACAACGCACGGTGACGTTCTTGTAGCCCAGCGATTCCAACCGCCGCCGGGCCTCGTCGGCCAGCGGTTCGAGGATTTCGATACTGTAAACCTCTTTGCACAATTCGGCAAGCACGGCTGCCTGATACCCTGAGCCTGTGCCCACATCCAATGCCCGCGATTGCGGCCCCGGACGGACCAGTTGCGTCATCAGCGCCACAATGTACGGCTGCGAGATGGTCTGCCCGTGGCCGATCGGCAGCGCACGGTCGCTGTAGGCCACATCGCGCAATGCCTCGGGGACGAAGCGGTGCCGGGGAATACGCCCCATCACGGCCAACACGCGCTCGTCGACGATGTCGCGGCCGCGGAGGTCCAGCTCGACCATCTGTCGCCGCGCAAGCGTCAGGCCCGGATGCTCATCGGGGGCGAACTCGGGCGGCTTGGGTAGCTCGGGCGGCAAGTCGTCGGCCTTGGCCGGGGGAGGCGCAGCCGCCTGCACCGGCCCTTCCGGTTCAGGATTCCGCGCGATGATCGTCGCCGCCACCACCGCGAAAACGCTCGCCGCCAGCCCTATAACGCTCAATACCACAACCCAAGCCACCGATTGTCCACTGAAAACTGCCATCGCCATCCTCCTCGTGCAGTAGCACAGGTCCATGCCTGGCGCGGGCTGAAGTAAGGCTGAAGCAAGACTGTCCTGTTCCGAAAACGCTCCGATGCTGCCCGCGCCACTAACAAAACCGACACGAGTGGCGGCTCGTTTGCGCACCTGAAACCAAGTCTCGCCGCCAGCGCAACATGCACCCTGCGCGTAAAAAGCGCAAGATGCGCCGTCACAACGAACAGCGCAACCTGCGCCCGCCGCCAAAAACAGTGCAAGATGCGCCCGCCGCCGTAAAATATTGTGCCGCCGAAGAAAGCCTCTGACTATACCCTTTCGGAGGGAGTAGCTTCGCCGCCTCGGCCTCGCGGCAGATACACGCCGACCGCCCTCGAGCCGGGACAGGCCGATGCCGGTGTGAGTGTGGCCCGGCAATGTGAAGCCCAATTGCCGATCTCCTCCTCATTTGCTCATCGGCGATATTCACCTGCCGGTGTGAGAGCCGCTGGGCATACACGCCAAGTCTGCACCGCGGATCGCCGGTTGCGCCCCCGATCTGCCAACGACCGCGCGGGTACTACCATAGTCTCCCACCAGATTTTCCAACCACATTTTCCCACGATAGTTTCCCACCACATTTTCCAACCATGGTCTCCCACCATAGTTTCCCGCCATAGTTTCCCGCCATAGTGTCCTACGATTGATTCCCACGATAGTTTCCTAACGCGGGATAAGGCCGCAAGCAAATGGCGCTATTGGAGGGACGCGCTGCCGTCGCGCCTGACAGTGGACAGACGCGCTGCTGTCGCCTGTACTTGCGATGGCAGCTTCGAGATTATGGTTGCACCTCAATGGTGAACCGCTGGCTGTCGCTGCCTACCTGCTGAACATCCGTGGAAAGCACCTTCTCGTTTCCCCAGGCCAGTGTCTTTTCGTCCAAAATGCGGACGGTTCGCGTGATCGTCGCCTCTATCGTCACAGGGAACTTCCCCGGGGCGTCGGGAATGCCCGAAAGCATCCCTGTGGCTGGGTCGAGTTTCAGCCATGCTGGACCTTCCCTTAGCTTCAATTGAGGCTTTTCGATGTCGAAGTAGCCGCTGATCATATCTCCACTGCTCATTCGTGCGGTCAGGTCGCCCAGGGACCGATTGGCCCGAACCTCGTACCGGTACTCTGCGCCGACCTTGGCAACCTGGGGCGGTTTGCTGAAGATCACCGGACGCGGCGCTGTGGCATAGTCCGAAGGCCCGCTCCGCTTTCCGAACTCATCCACCGCCACCACCCGATAGTAAGTCTTGTTTGCGGTGGGCAGTTCCACATCCGGGCCGAGGACTGCCATCTGCGTATCCGTAGTCTCGGCGATGAAGTTGGCCGGGAACCAGGGATTCCAGGCGGCCATTTCCTCTTTGGTCACGCCGACTACGCTTTGGTACCGGTGATCGGACGCGGTGAATCCCTTTTCGTCGCTACCGTAAACGCGGTACTTCACGGGCCGACTCCCCACAGGATTCGGCTTCCATCGCAGCACGCCCAGCTTGCGGCTCTGGTCGTAGTGGGCCGTCACATCCACCGGATACGCCGGCCCGCGTGCCGTGAAGGTCCACGTCTTGCTCCACGGCCCCCAGACTCCGTGGACATCCATCGCCCGCACACGCCAGTAATATCGCTGATCGGGCGTGAGCAGCCCCGGCTGGGGCAATGTGTATTGTGGCTTCACCGCAACCCGCTCTTTTCCGGTCTGTTTGTCCTTTTGCCTCACCGCGTCGGCGGTGCGCGAAATGAGCTTGTAGAAGGACATCGACAGCGGCCATCGCATGTCGGGCCGGTTAGATAGCTCGAACTGATAGTCGGCGATCTCGTCGCCGTCAGGGTCCACCGCCGGTGCCCAGCGAAAGACGATATCGGTGCCATCGCTCTGGCCGCCATCGGGCGGATACAGTGCCTCGGCCGGCGCCGCCGGCGGCCTGGTGGCCGATCGCTCCACCCAGCGATGCGTGATCCGCACCTTGCGTCCCGCTTCGCTCTGATCGGTGTAGGTAAACAGGTTTTCGCCAACTACCATCTCCGGCAACGCCAGCGGCGCCATCTGTAGATCGTTGATGATCGCCAACCGCCGCAGCCGCGCCGCGCCTTCAAGCTGGCAGCGCAGTTTGTACTGGTAACGGGCCGGTCCCACGACAAGGAAGAACGCATCGAGGTTGTCGCTGACGCTCTGCCATGTTTTCCCATCTGCGGAAATGGAGAACTTCGCGCCCTGGCCGTCGATTTCCAGCCGTCCGCCCACAAATACGTAGGGGCTGCGCATCGTCCAGATGATAGTGCCGGTTTTTCCCTCCTCGGCAGCCAAGCCGTGCTCGCCGGCAACGATGTTCTCCACCACTTCAGCCCCTTTCCGCCACACGGGTGTGGTGAAGTCGGGACGGTACTCCCAAAGTCCGTTATAGATGGCCGACGGGTAGGTTGGTATGGTGCCCCTGGCGCCGTGATATTTGACCGGCTCCAACTGTCCCCACCGCCATACTATCGCCTCGCCGGGGCGCAACACCATGTTCATGGTGGTATCGACCTTGCCGCCCCGCTGGCCTGTAACTTCCCCTTCGTAGAAGTACATCGCGCAGAATCCAGGGCCATCCCACCATGTGTCCGGAAACAGTATCCCTTTGGAATGGGTGCGTTTGATGAGGTCATGGTCGCGGACGATGTCTTGCTCGCCGGCCACGGTCTGGTTGTCGCGCAACAGATAGACGCAATGCATGTCGCCGTCGAACAGATGCCAGCGCCCATCGTAAAACACCTGGGAGATGCAGTGCCCCAGGGCCCGGGCTGGGGCCACCTTAAGCCCTGCCGCACGCCATAGGCTGCCCAAACATATCGAATCGTTGCCGCAGGTGTTATAGCCATAGATATTGAATACTTTCACGGGGTCCAGCAGCTCGTTGTTGTCGCCGCCCGAGTGATGCCGATACTGGATCTGCTGGAACCACAGGGCGAAGGCTTTTTCGGCGTCGGTCATATCGGGCGTGGTGGCGGCGGCCACTATTTCCTCGACAGTGCGAAAGTTGTTCCGCCCGTTGGACAACCAGGGATTGATGATGTCCGTCTGCCCGATGTTCTCCATCCGCACCGAGCGGTTGGATTCCCAGGTCTGAATCAGTGCTCCCTCCCGGGCGATCCCACAGCCCATGGGAAGACGGCAACTGCGCCCATCCATCGTTCCTCCTTGCACCACCTTGTATTTGTGCGGTGCAGTGGCGATTTCCTCGGTATGCCAGCAGTGGACATCGGACGGATGGGTGTTGTCGGCCCAGGGCTTCAGGGCGTCTTCGACATTGGCATCGGCCGACAGTGCGACCACCAGTACCATCAGCAGATTGCACATGGTATCGGTTCCTCCCAAGAAAGGCGCCGTCAAGGGTAACCTGTTTTCGGTGGTATCCGAGGTCGTGCAATCTGCACGCCGTGCGCGCATGTTGCAGGCCAACCTGGAGGGCCACGCTCTGTCGTGGCCGCATTTGGCAGGCGTCATTGGACGGCGACCCACGAAAGCATTACGGACGCGACCGCAGCGCGTCCCTCCAGGGTGGGACGCGACCGCGGCGCGACGCTGCCATTCGGTTGCGCCGGTAGACCATGTTACGTGAAAGATGGCTATTTGTCTGCCGGTTTTTCGGCCGGCGGTTGGACGGGTTTTTCTTCGCTGGGCTTTTCCGGAGGCAAGGGAGCCGGTTTGCCGTCGATCAGCAGCTCGCGGAACGGTTTGCGGGCGTTGTAGCACTCCAGTTCCTTCTTGAAATGCTCTTTTTGTTCCTCGTCCTCGGCCAGTTCCAAACCCCTGGCAGACCATTTCTTGGCGTTCTCGAAGTCGCCCAGCTCGGCATAGGCCGCTCCCAAAGTGCTGAGGATGTGCGGCCGCTTGTACTCGGTAAGTTCGCAGGCGGTGGTAGCCAGTTCTAAAGCGCGCCGGCCGTCGCGGAGCTTCGGGTCGGGCGAGGTAGCCAGCACCCAGGCCAGATTGTTCAGCAACAAGGGGTCCTTCGGCCGAAGCTTGAATGCCTTTTCGTAATCGGCGATGGCTTCGGCCTGCTTGCCGGTGTTCAGCAGCAAATCGCCCCGGCCGCGCAGCGCCAGCCAGTTATCCGGGTCCTGGGCCAGCACCAGTCCGTACAGTTCCAGGGCTTTGTCGTAGGCTTTCTTCTGGCCGTACAGCACGGCCAGCTGGAGCATCGCGAGCAGGTCTTTGGGTTCCGCTGCGCGGACCTTCTGGAGTTGCTCGATGGCCTCGTCGATTTTGCCCTCGTCGGCCAGCAGCGAGGCCAGCAGGCGCAATGCGCCCGGGGCTTCGGGAGCGATCTTCAGCACATGTTGCACATCGGCCATCGCCTTGTCGCGCTGCCCCAGGTCCTGCCAGACTGCCGCCCGCAGCAGCAAAATCGCCGGATTTTCCGGCTCGACCGCCAGTGCGGCATCCAATTCTTCCACGGCCGCTTTGAGGTTTCGCTGCTGGATGCGCAACTGCGCCCGCTGTATCAAGGGATAGGCCGAGTTGGGGTTCAACTGGCGCAGCTTGTCCATCACGGCCAGGGCGTCGTCGAAGCGGTTCATGCGGGCCAGCACGGCGGCCTTGGCCTCGTAATTGACCGCTTCGGCAGGACCGACTTCGATCGCCTTGTCCAGATCGCCCAGTGCCGCCTCGAAGTTACCCCGATCGGCGTGATACAGCCCGCGCGTTCGCCAGGCCACAGGATTGGCTGGCCCCGCTTTGACGGCGCGGTCCAAGTCGGCCAGCTTCTTGTCCGGGTCTTCCTGCAGTGCAGCCCTGAGTATCAGCACCGGCACATTATTGGGGTCGATTTGCAGCGCGCGGTCCAATTCGGCCAAAGCCTCTTTCAGATTGGCTTGCATGGCTCGGATGCGGGCTTTTTGCATCAGGGGAAAGACCGAATCGGGATTGAGCTGCCGCAGTTGTTCCAGCACGGCCAGCGCCTCGTCGAAGCGCTTCAGCCGCCCCAGCACCAGCGCCTTGACTTCGTAGGTGGCCAAGTGCTTGGGGTCCAGTTCGATCGCCCGATCAAAGTCGGCCAGCGCCTCTTCCAGCCTTCCCAAGTCGGCCTTCACTGCTCCCCGGGTGCGCACGGCCACCGGATCGCGCGGGGCGAGGCGGACGGCCTCGTCCAGATCGGGCAATTTCTTTTCCAGCGACTCGGTCAGGTTCGCTCTGAATATCAGCGCCTTGGCCTTGGCTTCTGGATCATCGTCGCCCAGCTTGATGGCCTGTTCCAGCGCTTCGTCGGAACGTTTGCGGTCGCCGCCGGGCAGGCGGTTGATCTCGGCGATCATCAGCCATGCGCGCACCTGCCGCGGATCGAGCTTGACAGCCTTTTCCAAGTCTTCCAGGGCTGCTTTGCGCAACTCGGCGGCCTTTTCTTGCGTGGGGGCGAAAGTGCTCATCACTGCCGCCCGGACGCCCGCTCGCTCGACCAGCGTAGCGGCCAGCAAACCGCGAGCGAACTGCGCGTTGCCCTCGTTGAGCCCCTTGGCGATCGCGCTTTCGGTCAAGCGGACGACTTCGTCCAGATCGGCCAGAGTTCGGGCGTTGAGCTTTAACTGGGTGGCTTTGTCCAGATCGTCCTGTCCCTCGTTGTCGGCAAGCGCCGACGCGCCTCCCAGCAAAGCAACAGCAGCCAGCAGAACAGCGACCATCAGATACCGCAACATGATTCCATACCTCCCGCATAACGCGGCAACAAAAAGCTACACCTGCCCTCCGAGACAACCTGCCTTCGCCGGCGATAGACGTCGCCCGACTGCCTGTCGCCACAAGCGGCAGCCGTGCCGGGGGACGGGGCTTCCGCCCGCAGGATGCTCTCTAGCCAAGCATACGTCAAGCAGGCCGCCAGGCGATCGCCGATGATTCACATTTTACCACGCTGCGGCACGGCCACGCAGCAGTACATTTACTTTCCGCGGGCAAGACCAAATCATTGTCGCTGGGAAAAACATCTTATGCCATTTCGTGCCGCGCATAACTACGCAGTCGTTAAAACCACCACCCGCCATCGAAAAGAAAACGAAACTATATTTTTATGCCGCCGATGACTTGTTGCTGCCCGCGCCAACTACAACCGTCACGCAAGCCAGACCGAAACGGCCTACGGCGGCTTTAAGACTGCTTGGGCTGCTGGGTGTCGATTTTTGGTTCTGGCAGTTTGGGTTCTGGGGGCTTGGCTTCTGGAAGTTTGTCTTCTGGAGGTTTGGGCTGTGGCGGTTGAGGTTCTTCGGGCCGGGCATCGGGTTTGTCGGGTTTGAGTTTGACAACCGGCGGTTCGGCGGGCTGTTCCGCTTTGGGTGGCGGCGCACCGCAGTCGATGAGCATGTAGCCGGCCCAGAAAAACGGATGGCTCGCCCGCGGCAATTCGTCCACCGGCGACTTGCGAATCCGCGGTTCGGCGTCGATGTCCAGTCGCGAGCTGGCCGTCAGCATCACCGCCCGCTGCCAGGCATCGGCCGCACTGGTGTGCGGCAGCTCCTGCACGAACTCTTGCACCAGTTCGTAGCTGGATCGCCCGCCGGTGCGCCACCGGCTTATCAGGATGGTACGTGCCCCGGAGGCCATTAGCGCACAGGCCGAAAGGAACAGGTCGCTTCCGGGCGGTTGGCGTGGAAGGGTTTTCAGGCCGCTTTCGACATGGGTGTGGAAACCGGGCAGAACGATTTCCTCCGGCCCATGCCAGGGCAACGCCAGCCAGTCGCCCACCGTACCACCCAACCGATTGCGGTCCAGCGCTATCGGCATCCACTCGTACGGACCGCCCAGAGTGGCGTTCAGGTCGTCGAAGACAATCAACCGCTTCAGCAGGGCGCCAAATATGCCCGAAGGAGCAGGCGGCGGTGCCTTGATGGCCTCCACGCCGGGCAGCGACTTGGCCAGGCGCTCGAAGGCGGCTTGCGGCATTTCGGGTTCTTCGCGCGGGTGCAGCTTGCCCAACACCACCGCCGTACGCCCCACGGTAGCCCTGGCCCTGGTTGGCGAAGTAACCAGGGACACGGTAGGGGCATAGCGGATGCGCACCCGGGAGATCAGCGGTCTAAGTTCGCCGTCGATGTTGACCGTCAGGGCCTCGAAGGGGACATACCACAGCAGTCCATCGGGGACGATCACCAGCTCGTCGAACTTCTGGGTGAAGTCGGCCTTGGAACCGCGCAGCAGGGCCTCCAGGAGCTGGGCGGCGGTGTTTCGCCACTTGTCGTCGCCCAGGTCTTTGACGGCCAATTCGTAATTCGGACCGTACTGACCCAGCTCGGCCAGCAGCGCCAAGAGGTGTTTTTGCACCGTGGCTGCCGGGCCGATCTGCCAGTAGGAGTACTTCTCGTTGTTCATCAAGAATCCGTACAAGTGGCGACTGGTGGCGAAAAAGGCCAGCACGGCGGTTCCCTCGGGCAGCGATTTTTGTATTTCCTGGGTGGTGCGCAGCGGGGGAAATACCAGCGCAGCCGGCTCGCGCCGCACGGCCATCTCGCGCAGTAACATTTCCTGTTGCAAACTGATGGCCGCCAATTGGTTCAGAGCCTGCGCCTGCTCTTTGGCGGCCTCGCCATCCGCCGCCACCAGCGGCTTGGAGTACAAAGCGGTGCGTATCGCCCGGGCCTGCTCCGAAAGCTGTGCATACGCCGGATAGCGGCCCAGCAGGTCCAGCCGCTGCAACTGGGCCGGCTGGGGAAGCAGTTCCGGCGGGGCTTCCAGCACCCAGCGCAACGCCAATAAACGCCCGCCCAACGCGGTTGTCGTCAGGAACTGGTGGCGTCGGGCACGGTCGGCGATTTCCAGCGCCAGTTCCGGTTCTTTGCGCAGCAGGGCTACCTCGAACCAGTGCTCGTAGGGCAAAGGATGCGGGGTAACCAGCACTGCCAGTGCTTCCATCGGGTCGATGGCCCAGTCGGTCGGCTGCGGGTCGCGCAGCACTTCGCGGTACAGTTCCATGGCCAGGCGCGGTCCGCGGGTGTTTAGCGCGCCGCTGACCAGCAGGCTGTCGCAGTACTGGATGTGGAACAGCCAATGGGAACCGCTTTGCATGTAGGCCATGGCCGAGGCCAGCGCCGCTTCGCCTTCGGCCACACGTTTTTGCTGGAACAGCACCAGTGCGCTGAGCAGGTTGAGCCTGGCCCCGATGCGTCCTGCGCCCATCGCCCGGCGCCCGATTGCTGCCCGCGCCTCTTCCACCAGTGCGGCGGCTTCGCGCGTCTGGCCCAGCATGGCATGATTTTCGGCCGCTGAAAGCAGCAACGATACCTGCAACTGTCGCAAACCTTTGACCTTCGCCCACTGTGCGGCGGCCGCCAGCGGCGGATAGACTCCCTTGGCGTTGGAGATCATGTGCGTGATGGCACCCCAGCGGAAGGCCTCTTCCAGCACGCCCGCGTCGGGATAGTGGTAGGCGGCGTAGGTGGCTTCCTCGAAGTGTTTTGCTGCGGTGGCGAAGTCGCCGTGGGCCAGAGCTATGCGTCCCAACTCTAGCAGCGCCACGCTGGTCAGCGGATGATCGAACTCGCCGGCGGCTACCAGCGATTGCCGCAGCGAAGCGATCCCCTGTGTCTCTCGCCCGCTGGCCACCATCGCCAACCCCAGTTGCACATTCACCCAGGCTTCGGACCAGTGGTTTGGCGGTCCGGGGCGTCGGGCCAAGGCGGCGGCGACTTCGGCCGTCAGCGGATCGTGCGGCCCGGCCGGTCCCAGCAGCGCTGCCCGCCGCCGGATGGCCAGCGTGGTGGCCCGCACAATCTCCTGCACTTGCACAGGATACAACGTGGCCGGCTGCACCACTCCGCCGTGCTGATACTGCGGCATGTTATTGATCCGGCCCTGGCCGATAAGCATCGTTTCCGGATACCTGCCCAGCCGCGTCCGCCGGGTACTGACGCCCCACGGCGGCGGCTTGGCCGTAATAGCCGGCTGAATGGTAGCCGGAAACTGGACGCGGATCATCCAATCGTAGAAGGCTACGTACAGCTTCAGGGCATTGGTGTAATGCTCCAAAGCCTTTCCCAGCGCGCCCATCTCGTAATGGCACTCGCCGAGCATGGTTTCGTAACAGATCGAGTCGATCCAGCGGGACTGAGGGGTCTTGATGGCACCGCGATGTTCCTCGGCGAAGGCGCGCAGGGCATCTTTGTATTCGCCATCGTAGAACGGCGCGAAGGCCGTCAGATACGATCGCGTAGGCGCTACTCGCTCTTGCGCCTGTCCGGCGGCCACACCCGCCGTCAAGACGACGATCCAAGCTAACGCTCTGCTTAGGCAAACCGGGCAAGCTGCTGTTCCACACACTGCATTGGCGCTGCGCGTGTATTGCATGAGCGTAACTCCGCGAAGCTGATGGCAGGCCGGCCCGATCGGCCTGATCTTGTCTTATCTGGTTTCTTCTGTGCCCTGGGTTACCTCGTACAAACCGGCTTCGGCCTGGCACAGCCGATGGCAGCCCCAGGGCGTTTATCGTGCCAACCGCTTGTTGTGCACGTTCTTACTTATGCATAGCGGCGCGCAAGTTATTCCGCGCTGCGTCAGTTGTTTTGCGCGGCGGTGTCCAACTGCCGCTGCTGCTTAAGCGCCAGAAATACCCTTTGTTACATGCTACTGTTAGATACTACGCCTTTGACGGACGGTTTTCCATACGCGGGGCTGCACATAAGCACTGAAGCGATTGTCTGCTGACAGGCTCGCACTGCTGGGCGAGACGCCAGGGGCACCCGCGCGCTTAACATAGGCACGGAAACACTCGCTACATCTGAAAGTAAAGCATACCGGCACGAGAATCTATCTTGCAGCGCGAAACTCATCGTATAACTGCGGACTACAGCGCGCAGCTTGCAATCCACCGGGCAGTCGGGTGTCAGCATCTCCGCAGGCAATGGAAAACTCTCCAGAGCCGGCAAGGGTTTTCACATCCGCCAACAGCGCGCAACTACCTCACCTATTCCGGCGCTATTTACGGTGGTAGCCGACCACTACAGATTGGAGCACCTCAAAGGGTCTAAAGTTCCCACTGCAAGTCGGCCGATAACGCTGGTAACGATTGTGCCGATTGGCCAGACATTACGCACTTTTACAGTTAGGCAATCTGAAAAAGCGACACAGGCTGAGCAAGATGGAGGCTGCCCATGAGGGCCTTCTTTAGCCGCTGCAAGTTTTTGGTCCCGCTGACGCTGGCGGCCATGGCAATCGCCGCTACCACAGGATGCCAAGTGGATGTCGGCGGGCAGACGCTTCCCAGCCCGTACTATATGACCGACGACGTGCAGTACTTCCCCAAAGGGCCGGAGTTCCCCCTGGCCCGCGAGGCAGCCGCTTTGAAAGAGGCCGCCGCGCAACAGCCGGTCGGTCGGTAAATTTTTGCCGCGATTACAGTTCGGCCGCTCTGGCTGCCGCGAAGACAGTTGGGCTGGTCTGACTGGCGCAACTGTATTTCGGGCGCTCGGGCTGAGATAGCCCACTTGCGGCGCAGCCGCTGATGTTTCAGTCAGTGGTACTTGCGGGCGACGGCCCTGCCAGAACGCTGTGGGGCTTCCGATGTTGGCTATCGTCGAGCTGTTGGCTATCGTCGATCTTTCTCCGGCCGCGCAGTTCTGGGTCAATCTGGTGCTGGTCTGGATCGGTTTCGGCACACTGGCTGGTCTGCTGGCGCGCAGTCTGCTGCCAACCCAAGAGCCAACCGGCGCGGCGGCCACCGTGGTATCGGGCATTGTGGGCAGCGCAGTGGGTTTGTCGCTGCTAGGCTTAGCGCTGCCCGGCAGGCAATTTAACCCCATCAGTCCGCTGGGACTTGCGGCCGCGGCGGCTGGGGCTTTTGTGGTGCTGGCGGCCTATCGAATTGCACTTCAGTGGGTGGCACCCCGGAAACAGTCTCCTCCCACCAACCACTCCGGCGACTTGCAACAACGCGGCGACATCTGAGAAGCATCGGTCGATATGCTTCGCGCGGGGGCAAAACGATATTTTTTTGCGGCAAAGGGATATATTTCTGCGCGGAAAACGCGGTATTTCTCCCTGCGCGGAGCATAAACCCCTGCCCACTCGTAACCGGCGGCGCTGGAACCGCTGGACGCCTCCTGCCGCCTTGCCCGACTCCGGTGGTACTTTTCTCGCGCCAGCAGCAGGCGATAATTTCTCCGGTTGCGACAACCGTTTCTCCGGTTGCAACAACCGTTTATCCGGTTGCAACAACCGTTTCCCCGGTTGCAACAACCGTTTTTCTGATTTGACACACCAGTCGCCGGTTCCACACACTAGGGCGCCGGCGGGAACTGCGAAAGGGCAGGTATGTCGGGCAGGCGCGATTTTCGAGCGGCAATATCGCAGGGGATATTGGTTTTCGACGGGCCGATGGGCACCGAGCTTTATCGCCGCCATGTATTTACCAATCGCTGTTATGATGAGCTGTGCCTGTCTGACCCAAAACTAGTCCGCCAGGTTCACACCGAATACTGCCAGGCCGGCGCCGACGTGCTGACGACCAACACCTTCGGTGCTAACCGGTTGTCGTTGGCGCAGTTCGGGCTGCGCGAGAAGCTTTCCGAGATAAATCGCGCCGGCGCGCAGATCGCCCGCGAAGTGGCCGACCAGGCGGGCCGCGAAGTCTTTGTCGCCGGCTCGATCGGCCCGCTGCCGCTGGGGCCGCAAACCGAAGCTCTACTTGAGGAAATGATTCTCGAGCAAGCCGAGGCTCTGCTGGCCGGCGGAGTGGACTTTATCCTGTTCGAGACTCAGCACACTCGCCGCGCATTGGAGTACTGTGCAGCAGCCATGCGCCGCTTGCCAGAGGTGCAGTATGTGCTCTCCTGCGCCGTGTACGACGACGGCGAGTCGGCCTCGGGCGAGCCGGTAGAAACGCTTTTCGCTCCGCTGCCCGAAGGGCTACCGCCCCCAGCGGCCTGGGGATTAAATTGCGGCGCTGGTCCGGACGGTCTGCTTGGGGCGGTAGAGCGCGTAATGCGCTGCTATCATTGGCCGCTGGTCGTGCAGCCCAACGCCGGACAGCCCAAAGAAATCGGCCACCGCCGCATCTATCTGTGTTCGCCGGAGTACCTGACCAGTTACGCCCGAAAGTACGTGGAGCTGGGCGTTTCGGCCGTGGGCGGCTGTTGCGGCACCACGCCGGAGCACATCCGCGAGGTGGCCCGAGCCATCAAACCGCTTGCCCGGGCGGAAACCAAAGTGGCACTCAAGCCGGCCGCACAAGCGCCGGAATTGAAGCCTCCGGTACCGTTGGCCGAGCGCTCGCAGCTGGGCCGGGCCTTGGTCGAACGCAAGTGGATAACCACCGTCGAGCTGTTGCCGCCGAAAGGTTACGATCTGGCGGCGACGATCGAGAAAAGCCGTGTGCTTCAGCAGCGCGGCGTGACGGCGATCAACATTCCCGACGGGCCACGGGCCAGCGCCCGCATCTCGCCGCTGATAACGGCCATGCGCATCCAGCAGGAGGCGCACATCGAGACGATCCTGCACTTCTGCTGCCGCGATCGGAACCTCATCGGCATGCAGGCTGATCTGCTGGGCTGCGCGGCCTGCGGGGTGCGCAACATATTGTTCGTGACCGGCGATCCGCCCAAGCTGGGCAATTACCCGCACGCCACAGGCGTGTTCGACGCCGACTCGATCGGCATGGTGGCCGTGCAGCGGCGACTCAACAGCGGATTGGACCTGGGCGGGCAAGCGATCGATCCTCCCACGGCGGCGGTCATCGGCGTGGGCGCCGATCCCAGCGCTTTGGACATGCGGCGGGAACTGGACCGTTTCCGGCAGAAGGTTGAGGCCGGCGCCGAGTTCGCCATCACCCAGCCGGTGTTCGACGCGGACGCCCTGCTACGCTTTCTGGACCAGGTGCAGCAATACGGCATACCGGTCATCGCCGGCATCTGGCCGCTGGCCAGTTATCGCAATGCGCTGTTCATGAAAAACGAAGTGCCCGGCGTGGTTGTCCCCGACTCGGTGCTCCAGCGCATGGCCTCGGTAGAAAGCCGGGAAGGGCAGTTGGCTATGGGCGTGCAGATCGCCCGCGAATCGGTCGAGCGGATCGCCGACCGCGTGGCAGGCATCCAGGTTTCTGCCCCGCTGGGCCGCATCGAGATTGCTTTGGCGGTGATCGAGCAGTAACATGCTAACGGGCTGGGCAACCATGGCAGTTGCCGGGTCTTATACTTTGCACGCGGTGAAACGAGATGTTTTCCCAAACAAAATGACTCGTTCTTGGCCGCGTGCAGTATATCCCGCCTGTTGCCCCCGCAAGCAGTTGAACCATCGGAGCCGTAACCATGAACGCGCTGCTTTGGGCAATGCTAGTGATCTGTGCATCGGCCGAATCACCAGCCGTCGGGCAGACCGAACAGTTCGCCTTTAAGGCCGGCGTGGCGCGGACGCTCATCACGCCGCAGATGCCGATTCGGATGTCGGGCTACGCCGCACGCAACAAGCCTTCCGAGGGCGTGTTGCACGACCTGTGGGCCAAAGCGCTTGCGCTGGAAGATCATCGCGGCGGCAAAGTGGTGATCCTCACGGCCGACCTGATCGCCCTGCCGGCCGATGTGTGCCAGCAGGTTGCCGCTCATCTAAAGGCCAGACACTCGCTGGAACGGTCGCAATTGCTGTGCAACGCTTCGCACACCCACAGCGGCCCGATGGTCTGGCCGAATCTGCGGGTCATCGACGGCGACGACGAGCAGCGCAAGGTGATCCAGCAGTACACCGAGCAGTTGAAAAGCAAGCTCATCCAGTTGTGCGATGCGGCGCTGGCCGACATGAAGCCTGCCCGACTGGCGGTCGGCGCCGGCCGGTGCACCTTCGCCGTCAACCGGCGCGAACCGACCGAGGGCGGAGTCCGCATCGGGCAGCATCCCAAGGGGCCGGTCGATCACACCGTTCCGGTGCTGCGGGCGGAAACGCCCGACGGAAAACTCCGCGCGCTGCTGTTCGGCTACGCCTGCCACAACACGACGCTGGGAGCCGACATTTATCAGCTCAACGGCGATTACGCCGGCTTCGCCCAGAGCGAGCTGGAAAAGAAGTTTCCCGAAGCCACCGCCATGTTCATCATGCTCTGCGGAGGCGATCAGAACCCTTATCCACGCGGCAAAGTAGAGCACGCCCAGCAGTACGGCCGGGCGCTGGCCGACGAGGTACAGCGCGTGCTTGCGGGCGAAGCCGGCGAGGGCGGCCGCGGACCGCTGCGGCCGGTCAAGAGCCACGTCGCCACTGCTTTTGAAGTGGCGATGCTCGATTTTCCGCCCCACGACCGCGAAACGTTCCAGAAAGAGCTACAGGATCCCAATCGCTACCGGCAGCGGCGGGCGGCGTTGATGTTGGAGGCTTACGACCGCGGCCAGCCGGTCCGCAGCGTGCCCTGCCCGGTGCAGGCTGTCCGGCTGGGCGACGAATTGGTGCTAGTGGCCATCGCCGGCGAGGTGGTCATCGACTACGCCTTGCGGCTGAAGCGCGAATATCCCCAGCATAATCTGGTGGTGGCAGGCTATAGCAACGATGTGCCGTGTTACATCCCATCGCTGAGAGTGTTGCGCGAAGGCGGATACGAGCCGGTCGATAGCATGATCTACTACGGGCTGCCCGGCCCGCTGGCAGAAACTGTAGAGGAAAAAGTAATTGCTGCCTGCCACAACGTGCTGCGGCAAGTGGGAATCCTGCCCGCCGAGCAAGCAACCAAAGCGGAGTAGTTCCGGGCGGAGGAAGTTTTTCGGCCACAGTGTCTGCCGAGCAGAGTTGTTGGGGCAAAGTTTCTAGCGAGCAGAGTTTTTGGGGCGCCAGCCGGATCTGCTGCGCAGCTCCGGCGTGGCTGCCGCGGAGAGCGATAATAGCGACTGTCTGACTGCCGGTCTGAGTATCGGCAATCGGCTTGGTTATTTCGCCGTCACTTGCTTGGCGGCTGCGGTTGTGCAATAAGGCATATTGGGACTAGACAGCCAGTCAGACAGTCAGTCCTGATAGTCGCTGGAGCGCGGATTTGTGTGGCATCGCGGGGGCTGCGTGGTCGAAACATGAACTGGCCGTCGTGCCCGACGTGCTGCGCCGCATGTTGAGCGTCCTGCGCCACCGCGGCCCGGACGACGAAGGCATGTTCGTCTATCCGCCGGCCGAAAACACTTATCTGCCGGCCCACCACGTTCATCCCCCGGCCGACAGCACCCAGCCGCCGGCCGGCACCGGCCGGCCAGATACCGAAAACACGCGGCCGGATGCACAACTTAGCTTGCCCGTTTGTTTGCCCGAACTGGACATTCCCGGCCGCTACCCTGCCACCATCGGCCCACACGGCCGCTGCTCGGCGCAATCCGTTGCCGCCCTGCCTGGTGTGGCACTGGGGCACCGGCGGCTGGCGATCATCGACCGCGCCGGCGGCCGCCAGCCGCACTGCAACGAAGATGGCACGCTGTGGCTGGTGTGCAACGGCGAAATATACAACTACCGGCAATTACGCTCGGCGTTGCAGGCCGCCGGACACCGCTTCCGCACCCGCAGCGACAGCGAAGTGATCGTCCATCTTTACGAAGAGCACGGCGCTGGTTTCCTCCAGCACCTGGTGGGCATGTTCGCGCTGGCGCTGTGGGACGCCCGCAGCCGGCAATTGCTGCTTGCCCGCGACCGCCTGGGACAAAAGCCGCTGGTGTACTTCCACCAGCCCGGCCGGCTGATCTTCGCCAGCCAACTGAAGGCTCTGCTGGAAGTGCCGGGACTGCCGCGGCAGATCGACCCCTGCGCCATCGACGCATATCTGACCTACCAGTATGTGCCTCATCCGATGACCATCTTCCGCGGTTACCGCAAGTTGCCGCCCGGCCAGATGGCCATCTGGCACGACGACCGGCTAGAGCTGCGTCCCTATTGGCAACCGCAGCCGGCCGCGGAGCAAACACGCACCGCCGCGGAGTACATCGAACTGCTGCGCGAGGCGCTAACCGAGGCAGTGCGCAGCCAACTGGAAAGCGAAGTGCCGCTGGGGGTGTTCCTTTCCGGCGGCATAGATTCGACGATCGTAACCGGTCTGATGCGTCGGCTGGGCGTGGCGCCGCTGCGAAGCTTTACCATCAGCTTCTCGCAGCCCGAGTACGACGAAAGCCGCCACGCCCGCGCAGTGGCCGCCCACTTCGGCACAGAACATCACGAGTTCCGCGTGGAACCGGCCGCCGCCGCGGAACTGCTGCCGCAGCTTGCCTGGCATTACGACGAGCCGTTTGCCGACAGCTCGGCGCTGCCCACCTGGCAGCTTGCCCAAATGGCCCGCCAGCACATCACCGTGGCGCTAAGCGGCGACGGCGGCGACGAGCTTTTCGCGGGCTACCAGCGCTACGCAGCGGTGCAACTGGCCCATTGGCTGCGTTGTCTGCCGGCAGCGCTTCGCGGCGCTTTGTTTGGCAGGTGGTGGCAAGCGTTGCCTGCCGCAGCCGCAAGCAAGTCGCCGTGGCGACGCTGGTTGCGGTTCGTAGCGGCATCGCATCTGCCCCCGCAAGAACAATACCTTCAGTGGGTATCGGTCTTCGACCGCCCAAGCCGCCAGCAGTTGTACACCACCGAGTTCGCCGCGGCGGTCGCCGATTGCGGCCCGGAGGGGTTCGTGCAGTCGGCCTGGGAGCGGTTCTCCGGCCGCGACTCGCTCAGCACCGCCGCGTTGACCGACCTGGCCACCTATCTGCCGTGCGATCTGATGACCAAAGTCGATACCGCCACCATGGCCCACGCTCTGGAGTGCCGCCAGCCGTTTCTGGACCACCGTGTGGTGGAACTGGCCGCGGCGATGCCGATCGAGCTTAAGTGGCGGATGTGGCGGGGCAAGCACATCCTGCGCATTGCGTTTGCCGACCTGCTGCCTACGCCGGTGCGCCGCCGCCGCAAGATGGGCTTCGGCGTGCCGCTGGATCACTGGTTCCGTGGCGACCTGGCACAGCTTGCCCGCGACCTGCTGTTGGATCGCCGCAGCACACAGCGGGGCTACTTCCAGCCCCAGGCCGTGGCCCAACTGCTCGAAGCACACCAGCAGCGTCGCGCAGAGCACAGTCACCGCCTGTGGGCGTTGCTGATGCTGGAACTTTGGCACCGCCAATGGGCCGACGGCAGCCGAATGCACGGCAGCTAGCGCGGGCATCTGCCTTCAAGTTCAAGGAAAACATCAGCCAGTCTCAGCGATATGACGGCACAGCGGGCTGATTTTTCGGAAGCCGTGTTGTTCTGACCAAGTATGCGCCAGTACAATCGCACTCGACGGAGCATATCCTATCTGCTCAGTTGCGACATGGTGGAATCATGCCGCCGGGATTTCAAGTCCGCGACGCGATTCACGGTTTCGTTCGTTTGTTGGACACGGAAGTCGACTTGATCGATCCGCGTCTTTTCCAGCGATTGCGCGGTATTCGTCAACTGGCTTTGGCCAGCTTGGTTTATCCGGGGGCTTTGCACACTCGGTTTGACCACAGTCTGGGAGTTTGCCATGTCGCGGGGATGATGGCAGAGCAATTGGGCCTGTCCCAGGATGAAAGAGAGCTTGTACGTCTGGCTGCCTTGCTGCACGACCTTGGGCACGGGCCGTTCAGCCACGTATCCGAGAACTTGCTGAAGCGATATGCCAACCCAGCAGCCATTCCGGACGGGCATAAAAAGGAGAAAATCCACGAGCTTATTACCAGCCGGTTCATCCAGACCGATGAACAGATCCGCCGCATTCTAGGGGAATCTACCGGCCAGAAGCTCGCACAGCTACTTTCTGCCGGGCACGGCCAACCGGTCCTCCGATCATTGCTGTCCGGGCCGTTGGATGCCGACAAGCAAGATTATCTTCTCCGTGACAGCCGCTTCTGCGGCGTCCAGTACGGCGTGTTCGACATCGAACAATTGCATCGCTCCTTGACCCTGTTTGGGCCGGAGAACGAAAAGGAGTTGATGATCAAACGCGATGGCATTCATGCCGTGGAGCAGTACGTGTTGGCCAAGTACTACCTGACGACAAATGTCTACAGGCATCGCGTTCGTCTGATAACCGACCAAATGTTGATTCGCGCTATTGTTTTGGGAATCGAAGAAGATGACATAGAAGACCTGAGAAAAATATACGCGTTCGACAATTCCCGCGATTTCCTCGAGCACTACGCTGCATGGGATGATAGCCGGGTGCTCCACAGATTCGATGCCGACGCAAGGCCTAACACGGCATGTGGAGAAATACTAACCAGACTGCAAAGGCGAAGGCTATTCAAGCAGGTATATTCGATGCGGATCACCGCTGAACGGACGGCATCGCCAGAAGTACGCGAGCGACTTGCGACCCTCGGCAGTCCGGCAAATGACCAGTTGCGCAGGGAACTCGAGGGCCAGTTGGCACAGATCCTGACGAAGCACACGGGACAGCGGATCGAGTCGCGATTTGTGATCGTGCATGGCTTCGACATCGAATCTGTGCGCACTGCCTCTCGCAACGACGAAGCAGGGATCATGGTAGTTTCCGGAAACACACCGCGGCCCTTCGAGCAGGAGTCGGCTCTGTTCAATTCCATCAACGAAGGGTACGCCGAAGTGTACTTGGAAGTGTATGCACCGGTCGTCTGGCAGACGCGCACCGAAAGGGAACAGCTACGCTCAAGGCTCGAAGGCCCTATCTACGAATGTCTTCAGTCGATTTCCACTACTTCGTAACCAATATTCGCAACCAATAACAGGAACTGCCAAATGCAAACTCACGAGTTCGTTTTATTGGTTCTCAAAGCGCTGGGTGGTGAGATCAAAGGAAAGACCAAACTTCAAAAGAGCGTTTACTTTCTTGGAATCATGACCGACTTCTTGGATAACCTTGGATACCGCCCACATTTCTACGGGCCTTACTCGGACGAGGTGGCCCACGCGGTTGGTTTTTTGAGAGCGATCGGCGTCCTCGATCAGAATGTGGTATCAGGCCCAACAAGCCAGGCCGGTTTTGAGGTGCGGCGCCACGACTTTCGCTTGAATGAGCAAGGCAAAAGGTTGGCCGATGCCAAGGCCGCACAATACCCAGAAGTGTGGAACTGCTTGGCAACGGCGGCCAAGACATTCCGCACCGCTGGCGAGCTAGACTACATGAGGCTCTCGGTCGCTGCCAAGACGTATTTTCTGCTAGGGCAAAAGAAGGGCAGAACCACAGAGGCACAACTGTCCGAATTGGCCTCGCGATTCGGCTGGCAGGTATCGGCGACCGAGATTCTGGATGCCGCCGGATATTTGCAGAAACTAGGGTTAGTCCAATTGATTCCGCACTGAGAATACCGGCGGACGTCGGCATGGGGTCGATGCACGTAAGCTCTTGTAACGGCTGACGGGCAACAAAACAACCGCGACAGCAGATATTGCCGACTGTTTGTAAAGTGGCCACTGTGTCGTGGTTTGGTCACCCAATTGATCTTCGCAAAAGGTGGTACCGGCTGATATAACGTTCTTATGGTGGCGCGTGTCACCACGTGTTGCCAATGTCAATAGTACATATCAGGCCGACTGGCGCGGCAAGCGCGACATCGGCAACGCGCAACATTGGCTCAAACAGTTATTGGTAGCCCTGTTGCTGCGCAGCACGGGCCTGGAGCTTTTCTTCGGCGGCGGCCAGACGGCAATAGTATGGCTTCAACGCCCACAGGTCGTCGCGACGCCCTAGGCTGTAATCCCTGAAAGCCAGACGTGCCACCGCGGCAGCCGTAGGACGCCAGTACTGCGGCGCCAACACGGTCAGCCCGGCGGGTATCTGGCCATGAAGTTTCCGCAGCGCCGGCCCGGCAATTGCCGTACCGGGCGGCAAGCCGGCCAGCCACTGAGAGGCCGGTAGCAGCCTTTCGGCACGGGTAAGCTCGGGCCAGCCGTCCGCAGCGTAACGGAAATCGGCGGCCACCACGTCGCCGCGCTGGGCATCGACCGCCACTGAAAGGTTGCCTGCCGACTGCGGTGCGGCAGCAGCCACCGCCCACAGCGTGCCGACGCCCAGCACCTCGGCGCCCACCGCATAGGCAAAAGCCTTCGCCGCCGTCACGCCGATGCGCAGCCCGGTGAACGAACCGGGGCCAATGCTCACCGCCACCAGCTCCACGTCGGTCGGACGCCAGCCGACTTCCGCCAGTATGTGCTCGATAGCCGGCGCGAAGGACTGCGCGGAGCGCAGTTGCGGATCGAAATCGAGCTGACGCAGCAACGTGGCCCCGCTGGCCGCTGCCACGCTGCCGACCGCTTCGGTTGTTTCCAGGGCTAGGATATGCATGGTATTATCATACTATGTGTTGACTTGCCCGCGCGCTGCGGCCCGCCAGCCCAAAGTGCCGAAAGCCGCCAATAACACTGCGCGGCCGCAACGCAGATCCACAGCCGCTCGAACTACAAGTTAACCATCAACGCAATAAGGCACAAGCTCACAGAATCGGGCCGCAAACACAGCAAGAGTTGGCTTGCACCCAAGACTCCTTCGGTGCGGTGTGTCATACTCTAGCGGCACGAAAGGGCCGTAGCCATGAACAACCCGCGTAGCATCCCGTGCGCTGCCGGTAGCGGCGGCGTTTACGGTTTGACCGCGGTGCAGTCGCTTGTCGCGTGGTTGCTTGTCGTCTGTTGTTTGTGGTGGTCGGTGCGGGCCGCCAGCCTGACGGGTTCGCCGCCGGTAATCAGCCATCGCAGCAACAAGTGGAACTATTCCAGTTCGCCGAGAAACCCAGCCTCCGCAGGCAGGGCGACGACTGGGTGATCAGTTTCGCCGTCAAGGCGGCTTGCGAGGCCACCGTCCTGGTGCGCGGCGCCGACGGCAAGATCATCCGCCACCTGGCCTCTGGCGTGCTGGGCGACAATGCCCCGCCACCGCTGCGGCCCGGTTCGCTCAGCCAGCAGATAGTTTGGGACGGCAAAGACGATCGCGGTCGGCCCGCGCCGCCGGGTTGGAAGGTCGAGGTGTGCCTGGGACTGCACGCCCGAATGGACAAAGCCCTGGGCTGGGCGTCCCAGCGCATCCACACCAACATCGACGGCATTGCCGTCGACCGGCACGGCCAGCTTTATGTGCTGTGCGATGGGCCGAACATTCGCGTCTTCGATCGCCAGGGCAATTACCTTCGCACCCTGTTGCCGCCGGCAGCCAACGTGCGGCCAGAGGACATGACTTTGATCGAGTGGACCGGCAGCACGCTGGGCCGAGCGGCCATCTATCGGCCGCGCTCCGGCGGCGCGTACACTTTCGACCTTTACCGCTTCGCTGGCTTCCGCTTGCCCAAGCAAGTAATGGCTGTTACCCCCCATGGCCGTCTGACGCTGGTCACCAACCTGCTGGATTGGGGGCTGGCCCCATCCGAGCGCGGCCGCCGTCTGGTGCTGCTTGACACACGCGATGGGTCAACCCCGTCGGAAAGCATCGTCCAGCTCGCTCGGGCCGAAAGCCGCTTCAATACCGGACCGCTGGGCAACGACGGCCGCCCACTGATGGCCGTTTCGCCGGATGGCAAGCGGTTGTATCTGAGCGGTTTGGCCGCCCAGCGTGTGGGCGGACAGCGCGAACCGATTCACGCGGTTTTTGTCGTCGGCCTGGACCGTCCCGATCACGCACAACTGTTTTTCGGCGACCCGGCCGCAGCCGGCAAGACCGCCACGGCGCTGGACCAGCCTCGCGGCGTGGCCTGCGACGCGCAAGTCAATCTGTACCTTTGCGACTACGGCAACAATCGCATCGTGCTCGTCAGCCCGCAGGGCAAACCGCTCAAGTCCATAAAGGTCGAGCATCCCGACCAGATTGCGGTTCACCCGCAGACGGGCGTGCTCTACGTGCTCCGGGCAACGCCGGGGCAGCACCACTTCGACATGGAATTGGTCAAGCTGGCCAGCGCAGCCGAACCAAACCCCTTGGCCAGATTGCCACTGCCCAGAAACGCACACCGCAGCTATGTGCTGATGGCCCTGGACGCCACGGCCAATCCGCCAGCACTGTGGCTCGGGGCAGTGGAAGGACATTACAGCCGCTGCCGGACGCTGTGGCGCTTGGAAGACCGCGGCGACAGCTTCGCGACAGTCGCTCAAATCGGGTCGGTCGACAAGCAGCCAGAGGGCTGGCAACGCTGGAATCCCACAGCCAACCGGGCATACGTTGCGGCCGATCCGTTTCGGGAAGAACTGTATGTGCGCCTGGGCGAAGATAATTGCTTTCCCGGCGCGGTCATCCGGGTCGATGGCCGCACCGGCAAGCCGCTCGAACTGATCGACGCGCGGATCGAACAGGTCTATGTCGGCCCCGACGGATTGGCCTACATGCGGCTGGAAGACGGCGGCGAGTGGCTGGCCAAATACGACCCTGATACGCAAAAGTTCGTCCCCATGACCGCTCCCGAAGCACGGCCGGTGCTCCGTGGCGGCTACGGAAGGAAGAAATACGACTTTGCTGGTCGGGAACCAGTGGTCTTCCGCGGCGAGCAAGTCGTCGGCGTGTACGTGCCTGCAAACCCCGGCGCGCGCACCTGGCAAGACCCATTCAGCGTGGCCCCCAGCGGCGATATATACATCCCCGTAGGCATCATCGAAGAGCATATCGCTGCTTTGCAGAAGGCTGGGCTGCTGCATCCGAAACAACCCAGCAGCATCAATTATTGCCTGCTGCAAGTGTACGCCCCGGACGGCCGACTGAAATGGCTGAGCATTCTGTCCGGTCTGGGACACAGTGCCGGCGTGCGGGTGGGACGTTCCGGCGCTATGTACATCGTGTTGGCCTGCCAGTCGGCCGGACAGCGCTTGCCGGACGGCATCGCTGCGGATGGCAAGTTTACTGCCTGCCAGTGGGGAACGCTGCTGAAGTTCCCTAGCCCGGCCCAGGTTTTACCTGTCGGCGAGATTTCCGGCCGGTGGGACGGGCAAAGGCCGGAAAAACCAACCCACTATTACGGCTCCGGCGGAGGCAGTTTCGACACCCAGCGCGGCACGCCGGTGGTCATAAGCGGCGCGCTGTGGCACTACGGTGGGGTGTCGCCGGTCAGCCTGTCGGGCTGCACATGTCTTAACTCGCATTTCGACGTGGACGGTTTCGAGCGCGTGTTTGTGCCCGCACTTCAGACCGCCACCGTAAACGTATTGGACGCCAACGGGAACCTGATGGTGCGGATCGGGCGTTACGGCAACGCCGACAGCCGCGGAGCGGACAGTCCCGTGGTCGATGAGCACACGGGCCAGCTTCGCCCACGGCGTCCCGACGATCCCCCACGCTGAAAAGCCCACTGGCCCATCCCGAGCCTGCTTTCGCGCATCCGCGCTTCGTCGCCGTAACCGACGAGGCCGTTTACGTCCACGACATGGACAACCAGCGGATTGTCCGTGCTGTGCTGGATTACCACGCCCGCCAGAGCTGCGCACCATGACGGCACTCGGAGTTCACCCAGGTGTGTGCGTCAGTTTTGTAGGTAGGCATTTGACAAACGATCAGATGGGTAAAATGCAATAAAGTGGCAAATCGCAGTGCGCCACCGCTGGCCGGTCCAGCAGTGGCACCCAGCTACCGTTTTGGGCCAAAAAATGGGCAAGCCTTTCGCCGAAGCTGACCCAACGGTCTCCCCTGACTGACCAGAGTGCCGGGCAAAAGACCATTTGCCCCACAGGGGCGGCCGACAATAGCCAGGGGCGTAAACCCTTGGTAGTCAATAGCCAGGGGTGTAAACACCTGGAAGCGAAGCCCCCGCAGCAACCAAGCCCCACAGGGGCGGCCGTCAATAGCCAGCGGTGAAAACCCCTGGCAGCGCAGTCCCGCCCAGCAAACAAGCCCCACAGGGGCGGCCGTCGCGCCAGCGCCCCCGGCGGTACCTCCGCCCTTATCTGTGCCCGTATCTGTGCCCGTATCTGTGCCCGTATCTGCGCCCGTATCTGTGCCGGTCGTGTCTGGTCTTGTCGTGGCGCGGTCGATCGCCCTTTCATAGAAGGGCTTTCGCTTGAGGTGCCTACCTTTTCCAGGGGCTAACGCCACTGGCTATTGACGTTGCGCCGTTCCGCGGCGGGAAGCAGCACTCGGAATAACGTTGGAACTAGTACGACAGCGCTAAGTTGCCGTTTCGCAACTACCAGTTGTG
>Ga0209101_1000184_pt1 | contig 53900 bp, 38 predicted proteins | sample ConPoolayeCmetaG_FD_185481 | JGI IMG/M metagenome (GOLD analysis project Ga0209101, IMG submission 185481) | Hot spring microbial mat communities from California, USA to study Microbial Dark Matter (Phase II) - Cone Pool mat layer C metaG... ... | reverse complement strand
CCCACCCGACCCCCGCCGCCACCGCCGCCTGCGTCCGCCGCACCAACGCCGCGGCGCTGTCAACGGCCGGCCGACCCGAGGCAAGCGTCCACCCCATCATCCCGCGGGGCGGCGCGACCTCATCCGCGGGCCCGAACCGCGCCCGCCAGTACTGCGGCACCCCGCCCAGCTCCTCACGCGGGCCGGACTCCGCGACCTCGAACACGGTCGACCGAGCGGTTTCGGCCACGACACGTCCGAGCCAGTTCGCGGCGTCCACTTGCCGGGCCGTGGTGTAAGCCGCTAGCTCTCGCTCGAGTGCCGCTCCATCCGCCCCACCCGCCCGCTCCGCGACGATCGGGGCCAGATTCGTGCGCACGCGCTCCGCGAGTGTGTCGGCCGCGACACCCGCCCGCTCCGCGACCTGCCGACACGCCGGGCAGAAACAGGGCCTCAGTACGCGGCTGGCAGCCGGGTGCCACGCGAGCGGCCGGGGCGCGGCGTCCAGCTCCCACCCCGTGATCTCCACTCGCTGCGGCGCGAAGCGGGCAAGGTCGGCCAGCACGGCCCGCAACAGCTCCCGAACCTGCGGCTGACTGATGCACAGGCCGCCGGCCGCGTCCGGCTGCCCCCAGGCGTTTTGCACGAGCAGGTGCGGGTAGGCCTCGGCCAGAGCCGGGATGTGGCGGAACCCTGCCCGGAGCACCACGCCCAAGCCGAGCCGCGCGGCGTGCTCGCCGAGCCGCGCGAGCTCGTCGGTCGGCCCGCACCAGCGGGCGCGCACCGGTCGAAGGCCGGTGGCGACGTAGCCCCGCGGGTCAACCGGGTAGTGCCACCCGCCGGCGGACTGAAACAGCGGGGCCGGATCTGGCCACGCCAGGCGCAAGGTGCGGACCGGCCCGGTGAGGGCGGGGACCACCAGCTCGTCGAACCCGATTTCGCCCGCCAACGCGTCCAGTCGGTCGCGGTCCGCCGCGGCGCAGCTCCAGAGCGGGAGGAACAGACCGAAGCGCATGCGCATGGATCACCGATGGCCGGCCCCGGAGGCCGGGGCGGTTGGACGGCGAGGGTAGCCGATCCGGTGCCGATCGGCTAGCATCCTGGCGGTCGGCAGCGGAGCCTCCGTCCGTGGGTGATGAGGAACGCGACTACTACCGATTCTGCCCGGGTGAGGAGCAGATTCGCATCTCGAACGCGATCTGTTATGGTCGCCGGCGGGCCAACTTCCGCAAGTGCCCGGGGTGTCCGTTCAACGACGACGAGCAGGGCCGCGCCATGATCTACGCGGCGCCGTCGACGGCCGGACGGAACGTCACCAACGCCGTGCTGGAAACGGACAAGCGCGACATGATCGAGAAGGTCTTCAAGGCGTACGACGTGCGGGCGACGGTGCCCGAGCCGCTCAGCGAGGACGTGGCCTGGCGCATCGGCAACGCGACCGCCCAGTTCCTGCGGACCGCGCTCTCCGGCTACGACCGCAGCGACTCGAAGATGAACACGTTAATCGTCGGCCGCGACATGCGCAAGCACAGCCCGCGGCTGGCGCGGGCGTTCATCGAGGGCGCGGCCGCGGTCGGCACGCCGGTGATCGACATCGGCCTGATCGACACGCCGCAGCTCTACTTCGCCACGAACTACATGCCCTGCTGCGGCGGCGTGCAGACCACCGCCAGCCACAACCCGGCCGAGTACAACGGTTTCAAGATCTGCGGCGTGAAGGGCAAGCCGATCGGGGCCGAGACCGGCCTGAAGGAGATCGAGCGCATCGCGAAGGCGATCTCGCGGCACCAGGTCGGCGACGTCAGCGGCCAGATTCGCACGGTCGACCTGTCGGAGCCCTACCGGGCCTGTCTGCACAAGTTCCTGCGCGAGCCGCGCCCGCTCAAGGTCGTGGTCGATGCGTCCAACGGCATGGCCGGACGCTGGTTCCCGATCGTGTTCGCGGGCGTGCCCAACCTGCACATCGTGCCGCTCAATTTCGAGCACGACGGCGAGTTCGTGCATCCGCCGAATCCGCTGGTGGCGGCGAACCTCGCCCAGTTGCGGGCCGCGGTGCGCGAGCACGGCGCCGACTTCGGGGCCTGCTTCGACGGCGACGCCGACCGGTGCATGTTCGTGGACGGCGACGCGCAGATCATCCGCTGCGACCTCATCACGGCGCTGCTGGCCCAGGAGTACCTCCGCGAGCGGCCCGGCGCGACCGTCGTGTACGACCTGCGGTCCAGCCGCGTCGTGCCGGAAACGATCGAACGCGCCGGCGGCGTGCCGCGCCGCGAGCGCGTCGGGCACGTCTTCATGAAGCGCACGATGGCGGAGAAGAACGCCGTTTTCGGCGGCGAGCTGTCCGGGCACTTCTACTTCCGCGACTTCCACTACTGCGACTCCGGGCTGCTGGCCTTCATCGCGATCGTGAACATCCTGACCCGCACCGGCCGCCCGCTGTCGGAGCTCATCGCGCCGCTGGACGTGTACGCCAGCAGCGGCGAGCGGAACTTCCGGAACGACGACAAGGAGGGCACCTTCCGGCGCATCGCCGACCGCTACCGCGACGCCGAGATCGACCATCTGGACGGCGTGACCGTGCAGTACCCGGAGTGGTGGTTCAACGTGCGGGCTTCCAACACCGAGCCGCTCCTCCGCCTGAACATGGAGGCCCGCACCGCCGCGCTGCTCGAACAGAAACTCGCCGAGCTGACGCCGCTGCTGGGCACGCCCGTCGAGCACTGACGGCCTCGGCGAATCCCCCCGCGCGGCCCGACGCCCGGCGGCCGGGCCGACGGGCCGACGGGCAGGCGAGCGGAAGGGCGAGCGGGCGGGCGGCGCACGAGCGGGCGGGGGGACGTCTGCCCGCGGGAGTTTTTCGCGGAAAACACCGGCGGCGGCCGCTGTGGCTGGACCGCCGCCATCGAGTCAATGACCCGCGTTCGGAGACCCGTGGAACCGTATGTCCGCAACCCTCGACCCGCTCGCCGGAACATTCGTTCACGAGGAGCTCGCCTGCGGCGCCGAATTCGCCGCCGACCGGCTGCCGGACCGCCGGACGGTCGCGCTGACCTTCCGCGTGCTGACCGGCGTCACCGACGAGCCGGCCGAGCTCGCCGGCCTGCACGCCATCGTCGAGCGTACGCTGGCCAAGGGCACGCAACGCTTCGACGGCCGCGGCCTGGCCGACGCCTTCGACCGCCTCGGGGCCCAGTGGGGCACGGCCGCCGGCCGCCAGTCGATGATCGTCCGCGTGCTGTGTCTTCCGGAATATGTGCTCGAAGCGATCGAGCTGGTCGCCGAGCTGCTCGTGCGTCCGACCTTCCCCGACGAGGCCTGCCGCGTCGCCGTCGAGCTTGCGCAGCAGGAACTGCGGCAGCTGGAGGACGAGCCGCACGAGCTGGTCTCGATCATGATTCACCGCCTGGCGCTGGGGCCGGAGCTGGGGCGCTACCTCGGCGGCACCCCCGAGAGCCTGGCCCGCATCACGCCGGCGGCCGTCCGGGAGCACTGGCGGCGCTGCTACGGCGCGGGCCGCCTCCAGGTCGCGGTCGCCGGTCCCGTCGAGCCGCGGGCCCTCATGGCGCGCCTGGAGGAGTGCTTCGCGGGCTTCGGCGACGCCACCCGCCAGGGTCGGGACGGCGCGCCGTGGACCTGGCACGCGGCCCGCGAACACCGCGCCAAGGAGCTCGAGCAGCAGCATATTGCGCTAGCGCTGCCGGGGCGGCCGCGGGAGGACCCCCGTTTCGCCGCGGAGCAGGTCCTGCTGGGGGTGCTGTCGGGCGGCATGAGCGGCCGCCTGTTCACCGAAGTCCGCGAGAAGCAGGGCCTGGTGTACTGGGTCGGGGCCTGGCACATCCAGCCGCGCCGCGGCGGGGTGATCCAGCTCGGCGCCAGCACGACGCCGCAGCGCTGCCGGCAGACGTACGACACGCTGCTACGCGAGCTGCGGCGGCTCGGCGAGGACCTGACGGAGGCGGAGGTCGTGCGGGCCCGCGACAGCCTCATCGCCCAGTTCGAAACCGAGGACGACCTGACGCGGGCGCGGGCCGGCAGCCTCAGCGACGACCTGTTCTATTTCGGCCGCCCGGTCGGCCCCGGCCACAAGCTCGCCGCGCTGCGGGCGGTGGACCTGGCGGCCGTCACGGCGGAGGCTCGGGCCCTGCGTCTGGACGACCTGTGCGTGGCGACGCTCGGGCCGGCGACCCTGTGATCCGCACGTGCGCTCCTTTTCCCGTAGCGCTCAGACCGCCGGCGTGCCGGCCGCGCGGATGTGCCGGGCATGGCGCCGCAGCGCCGGTCGCACGTGCTTGCGCAGGAACTCCCGCGTCTGTTGCGGCGCCAGGCCCACGTACCGCCGCGGATCGAGCACGCGTTCCCACCGCAGACCGCGGAAGGCCGGGTCCCCGCGGAGCCGCTCGAGCAGGTCGTTGGGCGCGCCGGCCTGCTGGACGCGTTGACTGGCCGCCTGCGCGTGGCGCCGGAGGCGCTCATGCAGCTCCTGGCGGTCGCCGCCCCGCCGCACGGCGGCCATTAGGATGTCCTCGGTGGCGATGAACGGCAGCTCGGCGGCCACGTGCGCGGCGATCGTGGCCGGATAGACGACGAGCCCGTCGGCGATCTCGCGCAGCAACACCAGCAGCGCGTCGGCCGCGAGGAAGGCCTCCGGGAACACCAGCCGCTTGTTGCTGGAGTCATCGAGCGTGCGCTCCAGCATCTGCGCGGCGAGGGTCTGAACCGGAGAGGTCGCCAGACTGATCAGGTAGCGCGCCAGGCCGGTGGCCCGCTCGCACTTCATCGGGTTGCGCTTGTACGGCATGGCCGAGCTGCCGACTTGCGCCCGGCCGAAGGGCTCCTCGACCTCCTTGAGCAGCGCTAGCAGCCGCAGGTCGTTGCAGATCTTGTGGACGCCGGCGGCCAGGGAGGCCAGCGCAGCGATGATGTCGGCGTCGAGCTTGCGGGAGTAGGTCTGGCCGCAGACCGGCACGCACGTCGCGAAGCCGAGCCGGCGGGCGAAGAGCCGCTCGAGGCGGCGGACGCGGGCGGCGCTGCCGAGCAAAGTCAGGAACGAGGCCTGCGTGCCGGTCGCGCCGCGCAGCCCGCGACACGGCAGGTTGCGGGCCAGGCCGTCCAGCCGCTCGAGGTCGACCAACAGATCCGCCAACCACAGGCAGGCCCGTTTGCCGACGGTCGTGAGCTGGGCCGGCTGGAGGTGGGTGTAGCCGAGCGTCGGCAGATCGGCGTAGCGTGCGGCGAAGTCGGCCAGGGCGGCGACGACGGCGGCCACCCGGCCGCGCAGCAGCCCGAGCGCCTCGCGGGTCAGGAGCAGGTCGGCGTTGTCGACGATGTCCATGCTGGTCGCGCCGAGATGGATGATGCCGCGGGCGGCGGGGGCGACATCGCCGTAGGCGTGGATGTGCGCCATGACGTCGTGCCGCATCCGGGCCTCGTAGCGGGCGACGGCGGCGAAATCCACGCGGTCCACCGCGGCGCGGAGCTGGGCCACCTGGCGGGCCGAGACCGGCAGCCCGAGCGCCCGCTCGGCCTCGGCCAGGGCCACCCACACGCGGCGCCAGGTCGAGTAACGCCGCTGCGGGCTCCAGATCGCCACCATCTCGCGCGAGGCGTACCGGGCCGCCAGCGGATGCTCGAAGGCCGGCACGGCCGACGGCGCGACGCGCAGCGCCGGCGGCGCGACGCCGGCGGGGGCGGCGGCCCGGTGGGCGAGCGCGGCGGGTCGCCGGCGGCGCGCGCGGGTCATGCGCTCAGTCCTCCAGCGCCCGACGCACGTCGGCCAGAATGTCATCGAGGTGCTCGAGTCCGACGTGCAGGCGGATCAGCCACCGGCCGCCGTCGCCGCCGCTGTTGAACATCACGCCGCCGACCGCGAGGCTCTCGTAGCCGCCCCAGCTCACACCGATCCCGACCAGCCGCAGCCGGTTCAGGAAACGGTGCACCGCCTCCTGTGTCTGCTCGACGGGCATGAAACTGAACAGGCTCGCGAACCCGCGGAGCTGCCGCCGGGCGAGCGCGTGCTGCGGATGCGACGGCAAACCCGGGTGAAACACGCGCTGCACCTTCGGGTGCTGCGCGAGCATCTCGGCCACCGCCAGGCCGTTGGCCTGGTGCCGCTCCATCCGCAGCGCGAGCGTGCGCAGCCCGCGCAGCACCAGCCACGCCGCGAACGGGTCGAGCGTCGCGCCGAGCAGCTCCGCATCCTGGGCGATGCGCTGGCCGAGCGCGGCGTCCCGCCCGATGATGACGCCGCCCAGGACGTCGCTGTGGCCGCTGAGGTACTTGGTGGCGCTGTGGATCACCAGATCGACGCCGAGGTCCAGCGGCTGCTGAAAATAGGGCGTGGCCCAGGAGTTATCCAGTAGCGTGAGGACGCCCCGCGCGCGGGCCAGCGCGGCGATGGCCGGCACATCCAGAATCTCGCAGTAGCCGCTGGTCGGGCTCTCGAGGTAAACCAGCCGCGTGTTGGGGCGCAGCGCGGCCTCGAAATCGGCCGGCTCCAGCCCGGCGACGTAGGCGGCCGTGACGTTGAAACGGTCCAGGTACTGCTCGAGGTAGCGGCGGGTCGGGCTGTAGCAGTGCGCGACGCAGACGATGTGATCGCCGCTGCGGACGGCCGCGTTGATCGCGGCCGTGATGGCGCCCATGCCGGACGCGAACGCCCGGGCCCAGGTGCCGTGCTCGAGCTGCGCCAGCTTGGCCTCGAGCAGCGCAGTGGTCGGGTTGCCGGCCCGCGTGTAGCTGTAGTAGGGGCTCTGCGGCAGCTCGCGCCGGTCGAACGCCTCGGCGTCAGGAAACAAGAACGTGGAAGTCTGATACAGGGGTGGCGCCACCGCCCCGCCGTGTGCAAGCCGATGCTCGCCGTAGTGCGCGCAGAGGGTCTCAAAGCCGCCGTTGGTCAGCGGATCACCGGAGCGCGAGCGTGGTTCCACGGGCGTTCCTCTCCAGCCGCCGGGCGTCGCGGCCCGCGTCGGGCGCGAGCCCCCGGCGATTATCCGCACCAGCGTCGCCGCCCGCGGGGCGGCGGTCAAGCGCCGGCCGTCCGCAAGCACCCCCGCAGCCGGAAAACTGTTGGAAAGACCGGGACGTCCGATTACGATGCAGGCCGGTGAGCACGCTGACCGGCCGGGCGGCGACCATCCCGGCCGCAATGAGGATTCCCGCTCTGGGACGCAGCCATCCGAGTCTCCAGCCGGACCGATTCTCCCACGCGGGGCCGGGAAGGTCCCCGCGGTGGGGGCGCGCACCCCTCGGCGGCCGCCACAGCGCAGCGTCGGTCGCCGCGGGACCGGTGACTCCAGTCGTGCAGCACAGGAGCAGACAGCATGCTTAAGGGCACCGTATCCCGGACCACCAGCGCGCGGCTCGGCGCGGCCGCGACCGCGCTGGTGCTCGCGGCAACGGCGGCGGCGACGCCGCAGCCGGGGCCGACCGCAACGGCGAAAACGCAGGGCTTGATCCCGTGGCAGAGCGGCAGCGTGGCGACCGTGCCGCAGGACCCGGCGACCGTCGTCGCGACGGCGCTGGGCGCGGCCGCGCGCGGGACGGCGCGGGTGGTGTTGCAGTTCGAAGCACCGCTGACGGACGCCCAGCGGGCGGCGCTGCCGGAAGCGGGCGTGACGCTGCTGAGTTACATCCACGACAACGCGTACTACGCCCGCATCGCGGCGGCCGAGTTCACGCTCGACCGCGTCAGCGCACTGGGCAACGTGCGCTGCGTGCTGCCGATCCACCTGAGTTGGAAGATGCACCCGGACCTCCTCGCCGGCCGCATCCCGGCGTATGCGTATGTCGCGGGCGGCCCGCCGTTGACGCGCGACGCCCAGCCCGACCCGGAGGCCAAGCCGGGCGTCGGGCCGGCGGCCGACGCGGTCGCCGCCGCGTACGTCCTGTTTCACGCGGATGTGCCCCTGGCCACGGAAGCCGTGTCGCTCGTGCGGGCGCACGGCGGCCGGATCATCGGCCTGCTGCACTCGGTCAACGGGGCGGTGATCGAGCTGCCCGTGGCGGAGCTGGCGGCGCTGGCCGCGGAGGACGCGGTGCAGTGGATCGAGCCGCCGCTGCCGCAGTTCACGATGCACAACAACAGCAACCGCGCGCGGGTCGGGGCCGACACGGCGCAGAGCCCGCCGTATGGCCTGACCGGCGCGGGCGTCAGCGTGCTGGTGTACGACGGCGGCACGGGTCAGGCCAGCCACCCCGACTTTCAGGGCCGGCTGTTCGTGCGCGATTCGTCGGGGACGCACACCCACTCGTCGCACGTGGCCGGCACGGTCGGCGGCGGCGGCGTCGTGAACCCGCTGTACCGCGGCATGGCGCCGCAGGTCACGTTCCAGGCGTATGGTTTTCAGATGCCCGGCGGCCTGCAGCAAGGATTTCTGTACCACTACCCCGGCGACATCGAAGCCGACTACAACCAGGCGATCAACACGTACGGGGCCGATATCGCGACCAACTCGATCGGCACGAATACGGCCGCGAACGGCTACCCCTGCGAGTGGGAGGGCAACTACGGCGTCACCGACACCGTGATCGACGCGATCGTCCGCGGCAGCCTGGGCGCGCCGTTCCGCGTCGTGTGGGCCAACGGCAATGAGCGCGGCAACGGCCGGTGCGGGACGACCTTCCGCACGACGGCTCCGCCGGCGTGCGCGAAGAACCACCTCACGGTCGGCGCGCTGAACTCCAACGACGACTCGATGACCAGCTTCTCGAGCTGGGGCCCGGCCGATGACGGCCGGTTGAAGCCGGACGTGACCGCCCCGGGCTGCCAGGGCAACGAAGACAACGGCGTCACGTCGTGCAACTCCGCGAGCGGTTACACGACCTTGTGCGGCACCTCGATGGCCTGTCCGACCGTGGCGGGCATCGGCGCCCTGTTGCTTCAGGACTTCTGGCAGCAGTACCCCGGCGCGCCGGACTTCCGCAATTCGACGCTCAAAGTCCTGCTGGCCCACACGGCGGTGGACCTGGGCCACGTCGGCCCGGACTACAAGTTCGGGTACGGCTCGGTGCGGGCGCCGGCGGCGATCGATCTGCTGCGCTCCGGCAATTTCCTCGAGAATCAGGTCGGTCAGGGCGAGAGGTTCGGAGCGATCGTCATCGTCAACCCCGGTCAGAGCCAGCTCAAGGTCACGCTGGCGTGGGACGATCCGCCGGGCAACCCGGCCGTCATCCCGGTGCTGGTGAACGACCTCGACCTGACCGTCTACGACGCGGCCAACAACCCGTATTACCCGTGGACGCTCGGCGGCGTCGCCAACCCCGATGCCCCGGCGGTGCGCACGCAGCCGAACCGCGTGGATAACATCGAACAGGTGGTGATCCACAACCCGACGCCCGGCGCGTATCGCATCGAGGTGCGGGGCTTCGCCGTGGCGCAGGGCCCGCAGGCCTTCTCGCTGGCTGCGACGCCGCTGCTGGTGAAATGCTCGCCGCAGGGGGCCGCCAACCTCGACCGGGCCCAATACCCGTGTCACGGCAGCGCCACGCTGCGCGTCGTCGACTGCGATCTAAACACGAGCGACACCGTCGTAGACACCGTGACCGTGCTCATCTCGTCCACGTCCGAACCGAGCGGCGAGACCGTCGTCCTGACGGAGACCGCCCCCGAGTCCGCCGCCTTTCAGGCGACGCTGCCGCTCAGTACGACCGACGGCGGCGGCGTGCTGCTGGTCGCCCATGGCGACACCGTCACGCTGACCTACCAGGACGCCGACAACGGCAGCGGGCAGGCCGCGACCGCAATCGACACAGCCGTGGTCGACTGCCAGGGCCCAGTGATCGGCAACGTCCAGATCACGAACGTGCAGCCGCGCGCGGCGACGATCGCGTTCTCCGCCAACGAGAGCATCACCGCCACGGTCCGTTACGGCACCGCCTGCGAGAACCTGAACATGAGCGCGGCCGCGATGGGCGTGCAGCAGTCGCACTCCGTGACGCTCAGCGGCCTGACGGACAGCACCACGTATTACTTCGTGATCGACGGCCGCGACGAGGCCGGCAACGCGGTCACGGCCGACAACGGCGGCGCGTGCTTCACGTTCACGACGCCCGACGTGCCGGACTACTTCACCGAGCTGTTCGCGGGCGCGGCGGACATGGACTATCGCACGCTGCTGTTCACCCCGAACGGATCGGTGGATTTCTACGCCGCGTGCGGCTTCCCGGTGACGGAGTTCCCGACCGACCCGACGGCGGGCGCGACGCTGTCCTTCGTGAACGCCTCGGGCAGTGCCACCACCGACGACGGCTACGCGACCATCAACCTCACGGGCGGTGCGCAGGTGCGGTTGTACGGCACGGCCTACTCGCAGTTCTTCGTCGGGACCAACGGCTACATCACGTTCGGCACGTTCGACACCACCTTCTCGGAGTCCTATTCCGCGCACTTCAGCAAACGGCGCGTGGCCGCGGTGTTCGATGACCTCAACATCACCAGCGGCGGCGTGGTGCGGTTCCAGCAGCTCAGCGATCGCGCCGTCGTCACCTGGCTCAACGTGCCGGAGCACAACAACACGACGAGCCGCAACTCCTTCCAGATCGAGTTGTACTTCGATGGTCGCATCCAGATCACCTGGCTGCGGGTGGACTCGAACGACTACCTCGCCGGCCTGTCGAACGGCACCGGCCAGCCGCCGGACTTTTCGCCCAGCGATCTGTCGAGCTACGGCGCGTGCGGGCCGCGCCCGCCGAGCGCAAGCGGCGGCAGCGTCACGACGCTCAAGGCCCAGCCGGTCGCGATCACGCTGGTGGCCAGCGACGACGGGCTGCCCGATCCGCCGGGCGCGCTCCGCTACGTCATCACGGCACTGCCGGCGGGACAGGCCGAGGTCAAAGACGCCGGCAACGGGTACGTGATCCGGCCGGCCGACCTGCCGTACACGCTGGCCCCGGGCGGCACGCAGGTGATCTACCGGCCGTTCAGCCAGTTTGTCGGAACGCACACGGTGCAGTTCCACGCGGACGACGGCGGCACGCCGCCGGACGGCGGGCCGTCGGCGACGGCCACGATCACCATCAACGTCGTGGCGGGCATGCCCGGCGTCGCGGTGCGCTTCCCGCTCGACACGAACCCTGGCTGGACGACCGAGGGCCTGTGGGCGTTCGGCCGCCCGACCGGCGGCGGATCCTACAATCGCGACCCGACCAGCGGCTACACCGGGCTGAACGTGTACGGGTACAACCTGGCGGGCGATTACACCAACAACATGCCGGTCCGCAACCTGACGTCGACGCCGATCAACTGCGCGAATCTGACCGGCTGCACGTTGAAGTTCTGGCGCTGGCTGGGCATCGAGGCGGCCCAGTACGACCGCGCCTCGGTGCAGGTGTCCAACAACGGCACGACCTGGACCACCGTATGGAACCACACGGGCGCGGCGATCGCCGAAACCACCTGGAGCCAGCATTCGTACAACATCGCGGCGGTGGCCGACCGCCAGGCCACGGTCTACCTCCGATGGACCCTGGGCCCCACCGACAGCACCATCACGTACCCCGGCTGGAACATCGATGACATCGAGATCTGGGCCGACCAGTCGCCGATCCTCGGGGACATGAACTGCGACGGCGTCCTGGACTTCAACGACATCGATCCGTTCGTGCTGGCGCTCAGCGGCGAGGCCGGGTACAGCGGCCAGTACCCGAACTGCGTGTTCTGGTACGCGGATGTCAACGGCGATGGCGCCGTCGATTTCGACGACATCGACACGTTCGTGACGGCCCTGAGCAGCAATTGACGGGCGTTGCGTCCGCTGGCACCGCCGCCGCAACCGACGCCGCGGGCCCGTGACCACACGCCGCGGCGAGCGCCCCACGGCGAGTTCTTCGACTCCCCGGCGGACTACGGTGCGCCGCCGGGGCGCCGCGCGGCGGTCACCGGCCGCCGCCGCGGCCTCGCTGCGATGCCGCGCCCGCAGGCCCGCCGGCCGACGGACGCGACCGCTCCGGCGAGGCGGTCCGGCCCGCCTCTCAGCCGGCCCCCAGCCACGCCACGGCCACGTTGTACACCGCATGGGCGCCGGCTGTCACCCCCAACCCCCGTCGCAGGAAGACCGCGCCCAGATACCCGCCCGCGGCGACCCGGAAGACGAACAGACGGCCGTCGGGCGTCTCGTGCCCGATCGGCGTGAAGTGGCACGCCGCGAAGATCACCGCCGCCAGCGCGACGGCCGCCCAGCGCGCCGGACGCCGCTGCAACCAGCGCAGTCGCGCCAGCAGCGCGATCAGTCCGGCCACCAGCAACAGGCGGAAGACCAGCTCCTCGTACACGCCCGCGCCGAGGGCACTGAGCAACTGGTCCCGCACCCGCAAGCCGCCGCCGTCCGGCAAGCGCGGCGGACTGAACAGCCCGGCCACCAGCAGCAGCGGCACCGCCAGCGCGGCACTCTCGATGACCATGATCGGCAAGGCCCAGCCGGTCACGCGCCAGGGATGCCGCAGTCGCACGTGCCAGACCAGCAGCGCGGCCACGAGCACGGCCGGCGGAACCCAGAAGCCCACGAGCCCGAACCAGCTCAGCAGACCGTGAATCACGCTCTGGGCCACCAGCTCGCGACCGGCGCCGGGACCACGGGCCGCCCCGAAGGCCCAGAGTTCGTACGAGACCACCCAGGGCAAAAGAAAGACCAGCGCTGCGAGCGGTCGGCGCGATTCGCGCGCATAGCGGCCCCACAGCGGCGGCAAGGCCGCCCACGCCGCGAGCGCGGGCCGCGTCGGGAGCTTCGGGTCCACGCCGCGATTATCGCGGAGGGGGCGCCCGCCCGATAGTCAACCGGCTCGACCCCGCGCCGGCGTCACCGCCCCCGGACCCCACGCCGGCGCCGGCCGGATGTTCACCGCCTCAGCCCGGAGGACGGCTGCTGCGGCCGGCGTTCGGCGGCCCCTCGGACAGGTCGGGCGGCAGGCGCGAGGGACGCACAGGGAGGCTGTCGAGAAACTTGTAGAAGTCGGCAACCCACTTGTCGTCGATCCGGCCGAAGATGTCCTCGAACTCCTTTTCGAGCTCGGTGTAGCCCGGTTCTTCACCGGGTTCACGCTCGTAGATCCGCCGGATGTACTCGCCGAGGCCCTTGCGGTGCTTGGTGTACAGATAGTACACGACGGCCCAGCCGCGCGGATAGTTGTACCCCTGGTACCAGGCCATGTTGTTCAGCACGAAGTGCTTCAGTTCGCTGGGCGTCCATTTCGGGTAGAGCCGACGGAACTCATCGAGCCGAGCGTCGTTGCGGTCGCCCAGCCCCGACCCGCCGCGCCCGGAGGTGGGCGGCGGGACCTCCAAGAGCATCGTGGCACCCTCGACGAGCCAGGTGGGGGCGCTCCCGCCGTCCTCCCCCCGGCGCTGAAAGACGCCCGTGTTAAAGTGAATGTGGTGGCCGGCCTCGTGCTGGATGACCATCAGGTTATGAAACTCGACCCAGCGGTTGATCCAGTTGCGCAGCGTCTGCCGACGCTCGTACGGCAGCTTCGGGTCCTTGAGCGCTTCTTTCACCCCCTGGAACATGGGCATGTCCCACAGGTCGAAGAAGTGCGACCGATTGCTCAGGTGCGAGTAATAACCCAGCACGCCCGGCGGCAACGGCGTCGCCTCGTTTAGCGAGTAGGCCTCGAACTCCTTGTAGGTCCCGAAGAAGATGACCTCGAGCTTGTACTCCGGCACCACCGGCTTGAGCCCGAGCATCTTCATGAACTTCATGTTGTTGCGCCACACCGACTCCAGGCGCGAGCCCAGCGCCCGGGCGGAGTCGTCCGACGCGGTGTAAACCATCACGAAATGCGGCCGCAAGAGGACCTTCGCGTTGGCGCCCACCAGCCGCTTCATCTCGGCCAGACCGGCCTCGTTGAGCGGCAGCTCCGCGGCGAGCCCGCTCATTCCGGGCACGCCCGCCTCCTCGTACTCGGCCGTGATGCCGGCCAGGATGGATTCGATCTCCTGCGGCGTGATCTCGCGCCGATAGGTCCGCAGCCGCTCGCCGCCTGCGCCCGGCGCGTCCCCCCGGCGCACCTGTGTATCCTCGAGCGGAATCACGCCGCGAACCTGATTCTTCCGGACGGTGACGATCGCCCCCTGCTTCGTGCGAACCTCGTACGAGCCGTCGGCCAGCTCCTGAACATCGCCCTCGACGTAGCGGCCGTTCATGAGCTGGATGCGGTACTTGCCCTGCAGCTTGCCCTGCGGGACGACGGTGGACTGGGCCAGCGCAAAGCCCACGATCGCGAGCGTGACGAAGAGACAAATCGTGCGTTTCATGATGCTGCGACCCTCCGTGCCCAACGGCACGCCGCGGTCGGCGGCTCGAAGCCGGCGCGTGCAGCCCGTCCGGTCGCCGGCCTCGCCGCCGGGGAACCGCCCGATCCCGGACGTTCGATTCTATTTCCGCGCGGCCGCCCTTCGCAACTGCGGAGGCCGCCCGCGCCGCGTCGAAAACCCGGGGGCCGCCCCGCCCGCCGGCGCGACGCGCTGGAAAAAGCTTGAATCCGCCCCGGGGGCCGCCATAATGCCGGTGTGAGACCAGCCGACGCGGTCTGACCCGCCAAAAAGTGACGGGCGGCGGGAGCTTCGCGGCGGGGGCCTCACCGGATCCGGGATGGCCCCGGATCGCGCGGGTTCGCCGGCGACGGCCGGCGGACGGGACCCGGCCCGGCGACCCCCGGCTCCACCAGGGCGTCGCGCGGGGAGTGGCCCGTGCGAAAGGAGGTGATCCAGTGAAGGGTGGTAAACACTAGGCTGCCGGAGTTGCAGCGAACGTGGCTGCATTCCGTGCAGCCGGTACGACATAAGCCCGCCGGTGCGACGCACCGGCGGGCTTGCTGACTTAACGCCTCGCGCCCAGGCCACCCAGGCCGGGCGTCGCCCCCGGCTACGCGTTGGCGTAGACGTTCAAGCCGACCGTGTCCTTCCCCCGTACGAGAAACAGCGGGTGATTCGCGAACCACTGCGACAGCGGTCCGTTCCGAAGCATTTTCGTTGTGGTCGGCATGAACCGCATGGTGTACCCGCAGCGGCGCTTCGGCGACGTATTCCGCGTCGAGCCGTGGATCAGATATGGCGCATGAAACGAGCAGTCGCCCGGGTTCAACTCGCAGTTGACCGCCTTGGACTCGTCCACGAACTCCGGCTTCAGCCCGCGGTCGAGCACCTTGCCCTCCGGGTTCGTCTCCTTCACGTGCTCCAGCGGGCCGAGCGTGTGCGTCCGCGGGATCACGCGCATGCAGCCGTTCTCGACCGTCGACTCGTCGATCGCCAGCCACAGCGTGACCACGTCCATCGGCTCGAGATCCCAGTAGATGCCGTCCTGGTGCCAGGGAACCGCCAGGCCGTCGCCTTTCGCTTTGCTGATGATGTGACTCGAAAACAGCACGATATTCGGGCCGATCAGTTGTTCGACATGGTCCAGCAGCGACGGCGTCGTACAGAACTTCAGGAACCGACCATCCCACACGTGGGGCTTGTCGAGGTGCTCCGGCCGCATGTACTTGGACGTCTCGGCGATGAACCGGTCGATGTAGTCGGTCATCTCGCGCAGCGCGGCCGGCTCGAGCACGTTGCGGCAGATGGTGTACCCCTCTTCGCGATACTGGCGAAGATTCTCGGCGGAAATCATGCCCTGTTTTCTCTTCAATTGAAACGTTTCGACGCCCGGGCGGCGATTCACGCGCACACAGCCTGCTCCCACCGGGCGCCCGCGGCCGGATTATAGGTGGCACCCCCACCATCGGCGATCGGCTCGCGCATCTGCCTCGGTCGATCCGACGGCGCCCCCCGACAACGCCTGGACGACCTCCGGACCTCCCCCACGCAGCGTCCGAACGACAGAAAGGCCACTCGCTGCTCCGCGGGCTCGAACGGACGACAGCCGGAACCGCTCCACGCAACATTCGACCCCCGAGTCGAAGGTTGTCGGGATGCGCCGCAGCGGCTCCATCGGACACGGAGCCGCAGCGCAGCCTTTCAACGGGCTGCCATCAGGCCGTGGTAGTCAGCATGTTCAGCCAACTGGCCGATTGTTTCAGGTGGGAAACTCTACGGCTCGCCTTCGTCCCGCGCCTTCGCCCGGCGCGAACGTGCCATGCGCCGTCTCAGAGAACGCGATGATCCGATCTCGGAAAACGCCGTCAAGCCTCCTCGGCGCTGGCGTGATGGCGGTGCTGGTCATCGTCGAGCGCGCGCACGGCACGGACGGGCTGGAGCCCATCGGTGTCAGCGTACCGGCCAACGCGCGGGGTGGCGCGGATGTCGCCGTCGGCGACTCGGCGCTTTCCCAGGTGGACAACCCAGCGACGCTGGCCTTTCAGACGCGCCCGCGGTTCGACCTGGCCGGGCAATTGGCGTTCGTTGATGTGTCGTGGACGGGCGTCTACGAGACGGCACAATCGCATCGGCAGCTCATCCCGATCGGAAATGTCGGGCTGGCCTGGCCGCTCAATCGCACTTGGGCGGCCGGAGTGGCGCTGCACTCAAAAGCGGGACTCGGCACGGATTATGAGGCCCGGCATCTGCTGATCCCGTGGGTGGACCGCCAGGTGGGTTCAGACCTGAAAGTGCTCGATTGCCAGTTCAACCTGGCCGGGCGCGTCACGGACCGCTTCACGCTGGGTGGCGGCGCGCGGCTCGAGGCGGCCACCGCGCGGTTCAGCACCGTTTTAGGACCGGCCGACCTCGACTTCGGCCGGGGCTGGGCGTACGGCGGCGGCTTTCAACTGGGTGCGACGTACCGCCCACGCGAAGACGTACTGCTCGGTCTGGCGTACCGCTCGCCGACATGGTTCAGCGACTTGCAGGGTGGCGCGGCCCGGGTGGGACTGCTCGGGGTGGTTCCCCTGCCGCTGGGGGCCGCCGAAATACCGGACCTGACGTTGCCGCAACGGATCGTGGGCGGCGTGACCTGGGACGTGCATGAGCGCCTGAAGCTGATGGGCGAGGTGCGGTGGCTCAACTACGACGCCACATCGTTCCACTCGACGACGGTCGAGACCGACGGGTGGATCAATATGAGCTATCCCTTCCCGCTGGGCTACCGTGATCAGTGGGCGTTTATCGTCGGCGCGGAATACCGCCTGACGCCGCACTGGGTCCTGGGCACCGGTTATCACTTCGCGACCGCCCCGGTCGACGGCGATCACATGCTGCCAATCGGTTCCACGATCTCGCAGCAGCACGCGACGATCGGCCTGCGGTACGAGCAGGACCGCTGGTGGGCCGGCGTGGCGTATGTGCTCGGTTTACCGACCACGTTGCGCAGCAGCGGTCACAGCCGCATTCCGCTGGGCGTGGACTACAACTTCGGTGCGCTGGAGCAGACCCAGCACATCCTCGCGCTCGGTTTCGGTGTGAGTTGGTGATGCCATGGCGGCCGGAGCGACCTCTAAGTTTACCGATCGCATCTGGCAGCGCGTCTGCGCGCGCCTACTGCCGCCGGCCCTGCGCAACGACACGTCGGAGCGCGCCCGTCAGGCACGGGTGATCCTCGCGTTCTGGCTGGTCGCGGCCGTGCCGTGGCCACTGCTTTTCGCCTGGTTGTTTGCGTTCGTGTTGAACTGCCCGACCGGGGCGGGCTTCCTGATCGGGGCCTGGTTCCTTTTTCATCTGGTCCCGGTGATTCTGCGCGTCGGGGGAAGGGTGACCGCGGCCGGAAACTGGCTGCTCGCCGTGCTGCTCGCGTTGCTGACTGCGCTGGCGAGCCTGACCGGCGGACACAACGCAACCGCGCTGCTCTGGTTGGCGGCGGTGCCGCCGATCAGCATCGCCCAGACCGGTCGGCGTTGGGCCACGTTCTGGACGGCGCTGTCCGTCCTCGTGGTGGTAGCGTTCTACCTGCTCGACTTCAGCGGTGCGCCGCTGCCGCAAACGTTGACACCCTGGGGTCAGAACCTGCTCGCATGTATCGGCCTGGCGGCCCTCGTGGTCATGCTGTTATCCGTGGCGACCCTGCACGAGCGGGAGCGGCGCGTGACAAACGACCAGTTGCGCGCGGCCAAGGAGCGGGCCGACGCGGCCAACCGCGAGCTTCAGGCGGCGTTGTCCCGCGCCAAGGAACTGACACGGGCGGCGGAGGCCGCCAACACCGCCAAGTCCGAGTTCCTCGCGAACATCAGCCACGAGCTGCGGACGCCGCTGACGGCGATCATCGGCTACACGCAGCTCGTCGCCGACGGTTGCAGCCACCGCTGCGACCACGGCAAAGACGCCTTGCCGGAGCACATCGAGACCGTCCTGCGCAACGCCCGACACCTGCTCGCCATCATCAACGACGTCCTCGACCTGTCCCGCATCGAAGCCGGCAAGCTGGAACTGGAACTCACCCCCTGCTCCATTACGGAACTCGTCGCCGACGTGGTGGCGTCGTTGCAGATCCGCGCCAAGGCGCAGGGCCTGAGGCTCGTCGCGTCTCACGACGGTCCGCCCCCGCCACGCGTCCTGACCGATGCGCACCGTCTGCGTCAGATTCTCATCAATCTGGTCGGCAACGCCATCAAGTTCACCGAGCGGGGTGAGGTGCAAGTGATCCTGCGGACCTGCCCGGACGGCGCGCCGTCCGTCCCGCCTCCGGCGCCCGCCCTCCAAATCGACGTCCGCGACACCGGGATCGGCATGACGCCGCAGCAGCTCGACCGGCTGTTCATGCCGTTCTCGCAGGTCGACACTTCCGCGTCCCGCCGCTTCGGCGGCACCGGCCTCGGTCTGGCGATCAGCCGCCGCCTGGCCCGCTCGCTCGGCGGCGACATCACCGTCACCAGCGAGCCCGGGCGCGGCACCTGTTTCCGCGTGACGCTGCCCCTCCGCCCGGCCCCGGCGGAGCCATCGGCTCAGCCAGCCGCACCCGACGCCCCGGACGCCGCACCGCCGTCCCACGCGCCGCCCGACGCACGCAGCGCGCTGGCCGGCCTCCGCATCCTGCTCGCCGAGGACGCGGAGGATAACCAGCGGCTCTTCACACACCTGTTGCGCAAGGCGGGCGCGGACGTCACGGCCGTCGCCAGCGGCCACCAGGCTGTGGATGCCGTCCTCGCCGCTGAGGCTGCCCAGCGCCCCTTCCACGTGGTGCTCATGGACATGCAGATGCCGGAGGTGGACGGTTACGCGGCCACCCGCACGCTCCGGCAGCGCGGCTACCGACGGCCGATCGTCGCGCTCACCGCGCACGCGATGCAGGGCGACCGCGAGAAGTGCCTCGCGGCGGGTTGCGACGACTTCGCGACCAAGCCGATCACGCCCGCGGCCCTGCGGGCCCTGTGCACGCGCTGGGCCGTCGCCCCAGACCACACGCAACCCCCGGCCGCCGCGCCGCCCGCCGCCGGGCCGCGTGAGGTGCCGGCCGACGCGGCCGCCAGCTCTTGAGGCGGCCGACCGCTGTACAGGCTCCGCCGGATCGCTACCATACGGGTTGGTCCGGCGGCCGCTGGCGCGGCGGCTGCGCCGGCCAGGTGACCGCCACGGAGGGCACGGCATGCCGACGCCGGAGCCAGGGACGGCCGCGGTGGCCGACACGGCTGCGACCCCGTCGAATACTCCGACGCTGTTCGACGCGCCCCGCACCCGGACGATCCCGGTCGGTGCGGTTCGCGTGCCCGCGTACGAGCCCGGCGTCGAATCGGCTGAGCCCGAGGAGGTCGCGACTTTGAGCCCGCGTGCAGTTACCCGTCCGAACCGCCGCAAGTCGCCCGCTCACCCGGAGACCGGGGCGACCCAGCCGCCGCGGGATCGTCGCCGCGCCGCGGCCGATGAGGCCGGCCTGTTCGCGTCGGCCGCTCCCGCGCGGGCCGAACGCCGGGCGCGCGCGGCGTCCAGCGCCCGGCGGCGAGCCGCGACAACCACTGAGGCCCCCTCCGCGGCCGGTGGTGCCGATACGGCGGTGGCCCGGGTCGCTGCCGTCCCTGCGGCCGAGGCGACGGTGACCGCCGTCACCCCGCGTAAGCCGCGGACGCGCGTCGTCACGGCCGAAACGCTGGCCGCCGCGCAGCGTGAGATCTCGGTCTCGGAGTTTTTCGCCAAGAACCGCCACCTGCTCGGCTTCGACAACAAGCGCAAGGCGCTGCTGACGACGGTCAAGGAGGCGGTGGACAACAGCCTGGACGCGTGCGAGGAAGCCGGCATTCTGCCGGAAATCTGGGTCCAGATCGACCAGCTCGCGGAGGAACGTTTCCGCGTGACGGTCCGCGACAACGGCCCGGGTATCGTCCGGGCGCAGATCGCGAACATCTTCGGGAAGCTGCTGTACGGCTCGAAGTTTCATCGGCTCAAGATGTCGCGCGGACAGCAGGGGATCGGCATCTCCGCGGCCGGCATGTACGGGCTGCTGACGACCGGCAAGAGCGTGCACATCACCTCCCGCACCGGTCCGACGAAGCCCGCGCACCACATGCAGATCCAGATGGACACGGCCAAGAACCGGGCCGATGTCATCGTGGATGAGGAAGTCGAGGTGCCGTGGGAGCGCGGCACCGAAGTGGTGATCGAGCTGGTCGCCAGCTACGCCAAGGGCCGTCAGTCGGTCGACGAGTACATCGAGCAGACGGCCATCGCCAACCCGCACGCGCTGCTGCACTACGTGTCGCCCGTGCCCGAACACCGCGAGTTTCCGCGCGGCACCGACGAACTGCCCCCCGAGACGCGCGAGATTCAGCCTCACCCGCACGGGATCGAGCTGGGCGTATTAATGAAGATGCTCAAGGATGCCCGGCCGCAGAAGAAGGGCGAGCGGGCCGTCCGGCTGGCGACGTTCCTCCAACAGAGCTTCTGCCGCGTGAGCCCGCGGACGGCGGCCGAAATCTGCGCCGCCGCGCAGCTCGCGCCCGACGCCCGCGCGCACGAGATCGGCACGCACGACGTCGAGCGGCTCTACCAGGCCATGCAGAGCGTGCGGATCATGGCGCCGCCGACCGACTGCCTCGCGCCGATCGGCGTGCGCAACCTGCTGGCCGGTCTGCTCAAGGAGGTCAAGGCCGAGTTCTTCACCGCCGTGACCCGCGACCCGGCCGTGTACCGCGGCAACCCGTTCCAGATCGAGATCGCGCTGGCCTACGGCGGCAGCCTGCCGGCCGACCAGCCGGCCCGCGTGATCCGCTTCGCCAACCGTGTGCCGCTGCTGTATCAGCAGTCGGCCTGCGCGGCGTTCAAGAGCGTGCTGGACGTCGACTGGCGCAACTACGGCCTGTCGCAGCCGTCCGGCAGCCTGCCGGTCGGACCGCTGGTCGTCATGGTGCACATGGCCAGCGTGTGGGTGCCGTTCACCAGCGAAAGCAAGGAGGCCATCGCCGACTACGACGAGATCCGCCGGGAGATGAAGCTCGCGCTCCAGGAGTGCGGCCGCAAGCTGAACGCCTACCTCCGCCGCCGGCGTCGGCAACGGCTGGAGGGCGAGCGCCGCAGCATCTTCGAGCGCTACATCCCCGACGTGGCCGAAGCGCTGGCCGCCCTGACCGCGCAGGACGAGGGGCGGCTGCTGAAGGAGCTTCAGGCGATCGCGCGGACGCGCACGGCCGAGGCCGACGTGGAGCTGGACGAGGACGGCAGGCCGATCGGGCGGCCCGCGCCCGAGGAAAACGACGAGCTGACCGGCGCCGACGACGTCGTAATCGTGCCGGAGAACGAGGCCCCGGACGCCGCCCCCGACCTGTTCGAGGAGCCGCCGCCGCCGCCGGCCAGGAGGCGCCAGTAGCCCGCGGCAGGCTCGGCGATCGCGCAGCAGCGGGAGCCCCGTCCGCGCGAGCTGGAGCCGGGCAGTTGCGTGCTCCTCTGCCGAACGCCGCCCCGGCCGCCTTGGCCACCCGCAGCGCCGTCCGTAGAATGGCAGCCTCCATCGGAGGTCGGTAATGTTGGCGGATTCAGAGTCGACCGAAGCAGCGGGTCTGAACATCGGACGTCTGCTGGTCGTGGCCCTGCGCGTGGTCGGCGGGCTGCTGGCCGTCGCCACCACCGCTTGGGCCGTGGCGCGCTTCTGGGAACTGGCGCGCCTGGCGGCCGCGCCCGAGCCGCCCGCGGCCTCCGCCCTGATCGCGCCTGCGGCGGGGCTGCTGGCCGGCTGGGCTGCGGGCCTGCTACTGTGGGCCGTAGGCGAGCAACTGCGGCGGAGCAGCGAGCCGGCCGCCGTGGCCAACGGCGCGGGGACCCCCATGCCTCGCCCGCGGCCGGTCGACACCGTCGACCCCGAGAAGCAGACGCGTTTGCTCGAGCAGCTCGTCCAGCTCACGCGCGAACTGCGGGACATCGAGTTGCTCAGCGAGCAGGAGCGCGCGGCGCGCCACCAGCAGGAAGGCGAGGAGCTGGTGCGCCAGCTTCAGTCGGACGTGCCGGCGCTGCTGCGCGAGCACAACTGGGTCGAGGCCCGGCGGCGCGTGCAGTACGCCCGCCAGCGCTTCCCCAAGCTCGGCGGTTGGGAGGCGCTCGAACAGCAGATCGAGCAGGCCCGGTCCGCGGTCGAGGGCCGCGACATCGAGAACGCCTCCCGCGAGCTCAACGACCTCGTCGCGCTCGGCGCCTGGGACCAGGTGGGTGAGACGCTGCGAGCCCTGCAACAGCGGCACCCCGACTCGCCGCGCGTGGCCGAACTCGCCCGCCGCCTGAGCGCCGCCCGCGAGAAGGCCGCGGCCGAGGAACGGGCCCGCCTGATGGCCCAGGCCCAGGAGGCCACGAGCCACCGCGACTGGGCGACGGCGCTGGCCCGCGTCGAGACGCTGCTCGCGAAGTACCCGGACTCCCCCGAGGCCGCCGATCTGCGCCCGCAGCTCGAAACCCTCCGCGCGAACGTCGAGATTCAGACGCGGCACCGCCTGGAGAACGAGTTTCGCGACCTCCTCCGCGATCATCGTTACGCGGAGGCGCTCAACCTCGCCCGGACCATCATCGCCCAGTATCCGGACTCGCCCCAGGCCGCCGTCCTGCGCGATCAGCTCCCGCGGCTCGAACAGAAGGCCGGCGTGCGGACCTGAACCGGCCGTCATCCGCCGTGACAGGCGCGGAGCGGCGCGCTCCCTTCGCAGCCGACGCCGTCCCCCGGCGGCCCGTCTACCGGTCCGCGGGATTCAGCGGCGCGTCGCACCGCGGGCACCGCAGGTTCAAGCGCTGGGCCGCCGGGTCGATCTGCGGCACCCAGTCGCCGTCCCCGATCCGCACCCGGTGGACTTTGCCGTCCTCCGTGTACTGGAAGAGCACCGGCACGTCGCCATGCTCCCGGCACAGGAAGTTTATGCACACCCACGCCTCGAGCCGGCCGCACGCGCTGCACGGCTGCGGGCCCACCGCGGCGCGCTGACGCTCCGAGTGACCGCACGCGCGGCAGCGCCAGTTCACGTCGAAATCGAACGCGCTGCGCGTCGCGGCGCGGATCGTGACGCGCCGCCCGCACGTCGGGCATTGCGGCTGCGCCGATTGTCCGCTCTCCGGATCGACCGCCGGAATCCACGGCCCGTCGGCGACCCTCACGTCGGTCGCGTCGCCCGTCTCATCATATTGCACAGCCACGGGCACGGCGCCGTGCTGAGGGCAATGGTACTCGAGGTAGCTCCAGAGTTGTCGCGCGCCGCACTTCGGGCAGGGGCGCGGGCCGGTCCCGGCCTTGCCGCTGAGCGTTTGACCACACACCAGGCACCGCCAGTCGCCGTCGAACTCGAAGTCTTGTGAGGGACGGGCCGGCCCGGGCGGCAACGCGGCGTCGGCGCCGGCGGGCGTCGCGGCGGTCGGCTCGGCGGGCGCGGGCGGACGCGGCTTCTGCTCGCACGCCGCCAGCCCCAGCACCGCGGCCGTCAACGTCGGCAGCGCGGCAGTCCGGGCGAAAGCGGCCGCCGCGCGGCGGGTGATGCACGCGGTCACTGGAGCACCTCCGGGGCCGTCCCGGCGGCGGACCGCGGCGCCGGCGGGCGGAACGGCTGGCCGCACTCGGGGCACAGGCCGTCCGAGGGCAGGCCGGTGAGGTCGTAGCCGCATTCCGCGCAGTACGGGCGATTCGACGGGATGATGCGGTCGACAATGAGGCGGCCGCCGAGAAAGAGGTACAAGCCGATCAGCAGGTGGAGACCGCCGTAGGCGACCGCGGGCGGCCCGAAGGTGGCCCGTGAGAAGCTGTCGAAATGAGGATCGAGCGCCGCGAGCACGGCGGAGGCCGCGATGTAGCCCAGATGGATGAGCCCCTGCGCAATAAAGAACACGCCCAATACCTTCAGTGCGAGCCGCACGGCGGTCTTGTGACGCATGACCGGCTCCTTGAACTGCCCGCCCCGCCCCGAACGGCGCACACATTATGCCGCGCCGCGGACGCGCACGTAAGCCTCCCGGCGCCGACACCAGCCGGTGGCGGGCCGGATCGCGGTACCGCGGTTCGCCGCCGGCGCACCAAGACGGCCGGGTCGTCCGCCCGGGCCGTCGACAACTCGCCTCGGGAAACGAACCGGCGGGGCCGGCTCACCAGGCGAAGTGGGCGAAGGCCTTGTTGGCGTCGGCCATGCGGTGAACCATCTCGCGCTGGCTCATGGCATCGCCCTCCCGGCGGAACGCGGCCATGAGCTCATCGGCGAGGCGGTCGGACATGGGACGGCCGCTCTTGCCGCGGGCGGCGGCCAGCAGCCACCGGATCGCGAGCGACTGACGGCGGCGCGGGTTGACCTGCATGGGGACTTGATAGTTGGCGCCCCCGACGCGCTTCGAGCGGACCTCGATCTCCGGCTTCACGTTCTCGACAGCCTGATGAAAGACCTCGACCGGAGAGGTATCCTTGATTTTTTCGGCGATGCGGTCCATCGCCGCGTAGAACACCCGCTGGGCCACGGCCTTCTTGCCGTCCCACATCATGCAGTTGATGAACTTGGCCACGACCTTGTCGTTGTAGCGCGGGTCGCCGCGGAGCTGCTCAGCGGACCGCGTGAACTTCTTGAACGCCATGCTGCACCCGTCGTCCTACTTGGTCCGGCGCTTCACGCCGTACTTGCTGCGGCTGCGGTTGCGGGCCTTGCCTTCCTTGTCGTTCGTCACGCCCGCACAATCGAGCTTCCCGCGGATGATGTGGTACCGCACGCCCGGCAGATCCCGCACCCGACCACCGCGTACGAGCACGATCGAGTGTTCCTGAAGATTGTGGTCCACGCCCGGGATGTAGGCCGTGACCTCGCGACCGTTGGTCAGCCGCACGCGGGCCACCTTGCGGAGGGCCGAGTTGGGCTTCTTGGGCGTCTGCGTCTTGACCAGCAGGCACACACCGCGGCGCTGCGGGCACTGTTCGAGGTCGCGCACTTTGCTTTTGCGCGGCTCGGCACGGCGCGGCCGCCGCACCAACTGGTTGATGGTCGGCATAGGACTCTCGTTCCTTACCTGGATGGACACCGCCGGGCCAACCGGCAGACCGACCAGTATATCAGCGCGGGCGCTGGTGCCAACCCCGCCACGCCCGCAAATCTATCAACCGGGGCGAATGTGCCCACTCCGCGAGGTCTGTAAACGGCCTAGAACCTGGAGACAAAACGTCCTATAAACCAGACTTTCAAACTCGCAGCCGAATGCCCGGGCGAGCCCGCGCGGACCACTGTCCGCGTGGGCCGGTCCCGCGCGAACGCCGCGCAACGCTTTGCGTCGTTCGAGACGGCCGCCGCACGCCCCGCGGAGCGCTCCGCGTCGTCTGTCGGGGCGCGACGCCGTAGCGCGCTCAGACTTCGATCAGCATGCGCGCCGGCTCCTCGACGCACTCCTTGACGCGCTTCAGGAACGATACCGACTCCCGCCCGTCGATGATTCGATGGTCGTACGTTAGCGCGACATACATCATCGGCCGGATCACGACCTGCCCGCCGCGGGCCACCGGCCGGTCCTGGATCGCGTGCAGACCGAGAATCGCGCTCTGCGGCGGGTTGATGATCGGTGTCGCCAGGAGCGAGCCGAAGACGCCGCCGTTGGTGATCGTGAACGTCCCGCCCTGAAGCTCCTCGACGGCGATCTTGCGCTCCCGCGCGCGCCGCGCCAGGTCGGCGATCGCCTGCTCCACCTCGGCGAAGCTGAGCCGTTCGGCGTTGCGGACCACCGGCACGACCAGTCCCTGATCCGTGCTGACGGCCACGCCGATGTCGTAATAGTTCTTGTACACGATGTCGGTGCCGCGGATTTCCGCATTCACCGCCGGGAACCGCTTGAGCGCGTCGATGGCCGCCTTCACGAAGAACGACATCAGCCCCAACCTGATCCCGTAGCGCTGCTGGAACTCCTCCCCCCGCTCCTCGCGCAGCCGCAGCACCGCCGACATGTCGACCTCGTTGAAGGTCGTCAGCATGGCCATCGTCTGCTTGGCTTCCACCAGCCGCTGCGCGATCCGCCGCCGCAGCATCGTCATCGGCACGGCTTCCTCGTGCCGGTCCGCCCCGACCGGTGCGCCCACGACCGCCGGCTCCGGCCCCCCCACGGCCGACGCCGCTTCGCGGCCGTCCGCCACGGCCGTCCCGCCGGCACCGGCCGCGACGCGGCTTGCGACGTGCCGCTGCACATCCTCCTTCAACAGGCGCCCGCCCGGCCCGGTGGGAGTGACCTCGGCCGCCGCGAGGCCGGCCTCATGCAACGCCCGGTGCGCCGCCGGCATGACGCGCGGCTCCGCAGCGGGCGCGGCCCGGCCGCCGTCGCCGGGCGCGGTGACGGACGCGGCCGAAACGGCCGAGACCGGGGGAGTGGCCGCAGTGGGGCGCGCCGCGGCGCGGTCGAGGGGGACACCAGCGGGACGCGGGCCTTCCTCGATCATCGCGATGACCGCCCCGACGGGCACGATCTCGCCGGCCTTTCGCAACTGCTTGGCGAGGACCCCGGCGGCCGGGGCCGGCAGCTCCATCGACGCCTTGTCGGTCTCGATCTCGACGACGATCTCATCGCGCTCAACGTAGTCGCCCTCGGCCTTCAGCCATTCGCCGATCTGGACCTCGGAGATGGACTCGCCCGCGGAGGGGATCTTCAGCTCGACGGCCATGTGTGTCGCTCTCCGTGTCGCGCATGCGGCAACGCTGGGGGCCCGGGCCCACCGCGCCCGCCGCACGGGGGGCGTTCGCGTTGCGAGCCCGCGCGTCGCCCCCGACGCCAGCGCCGGTCAGTCTGACGCCGCCGCCCCGAGCGCCGCGTCCACGAGGCGGCGCTGCTCGAGCTGGTGGCTCGCAGCCGAGCCCGTCGCCGGGCTGGCCGACGCCGGGCGGCCGAGGAACTCCAGCGGCAGACGTCCCAGCAACGTGGTCCCGAATCTTATGCGGAAATGCGGCGCCGCGCCCATATTCAGCGGCTCCTCCTGCGCCCAGACCGTCGGCGTGCCGTCCGCATACGGGGCCAGGGCCTCGGCCAGCGGCTCCTCCGGCAGCGGGTAGAACTGCTCGATCCGCACCAGGGCAACGTCGTCGCGTGCGCGGGCCGTCCGCTCGGCCAGCAGGTCGTAATACAACTTGCCCGAGCACAGCAGCACGCGTCGCACGTGGCGCGGGTCGGCCACGGGGTCGGGCAGGACGCGCCGGAAGCGTCCCGTCGCCAGATCGTCCAGCGACGATACGCACTGCGGATGGCGCAGGAGGCTCTTGGGCGTCATGACGATCAGCGGCTTGCGCCACGGTCGCACGACCTGCCGCCGCAGCACGTGAAAGTACTGGGCCGGGGTACTGGGCTGCACGACCTGGATGTTGTCCTCGGCCGCGAGGTCCAGGAACCGCTCGATGCGAGCGCTGGAATGCTCGGGCCCCTGGCCCTCCAGCCCATGCGGCAGCAGCAGCACCAAGCCGCTGAGGCTGTGCCACTTGTCCTCAGCACTGGCGAGGAACTGGTCGATGAAGACCTGCGCGGCGTTGACGAAGTCCCCGAACTGCGCCTCCCACATGACCAGCGCGTCGGGGTAGGCGATGCTGTAGCCGTACTCGAAGCCCAGCACGCCCGCCTCCGACAGCGGGCTGTTGTACACCTCGAACGGGGCCTGCCCGGGCGCGACGTGCTGAAGCGGGATGTACGGGTGGCCGTCCTCGTAATCATGCAGAATGGCGTGCCGCTGGCTGAACGTGCCGCGGCCGCTGTCCTGCCCGCTGAGACGTACCCGGGTGCCGTCGGCGGCCAACGACGCGAACGCCAGAGCCTCGGCGGCGGCCCAGTCCAGCGGGCGCTCGCCCCGGGCCATCTGCCGCCGCTGCTCGAACAGGCGCCGCAGCTTGGGATGCAGGTGGAACGACTCCGGGAGCCGCGTCTGGGCCTCCAGCAACGCGGCGAGACGATCCCGCGGGACCCCGGTGTCGGTCTCGGGGCACCGCGCTTCGCGCCCGCCGACGTACGCCGCCCAGATTTTCCCCAGCACGCTCTCGCGTGGGGGCGGGGCCGGCACGGCCTCCGCGACCCCGGCGAGCTCCTCCTCCAGATACTTCCGGCGCTGCGCGGCCAGGGCGTCGGCCTCGGCCTGCGTCAGGCCGCCCAGCTTCAGCAGGTGCTCGAGGTAGCCGTCGCGGACCGACTTGCGGGCCTCGATCCGCCGGTAAAGGACCGGCTGCGTGAACGAGGGCTCGTCGGTCTCGTTATGCCCGTAGCGGCGATAGCCGTACATGTCGATCACCACGTCGCGGTGGAACGTCCGCCGGAAGTCCAGCGCCAGCCTCACGACCTGGGCGACGGCTTCGGGGTCCTCACCGTTGACGTGGAAGATCGGGCTCTGAAGCATCTTGGCCACATCGGTCGCGTAGCTCGTCGAGCGCCCTTCCTCCGCCAGAGTCGTGAACCCGAGCTGGTTGTTGATGATGACGTGGAGCGTTCCGCCTGTCCGGTAGCCGCGCAGCTCGCTGAGGTTCAGTGTTTCCTGCACGATCCCCTGCCCGGCGAACGCGGCGTCGCCGTGCAGCAGGAACGCCATACAGCGTTCGCCCGCCCGGTCGCCGAGCCGATCCTGTTTGGCCCGCGTGCGCCCCAGCACGACGGGGTTGACGAACTCCAGGTGGCTCGGGTTGAAGCACAGCGCCAGGTGCACCTTGCGCCCGGTGCTGGTGACCCAGTCGCCGTGGTGGCCCTGGTGATACTTCACGTCGCCGCGTCCGACCCACAGCTCCGCGTCGACGTCCTCGAACTGGCGGAAGATCTGCCGCGGGCTGCGGCCCATGATGTTGGCCAGCACGTTCAGCCGCCCGCGGTGGGCCATGCCGATGACGATTTCCTCGATGCCCTGTTCGGCCGCATGCTCAATCGCCAGGTCCAGCAGCGGCACCATGCTCTCGGCGCCCTCCAGCGAGAAGCGCTTGGCCCCGACGTACTTCTTCTGGATGAACTCCTCGAAGATGACGGCGTCGGTGAGCCGCGTGAGGATGCGGAGCTGTTCGGCCCGCGAGAGCTGGAGCCGGTTCTGCGTGCCCTCCATCCGCTCCTGAAGCCAGTGCCGCACATCCAGCGAGTCGATGTGCATGAATTGCACACCGATCGAGCGGCAGTACGTGTTCCGCAGCAGGAGCAGAATCTCGCGCAGGGTCCGCACCGGGGCGCCCGCGATGGTGCGGGCTGAGAACGGCCGCTCCATGTCCGCCGGGGTGAAGCCGTAGTACGCGGGCTTCAGCTCGGGGCTGTAGGGCCGGGGGTGACGCAACGGGTCCACCTGCGCGATCGTGTGCCCGCGAACGCGATAGGCTCGGACGAGCTGGTCGACGCGGTCCTGACCGACGGCCACCGGACCGACCGTCGCCGCCGCGGCGTAGCCGTTGCCCCGGGCGGGGGGGTTGAAGATGCTGCCGGGGCGGAACGAGGGGCCGAGGCGGGAGGACGGCCCGAAGCGGTCGCCGGCGGGCAGGGCGGCGAAGTAGTCGCGCCAGGCCGGCGGGACCGCCGCCGGGTCCCGCAGGTACTCGGCGTACAACTGCTCTGCGAACGCGAGGTTATGACAGTCCGGCCAGACGTCGCGGGTGCTCATTGCGGGTTCCACAGTCGCGCTCGACCGGCCCGCGCTCGACCCCGGCGCGGGCCGCGAATCGTGCCGCGATTATAGCATCCGGCTCGGGGGCGGTGGCGTGAGCCGCTCCGCCTCCTGCGGGTCGCGCCACCCGGTACGCCGCTCGGCCGCCGGCAGATCGCGCCCCCCGGACGCCGCCACCGCGCACGGGGCCCGGACGCCGGCACCGCGCGCGGCGCCCGTCAATCCAGCCACTGCCGGTCCCGCAGCTTCCGCGGGAGGTACTCCTCGGTGATGAAGCGGAAGTTCTTGTTCGACAGGGCTTCGAGTTCGAGCTTGACCCCCAGCCGCTCCATGTGCTGGATCTCCCGTTGCCAGGGCTTGCTCTGGAACCACGGATACTCGCGGATCTCCCGGGCGCGGCGGCGGTCTTCGTCCGTCAGCGGCATGGGCACGTGGCTGGGAATGTCGAACGCCTCCGCGTCGAAACTGCTCATGCCGATGAACCGCGCGGCCGGGATGGCCATCCGCTGGCTTTCGAACGCGAGGTTGATCGACCCCTGCTTGACCACGCTGTAGATGTAGTAGCCCCACGGGTCGTTGTCGACCAGCACGTACACCGGCAGCTTCAGCTCGTGGTGCAGGCGATACAACAGGCGCCGCACGCCGCGCGGCGGTTGCCCCCCGCCGTGCAGGATCACGCAGCGGTGCGTTTCCCAGAAGCGGTCCTTGTTGAACCGCTGCCAGACGGCGCCTTTTTCGATCAGCAGGACGAACTCGGCCTGGTTCTTCACGAACCGGATCACGTCCGCCTCGACGATGCTCGGCACCGCCCAGCCGCCCGAGCCCATCGCCGTCAGATCGATCGTGTCACCGTTGTCCACGATCGTCAGCGGCCCGACCATCGCGCCTTTCGTCTCGGCGTGCACGCCCAGCTCTTCGCGCAGCGCGCCGACCGTGACCTCGATGTCCTCGACGATCTGGTCGCTCTCGGACTGGTCCGCGAAGACCAGTTCACGGCTGCGCGGTTGCCCGGGCAGCGTCCGGACCGGCACCTTCAGGTTGTAGAACAGGTCGCGCAGGCTGGTCGAATCGTCCGCGGCGATCAGCCGGTGGCAGACCTCCGCCACGCGCAGCGTCTGCATGAACTTCTTGGCCTGACTGCCCTCGCCCTTGCGCCGCCCGACCAGGCTGAAAAAGAAGCGCCGCTGCTTCCCGTCCAGCAACTCGATGATGCCCTTCTGCGCGTTGAACCGCACGTTGCTCAGCGTGCGGGCCGGAATGTCGACGTACGGATCCTCCCGCCGGTGCACCCGCCGCACCACGTCGTTCGCCAGAGCGCCGATCCGCCGGGCGACCGCGGCCCGATCCCGCGTCGGCGGGCCCGCGACCGGCCGCCCCCGCGCTGCCCTCTTGGCCACGTCGTCCTCCTTCGCAGGCCGTCGCGAGACGGCACGCCGCGCCGCGCGGCGTATCCGACCCTCACGTCGGACGCGCCGCGGTGACGCCGGATCGGTTGTGCCGGACACCCCGGCGCCGCGCGGCCGTCCGGCAATCACCTGTCAGACGTTTCGTAAGCTACCGCGCGGCGGACCCGATTCGAAGGGGCCCGTCCCGCCCGGCCGGCCGGTCCTGGCGAGCTTCGCGGAAAAAGAAAGAAGGCCGCGGTCAGCGCGGCCTTCTCCGCCGAGCGTTTCGTTGGGATCTGGCGGTCGCACCGCCCGGGCCTTCGGGTCAGCTCGGAATCCCCGCCCTTCCGAACCGACTAAGGCTTGTCCGCCGCCTTCTCAGCGGGCTTGGCGTCCGTCTTGGCGGGCGGCATCAGGACGGTGTCGATCACGTGGATCACGCCGTTGCTGGCGGCCACGTCGGTCTTGGTCACGTTGGAGTTGCCGTCGAGCGTGACCTTGCCGTCCTTGACGGCGATCTTGATCTCACCGCCCTCGACGGTTTTCGCGGTCTTGCCGTCCATCTTCAGGACGTCCGCCGCCATGACCTTGCCGCTGACGACGTGATACTTGAGGATGGCCGCCAGCTTCTCCTTGTTGGCCGGCTTCTTGAGGTCCTCGAGGGTCTCCTTGCCGAGCTTGGCGAACGCCTCATCGGTCGGCGCGAAGACCGTGAACGGGCCCTTGCCCTTCAGCGTCTCGACCAGATCCGCAGCCTTCACCAGGTCAACGAGGGTGTTGAATTTCGCCTCGACCGCGACCTCGACGATGTCCTTGGCCTTCGGCTCGTCCTTCTCCCGCTCCTCCTGCTTCGCCTCCGGCTTGGCCGGCTGACCGTACTCCTGTGCCGTCAGGGCACCGCTGAACGCCAGCGCTACGACCGGAACCAGAACCCAACGCAACATGCGACTCGACATTGCAAGTCTCTCCTTGCCGCTCGCCCTGCGGAGCGACCACACGCCCGGGTGGTCTACACCGACCGCACCGTCCGCCCCGCGGGCGAAGCAGACAACTATATCGCTCGCCATAAGCATGACAAGAGACCCAGGGGTCCGCAACAGGTTAGCCGGGCAGGCACTGGTGCCAAAGTTTCGGCCTGCGCAACCGCGCACGACAAACAGGACCCCCTCACACCAGATTATACCGCCGGTTGCGGGAGCCATCACGCCCGGGCCCCCACCGTTAGGGGGCTGACAACCCCAGCCGGACCGCACCCCACCGGCCCTCCGCCGGTCGCTTGCGCTTCGGCAAAGCGCCGGCCGTAGCTCTCCCCGCCGATTCCAGTGCGCACAAATCTTTCCGGCTTGCCCGACGCAAATCGCGATAATCTTCCCGGCTTGCCTTGGGCAGTTCGCGATGTGCCGCCTGCGTCGGACCACTGCGCCGATCGCGTCGCGGGCCAGAGAGAGGTGGTTCTGCGGGTCGAACTCCGCCGGCCGGATCACGCAGACCTCGCGAATCCTCGCCAGCGCTGCGAGCCGAGGATCCTCCGCCACAGGGCCGCTTCGCCGTCGCACGGGGCCGGCCGCCATCCGTTATACTGCCAAGGGCCCGGCTGCCTCGCCGGCGGCCGCCGAGCGCGCGAGACACCCTATGCGTTCCCGACGCCTCCCGACCCGTCTCGCACGCCCACCGATCGCGTTGGCCCTGTTGCTGACGCCGCTGACCGGTTGCGGCGGAGAACACGCCGCGCGGCCCAACACCGCCGAACTCGCGGCTTTTCTGGAGGTGTCGCTGCCGGCGCGCGTGCGCATCCTGAGTTGGACCAAGCCGGTGAGCCTCCGCGGGGACGGCACGGCGGACGCGGTCGAGGTCGTCCTAGCGGCGTACGACGCCTGTGACGATCCGACCAAACTGGTCGGCACGCTCACGTTGGAAGTGCTTACGCGCCGCACCGGGCAGCACATCGGCACGCAGGTGGCCGCCCGGTCCATCGAGCTGCGAACGCCAGCGGCCATCCGGGCCGACCGGGAGCAACCCTCCGGTTTCTATCGCATTACAGTGCCGGTGCAGGCCGGGCGCCTGTCACCCGGCCAATACGTCGTGACGGCCCGCCTGCACTTCGAGGGCGCTCCCGCCCGGTTAGACGAGTTCGCCTTCAGTTACGACGGCTCCCCGGTGCCGCCCGCCCGATCGCGTTGAACCGGGCCAGGCCGCCGACCGCAGCGTGCAACGCGGCGCCCCGGCCAGGCGGCTCGGGGCCGCACCTTGACGAGCTGGAGTCACGCGCGGCACTTGAACGCCCCCGGTCGCGGGAAAAGATCAACTCGGACGAACCCCCCGGCCCCGGTCGGCGTACAATCGACGCATGGGCGACCCCGTTTCTGCACAATCGGCCGTTGAGGGCCCCACGGCGGCTGCGGCGCCCCGCGGCCGACCGGGTGTCACGGGCGATGCTCGGTCGGCGGCGGCATCGGCCCGGCGGCTGTCTCGGCGGCACTTCCTCCTGGGAGCGGGCGGACTGCTGGCCGGGCTGAGCGGCGGCGCGGCCTACGCCCGCTATATCGAGCCGTACTGGCCGACTTGGCAGCGATTGGCGATGGACCTGCCCGGGCTCGGCGCGGGGCTGGTCGGGGCACGGATCGTCCAGCTCTCGGACCTGCACGTCGCCCCCAACCTGCCGTTGGACTACCTGCGACGACAACTGCGGCGCGTCGTCGCCTCCAATCCGGACCTCATCGTGCTGACCGGGGATTATGTCACGCGCGCGATCGTCCGCGACGCGACGGCGCTTCGCGACCTGCTGGCGGAGCTGCGGGCGCCGCTGGGGGTGTACGCCGTGCTGGGCAATCATGATTACGGCGTGCACGAGCCGCAACCGCGGCGGTTCGTCGCGGCGGGGCCGAACCACATCGCGCAGATCGTGGCGGATGCGGGTGTGACCGTGCTGCGGAACGAAGCCCGCCGGGTCGAACGGGACGGAGCCGGGCTGCAGGTGGTCGGGCTCGACGACTTGTGGGGCGGCCTCTGCGACGCCGACGTCGCGTTCGCAAACGTCAACCCCGGCGAACCGTGCATCGCGCTGGCCCACAACCCCGACACATTTCCGCTGTTGCACAACCGGCCGTGCCGTTGGGTGCTGAGCGGGCACACGCACGGCGGGCAGGTCCGCCTGCCGCTGCTCGGGCCGCTCGTGCTGCCCGTGCGGAACAAGTCCCATGATGCGGGCCTGTTCACGGCGGGCGCGCAGCGACTGTACGTGAACCGCGGGCTGGGTTACCTGCGGCCGGTGCGGTTCAACTGCCGGCCCGAAATCACGGAGTTCACGCTGACGGCGGGGTAGCGGACGCGATTCCTTCAGGTTGAAGGCAGGGTTGCGGGTTTGGTCTTCCGCCAACCGATGCGCAAGTCGCTCCCGCATGAGCAGGCCGCGCGTCGGCCCAGACGACCGCAGACGCGCCGACCGACGATCCGCGGGCAGCCGCGCGGTCCGGCGCGGCACGCCGCTGCTTTGCGGGCAGCGCGTCCTGCCACCCCGCGCCGGGGGCGATTCAGTCGACCGGCCGGTAGCGTCGGTCGCGGGCCGTCGCGGCCACCACGCGCCGCCGCAGCCCCTGCACCGGGTCAAACGCGTTCGGGTCGCGGCCCGTCGGAAACAGCGCGTCGTATGAAAACAGCGCCCAGTCGCCCCCCCACCGTTCACACTCGGCCAACTGCGTCGCGAGCCCGGCCGCCGAATCGAGCTTGTACACGCCCACGCCGGGCACAACGCGCCGGCCCGGCGCCGCCGCGCGGTACGCCTCGATACTCGCGGTGAACTCGGCCGGGTTGTCGGTGTACGCCATGGGCAGCAGCGCGTCGACCAGTCCGGCGCGCAGCCACGCCGGACCGTTCTGAAGGTACTCGCGGTAGCCCTGGTCCAGGTCGCCCCAGACGGCCGCCGACAGCGTCGCGCCCGGCCGCGTGCGCCGCACGGCCTGCCGGATCTCGGCCACGGTGCGTGTAACCTGCGCTGCGCGCCAGGCGTCCCAGGCCGCGGGGTCTTCGTCCGGCGTGCGGCCGGTCTCACGGCGGTACAAAGCCAGGGTCTGAGCATCGCGCGGGAAACGGGCGCGGGCGTTCGGGGTCCCGTCCCAGGCGAACCGCACGTAGTCGAGGTGGATCCCGTCCACGTCGTAGTTCGTCGCGATCTCCGCGACGACGCGCGCGATGTGTCGCCGCACCTCGGGGCGGCAGGGGTTCAGGATGACGTAGAAGTCGCCCAGCGGCTGACGGCGGCCCCGCGCGTCCGTCACGAACCAGTCCGGATGCGCGTGGTAGAGCTGGCTGGGCACCGGCGGCGGCGTGCGGCCGCGCCAGCCGGGCATGACGTTCACCCAGGCTTCGATCCGCAGGCCGCGACGGTGGGCCTCGGAGACGGCGAGCGCGAGCGGGTCGTAGCCGGGGTCCCGGAAGTCGAACTCGCGCGACCACGGTTCGAGGCGCGAGGGGTACGCGACGGTGCCCTCGCCGCGGACCTGCCACAGGACGGTGTTGGCACCGAGGGCAGCAGAACGGGCCATGATCCGGCGGATGTCGTCGGGCGTGCGGTAGTGGTAGCGGGCCACCCAGATGGCCCGCAGCGGCGTCGGCAGCGGCTGGGGCGGCCGTCGCCCGGCCGGACCGACGCGCGGCCGTCCTGCGCCGGCGGAGTCGCGTCCGGATCGGCAGCCGACCGGCGCCACGAGCAGGAGCAGAGCGAGGGCGAGGCTCGCGCAGGAGATCGAGCGGTTGCGCATCAGGGGCCACAGTAGAGCAGCCCAGACCCGGGCCGTCAAAGAGCGGCGCGCCCCGCGCGGGTCGAAGCGCCGCGGCGACCGCCGGCGGCAGCGAGTGGCCCGCGGACGCCGCGCCCGACACGGCGCGAGTTGCGCCGCGGCGCAGATTGTGCCCCGCCGCGGCCGGGGCGTCTCATAACACGTCCCGCGCGCGCCCGGCCGTAAGCCGCGGCTGAACCCCCCGCGTTTCCGCGTCGATAAATCCCTCGGGCCGCCGCGCCAGCGGGCGCAAGCGCCAGGAACGCTGGCGCGCTGGAGCGGTGTCCGTTGGAACGTGACCCGGCGTCCCCTTGACGCGGGCGGCTGGTGGTGCAGGAGTGGCGATGGCTGCCGCGAAACCGGACAAGCCTGCGGAGCCGCCGAAGGCGAGCAAGAAGCCCCTGATTCTCGGCGTTGTGGGGGCCGTCGTGGTGCTTCAGGGCGTCGGCTTCTTCCTGTACTTCAAGTTCGCCGGCGGCGCGAGCCCGGCCACCGCCGAAGCCGCCACGGCGGGACAGTCCGCCGCGGGAGCACCGGCCGACGGGCCGCTGCCGACTCTGCGCGAGGGCCCGAGCCGCCCCACCGCCGAGATCCAGCTTCTGAAGAACTTCAAGGTCCCCAACGACAAGAGCGGGGTCCTGCGCATCTACGACCTCGACATCGTGATCCGGGTGCCCGCGGACCGCAAGGAGGCCGTGAAGGCCAAGACCGACGAGCACGCCGGCGAGGTGGCCGACACCGTGGTGCGGATCGTCCGCGGGGCCAGCGAGCGCATGCTGCGGGAGGATGACCTGCGCGGCCTGCGGAGCCAGCTCCTCGAGGGGCTGCGCGAAGTGCTCGGCGCGGAGACGCCGATCGATCGTGTGCTGATCACCCGGTTTGTGCCGATCCGCGCCGACTGACCCGGTCGGCTGGCGCTGAGCGACAAGGAAGTCCGAGTCCATGCCCGACGAAACCCACTCGCCGCCGACCGCCCCCCAGCCGCAGGACGGCGCCGCGCCGCCGACGTCGGAGCCCGTCGCGACCGGCTCGCCGCCCGAGCCGACGGCCGCGGAAGCGCCCGTCGCCGCCGGGCCGAACAACGTGGGCACGTTCGCCGCGGCGGCACCCGCCGCCGACGCCACGCCGCCGGCCGCGCCCGGCGCCGACGCCACGCCGCAGGCCGCGCCCGGCGCCGACGCGACGCCGCCGGCCGCCCCGGACACCGCGCCTGAAAGCAACGTCATGAGTCAGGCCGAGCTCGATGCGCTCCTGGCGCAGGCCGGCGCCGATGCCGCCCCGACCGGCGCGCCGCGTGCGGCCGCCCCGGGCGGCAACTCTCTCAGCCAGGAAGAGTTGGACGCGCTGATCGCGCAGGCCGGCGCCGACGCGCTCGCGGCACCGCCGCCGAAGCCGGCCGGCGGAACGCCGACCGCCCCGCCGGAGGATCCGCTGGCCGCCGAGATGGCCGCCGCGATCGCCGCCGAGGCCGCCGCGCCATCGGCCCGCGCGGCCGAAGCCGCGGGGCCCGCCGTGATCGGCGAGGTCCGCGTGCCGATCCCCCCGGGCACGCCGGAGCCCTTCGAGCCCGCCTCGCTGGAGCGGCCCGCCGCGGCCCCGGCCGCCGCCACGCTGGACCTGCTCGAGGATGTGCATCTCGAGGTGAAGATCGAGTTGGGCCGGGCGCAGATGTACATCGAGGACGTCCTGCGGCTCGGCGTCGGTTCGGTCGTCGAGCTGGACAAACTCGCGGGCGATCCGGTGGACATCTACGTCAACGACCGGCTGATCGCGCGGGGCGAAGTGCTCGTCCTGAACGACAACTTCTGCGTCCGCATCAACGGCATCGAAAGCCCGATCCCGGAGCTGGCGCGCGGCTGAGGAACGTCGCGCCGGCCCGGCGCGCCGCGGAGCGGCGCCCAGGAGTACGCCGTGCCACGGATGGCCCCGAGTTCGCTCACCGATCACCGGCGGCCGCGCCGTCGACTCGTGGCCGGCGCGTTGGCCGGCGCGTTGGCCGGCGCGCTGGGTTGGCCGGTGCTCGTGGCCGCGGCGGATGAGTCGGCGGGCGGTGTCACCCCCCGGGGCGCCGTCGCGGACCGGGCCGCGGCGCTGTCCGCCACGGATACCGCGTGGGCTTCGCCGGCCGTCGCGGCCCCCGACCTCGAGGCGCGCCCGCTCGCGCGCCGGTCGGCGGCGGCGGCGGGAGTCGCGGGCCCGGCGGGCGGAGGCGGGGGGTGGTTGCGGACCACGGGCGCGCTGCTCGGCGTGGTCGCCCTGATTCTGCTGCTGGCGTGGGGCTACCGCACGGTCACGGGCGGCGGATTGCCGGTGCTGCGCGGCGGGCGGGCGCCGCTGATCGAAGTCGTCAGCCGCGCCGCGCTCGGCCCGCGGCAGACGGTTTGTCTGGTGCGCATCGGCCCGCGCCTCGTGCTGCTCGGTGTCACCGGCACCGCGATCCGCGCGCTGGACGTGATCGCGGACGCCGCCCTCGTCGCGCAGCTCCTCGGTGAGGCGCGGGCCCGCCGGCCGGACAGCGCGACCGCCGAGTTCCATGCCTGCCTGGAACGCGAAGCCCGCCCGTACGCGCCGCCGCCGGAGCCGTCGGCCGCGCCCGCGCCGGATCCGCAGCGCATCGCCGCGGTGCGCGACCGGCTCAACGAGACGCTCAGCCGGCTGCGGAGAGTGGGGGCCGCATGAGTCGCGGGCGTCCAGCGAGGCAGCGTATTTGGGCGGCAGCGCTGCTCGCGCTGCTATGCGGCGCCGCGCCCCGCGTCGGCGCCCAGCCCCACGCCGGGGCCGTCGAGCCGTCGCCCGCCAGGCCGGGTGCGCCGCCCGCCTCCGCGGGCGCGCCCGGACCCACCGCGGACGCGGCCGGCGCCGCCGCCGACGCCGCCCTGCCGGCCGCGGCGCCCGACGGGCCGTTGTACGTACCGGACCTCACACGGTTCCTGCCGCGCGCGACCGACCGCCAGGCGCTGAGCAATTCGGTGCAGATTCTCGTCCTGCTGACGGTGCTGACCGTCCTGCCGAGCATCCTGCTGATGATGACGTGCTTCGTGCGGATGCTCGTGGTGCTGGCGTTGCTGCGGCAGGCGTTGGGTACGCAGCAGCTCCCGCCGTCGCAGGTGATCGTCGGGCTGGCGCTGTTTCTCACGATCCTCGTGATGGCCCCGACCTGGGAGCGCATCCACGCGGAGGCGATTCAGCCGTACCTCGAGGCCCGGCCGCTGCCCGGCGGCGGGACGTTCGGCCAGATGGAGGCCCTGGCCGCCGCCGGCGAGGTGCTGCGGGAGTTCATGTTCCGGCAGATCCGGGCGGCCGGCAACGAAACCGACGTCTACCTGATGTACGAGTATGCCGCGCAACGGGCGGTGCCGCCGCACGAGACGCTGGACGAGCGGGCCGTGCCGATGACGGCCCTGATCCCGGCCTTCCTCCTGAGCGAGCTCAAGACGGCGTTCGTGCTGGGCTTCCGCCTTTACCTGCCGTTCCTGGTCATCGACCTGGTGATTTCGACCGTGCTGGTGGCGATGGGCATGATGATGCTCCCGCCGGTGCTCATCTCGCTGCCGTTCAAGCTGCTGCTCTTCGTCCTGGTCGACGGCTGGCACCTGGTGGCCGGTGCGCTGATGGCCAGCGTGCGCTGACGGCGTGGCGCAGGGGGCCGGGCGATGGACATGACGCTCGCGATTGACCTCGGACGCGAAGCACTGATCACCACCCTGCTGATCTGCGCGCCGGTCCTGTTGAGCGGCCTGCTGGTCGGTCTCGTCATCAGCCTGATCCAGGCCGTCACGCAGATCCAGGACCAGACGCTCAGCCTCGTGCCCAAGATCGTCGCGATGATCGGGGTGGCGGTGCTGCTGCTGCCGTGGCTGGCGCAGCGCCTGGCGGAATACTCGCAGCGGATGTTCGCGGGACCGTGAGGAGGCGACCGTGCCGCTCGAGCTCGTCCACCTGTACCTCAAGCTGCCGGTCTTCGCGCTGGTCGCCGCGCGGCTGACCGGGCTGCTGCTCTTTCAACCGGTGCTCGGCAGCCTCGCCGTGCCGGTCCCCGTGCGGGCCCTGCTGATCATCGGGCTGGCGGCGCTGATCACACCGCTCGTGCCGGTGCCGCCGGACCTGCCCGACTCGCCGACCGCGGTGGCCGTCGCGGCCCTTGGGGAACTGCTCCTCGGCGTGTTGCTCGGGCTGGCCGGCATGCTGTGCTTTTACGGCCTCCAGCTCGCCGGCCTGCTGCTCGCGCAGGAGTCCGGCCTGGCGTACGGCCAGGTTCTCGACCCGACCACCGAAGAAGAGGACACCGTGCTGGGCGCGTTTTACCTCCAGCTCGGACTGGTGCTCTTCCTGGTGCTGGGCGGCCACCGCGTCCTGGTGAGCGTCTGCCTGGATACGTTCCGCACGCTCCCGCTGCTCGCGGCGACGCCCGCGACAACGCACGGCGTGGAACTGCTGGTGGAGGGCCTGACGCTCGGCTCGCACCTCGCGCTCCGCGTCGCCGCCCCGGCCCTGCTGGCCCTGTTCCTCGTGAACGTCGCGCTGGGGTTCATTTCCCGCACGATGCCGCAGCTCAACGTGCTCGCGGTCGGGTTCTCCCTGAAGTCGCTCGTGACCCTGCTGATCATGGCCGCCGCCCTGCCCGCCGGCGTCGCGGCCTTCGTGGACGCCACCGCCGCGGTTTACAACTGGCTGGGTGCCCTGACCGGACGCTAGCCGCGCCCGGTCCGGCCCGGCCCTTTCCGGAGAGCCCCGCGTGGCCGAGAACACCGCCGACCGGACCGAACAACCGACGCCGCGCCGCCGCGAGGAGGCCCGCGAAGAGGGCCAGATCGCCCGCAGCGCGGACCTGACGGCCGCCGCATCCCTGCTGGCCGCGCTGCTGCTGCTCCAGCTGCTGGGCCCGCGAATGCTCGACACCTTCGCCGCCCTCACCGCCGCGCTGGGCGAGACGCCGGACGTGACCGCCGCCGGGTTGTGGCCCTGGCTCGTACGCGTCGGCCGGGCCGCCGCCGAGCTGACCGCCCCCTTCCTGGCCCTGCTGGTGGCCGTGACCATCGCAGCCGCCATTGCCCAGTCCGGCCCGCTGCTCACCTGGAAGCGCCTGGCGTTCAAGCCCGAGCGCCTGAACCCGGTCAAGGGGTTTCAGCGGCTCGTGAGCGGCGACGCCCTGACACGGCTGCTGATGAGCCTCGCCAAGGTCGCGTTGGTGACGTGGATCGCGTACGTCACGATCGTGGGCCGGCTGGGGGCCGTGCTCGCGACCGGCACGCTCGAAACGGCCGGCATGTTCGCGCTCGCGCTGACGACGCTTTCCGAGCTGGCGCTGCGGCTGGGCCTGGCGCTGCTCGTACTGGGATTCGTTGACTACCTGATCCAACGCTGGCAGCTCGAGCGGCAGCTCCGCATGACCAAAGAGGAGGTGCGGGACGAGCTAAAGCGGATGGAAGGCGATCCGCTGCTCAAGCAGCGGCGGCGGCAGCTTCAGCAGAAACTCGCCCTGCAGCGCATCAACGCCGAGGTGCCGAAAGCCGACGTCGTCGTCACCAATCCGACGGAATACGCCGTCGCGCTGCGCTACGACGCCGCCACCATGAACGCGCCGCGCGTCGTCGCCAAAGGCAAGGACTTCCTGGCGCAACGCATCCGCCTGGTCGCGCAGGAGCACGGCGTGCCGATCGTCCAGCGGCCGCCACTGGCGCGGGCGCTGTACGCCGGCGTGGACGTCGGCCGCGAGGTGCCACCGCAATATTACCGGGCGGTGGCCGAGGTGCTCGCGTACGTTTACCAGCTCGCCGGGCGCAAGGCCGGATAGCCGCGGCCGGCCAGCGTCCGCCGGGCGCAACGTCCCGCCGAGGGGCAATCGCCGTCGCAGGCTCGGTCGGCTGTGCGGCATGCGGCCGGGCCCGCGTGGCCGCGCCGTGGACCGGTTATCGGATGCGTTTCCGGTCCAGAATGAAGCGGTTTATCCTTGACCCCGTTCACGCCGAACCTAAGCTTAGGGAGCTTGCTCATGCTCGGCCTGCCAGGGCTTTTAGGTCGCGGACGCCCCGCCCGCCAAAGCCCTGACGGCGAGTCGGCCCGGAGGATCCTAACGTGTCGCCGCCCCGACCCCGCTTGACCTGTTTCCTGACCGCCGCCTTGGCTCTCAGCGTTTCGGCTGCCGCTCAAACCCGCACGCTTCAGAACGGCCGGTCCATCACGCCCTATCCCAACACCTGGCCGGATGAGCGGTACGCCTACTACGGCTGCCTCGATACCCAGATCGATCCGGCCGCGCCGACGGCCAACTTCGGCGGCGAGCGTCAGCTCGGCTGGCAGGGCGGCACGAACCGCAAGGTGTTGATCCTGTTCCGCGACCTGCACCGCGCGATCGGGCCGGGCCAAGTGATCCAGAGCGCCACGCTGCGACTGCGCGTGGTGCCCGGGCAGTGGACCACCGGAAACGAAATCCGCGTTTACCGGCTGCTGCGGCCGTGGCGCGCCGGCAGTCATCGGGCGGGGGCCGGCCCGCAGCACTGGACGGCTTCCTGGCAGCACGCGCTGTACAGCGCCAACGCGGCAGAGGCCCAGGCGTGGAGCACGCCCGGGGCCGCCGGCGCGGGCGTGGACCGCGCGGCCGCACCGACGGTCACGGTCAACACGGGAGCGAACTATTCCGGCGGTGTCTGGCAGATACCCGGGCTGGCCACCGATGTCGCGCGTTTCTACGCCGCCGGCCACGAGAACTTCGGCTGGGTCCTGGAGTTCAGCAATCCCGCCGCCGCGACGGGCACGAATCTCTTCTACAGCTCGGAAACGCCCACGATCGCGTTGCGGCCCGAGCTGGTCGTGAACTACGCGACGAACCCGTCGCCGCCGTCGCGGGCGATCGACCTGGACGTGACGCAGATCACGCGGACGCCGGAATACTACCGCTACGACCCGAGCACGTACGAGTACAAGCTTTTTCACGACGAGTGGGTCGGGCTGCTGCGGAACCCAGGCTACGCCACGACGCGCAAGTGGCCCAACAACGGCGAGGTCGTGACGTTCACGGCGCACGTCGTCAACAAGGGCATCAGCAGCGCCAGCGGGCCGTTCGCGTATCGTTGGCTGATCAATGGGCAGGTTGTGGCGACCGGCACGGAGCCGGTCGGCATCGCGGTCGGGCAGACGCGGACGTACACGCTGAACTGGACGTGGAACGCGAACGACTGGGCCGGCGACGCGGACCTGCACCGCAAGTCCGCCGACCATCGCGACCGGTGGGTCACGTTCGAAGTCGACACCGCCGGCCAGGTAGTCGAGCACAGCAAGTACAACAACAGCCTGACCAGTTATCTCGAGGCCCCGGGGCTGGGGTTCTACGTCGAGCAGTCGATGTACGACCTGTTCAACGCCACGCAGAACCAGGTCGGCACGTATTCGTTCGAGGACTGGCTCAACTGGCATGTGCAGGTCTGGAACGAGACCTACCTGGAGATGTCGCGCTTCGCGGGCTTCGCCGAGGACGGCTGCCTGGAGCGCGTCCGCGTGCAGCGGATTCAGGTCGTGCCGGACGGTACGCTCGACCCCGGCGGCAATCACACGCCCGGCGGCGTCACGAACTTCCTGCTGGACGGCGAGTGGGGCTTCCGGCCGGACGCCGACTACGTGGCCAAATATTCAAAGTTGATCGAGTGGGGGCTGCTGCACGAGTGCATGCACCAGCTCGGCAACATTGACCTGTACACCATGAACATGGAGGCCGGCACGCCGTCGTCGCCGCTGAAGGTGCAGGTCAAGGACGGCACGCCGCACTTCATCTCGCGGGGGTACTACCCGCCGTTCGGCGGCCTGATGGGCGGCGGCGACACGCGCTTCAGCCCGGAGTATGAAGCCACGGGGCTGCTGGCGGGCTGGGACGTGGGCGCGCTGAACGCGAACACCGGCTACCGCCGCGGCTTTTACGGCGAGCAGCTCTATGACCTGCCGGACACCATCCGGCTGCGCGCCGTGCACGCCGGCGGCGGCCCCATCCCGTTCGCGCGGTTCAAGATCTGGCAGAGTCGGGCCGGTGAAACGCCGGACGAGACCACCTACGCCTGGCAGCCGATTTACATGGGCACGGCCGACGTCGATGGCATCGTCACGCTCCCGAACGTGGATACGCTCGAGGGCGGACCGTTCACGACGCTGACCGGCCACACGCTGAAGCCCAATCCCTGGGGTCGGCTCAACGTGGTCGGCACCAATGGCAGCCTCCTGATCCGCATCGACGGCTACGGCCAGAAGGACTACACCTTTCACCGGGTGACCGAGTTCAACCGCGCGTACTGGGCCGGTCACACGAGCGTCTACACTCACGATGTTCCGGTGCAGATCTCACCGGCCGCCAACCTCAGCCCGGTCAACATCGCGCTGGGCAGGCCGGTGACCAGTAACGCGGGCGGCACACCCGCGCACGTGACCGATGGCAGCCTGGCGACCCGCTGGGATCCGGGCCTCGCGTCGGCGGGCACGTTCCTCCAGGTCAACCTCGGCGGCCCGCACAACGTCGCGCTGCTCACGCTCGTGCAGAACGGCTGGGCCCCGGACTTCTTCGCCAAGTTCCGCATCGAAACGTCGTTGACCGGCGCGTTCGCCGGCGAGCAGACGCTCTGGGCCGCCGAGCGCGTCGGCTGGGGCAACACCGTCGGCACACGACGGGACATCGACCCCGCTGACGAGAACATCGTCTCGGTGACCTACGCCGGCGTGCCCACGCCCGCCCGGTTCGTCCGCATCACCTGCGAGGAGGCCCACTGGACCAAGCTGGCCGAGCTGCGCATCTTCGCCGACCTCGGCGGCGTCGACAGCACGCCGCCCGCCGCCGTGACGGACCTGGCGGCCAACAGCGTCGCCGCGACCGCCGCCCGCCTCGTCTGGACCGCCCCGGGCGACGACGGCCTGCTCGGAACCGCCGCGGCCTACGATCTGCGATTCGCACCGTTTCCCATCACGGCCGCAAACTTCGCGAGCGCGGCCCCGGCGCCGAACCCGCCGTCTCCGCTGCCCGCTGGCACGGTGCAGACCTACGTGCTGGGCAATCTGACTCCGGACACCGACTATTGGGTGGCGCTGCGGGCCGGCGACGAGGTGCCGAACTGGTCCGGGCTGTCGAACGTCGTCCGCTTCCGCACCGCGCCGGAATCCGCGTGCGTCGCGTTCACCGCGCTGACCACGCCGGTCGACTCCGGCTTCGCTTCGGGACTCGCCTCGGACGGCACCTACCTTTACTTCCTGCGACGCGATAGCGGCCAGTTCTTCCGCTCGCGCGACGGGCAGGCCTGGACGCCGCTGCCGGGCCCGGCGCAGCAGCTCGGCGGCTGGCACGGCGACTGGCTCACCGGGCTGCTGGCCTTCGTGCCGGACGCGGGCCCGGCCGGCGCCCTGGTCACGCGCCACCGCAACGACGAAGGCTCCGGCTACAACGAGCTGGCCGTCTACGACCTCGCCACCGGCCTGTGGTCTTGGACGGGCACCTTCACCGCCGCCACCGGGGGCGCGACGGCCGTCGGCGACACCTTCTACGCCGTCGCGCACGCGCTGGGCAGCAACTTCGGCGGGCCGATTTGCCGCGTCGACCTCGGCGCCCCCGGCGCCCTGATCGACCAGCGCACGTCGCTCTCATCGATCGGTGGGCAGGATCCCGCCTGGTTCAGCCGCGCGGCCATGCTGACCACTCTCGGCGGCCGCATCTACGGCATCAAGAACGACTGGACGACGCCCGGCGGCACCGGCGACCGCGTCTACCGCTTCAACCCGGCCGCGTTCAATCCGTCGGTGTGGACCGGCTCCGGCCCGGCCGATTTCTGGAACGCCGCGAAGTGGTCCGGCCGCTGGACCCCGGCCGAGGACCTCGGCGCGCTACCGTTTGAGGTCGGCTACGGCTCGGCCGTCGTCGGCCTGCCGCCGTACTGGTCGTGCGACGTGGGCGCGGACGGCGGGCTGTTCATCGTGGCCGGGCGGGTGCCGTCGGATCAGGAGGGCTGGGGGCCGGCCAGCGACCTCTGCGCAGTGTTTGACATCGCCACGCGGACGTTCAAGCTCGCGTCCCTGCCGGCGCCCTCCGGCAGCGGCGCCAGCGCCACGTTCCACAACGGCGCGGTCTATATCAAGCGCGGCGGCAACCCGGACGCACCGTACAACACGGTGCTCTGGCGTGTGACGCCGATCGTCGTGTGGCGCCCCGGCGACCTGAACTGCGACGGGCTGGTCGACTTCGACGATATCGACCCGTTTGTGCTGGCGCTTTCCGGCCAAGCGGGCTACGAGGCCGTCTGGCCGGCGTGTCGGTGGCTCAACGCGGATTGCAACGGCGACGGCGGCGTCGATTTCGACGACATCGACGCGTTCGTGGCGATCCTGAGCGGCGGCTGACGGGGCCGGCGAGCCGCGAACGTCGCGGCCAGTCGCTCGCGCGGGAATGCGGAGGCCTCCTCCCGAGTCCATCCGGGACCGGACCGCCCGCCCGCCGCGCGACGCAGGCCCGAAGCCTCGTGCGGTCGGATGGGGGGCTACCGCCCTGCCGCCGAGGCCCGGTCGCGGACAGCTCGGGCCCGCCTCAGTGACCGTCCGCCAGTCGCCGGTCCGCCCGCAAGCGCTCAGCGAACAAGGACGACAGCCGCGAGCGTCCGAGGGGGTTGAGATGGGTATGGTCGAAGAACAGGTCGTCTGGCACGGCGGCGCTGAGATCGAGCAGTGGCACGGGCACCGTGCCGCCGGCTGCCGCGACCGCGGCCTCGAAGTGCGCGACCACGCGCGGATCGAGCTCCCGGCGCAGTCGCGAGTGCTCCGGCATTCGGAGCACGGTCACGACCGCACCACGCTTCCGCAGCGCGTGCACGACACGCATCAGCGCGGCCCGCTCGCCGTCCGCCGCCGTGTAGCGCTCCGGACGACACCGCGGCCGCAAGCGGTCCCATTGATTCGCCAAGCCTTCCGGCGTATCGCAGTCCGCGGTCGGCATCTCGTATGGAGCCCAGGGGTCCGACGCGGCCGGGTGAGTCGACTCGCAACCCAGTCCCATCGCCGACAGCAACCTGAGGCGGGTCTGATACAGCCCCACGCGCCACGAGTCGTGCGCGCGCTTCCAGCGCAATCCGAGCCAGGAGTGTTGCAGAAGCGTCGCTTGCACCTGCTTCAGCAGGGCCGGCTCGACGCCGCCGAGGAGGTCCTCGATATCCTCCCGCAACGGCTCGGGGTGCGCGCCATCCCAGAAGAGGATCGGGTGCAGGCCGAGGTACACATGCCCGTACTGGAGGGGGCTGTGAAGGAGCGGCTGCAAGTAGACCTCCAGCCGGGTCACTGAGCCGCCACCGCCGCCCAGCACCAGCCAGTGCCTGTGCCGCGGATCGTGCTCGTGCAGCACGCGTCCGTCAAAGCCCCGCAGGACGGAGGACACGCCCGCGACCACCGCCAGGCGATCCGGGGGCAAGCGGCCGGCCCGCTGCATCTGCTCCGCGGCGGCGACCTGTGATCCGACACGGCGCACGAACGCCCAGAAGATGTTCGGCCGATGCCAGGCATTCGCGCTGCCAAACAGTCGGGCCAGGGCCAGATCCAAGCCGACGAGCGTGCCAGCCAGCAGCAGCGCGACGAAGGCGCAGGCGCGATAGCGTTGAAACTGCACGGCGGCCCCCATGGCTAGAAGCCCTGATAAAAGAAAGTGCTGCCACGCTCCATCACCAAAAGAGCAGCCAGCAGCCGCAGGATCAGCCAGACGGCGCGTCCGAGCCATCGCAGCCGGGAGGGCCGGCCGGAAACGGCTCCGCGGTCCGCGGTTGTGCTGACTACCACCCGGGTTTCCATTGGTCACCGACCAACCAGAGGGACAACGCGACGAACTGGTACGTTGCGAAGACGGCCGCGCCGCGGATCAGGGGGTCGGCCTGATAGCGGGCCAGCGCGGCGGGGGAGAGTCGGCGGCGGAGCCACTCCCTGTAAAGAGCGCAGGCGATCAGCCCCGCGGCGTGCAACGAACCCCAGGCCAGGAAGGCGGGCGTCAATCCGTGCCATGCGCCGCAGAGCAGGAAGGACACGGCGATTGCCACGCCGGCGCTCGGCAGCGCATGGCGTCCGTCCGTCCGCCGGAGGAGGGCCATCTGAAGGGGGACGAAGAGATGCCGGCGGATGAACTGCGAGAGCGTGATGTGCCAACGCTCCCAGAACTCGGTCAGGTTGCGCGCCAGGTAGGGCCGGTTGAAGTTCTCCGGGGTATTCAGGCCCAGCAGCCGGCCGCATCCGACCGCAATGTCGCTGTACGCGCTGAAATCCAGATAAAGCCAGAGGAAATGCAGATTGACCTCAAGCCACAGATACCAGCCGGTCCCATTCCAGCCGGTTGAGAAAAGCTGGCACAGCAGATCGGCGAGCACGAACTTCTTGAACAGCCCGGCGACGATCCGCTCGACGGCTTGAAGAACGCCCTCCGCGTCCGGCGGGGGCGGGACCGGGGGTTGCCGGACGAAATCCTCGTAGGCCTGGATCGGGCCGGCGGCCAGCATGTGAAACGGCAGCAGGTAGTTGGTCAGCGCGATCAGGCCGGGGGCGGGCTGAAGTCCCCCGCGCACCGCGCGCCACACGTCGACCACACGGAGCATGACGTAGGAGAAACCGATGCCAGCCAGCAGCGGGTTGAGCGCACTCAGCCCGGCCCAGGCTGCGAGGGGGGGCAGCTTGTGCAGCACGAAGAGCGTGCCGATACCGACCGCGAGTACCAGGCCGCCCGCGGCGCCGGCGTGGCGACCGCGCGCGAAACGGAGCAAGGTATAGATCAGCAACAGGCCGACCAGCACCGCCGGCAGGAGGGCCCCGACGCAGAACCACACGAACAGCAGATTGAGCAGCGCCAGGACGACACGGCGCAGCGAAGCATGGGTGAGCGGGGTGAGCAGCACCACCGCGAGGATCAGAATCAACCAGAGCTTGAGCGAGGTGACCGGCGCTACGGCGAGCACGGCCGCCTATCCTCCGGTGCAGACATAGGTCGGCGGAAGCGGGGGCTCCGCGTCCAGGTCGAGCACGAAGCGTCGTACGTCGGCGGGCGAGTCCGGCAGGATGGCGAAGCCAAGCCGCGGGTAAAGGTCGGCGACCAGCGCGTTCTTGGTGGTCGGGATGAACTCGCCGAGCAACCTCCGGTAGCCGCGGATCCGGGCCTGCGTCACGAGCTCCCGAAAAAAGTACTCCTCCGCGGTGCGCCCGATGGCGCGACAGCTCATCAGCCAGGTGTCGATGCGCAGGGTGTCCGCGCCGCGCTGCTCATCCGGGACCGCCAGAATCACGGAAATCAAACCGTAATCTCCGAAACGGTCGCAAAGTCGCAGCGTCAGCCCGATGGCCCGCTCCCGGGCCAGCAGGTCGCGGACCGCGTCGGCCGAATGGCGGCGGGTGGTGAGAATAAACTGGTTGGTCTTGCCGAGCAGTTGCACGACGCGCTGCATGTCCGCCTCGTCGACCGGCCGCACGACGGCACGCAAGTCGAGCGAGGCCAGGAACGCCGCCACGTCGCCGGCATCCGCCTGCGCGGCGCGGCGCTGCTGCTCGGCCTGATATTGCGCGGCCCGCTGCCGGTCGTCGGCCGTCACCTCCACGGCCTCGAACCATAGGCCCTCCTCGAGCGCCCGCACGTATTCGGCCGGGTCGGCGGGCACCTCGACGACCTCCACCTCCGGCAGCGCCTGTCGGACGTGCTCGCGCTCCACCGGGCTGTCGTCGAAAAAGACGAAGCTGTCCAGGCCGAGCCGCAGCGTGTCCGCGATCCGGCGAATCGCCACGGGCTTCGGGTCCCACGAGGCCTCGAAGGCGGCGAAATCCGCCAGACGCAGCACCATGTCCGGATGCTTTGCGAAGGGCTCCCGGGCGTCGGCGGGATTGTTTTTCGAACAGACCGCCAGGATCACGCCGCGTCGCGCGAGCTGCCGCAGATGTTCCTGAAATTCGCGGTACGCCGCGCCGTCGGGGCTGTCGCCGAGCTGCACGTTCAGCGGTCCGACTTCGCCGACCACACCGCCCCACAAGGTGTTGTCCAGGTCCACAACGAGCACTTTTTTCGGGCCGGTGGTGACCGCGCGAATACCGGCCCACAGGTGCCGCGCCAGCCGCACCAGCCCATCATCGCTGAACGGTTGGTGGGTCCAGTGGTGGTTGCGGAGATCGTAGAATCGCTCCCGGCCCGCTTGGCCGGCGATCTGCTCCAGGTCGACGAAGTAGGCATCGACCGGCAGGGCCGCGCGCAGCGCTGCGTTGACTTCCCGAACCAGGCGCACCGCCCCGTCGTGACGCGCTCCCAAGTGGTAACCCCACGGGCCGGCTCCCAGCCAGTCGTAGCCCACCTGCACCAGCCGCGCGCCGGATCGCCGCACCAACTCGTGGGCCTGCCGGAGAAACGCCAGTTCGTCGGCGATGCGTTGTGCGGCGTCCCGGGAATCATCCGCCAGCAGCCGACGGAGCCACGGCACGAGCACCACAACGCCCCCGTCGGCAGGCCCCTGCGCCAGCGCCTGAATCATGTTGTCGTACGCCGCCTCACTCACGCTCAGGGCTGTGCCCCGGCCCCAGGCCTCGCCCGTCAACAGCGGCACCAGGAAGGACGTGGTGCATTCGCCGACGATCCGCACCCGCGCGGCCACGGGACCGGCGACTCCGTCGGCGAGCTGCCGGGCGATGTAGCGGCCCGCGGCGGCCAGGCGGTGCGGCGGCAGGCTGCCGCGACGCAACAGGTCCCGCAGGGCGTCGAGGGCCGCGTGATGCGCCCCGCGGCGCTGCAGCTCCTGCCAGTCGGCGGCGGCCGGTGTTGTCAGGGTCGTGCTCATCCGTGCGTCTCACCGGGTGGAAACCGGCAGCACCCGACGCAGCCCGGCTGCGGCGGGCCGGCTAACTGTCCCGCTCCGCGACCAGCACCACGTCGCGCGTCACATCTCGAGTGCGCGGCTCGTAGTCGCGCACCGCCAACGTCCGCGTGCTGCGGATGCGTAGGCCGCAATCCTCCACCAGCGCATGGATCTCCGCGGGGCTGCGGAAACGATAGAGATGATCGAGGGCATTGCCGTCGACTACCGTGACGATCAGCAGCGGGCTCCCGACGGCCAGACAGCGACGCAGCTCGCGGAGCACGCCGGCCGGGTCGGGGACGTGCTCCAGCACCTCGGCGCACACCATCCATCGACACTGCCCGTCGGCCAGGGGCAGACGCGCCCGCGCGTCGCCCAGTCGCAGGTCGAACCGGTCCGGAGCGATGCCCCCGGCCCGCAGCAGCCGCGCGGCGAACCGTTGCGCGTGCGGACTGATGTCGAAACTGACGGTCCGCGTCGCGGGGCGCGCCGTGAGAATGTCCAACAGGTACAAGCCGTGGCCGTAGCCGACCTCCGTTCCCATCCCGGTCGGTGCGACCCTGGGCAGGAAATGCTCGCGGAAAAAGACGTGAATATCGAAGTGGATCGGCCAGAAGGCGTGCGTGAGCAGCAGCCCGAGCAGATAGAAGCCCTCCATCACGTCGCGGTTGTCGTAAACCGCGCGGCGCGCGGCGTCGAAGTCGCAGCACGAATAGCGGTCGCTGGCCTGAAACTGGGCCTGCGCCCGCAGGGTGGTGACGGTGTACTCCAACAGGGCGGGCAGCGGCCGTCCCGGCAACTGTTCCGCCAGATGCAAGAGCCGCTCCGCCTCCCGCCAAAACGCCTCCCCGTGCCGGCGCGCGGCGAGTTCGACCTGTCGAGCCAGCAGCGGCGTATCCAACGTCTGAATGTCCGCCACGAAGGCGGCGGCCCGAGGAAAGCAGCAGCCGACGTCCGTCGGCGCGGTCGTGCTGCGCACGCTCATGGCTCATCTCCGGCCGCCGCAGCCCGCGCGGGCATCGGCTCCACGAACTCGATGACCAGTCCGCGGGTGTACTCCGGCGGCAGGAAGTTGATCCGCAGCGCGCCCGCGGACACCGGGTGATCCTCTAGCAGGCGCAGGCCTGCGGCGGCGAGGCGCGCGGCGACCTGCTCCAGGTCCGCCACTTCGAACGCCAGGTGATGCAACCCGCCGACCCCGCGGTTGAAGCCGGCCAGCGGACCGCCGTCGGGCAGGATGAGCTCGACCTGCACGGGGCCCGCATCGACGAACAAGCATTCTGCTCGGTAGCGTTCCACGAACTGGCGACGCGTCACAGACAGCCCCAACAGCGCCAGCAGGTCGTCCGCCTGCCGGCGGTCGTGGAGGACCACGCCCACATGGTGTAGACGCAACTGGCTCGGGGCGCACAGCATGGTGTCAGGCCGATTGCTGGACTTCGATCAGCTCGACGAGCTGGCCGACGTTCTTGAGGGTCGCAACCTGCGTGGTGTTGAAGCGGATGCCGAACTCGCGCTCCACGTGCAACAACAACGTCACGTGCATGAGCGAGTCCCAACCGGCGACATCGGCCGCGGTCGTCGTCGGCTCGACCACGATCTGCGGATTCTGAAACACCTCCCGAAAGACGCCTGTCAGGCGCTCCAGCGTCGCACTCATGCTCCACTCCCGATCTGCTCGCGTCGACACGCTGCAAAGCGGCCCGACGCAACGGCCCGCGCGAGCGCGAAAAGTGCGCCGTCCACCGACCGTGCCGCGCGGCCCCACCCGCCAATATCGGTCGGTCTTCCCGCGGCGATTGAGCGGGCGTGCCGTCTTGCGGCGGGTCAGCGTCGCCGGCCGGCGCGCGGCCGCCCGGCCGATGGGGAGGGGACGCAGGGCGCAGCGTAGCGCGCCCGGCCAGCCGCCAGTTTTCGACGGACCCGGGGCGGCTCACCGGGTACTGAGACGGTCCTGTGGCGGTTCATCGACAGCGCTGGCGACTGCCCTCGAAGTGCCGGCGATTCGCCCGATGGCAAGCCCCCAGACGACCTGAAGTGCACCGATGATCGCGCCGGTGCGGAGCGGCCACATTTCCTCTTTCCACAGCGCCACGGCCGCCCAGAGTGCGATCAGGAACCCGCCCAGGAGGAAGCTCTCGATCGACGGAAATCGCCGCAGGGTGCGCCCGCCGACATGGCCGGCGGGGAGGTGAACTTGGCCGACGCCGGCGTCAGCCACGATGCGGGCGGCCGCGAGCAGGGAGAAGTTCGCTTCCGCTTTGCCCCGGCGGAACGTTCCCAGGAGACCGACCAACGTTGTGACGCCCGCGAGCACGAAGGCGAGTTGCGCGTGGTGCGGCTCGTCCCTCCAGAACCCGGTCCGCCACGACTGGTACGTCCACGCGAGAAAAACGGCTCCGCCGACCAGCGCGAGCGTGAACACCGCGCGAATCGCGAGGCTCAGGGAAAAGTGCCACACAAGCTTCCACACCGCGCGCCCTCCTGAGCAGTACGGGCGACCGGAGGATCCCGGGAGGGCATTCTCGCGACGCTCACCGGCCGGGGCAAGAACCCGCTGCGGGCCCGCGATTCGAGGCCGGTCGCCCCGCCGGGCCCGCCGGCGTTGTCTGCGCTGCGGATCGAAACGCGCCGCCGCTCGCAAGTGCTGACCACGCCGAAAGAACGCCTTCCGACGGATTGCGGAGGGCCGTCTCTCGATGGAACTCGGGGCGACAGGATTTGAACCTGCGACCTCGTGGACCCAAACCACGCGCTCTAGCCAGTCTGAGCTACGCCCCGGCCGCGGTGGCGCTATTGTACGGGCCGCCGGAGAGGGCCGGAATCGGAAAGCGGGTCGCCGGGTGCGGGCGCCGCGGCCCGCGACGCGGATTGCGGGGCCGCACCCGTTGCCGGGCGGAGATGCTGGCAACCCGCGGTGCCCCGCGCGGCCGGTCGGGAAGGGGCGGCGGTGCCCCGCGCGGCCGGTCGGGCTTGGATGGAGTTCGGGGCCGGAACCGACGCCCCGCGCTGCCGGTCGGGCTTGGCTTTGCCCCGCGCTGCCGCTCGGGCTCGGGCGGGGGGAGCGGCTCGGTTGGAGGT
>Ga0209101_1000183_pt1 | contig 54146 bp, 45 predicted proteins | sample ConPoolayeCmetaG_FD_185481 | JGI IMG/M metagenome (GOLD analysis project Ga0209101, IMG submission 185481) | Hot spring microbial mat communities from California, USA to study Microbial Dark Matter (Phase II) - Cone Pool mat layer C metaG... ... | reverse complement strand
CCGGCAGCTTGCCCAAGGTGGCTACAACTCTTTGCCGTGGCCCGCGGGCCGTGCGCACGGACTCCACGAGCGTCCAGTACTCGTAGCTCACGCCATCCTTCCTTCGCCGGTTCCGTCTCAAGAACATCTCGGCAGTATCGCGCCCTCAGGCATGCTCGGGCAACCGGCTGGTCTCCACTACACGCACGTTCAGAAATCACAAAGCCGTTATTCCGAACCTTTCCGACTTTCCATGCCATGAAAAATCAATCATTCCTCGGCTCTACTGTCGAACTTGGGCTAAGTTGCAAGGTCAGCGGGACCGAATGGTGGCGAGAGGCGGAATCGAACCGCCGACACGCGGATTTTCAGTCCGCTGCTCTACCAACTGAGCTATCTCGCCACTCAAATGCGCCCTTAAATACTACGAACAGGTCCGAATTGCAACTGGCGATTACGGGGCTGTCCGGTCCCCTGCCGGCAGTTCCTCCACCACACCATCCAAACCGACCCAGAGTTGAACAACCGTTAAGGCAGGATAACGGCTCTTCAGCAGATCCGCAGCCAGTCGCAACTGCTCAATTTGCTCTTCCCGTTTCCTCTGATTCCCGACGCAGTCTTCATGCCCCACGATGGCGATGCCGCAGGAATGATGTTTGGTCACTGAAATCTCCACCCGTCTGAAGATAGATTGAACCAGACCGCAATCTTTTTGCTCCGCCAGAATGAGGTTCGGTCCCGGTTCCGTGATCAGATCCACGTGTTGCACATTGAACCGCCTCTGCAAATACACAATCACCGGAAGTTGAAAACGACCGTCCATACAGTGTATTGCCGTACAAAATGACCCTTCCATCCTGACCTCGCGTTCTGTTTGATTGATGCCGCCCAGCGGTTGCGAGCGGACTCGCCCGCAAGCCGCGCTTTTCAGCCCGGATTTGCGTGTATGTCCGGGTTGTACAAATCACTGAAAATGTATTCAAAGGTCGCGCCGTTGTTAAACTAGATTTTGCGTTTAAGAAACGGATTGACTGGCACTCAAGATCTCTTAGGATGAAAGGCATGTCGAGTCTTATAGAAAATTTGACCCCTGAAAGTCTGGCGGCGATGATTGACCACACCTTCTTGAAAGCCTTTGGCACGGCGCAGGACGTGGAAAAACTGTGCACAGAAGCGTGCCGTTACCGGTTCGCTACCGTCATGGTGAATCCGGCTGAAATTGAACGCTGCGTGCAATTGCTGGCCGGAACCGGAATCTCGATCGGCGCGACAATAGGTTTTCCTTTAGGGCAAAATTGCACACCCGTAAAAGAATTCGAGGCGCAGGACGCCATTGCGCGCGGCGCCCGGGAACTCGATATGGTGATCAACATCCGCGCGTTGCAGGACGGCCGCGCGGACGTCGTCAGGTTGGAAATGCAGATGTTGGCCGCCGTCTGCCGCGAGCATGGCTGTGTGAGCAAGGTAATCCTCGAAACATGCTATCTCACGGATTCCCGGAAACGCCTGGCTTGCGAACTAGCAAGAGAGGCCGGCGTTGACTTTGTCAAAACGTCGACCGGTTTCGGCGCCGGCGGTGCCACCGTGGGGGATGTCAGGCTGCTGCGCGCCGCGGTAGGTCCGAGCATGGGTGTAAAAGCTTCCGGTGGCATCCGGGACTTATCCACGGCGATCGCGATGATCGAAGCGGGGGCAAATCGGCTGGGGACATCCGGCAGTGTGAGCATCGTTGAAGAGCTGCGCAGGCGGAAGGAGGCGAGCGGTTAATGTTCAAGGTGGACCTTGCGGGAAAAGTCGCCTTGGTGACCGGCGGCGGGGGAGTGTTATGCGGCGCCATGGCCAAAGCTCTGGGAGCGGCAGGGGCCAAGGTGGCTGTGGCGGATTTGCGCAAGGAAGCCGCTGAGGTCGTCGCGCAAGAAATCCGAAGAAGCGGGGGCTGTGCTCTGGCAGTGGCCTGCAACGTTCTTGACCGGCCAAGTCTCGAGGCAGCCAACCTCGCGGTTGAAGCGGAATTGGGCGTGGTAGACATTTTGGTTAACGGAGCCGGCGGCAATCATCCGCGGGGTACAACGTCAAAGGAATATCTTGAGCCTGCGGATTTGGATACTGCCGCTGGGGGAGGAGTGACTTTTTTTGACTTGGATGCGGAGGGAATCCAGTTTGTGTTCAACCTGAATTTCATCGGGACATTGCTGCCCACGCAAGTTTTCGCCCGCGGAATGGCGAAAAAACAGCGGGGGGTAGTAGTCAATATTTCCTCGATGAACGCCTTCCGCCCGCTGACAAAGATTCCTGCTTACAGCGGCGCCAAAGCAGCCGTGAGCAATTTCACGCAATGGCTGGCAGTCCATCTCTCACGCGTGGGGATTCGCGTGAATGCAATCGCGCCCGGATTTTTCCTTACCGACCAGAATCGGGCGCTACTGACTAAAGAGGATGGTTCGCTCACTGCCCGCGGCCAAACAATTCTGGCGCACACCCCCATGCGGCGGTTTGGGCAACCCGAGGACCTCATCGGAACGCTGCTCTGGCTGGTGTCCGACGACGCTGCCGGCTTCGTAACCGGCGTCGTTATTCCGGTTGATGGGGGCTTCTCGGCCTTTGGGGGCGTGTGACGTTCCGCGCGGATAGCTTGTGCGCCGGCCAGCCGACACTGACACCCACGGGGCGCAGCGGGCGACAGCCGTCGTCGCAGGCAGAAAAACACAGCAAAGGAAAATAGACAATGAAGAGCAAGGCAGACATTGGAATCGTAGGGTTGGCCGTGATGGGAGAAAATCTGGCGCTCAACATGGAGAGCAAGGGGTTTACGGTTGCTTGTTTCAACCGTACGGTGAGCAAAGTGGACGATTTCATGAACGGACGCGGCAGGGGGAGAAATCTCATCGGTTGCCACAGCATCGAGGAATTAGCGGCTGGTCTGGAAAAACCGCGCCGCATCATGCTCATGGTGAAGGCCGGCAAACCGGTAGACGAGTTTATCGACCTGTTGACGCCGCACCTTGAGCAAGGCGATATCATCATAGACGGTGGCAATAGCCATTTTGCGGACACCATCCGCCGCACTAAAACGCTTGCCGAAAAAGGGTTCCTGTTTATCGGCACCGGTGTCTCCGGCGGCGAAGAAGGCGCTCTCAAAGGACCGGCGATCATGCCGGGCGGAAATCCGGCCGCCTGGCCCCACGTAAAGCCCATCTTTGAGGCTATAGCCGCCCGTGCTCCGGATGGCGTGCCTTGCTGCGCTTGGATCGGCAATGATGGCGCCGGGCATTTCGTGAAGATGGTGCACAACGGCATCGAGTACGGTGATATGCAGTTAATCTGCGAAGCCTATCACCTGATGTCCCGGGGTCTGGGAATGTCGGCGGATGAAATGCATGCCGTATTCGCGGAATGGAACCGCGGAGTGCTGAACTCCTATCTTATAGAGATCACCAGCGAGATTTTGGCAAAAAAAGATCCCGAGACAGGTTTACCGATGGTGGACGTGATTCTGGATACGGCAGGACAAAAAGGCACCGGCAAATGGACCTCTGTGGCCGGGCTGGATTTGGGCGTCGGGATCCCGCAAATTGCCGAAGCGGTGTTTGCTCGCTGCCTGTCGGCAATGAAAGAAGAACGCGTGGCGGCCAGCCGTGTGTTGCGCGGCCCGCGCAGGGTTTTTCGAGGCGACAAAGTGAAAGTCGTCAGCCGCCTTCACGATGCCGTTTACGCCGCGAAGATTTGTTCATATGCCCAGGGGTTCCAACTGCTGCGGGCGGCTTCTCAAGAGTACGGGTGGAACCTGAACTTCGGAGAAATCGCTATGATATGGCGAGCCGGCTGCATAATTCGAGCGCAGTTCCTTGGCAGGATCAAGGAAGCTTTTGAGACAAACGCACAGTTGGCTAACCTGCTGCTGGACCCGTATTTCCGCCGTTTTGTTACGCGGGGGCAAGGGGCGTGGCGAAAAACAGTCAAACTGGCGATCGATTTGGGAATTCCTGTGCCCGCAATTGGCACGGCGCTCAATTACTACGATTCATACCGCTGCGAACGGCTGCCGGCAAATCTGCTCCAGGCACAACGCGATTACTTCGGCGCCCACACTTACGAGCGTGTTGACAGGCCACGCGGACAGTTTTTCCACACAGACTGGACTGGTGCTGGCGGCAAAACATCAGCCTCGACCTACGTGGTGTAACCATGTCCTCCATGACGGGCTTGGGTTAAACTCAGATTTTGGGTGAAATACGGAGAATAGAAGAAGGAAGCCATTCTTCAAACCGCTCGGGATCGGCGAAAACAAACATCTCCTTCGCGGCCGGAGGTTCGGAGTATGGGCATACACCTTCACCTCCCGCGCCTTGCATCTTGCCTGTTTTGGCCAATCGCAAAATCTGGGTTTATCAGAAGCACATCCGGGCTAAACCCTGACGAGTCGCCGCATTAGCGGACGCGGATGTCGATATCTTTCTCTTTGTCTTCGAAGGTGACTTCCAGTTCCGCATCCTGGGGAGGCTTGTAGGTAGGCAGATAGCGGTAGTAAACTTGAAGCGTCAGCGCGCAAAGCGTAGTATTGTAAACGTAACTCTGGCAGTGTTCGCCCGGCACCTTTTTGGCTGGATCTCCCGGGGCTGCTGCTTTCCAATAACCGATGTCCACCAACCGCCCCTGCGGGTCCTCGATCGCCTTGGGAACGATTATCTGGTTCTTCATCAGTTGGACGGCAAACTGTTTATTCCACGATGACCATGTCGCCCCACCAGCGTGAAACTTGGCTTGAGTCGTGTAGTACCAGTTATATATAGGATTGGTGCTCCACGGCTTTTCCCAGTCGCAGGTAGCCTGCTCCAGCAATTTGAGCCCCATCTTGGTCTTCTCATCCTTGGCCGCCCCCAGCAGTTGCATACACAAAACGCCAACGCCAGTGAGCGGCCCCGGATATTCGTCTGGACCAGTGGTATAGCAAAAACCGCCCGCTTCACCGACGGGACGGTAATTAAGCTTCAGACCTTCCAAAGCTTTGCGCATCGCGTCCTTTAACCCTGGCGTGTCAAGACCAGCTAGGCTTGCGGCCTTAAGTGCCTGGATACACCAGCCGGAGAAGGAGATATCATTACGCTCTTTGCCCTTGTCGCGCATGTACTTGCTCGGATCAAAACTGTAATTCCAGAGTTTGTTTTGCGGGTTCTGCCCTTTAATGATGACTTCCACCGCTTTATTGGCAGCTTCCTTGATCATGGGAATTTTGGTAATTGCGTAAGCTTCGCACAGGGCATACGTGGCAATCGGGTGGCTGTACTCATTCTCGTCGGCTTCATTGTCAAAATGACCATTCGGGCTTTGGTTGTTGATCAACCACTTGATAGCTTTTTCAACTGTAGGGCCAAACTCCTCGGAAGCTGGCGTTTCTCCGTGCGCAAGGAAAGTGAGCAATGCCAAACCCGTCATCGCTGGAGAAGAGGGAAAGTATCCGCTTGGCCCCCCGCCGCAGCCGGACACCCACTTACCGGAAGGGTCCTGATACTTCTTTAGCCAGCGCAACGCCAGAAGCACCGCGGCTTCAGTTCCGGGGGGAGCGCCGTAAGCCTTCAACGCGCTTCCCCGCGAACCAGGACTCCGGCTGCCATAAATCCCCTTCAGAATTACCGGACTCTTGACGATAGCAACGCTGTCGAACGCGGCGGGTTGCGGACTGAAGGGCCCTGCCACTTGCGGCGCTGCCACGTCAGGAGTCGAAACGTCCGACAAAGGCATATCCGGCGCGATATCCGTAACTTCTGGCGGCTCGAGCTGCTCTAACTCCTTAATATCTTCGAGTTTATCGAGCGGTTCCGGCTCGACTATGGTCACATCTACCGCACGTTCATACTCTGGCGCAACCGTCGAGAACACCAGCAGACCGATCACCGCCAGCGCGGGGATTACCACGGCCGTGAAAGGCGCCCAAAGCCGCAAGATCTGAAGCCGTGCGTACTTGTAATCGCCCGAGTCACGTGGTGCCCGCAAACCCCGGAGCACCTTCTGCACCTTCTGACGGAACGGTAAATCCTCAAACAGCTTGAGCAGGTCGTCGTTATGCAATGTCAGCAAGTCCTGCTCGCCTGATGACGGCGGCTTTATATCTTTCTCGGACATAAAAGACCCCTGATTTGAATTCCAAAGATTAAAACGTTTGGACCGCCTCTAATCTTAGGCTCACATGCTGAAAACATTCAAATTTTTCAGCTCCGCCTTCGCGCAGATGTCCAGGACTTTCATTAGATGGGCATGCGGAGAATCCGCCGTGCACTTGATGATAACAGATACATTCTTGCTGTATGAAGCAATCTTGGTCAATTGGCGGTCCAGTTCCTCCAGACTCACAATCCGCCCTTGCAATACGAAGCCATCGCGATAAACCTGAATCGTCAGCAAATCCTCAGGCTGTTCCTGTTTGGGAGGCGCGGTATCGGGAGCAGGCCGCGTAACGTCCAAGTGTGCCAAAATGTCTTCCTGCTTGATCGTGACAATAAAGAAAATCATAAGTTGGAAAACGACGTCAATCATCGGCGTCATTTCCAACTGCACTTTTTCGCTTGTTACCCTCGATTTCTTAGGTTTGGGCACGGCTTATTCTCTGGACTCGGCAGTTTTGGGTTCCTTGATGCCTGCAAAGCTTATGCGCCAAATGCCGACTTCGGTGCAGATATCCATTACCGCCCGCACATCCTGGTGGCGTGTGCGCCGGTCAGCACGAATCAGCACAGGAAACGGCCCCTGGCGGTTATAACGGGCGCGGATGATATTTCGGAACGTCTCTCTGTCCATTTTGGCGTTATGGCTGGAAAGCCAGCCGCGGCGATCAATTTCGACCACCACCGTACGCGGGTCGGTCTTTTCAATGACCGGACCGTGTTTGGTAAGTTCCAGGCGAATATCCGGATTGACCTCCTTGGTCATCTTCATCGTCACAATGAAGAAGATCATGAGTTGAAACACGACGTCAATCATCGGCGTCATGTCAACACTGGCGGGGGTGTCTTCCTTCCGTCTTGCCTTGGGCATAGCTGCGTTTCCAGGACCGCGCGCCGCTGTTGCCTTGCCTTAGCCTTCAACCACTTCCACGTGCCGGAGATCTTTGATCAGCTCCATGGTCATGGCCTCCATCCGCAGCACAGTCTTGTTGACCGAATTGCGCAGATTGTAATAGAGCGCAATCGTCGGAATGGCGATAAAAAGTCCCGCGGCGGTGGTATACAACGCTTGCGCGATAGCCAACGCCAGAAAACCGATGTCGGGCGCTCCCTCGGCAATATGTGCAAAGGCCATGATCATGCCCTGGACCGTGCCGAGCAGACCGAGCATGGGCGCCAGACTTGCCATTACCGAAATCCAGTTGAGCTTCTGCATGATTTTTTCGACTTCAAGATCGGCAGCCGTACTGACGGCATCCTGGATAACCTCAAATCCTTCTTCCACATGACTGAAGCCGGCGGTGAGAATGTTGGCCAACGGACCAGGCTCATTTTCGCATTTCTCAAGCGCCTTGATAACGTCGCCTTCTTTCATGGCCTCGGTCACGGCATCGGTCAAAGACTGTGGCATGATTCGCTTGGGTCGCGTCGTTATTATGCTGTCAACAGCAAAGTAAATCGCGCCACCGGCAATGCCAAAAAGGCCGATCCAGATTACCACCCCAAACCAGCCCGATCCCGTCATTACCGCCCAGAAGTCGTTCGCCCGCCGTTTCTTTTCCTTGACCGGCTGACCATCCGCGCCCACAAGGGTGCCCGCCTTCTCCTCCGGGACATTGGATGCCTCTTGAGCCGGCGCCATCAATGCCGACCAGTTCAACAACATTGCCGTGGCCGCTACGAACAAGAGACTTGCTTTTCTCATCGCTGTGCTTCCTTTTTTGCTGCTTGCTGCTTTCACGTCGCCGCCCGCCAATGTGAGCGGCGTGCACGTAAACAATCCTTTTACTTTCCAGCTCGAACTTGTTGAGCATATGGATCCTGCGGAAATTCTTCCAGCAGTTTTTTGCGCATCTTTTCCGCGTATGGTCCCTGCCCCAGATGATCGAAACAAATCGCCGCTTTGTAAAGCGCCTCCGGCTGCACGGATTTTATGTCTTCGAACAGCACCACGATCCGCAAAAATCCATCGAGCAGCGCTTCCTTGTAGTTGCCCCGCTTCATTTCCAAATCGCCCCGCTTCAATTGCGCAACCGCTGCTGCAGCGCGACTGCCGGTCTGGATCTGCCTGGTCAAGATCTCTTTCAGCTTGCCATACTGCTCGTCGGCAAGCAGCGCGTCGGCGTATACCTGGGCAAAGTCTTCCCGCTGCGTGACTTGAGGATTGACGCGGATTAATTCTTCGCAGACGGCAACCGCATTCTTGGCATCGGCGGTTTTAAGGTAAGCCTCAGCCAGCCAGCGTCCAGCGGTTACATCGTGCTCCAGCATGCGGTAGCGCTCCACGATTTGCTTGAGCACGGGAATGGCCGCCGCCGCTTTTCCCGCCCGCACCTGGGCAATCGCCCCCTCAAGTTCCGAGGGCGGACGCACCTGGACGCGCGCCACCTTGTCGGGCGCAATATTCAGAACCGTGTTGCCCTGCTGCACCACATACGATCGCGACGCCGGCTTCCACTCAATCTGGCCGCTTAGGGTGCGTCCCTCCTTGGTGGTAATAGTCCCGTCCACGGCGGCACGACTGGTAAGCAATCCGCATACGAGCAAGGCCAGAAAGACATGGCCTATGCGCGCTGGTCTGCAGCTCAGTGCTGTCTTCATGCTGTAACTAACCTCCATTTTTACGCCATCCGCGAAGCACGCCCAGCGCGAAGCGAAGCCTGCCCGGCAGCCGCCTTCTTACTGTTGAGCAGCCGCGGCAGCCGCGCCCGCCGACGCGCCTTGCGCCGCAAGTTTTCCTTTGGCTTTGTTCAGCCAGCCCGAGACATCCGGCGCATAACGGCCGCGAGTGGTAAAAAGTTTCAAATAGTGTTCGCAGTTGTCATACGCGTCCTGCCAACGTTCCGTCTGCAACAAAAGCGGAATACACTCGCGAAAAGCTTCCTCCACATACGGCAGCACATCCCTGGCTGCGGGGTCGGCGCGCATGATTAGAATCTGATAGGTGGCAATCGCACTCCCGCGTTGCTCCTGGGCGGCCGCAGGAGCATTGAAACGTTCCGAGGCTTTAGCCTGTCGCTCGTAAATGCGCGCCACTTCCAGATCCGACCGCGCCTGCTCCGCCGGGTTGCCGGACACATAGCGGCGGGCTGTCTTCATCGCCCGCATGGCGCCGTTGAACAAATTTATGCGCTTGATTTCGTCCGGCTCCTTTTCGCCCAGGAGGCTGTAAGCCTCCGCCAGGGCAAAACACGCCTCAACGGTAAACCCGGAATTCTTATACTCCGCCAAAAGCGCTTCCAAGGTCTTGATGCCCTCTTCCAGTTTGCCGAGCTTGATGAGGGCCAGCCCTTTGCCGGCCAATGCGGGTTCGCGCAACGCGCGGTCCTTCGCCGCCGCCGAAACCCGCTCGTAAGCTTCCACTGCCATTTCAAACTCTCCGGCCTTCCGCAGCTCATTGCCGGCCGTTAAAATCTGGGCCTCGGTGTACTTGCCACCCGCGCTTCCGAACATCTCCTTGAAAACAGCAACCGCCTCTTGCCGCCGGCCGAGATCCAGCAAGCTCTTGCCCAACATGAAGTTCGCATTCTTGGCTTCCGGTGAATCCGCATATTCCTTTTGCAATCGTTCAAAAACCCGTTTGGCTTCATCGGGACGCTGCAAGATGGTCCATAAAGTCCCTTGCTGGCTGAGCGCGGCGGGCGCGTATTGTGACTTCGGAAAGCGGGTCAGGAGGTCGTCATAAACTTTAATGGCCTGCGCCTTGTAAACAGCAGGCGGCTGGTTGGTCGGCGCCGGCAAACGCGCCAGGCCGGCGCCCAATTGAAATAGAGCCGCCTCAAAAATCGCGCTGTTGGCCTTCGCGTCGTCAACGGTCTTCTGGTACTTGGACAAATCGCCGCTCAGGAGCTTGGTTAACTCGACCAAACGGTTAATCGCTGCGGGCAAATACTGTTCGCCTAACTCACGATACGCCATGGCGAGCCGATACTTGCCGGCTATCAACCCCGGGCCGGGATAGTCCCGGCTTTCCAAAACCTTCACGTACTCCGCCAAGGTTTTGACCTCCTCCTGATAGTTGCCAGTCTCGCGAAAACACGACGCCATGCGGCTGAGCGCCTCCGCATAAATCGGCGCCTTGGAATAGTTTTGAACTATCCGTTGGTAAATTTCCATAGCCCCGGAAAAATCCTTGGCCGCAAACTTTTGTTCCGCCGCTCGAAACAATATCGTGGGCGCGCGGGAATCCGTCGGAAATGCCTCCGCAAAATATTGACGCACGGCTTCCGCTTTCTCCTTCTGCCCCCGTTCGGCATATGCCTGCGCAATAAGCAGCACCTGATCGCCAGCCTTGGCCGCAAATCGTTCCCGCCGTCCGAACCGTTCGCCCAGGTATCTCAAAATCATTTCCGCATACAGTTCTTCTCCCAACTCAATGTAACAAATACATGTGTCCCCCAGCGCGATGATGGCCAGATCGGTCTCCGGAAACACGTTAAGGGTCTTGAGATAGGTGGTCGCCGCTTCTTCCCACCGATTTTGGTTGAACAGCGCTTTAGCCGTCTGAAATTGGGCTTTTTCAACTTCCTGCCAGGTCTCCGCGGGCACGTTGATCTCAACCTTTTTGCCGAGCTTCTCCAGAAGTTTTTCAACCTGTTTGGCCCGCGATCCTGCCTCCGGCGCCCAACTCGTGTTCGGATAGCGAATAAACACGTTGTAAAAATGCTGCAGAGCACCCTGGGTCGTCTTCCCGCGCTCCTCCTTGCCGGCCAGAAGTTCCACTATGCGTGCTTTGCCCCCACCGGAATTGAGCAGCCGCTCCGCCTCATTCTGAAGAATAACCCCGAGGAGGTAACGGCACTCGGCCATGGGACTGAGACGCGTCAATTCCTCGTTGCCTGTCTCCTGGGCCTGTTCCTTAAGCGACTGGTGAATGGCCGCGAGTTGCTCTTTGTACTCCTCAATCATTTTCATGGCGCCGTCAATGTCGTTGCGCATCAATTTGATATGCGCTTTCATGACGATCGCCTTGCCAAACCAGATATCTTGAATCCACAGCAGCTCGTCGCAGATTTTGTCAACGCGGGTCAGATAAGCGTCCCTTTCGCCAGGAGGCGCGCTTTGCGCTATTTTCAAAAGGAGTTCGCCATTCTCCGCCAGGAGCTGACGCCGCACATTCTTGTCAGGGCAAACGCGAATCGCATTCTCATAAGCCGCTGCGGCTTCCTTCACTTCCCCGATCAGCACCAACATCTGCCCGTAACGGTGGGCTGAGTTGACGTAGAATTCAACAATGCTGGGCGGCGGCGTGCCCGTGTACTTGGCAAAAAAACTCTCGTAAATCGCCTTGGCGTCCGCGTACCGCCCCCACGCGTAATACGCATCGGCCAACGCCAAACGCATCGCCCATGTTTCGGGACTGTTCTGGTCGGGCTCCCTAGCGATGATAGCCTTGACTTCGTCGAACTGGCCCCGCGCAAGATAGATTTCAATCTTGAGGACTTTGCTCTTAGGGCCCCCCTCGCCGATCCGCGCCAGCACTGCCTCGGCATATTCAGGAAGTCCCAAGCGCATTAGACCCTGGGCATAGCGCAGCTCCAAATCACGCACCCTGTCTCTATCCTGGCTGGATGCGCTCTGGTCTTGTCCCCGTGCCGCTGAACAAGCTGCGTACAACATCAACCCCAACCACATTCCCCAAAGACGGCATGCGCGACGAACAACCTTGAAATCCATACTATCCCCTATAGCTTAAACCTCGTCGGACGGTCAAAGCATTTTTCCGACCAACTGCTGCTGAGCACCTTGGTTGTAATTCCACCCTGTGGTACGTTAGTATTGACCGACGTGTCTTGCTCGTCGCGAGAACTGAAAAAAGCAAACAGGAGAGCATACGTGCGAACTTGGCTGATCCTGGGAATTACGGTTGGCTGGATGGCAATGGGAATTGGCACACACGGGGAGGAGGCCTCACGAATATCTATGATTACACGATGCGAGATATCGACGGAAAACATGTGAGCTTGTCCGCGTTCAAAGGCAAGGTGCTGTTGATCGTCAACGTGGCCAGCAAGTGCGGCTTTACGCCCCAGTACGAGGGGCTGGAAAAGCTGTACAAGACTTACGCTAGCCGCGGGTTTGTCGTTCTCGGATTCCCAGCCAACGATTTCATGGTCCAGGAACCTGGTACGGACGCGGAAATCAAGCAGTTCTGCACCCTGACGTATGGCGTGACCTTCCCGTTGTTCTCCAAAATATCGGTCAAAGGCACGAACCTGCACCCGCTCTACAAGTTCCTGACCTCTAAAGAGACCAATCCGGAGTTCGGCGGCGAAATCTCTTGGAATTTCAACAAGTTTCTGATCGGGCGTGATGGCCACGTCCTGGGCCGGTTCGCCAGCCGGACCAAACCCGACGATAAGGAACTTATCACGGCGGTGGAAAAGGCTCTGCAAACTGATTACTGAGGTGCACATTGGAAAAGATCCGCATTGGCGTCAGCAAATGTCTGCTGGGCGAGCCGGTCCGTTACGACGGCCAGCATAAGCACGATCACTACATCACCGACACGCTGGGCCGGTATTTCGAGTTTGTCGGCGTGTGTCCCGAGGTCGAGTGTGGGCTGGGCGTTCCGCGCGAGTCTATGCGCCTCGTCGGTGATCCGGCCAATCCGCGGCTGGTGACAACCCGCAGCGGTATTGACTTGACGGAACGTATGCAGACTTGGGTTGCTCGACGCGTTGTCGAATTGGAGAAAGAAGATCTCTGCGGCTTCATCTTCAAAGCCCGCTCCCCCAGCAGCGGCATGGAAAACGTCAAAGTGTACAACGAAAAGGGGGGAGTCATCGGCAAGGCGCCCGGTCTGTTCGCAAAGGCATTCATGGAACACTTTCCGAACCTGCCCTGCGAGGATGAGGGGCGGCTGCACGATCCGGATTTGCGCGAAAATTTTGTCGAGCGGGTGTTTACGCTGTGGCGTTTCCGCCAGGCCATGGGCGGCAGCCCGACGCTCGCCACGCTGATGATCTTCCATGCGCGAAACAAGCTGCTCATCCAGTCCCATCACGAGGCGCTCATGCGTGAAATGGGACGCGAGCTGGCCGGGTTGAAGCCCCGAGAAGTGTGCGCCTACATTCCCCAGTACGAAGCAAAGTTGATGCGAGCACTCAAGACGCTGGCCACGGTCCGCAAGCACACGAACATTCTGCAGCACATGCTCGGGTATCTGCGCACGTACGTGGAGGCGGCGGATCGGAAAGAACTGGCCGACATCATCGAGGATTACCACCGGGGACTGGTCCCGCTCATCGTTCCCGTGACGATGTTACGGCATTACGTCGTCAAGCACGGCATCGAGTATCTGAATCAATACTACCTCAACCCGCATCCCATGGAGCTGAAGCTGCGCAACCACGCGTGAGGGGGAAGACTTTGTCAATCAGACACGGGGATCTTACGGTCGCTCGTCGGGCATTGCCATGGGTCGCTGGCGTGATCTGGGCGACAAGCGTTGCGGCGGCGGAACTGAACGTTCGCGTTGCCAATCCGCCTACCAATGGGGCCGTGGTTGTGCTGCTATTCAAGTCGGCCGGCACTTTTGTGGCCCTTCGTGATCCGGCGCGGGTTGTCACTCTTCCCTCGGCTGGCCCCCCAGCCGGACAAATCCTTGACCTGCCCGCGGGCGAATATGCGCTGGTTGTATACCATGACGCGAACGGCAATGGCCGGTTGGACAAGAATTTTGTGGGCATTCCCAAAGAACCGCTGGGTTTCTCGAACAGCTACTGGCCGCAAGGCCCTCCCACCTTCAGCCACGCGGTATTCCGGATCGAGGAAGGCGAAACGAAAACCTGCGACATCAAACTGAAATCCGTGTTCGGGAAGAGGGGATTGCTGGGCGCAGGGGGCGGCGTCATCACTCAGACCAGCCCGTACCGCGACTCCCGAGACATCATCGTGCGACCTGTTCCCGTCGTCACCTACATCGGCGAACGCGTGCAAATTCTCGGAACCACCGCCCAGTGCGACGTGCTGAACTGGGGTGACGTGGCGCTGGCCGCGACGGCAAGGTACCGTTTTGGCGCGTATCACGAGGAGGACAGTCCCTGCCTGCAAGGCCTGGGAGATCGCGATGACACCATCACGGGCGGTCTGGCGATCCAGGTTCGGTTGCCAGCCGGCTGCGAACTGTCGGCCGGCTACGAGCACGACCTCCTGGACCGCACCGGCGGTGGCACCGGCCGTATGGCGCTGAATAAAGCCCTGCAACGAGGGTGGGTTACCGTCTCTCCCGAACTGGCCTTGAACTGGCTTACTGCTGACCTGGCCGACTACGAATACGGAGTGCCTGGAGACCAGTCCCGCGAGGGGCGACCAGCCTACCATCCCGGGGATACTGTGAATCTCGAGACGGGCGCCGCGATGTTCGTTGAACTGTACGGCCATTGGCGCCTTGTCCTGGTTGGCAGCATCACCTTCCTTCCCTCGGCAATTACCGCCAGTCCGCTTGTCGGTCAGTCGCCAGTGTTCAGTGGCTTCACTGCCGTCAATCGGACCTTCTGAAGGGGATACATGACAACACGGCGAGGTTCCGGATGGCGGCAGCATCCAGCCGAGCACCTGTTTCTTCGGCGTGAAAATCCTTTCCCCAACGCACGTTCTCCGCTTGCAGCGTCACTTCTGCACTTTTCCAACCCAGATTTTGCGTTTGAGAATTGGCAGGTATTTGTATCGAGCTGCGCACAAACAAGTTGAAATGCAATGCAGTTGCCCATCTTTTGCACCGAAATGTGAAAGCGACATCTGAAGAGAAAAGTAGCCAATTCTCAAACCCTTCGGGATTGGCGAAAACAGGCAATCTGCTTTGTTGCGGGAGGTTCGGAGTATGCGCATACACCTTCACCTCCCGCGCCTTGCATCTTGCCCGTTTTGGCCAATCGCAAAATCTGGGTTCAAACGCCAGCGTCTCTTCGCCCGGCCGGATGCCCCATTTGCTCATGACGGCGTGGTGAGCATGCCCTCGTTGCGTCCATCAGCCGGCAGTGTTTGATGAAGATGCAGTAATGAAGACTGAGCCCGGCAGCGCTGTCCGTGGTACTGATTGATGGACCAGCCGTACAGACGTTTCCCACACATCGACGGGCGGGGACAGCTGTGGCCTGCTGACCAGCCGATCGGACTGCATGGGCCGCTGAAGTGTGGATGGCCCGCTCGCCCTGCGCAGTGCCGCAGGAAGCAAGTGTCTCTTCGCGAGCCAATCGCGAAAACGGCGATTATTTCAGAAACAATTCGACCACCGGCACGGCCACGTTAGGTTTAACGAGGGGAAGTTGCAGGGTAAGGGTCGCCTTTTCCGTCGGAGGTGGTTGCCCAGAACTTGGGGAAGGCTCCATCTGCACCTCGCTCGCATCGTTGAGCAACTGGGCATATTCCACTTTGCCGGCGAATCCGTCCAAATGCAGATGCTTGTAAGGCCAGGCGAAAATGTGCACGTAGATCCGTTTCTTCTCCGGGTTGTAAGTGAGCCGGCAATCCTGCGGCGTCTTGAATTCCGGCGGCGCTTGTGTGCAGCCGTAAATAGCGCGGCTGTGGCGCCGCATCCACTCGCCGATGCCGCGCAGCCGCTCGACAGCCCGCTCATCGAATTCTCCCCGGCCAGTGGGCCCTACATTCAGCAGCAAGTTACCGCCCTTGCTGACGCAGTCGCACAAAGTCCGAATCAGCTCGTCCGTGCTTCGCCAGGTCATTTCGTCCCGATAGTAGCCCCATGAGCCGCTGAAGGTCTGGCAGGCTTCCCATACGACGGGCACGCCGTCCACCCGCAGCCACTCGCGCGGTTGCGTCTGCTCGGGCGTTTTGAAATCCCAGGCATCTTCGAGGTCCAGGCGGTCGTTGATGAGAATGTCAGGCATCAGTTTGCGGATCATTTTGTAAAGTTTCTCGCTCTGCCAGTCCGCTCGGCCCTTGCCCGTGCCGTCGGATCTTGGATAGCTGAAGTCAAGCCAGAGCACGTCAATTTTGCCGAATTTGGTGAGCAGCTCGCGCACTTGGCCGTGGAGGTACGCTGCGTACTTCCGTTGATCCCGACCGCGATTCATCTTTTCGCGTTCCGGGTGGTTCCGGTACGGGCCGAACACCGGGTCAAGCACATACTGGGGATGATGCCAGTCAATCAGCGAATGGTAAAAACCGACACGGAAATTGTGGCGGCGGAACGCCTCGACCATCGGCCGCAACAGATCTCGTCCCGCCGGAGTGTTCGGCGCTTTGTAGTCGGTCAGCTTGCTGTCCCACAAGCAGAAGCCTTCGTGATGCTTGGTCGTAATGACAAAGTATTTCATGCCCGCTGCGGCAGCGGTGCGGGCCCACAAATCGGGATCGAACAGATCGGGCTCGAAATGCCGGAAGTAAACATCATAACGATCATCGGGAATTTCCTCTCTGTGTTTGACCCATTCGTGACGCGCCGGCAGCGCGTACAGACCCCAGTGGATAAACAATCCGAAGCGGTCATGGACAAACCACGCCGAATCCCCGCGGGTGGGACGAACTTTAGGATCAGCCATTCTGGCTTTTGCCATGGGCACATACCTCCTAACTGCCCAGATTTTGCTTTTGCGAAGCAGCGGGTATTCTATAGCGACCGGCGTCCATAACTGCAAAGCCAAACTTTTACTCGACCTTGCGATCGGCCCGGCTGCGGCCGATGCGCGGCGCGCCTCGGGCCGCCGTATCTCCGGGCGAAAACTGACGAACGCCTGCAGCGGCGTTGACAGTGCAGCAGCCTTTATGGTAGGCGTTCTCTCAGCTTCAGATCAACAATCCATGATGAACGCGTTTTCCTACCGCAGGGGCGAACTGTATGTTGAGGAAGTGCCGGTCCGCGAACTGGCGGAACGGTATGGCACACCGCTCTACGTATACAGTCGCAATCATATCCGCCATCAATTCCGCACGCTGGCGGCGGCGATGGCGCCGGTTGCGCCGCTGATTTGTTATTCAATGAAGGCCAACTCTAACGCCGCCGTGGTGCATACGCTGCTGGCGGAAGGCAGCGGTGTGGATGTGGTCTCCGGCGGAGAATTGTTTCGGGCTCTGCGCGCGGGCGCTGATCCGGCAAAAATTGTTTTTGCCGGCGTTGGCAAAACCTGCGCGGAAATCGAATACGCGCTGCGGCAAAACATACTTTTTTTTACCGTGGAGTCGGAAGGCGAGGCTAGGCGTATCTCGGAAATCGCCCAGACGCTGAACCGCACCGGACGGATTGCTTTTCGCGTCAATCCGGATGTTGATCCCAAAACCCACAAATACATCAGCACCGGGAAAATGGAGAACAAGTTCGGTTTGGATCTTGAACGCGCCGCGCGGGCGTACGAAACGGCCGCCGCTTTGCCGGGTCTGGAAATCGTCGGCATGCACATGCACATTGGCTCCCAGATTCTTTCGCCGGAACCTTTCGCGAACGCCATAGCCAAGGTGCGTGATTTCTGTTTGAGTTTGAAAGAGCGCTTTTCTTCCTTCCGATACGTGGATATTGGCGGAGGGCTGGGAATTCCATATGCTCCCCACCATCGGGTCTTGCGGCCCGAGGACTACGCCGCAGCAGTAATTCCTTTGCTGCAGGCGTTGGGTTTGCCGGTCGTGATGGAACCGGGCCGGTTTTTGGTTGGCAACGCGGGCCTTCTGGTTTGTCGTGTGCAATACGTCAAAGAAAACGCGCTCAAGAAGTTCGTCGTGGTAGACGCAGGGATGAACCACCTCATTCGTCCGGCGCTGTATGACGCTTATCATGAGATTGCGGCTGTACGGCAGACGACGGACACCATTCACGGCGATCTGGTAGGGCCGATTTGTGAATCGGGTGATTTTTTGGCGCAAAACCGCGAACTGCCGGCGGTTGGGCACGACGAGCTCCTGGCCATCATGGGGGCGGGAGCCTATGGCTTTGTGATGGCTTCGCACTACAACAGCCATCCGTTGCCGGCCGAAGTCATGGTGGACGGCCATGAGGTGATTCTTGCGCGGGCGCGGGAAACGTGGGAAGATTTGGTGCGGATGGAACGTTGAACCCGGATTTTACGTTTAAGAAACGGACGGTTTGAATAAACATGTCGAAAGACGTGGAAAGCAGTTTTGCTGGTGTTTATACGGCTTTGGTCACGCCTTTTAACCGCGACGGAAGCGTTGACTTTGGCAAACTCAAGGAGCTGGTAGAATGGCAGATCACGTCGGGTGTTACGGGGCTCGCGCCCGTTGGCACCACCGGCGAAGCTCCCACGCTTGATTATGATGAGCACATTCGGGTGGTTGCAACCGTGGTTGATGCGTGTCGTGGCCGGGTAAAAGTAATTGCCGGCACTGGTGCCAACTCCACCGCGGAAGCGCTGACCTTGACCAGGCGCGCCCGGGAAGTGGGGGCGGACGCAACGCTGCAAGTGGCCCCTTACTACAACAAACCCAACCAGGAAGGACTCTTCCGCCACTTTTCAGCCGTGGCCGATTTAGGATTGCCGGTTGTGCTCTACAACGTTCCGGGACGCACCGGCCGCGAGATTGCCGTGGAAACCATCGTCAAGTTGTCACGCCATCCCAAAATCGTGGCCCTGAAGGAGGCCGGGGGAAACGTGAACCGCGTGAGCGCCATTGTGGCACAGTGCGAATTGACTGTGCTGTCCGGTGACGACGCGCTTACGCTGCCGATGATGGCGGTAGGCGCAAAAGGAGTGATCAGCGTCGCTTCGAACGTCGCTCCGGAGGTCATCGTCAAGATGGTGCGACTGAGCTTGAGCGGCCAATGGGAAACGGCTCGGGAATTGCACCTGAAATACTACCAGCTCTTTAGCGATCTGTTTATTGACACAAACCCGATCCCCGTCAAAGCGGCGCTGGCAATGCAAGGGCGCATTGAGGAAATCTACCGCCTTCCGCTGTGCTCTATGTCGGAAGAGCACAAAGCGAAACTGCGGGCCACGCTGAAATCGTTAAATCTATTGTGAGCTGGAGAAAGGACTCATGACGCGCATTGCAGTTTCCGGAGCGGCTGGGCGGATGGGGCAGGCGCTGGTCCGGTGCGCTTGCAGCTTGCCCACGGTGCAACTGGTCGCAGCTCTGGAGCAGGCCGGTCATGCCGCGCTGGGGCGAGACGCCGGCGCCGTGGCCGGCCTCGAGCCGTGCGGAGTGCGTATCACTGATGACACCGAAGCCGTGCGCGCGGCCGATGTGCTCATTGATTTCACGATGCCTAGCGCAGCACCGGGCAACGCCGCGCTGGCGGCCTCCCTCGACAAGGGTTTTGTACTGGGCACGACGGGTTTGGACAGGGAAGAGTCGCAGGCCGTGCGGGAGGCCGCTCGGCGGATCCCGATTGTATGGTCGCCCAACATGAGTCTGGGGGTGAACCTCTTGTTCGCGCTGGTGGCAAAGGCAGCCGGCGTGCTGGGGCTGGAATATGACGTCGAGATTATTGAGACGCATCATCGCCACAAGAAAGACGCTCCGAGCGGGACAGCTTTGCGTCTCGCACAAAAAGTAGCCGAAGGCCGCGGGCAAGACTGCGCACAAGTCATTGCGCATGGACGGCACGGAATGACGGGAGAACGCCCTTCGGGACAAATCGGCCTTCACGCGGTGCGGGCTGGGGACGCCGTGGGCGAACACACGGTGCTGTTTGCCACCGAAGGTGAGCGCCTCGAGTTTTCCCACCGCGCCACCAGCCGGAATGCCTTCGCCATGGGCGCCTTACACGCCGCCATTTGGTTGACAGGACGCCCGCCGGGGCTCTACGACATGCAGGATGTCCTCGGATTTTGATCCTGATGACCGAATACGGGATCAGTCTTGGTTCGAACCTAGGGCAGCGACTTGCCAATTTACGGCGGGCGCGGGCGGCAATCGCGAAGTTGCCCGGAGTGCTCACTGTGGCCTGTTCGCCCGTTTACGAAACCGAGCCTGTAGATGTGCCGGCCGCATATCGTTCACGGCGGTTCTTGAACGCAGTCCTGATTTTGAAGACCTCCGCACAGCCTGCCGAGTTGGCTGAGGCCCTGCATGCCATCGAGGCGCGCATGGGCCGCGTTCGCACCGGTGAAGCGAATTCACCCCGCATGATCGATATTGATCTCATTTACGCCGGACGGCGCAAAATTCGTTCCGCGACACTCACGATTCCCCATCCGCGGTGGGCGCGACGCCGGTTCGTCGTGCGGCCGCTGGCAGACGTGCGGCCGGCGTTGAAGATTCCCGGCGAGCAGCGGCGCGTGCGCGAGGTGCTTTTGTCTTTACCACGTACACCAAAAGTGGTTCTGTATCGGCGGCGATGGTAACCGAATGGTTTTCGACACGGGGAGCGACCAGGAGGACCATTGTGCGGGTCGCCTGCACATATCCGCATTTTGCGTTTGGAAAATAGATGGAGAGTCACGTTTCCCCCACGCTATGCTCGGGGAGAACGTGACTGCAGGGGAGGCTGAGGCTTGCGAGGGCGAAGTTGCCATGGCGCATCGGCCGTGGTCGGGCCCACCGCAAAATCTGGGTCGAAGGCGGCCTGGTTGTATTTGAAGCATGAGCAAATGGACGGCAGCAAAAATTAAAGCGGCCAAAGGGCAACACAAGCTCGTCTGCCTCACAGCCTACGATTACTCCACGGCCTGCCTGGTTGACGAGGCGGGAATCCACCTTGTTCTTGTGGGCGATTCTCTGGCCATGACGATGCTTGGCCATGCGACTACTTTGCCGGTTTCGATGGAAGAAATGTTATCGTTTACTGCGGCTGTTGTGCGGGGTGTGCACAATGCTTTAGTCGTGGCCGATATGCCGTTCATGTCCTACCAGGTCTCTGTCAGTCAGGCCCTTGAGAACGCGGGCCGGTTTATCAAAGAGGCCGGCGCAGATGCAGTAAAAATCGAAGGCGGTGCGTTTCGTGCCGCCACGGTGCGCGTACTGGTTGAAAACGGCATCCCGGTGCTTGGCCATATCGGGCTGACACCACAAAGCATTCGCGAGATGGGAGGCTACAAGATTCAGGGGAAGCAGCCTGAGCAGGGTTTGCGGATTTTGCGCGACGCGCAGGAACTGGAAAAAGCCGGTGTTTTTGCGATCGTGCTGGAATGCGTTCCCGCCGAACTCGCTCGGGAAATTACCCAGTCCGTGGCCATCCCCACTATCGGCATCGGCGCCGGAAAGCACTGCGACGGACAAATCCTGGTCATTCACGATCTGCTCGGCTTGTATCCGGGCCGCACCCCGCGCTTTGCCAAACGCTACGCCGATCTGGCAAACATCATGAAGCAGGCCTTTGAAAGTTACCACCGGGAAGTTACCGCGGGGCTCTTCCCCGCAGACGAACATTCTTTCTGAGCTTGATCGTCGGTCAGCACAGAGCCAGGCGGCCAAGCACACGTCCATGCCCCCAGCGGTAGTGTGGCCGGGCGTGACCTGCGGGCAAGTCATCCACGCCAGGTGCTGCACCCGGCCGCCTGTCGGTCCTAGCCATGCGCAGAATCATGGTTTGAAGTCACTGACGCGCAGCGCTAAAATTTCAGAGTTTGCGTTTGAGAAATGGTCGGGTTGCCTGACCTGTCGGCAAAACATGGTGTTTGGACGCTGTGTGATTTCAACGAACGAACATAAAAAAGTGAATACGGAGAATGGGGCAAAGAGGCCATTTCTCAACCGCGAGGGATTGTCCGCAGCGCGGCATCCGCTTTGTTGCGAGGCGCTTGCAGTATGCGACTACAGCGGCGCGTCTCACGCCTCGCATCCGCCGCACTCGGGCCAATCGCAAAATCCGGGATAAAATGCCGCCAGACCGCAAAGCGGGGCTGGCGTTTTTCTGTCTTCTCGTGACTGACAACGGCGACAATGAGCGTTACTGTTACCATTAATGATCGGCGCCTGTTGGCCCTGCCGGAGGGGGTGCCGTTGTTGTCCGCCCTGAATGCGAATCACGTTTTCCTGCCGTCAGCATGCGGAGGACGGGGGGCATGCGGTCTTTGCAGGGTGACGGTTCACGGGGGCGCGGCGCTGCCCTTTTCGCCGGCTGAACTCAAAAAACTGTCGGCCGCGGAGCGCCAGCACGGAGTGCATCTTGCCTGTCAGCTGGAGGTTCGGGACGGGTTGCAAATTTGGATTCCCGACGAGCTGCTCAGAGTTTCGCTGTTTGAGGTGGAGGTGGCAGCGCTGCGCGACCTCACGCATGACATCAAGGAAGTGACTCTGCAGTTGCTGACGCCGCCTTCGATTGATTTCAAAGCCGGCCAGTATGTTCAACTCAGGGCACCGGAAGGTCCCCGCCGCAAACGAAATGTCTGGCGGGCATACTCGATTGCCTCGCCCCCTTCGCAGAAAACGCGGATTCAACTGCAAGTCAGGCTTGTGCCCAACGGGCTGGTTTCGGTCTTCGTCCATCAGGAGCTGAGAACCGGCGACCGCTTGCAAATAACGGGGCCCTGGGGGGAGTTTTACTTGCGCGAAAACGCCAGCGAGTTGCTGCTGGTCGCCGGCGGAGTGGGCATGGCTCCGATTCGAGCGATGCTGCTCGATTTGCTCGAAAAGAAGTCCACGCGGTCCATCCGTTACTTTTTTGGGGCTGTGTCAGCGGCCGACTTGTTTCTGATGGACGAAATGCGCGCTCTCGAAAGGGAATTACCGCATTTTCAATTTGTCCCTGCGCTATCCGCGCCCCGGCCCGAAGACGCATGGACCGGCGAGCGCGGACTGATCACCGAAGTTCTCGAGCGGCGCCTGGAAACGGACTCGCAAGCCGAAGCTTATCTTTGCGGCAGTCCCGCCATGATTGAGGCTTGCGTGGCGGTGCTTTTGCGGAAAGGAATTCCTGATTCACGGATTTTTTACGACAAATTTGCCTAGGCGCCGTCGGCCCAAACAGGTATACCCGCCATGGCACGAAACAAGTTATCGGGGTGAAAGGAGACGCGCCGTGAAGCCGACGCTGGAGGATGTACAAAAGGAAATGCTGCCCGGCGTGATAACAAGGGATGGTTTTCTGGGGAGCGACCCGCGCACGTTGGAAGCAATTCTTCAAGACGATAATGAGACGGTGCGCGGGCTAGGGCTGACACACGCGTTGATTGCTGCCAAGATGCGCGCGTTGATGCAGGCCGGACTGCGAGGGTTGGGGACATGGGTGGCGGTGGCTCCCCATTTTGTAGTGCTCGTGGATAGCGTAAGGGGCGTGCTTCCTTGTCCGTTCCTGCACGAAGGCACATTTCCCAAAACACGCGTCACAGTTAAGAATACGAGGCTTGGTCGAGAAATAACCTTCACCGAGCTCAACGTTCACTTGATTGAGGCTCACGGCTTTTATGAAGGTCAGGGCGCACCTTTCCGGCTGGACCCGCCAACGCTCGCGCAAGTACTGGAAATCTCAGGACCGGAGACGAATAGCGCCGCCGGTCAGTCCAGTGGCGAGAATTGATCTTTTGATGCACCGCACTCCGGGCACACCCAGTCTTCCGGCACGTCCTCGAAAGCTGTCCCTGGCGGGACGCCGTTGTCGGGGTCGCCTTCTCGGGGATCGTATATATATCCACACGCATCGCAAACGTATCGCTGCATGGTCAGGGTCCTCCCTCAGATGTTCGCCTCGCTCATCCAGTTTCCGTGGACGTTGCAGTTTTCGATCACAGTGACAATGCCCGCGGGCGCCTTCAGATGCAGAGCGGCGGCGGGATGACACACTACCGGCGAAAGCCAAATGCGGGATATGAATCTGTGATCAAGGTAGTAATCAAGATACCTGATATAGTGTTTTTCTTCCATAACATGCTCGATTTCCCCAACCCGTACGTGAACATCTGTGCATTCGCCTCCTGGTATTAGACCGCACTCCTTAACCACAACGATTTTGGGAATGTGTTTCTTTTCCCCCTCGGTGAGCTGTTGCGGATTGGCAGGCTGCTTGATAGCTGTCGGATTTTCCGCAAAGGCAGATGACGGCGCGCCGCAGACGAGGCACTTATCCGGAGGCTGGTTGAATTCGATATGACCACATTTCGAGCATGTAAACACTTTCATCGTATCCCCCTGTGTTTTGGACTCTCGCACGACTGGAAGTCTACAGTATCTCTGACCGAAGCAACAGCAAAAATGAACCCGGATTTTGCGATTGACCCGAGTGCGGCAGATGCGAGGCGCGAGACACGCCGCTGTATTCTCATACTGCAAGCGCCTCGCAACAAAGCAGATGCCGCGCTGCGGACAATCCCTCGCGGTTTGAGAAATGGCCTCTTTGCCCCATTCTCCGTATTCACTTTTTTATTTTGTTCGTTCAAATCACCCAGCGTCGAAACACCATGTTTTGCCGACAGGTCAGGCAACCCGGCCATTTCTCAAACGCAAAATCTGGGATGAACTATTGGGAGATTATCTTCTGCAACGGGACCGCCGCGTCCCGCCGCAGGTTTCTTGTCGAATCCAAGCCAGGTACTCTTTCAAACCGCCGGCGAGGGGCACAACGACTATTTCCGGCAATTGATAGGGGTGGTGTTTCCGTATGAACCGCATCAGCCGTGGCGCCAATTTTTCGTCCGTTTTGGCGACTGCCAGTCGCTCCGTAGCCGACTCGATTTTTCCTTGCCACCAATAAGTGCTGTGGATCGGGAATGTCTGTACGCATGCGGCCAGCCGGGCCGCCACTATTGCGCGCGCCAGCTTGCGCGCCTGCGCGGCGCCGGTGACAGTGGTAAGAACGGCAACAACCTTTTGATTGCGCGCCATGAGTCTGCCTAACCCGGAAACAAACTTGTAGACAAATATCTCTCGCCAGAATCCGGTAAAATTACGACGACGGTTTTGCCTTTGGATTCGGGCTCCTTGCCAAGGCGCGCAGCTACGGCGGCCGCCGCCCCGCTGGAGATGCCTGCAAGAATACCCTCTTCACGCGCCAAACGCCGGGCGAATTCCATGGCTTCTTCGTTGCTGACCTTCTCGACGCGATCCACCAACGAAAGGTCAAGCACGTCGGGGATAAAACCAGCGCCGATTCCCTGAATCATATGCGGACCGGGCTTGAGCTCCTGGCCGGACAATTTCTGAGAAATCACCGGACTGTTTTCAGGCTCGACAGCCACCGTCAGAATCTTTTTTCTCATCGCGTGCTTGATATAGCGGGAAACGCCGGTAATGGTTCCTCCCGTGCCCACGCCAGCTATCAGGACGTCAATACGCCCCTCGGTTTGTTCCCAGATTTCCGGCCCTGTGGTTTTGAAATGGATCGCCGGGTTAGCAGGGTTCTTGAACTGTTGGGGCATGAAGTAACGACCGGGTTCAGCAGCGAGCATTTCCTCGGCCATTTTCACGGCGCCCGTCATGCCTTTGGCTCCCTCGGTCAGGACGACATTTGCTCCGAACGCCCTGAGGATCTTTCGACGCTCAATACTCATGGTTTCCGGCATGGTCAGGGTGACCTTGTATCCGCGAGCGGTTCCTACGAATGCCAGGGCTATGCCCGTATTGCCGCTGGTGGGCTCAAGAATTTCTTTGCCGGGTTTCAGGATTCCACGTTCTTCGGCACCCCAGATCATCGCGGCGCCTATGCGGCACTTTACCGAGCAAGACGGATTACGGCCTTCGATCTTTCCAAGCACAAGCGCATTGTTCCCTGCAATTTTTCTAAGCTGCACCATAGGTGTATTGCCAATCGAGAGCGAATTGTCTGAGAAATAGTTCATTGCACACTTGCCTTTCTCAAGGTTGCGATATCAATGCGCCTCCGTCATGATCATTCAACCTCTCCCAAACCAGCTCATTTTATTGTTGCAGCGTTCTCAACTGACGACTACCGTACAATTATAACATGATAATGTCAATCATCATTACGGTAATTTGGGGAGTCGAGGAGAACGTTACTTGGGAAAGTTGATTTAGCCCGGATTTTGCGTTCGAGATCAGCTATACGGTCAACTGGAATGAAGATATCATCGAGAGCGCGGTATGCCACAAGGATCCTTATCTACCTCGCTGGCAAGCGTGGGCACGCTCCGGTCCGCAAACACGAAATTGCCAAGAATGAAGGAATTTCACCAGACTATGTGGAGCAAATCTTGATCAATCTACGAGCGGCCGGCCTGGTTGCAAGCCAGCGTGGACCTGCGGGGGGATTCGTACTGACCATACCGCCTGAGAAGATAAGCGTCAAGCAGATTATTGAAGCGGTGGATGGCCCCGTTGCCTTGGCGCCGTGTTTGGTTGGGGCATGCGACAGGGTGTTGAACTGTCCTGCCAGGAGGCTGTGGCATGAAACATCAGCGCTTTTGGCCCGGAAACTTGCGGCCACTAACGTTGCCCAGCTCGCCGAGCAAGCGGATTCCGGGAAAGTGCCGACTTCGCTTTGGTTTGAGATATGAGCTTGGATTTGGCGTGCACGAATGTCACATAAGGCTGAGTTGAACACTGTGAGCAACACCAGAACCGGAAGAGGTAAGCATGACGAAAAAAAACAGGCTTGAAACTTTGGCGCTGCATGCCGGACAGTTGCCCGATCCCACGACAGGAGCACGCGCGGTCCCGATATATCAGACCACCAGCTACGTGTTCAAAAACACCGAACACGCAGCCAATCTCTTTGCGCTCAAGGAGTTCGGCAATATTTACACACGTCTGATGAATCCAACCAATGATGTCGTCGAAAAACGCATTGCGGCGCTGGAAGGTGGGACGGGAGCGTTGCTCACCTCGAGCGGCATGGCCGCTATTTTCCTGGCCATTCATAACCTCGCCAGCGCCGGCGATCACATCGTCAGCTCCTCTTCGCTTTACGGCGGGACGGACACGTTATTCCGTTACACCTTTCCACGGCTGGGACTCCGCGTGACGTTCCTGACCGAGTTTACTCCGGAAGCTGTAGCGCGGGCCATTCAGCCAAATACCAAGGCGGTTTACGGCGAAACCATCGGTAATCCCAAGGGCGATGTGCCTGATCTCGCCGGTATAGCTGAGGTTGCCCATGCCGCCGGAGTGCCTTTTCTGGTGGACAACACGTTTGCGCCCATTATCTGTCGCCCGTTCGAGTATGGTGCCGATGTGGTTATTCATTCCTGTACAAAATGGATTGGCGGACACGGCACGTCTATCGGGGGAGTAATCGTCGACGGCGGGCGCTTCGACTGGTCGTCAGGCCGGTTTCCGGGTTTCACGACCCCGGACGAAAGCTACCACGGGATCGTTTTCTGGGAGGCATTAAAAAACGTTCCGGGCATGGGCAATATCGCCTACATCGTTAAGGCGCGCGTGGATGGAATGCGCAACCTGGGAATGTGCGCCAGCCCTTTCAACGCGTTCTTGTTCCTGCAAGGGCTGGAAACCCTTCCCTTACGTATCCGGCAGCAATGCGCAAACGCACTGGAACTGGCGCGCTGGCTCCAAAAGCACCCGTGCGTGATGTGGGTAAACTACACCGGCCTCCCTGACCACCCTTGGCACAAAATTGCCGCCAAGTATCTCAGCGGCGGTTTTGGCGCTGTACTGGGATTCGGTATCAAGGGCGGTCGCGAAGCCGCCCAGAAGTTCATCAACGCTTGCAAATTGGCTTCCCACCTTGCAAACGTCGGCGACGCCAAAACGCTGGTGCTTCACCCGGCCTCGACCAGTCATCAGCAGATGTCGCCCGAAGCCCAACGGGCATGCGGTATTACGCCAGAGTTTATTCGCGTGGCTGTGGGTCTGGAACATATCGAGGATATCAAGGCTGACTTCGAACAGGCCCTGGAGGCTGCCAGCCGCTGAACCTCGCGTCCTCACCGGGTGAAGCAAAAAGGAACGGTGCTCTCCCGGCCGTTTCTCAGACGCAAAATCCGGTCTCAGACGCGAAACCAGGGAAGAACGCCCTGGCCTTGGAATGCAGATCTACTGACGATAGGTGTTCCAGTAAGCGCGGAATGTACCGCGTTGTTCGCTGGACGGAAGAACGTGTGGATTTTCGCGAATAAGGGGGCTGCTTGAGGAATTGGCGGCAAATCCCTGAAACTTGTAAACCAGCCCCGAACGCGGCGAAGTAAAATCGGAAGCCGTCGCAGTAATGGTTTTGTCAGGGTTGATAAACATTTTCAGCGCGCCCGCTTCTGACACAATTTCGTCACAGAAATAGTCGCCTCCTTTGCCACCCGTCTTAGCGTCGTTGGCCAGGCAACGAACCGAGAGAGAGCTTGTTCCGTTGACCCAAATTCTGCGGTTGCCAAAATTGTCGGTTTCCGGATTGGCGTCAACTCTGTTGCCGGGGACTTGCTCGCCCACTGAGAGAGAGACCGGAGTTTCAGCGGATCCGTTTGCAGATCCGTCTTGTTCGGATGTCGCCGTTTTGACGGCATAATCGTCACTCCTTGCGTCAATCTCACACCCGCAAAACGCCAGCGACACAATACTGCCGATAACCACTCCGACGATGGCGGTCATGAATCGCACGGGACCATTCACCAAAAAAACATACATCCGTTGTGCCTCCTCAGTTTCAGTAAAGCTGACGTCGCATGCCAGATTAATGCGTCTGGCTGGCAGTATGCAATCAAACCTTTACCAGAATCTTGCGATTGACCAAAGACGAAAAAAGGACTAACCAGCGGCAGTCACGGCGACTATCTCTCCGAAGTAGATCCGGTGATAATCCCCATCGGTGTAGTTTGGGCCGATAGCAGGATCCAGAAAATGGCCGGGTTCCAAATCATCCCAGTAGATCTTGCGGCACTCGATAGTGAGTTCCGCTTCGGCAAAACTGGGAGCGCTGACCCGGCTGGCCGCGACCGGGGTCAAACCGGCAGCGGCAATTTTGTTGCCATTCCTGCCGGACGTCGTCCCCAACACCTCCAACGCTTTCCGGCAGCTTTCAGGAAAAACTGACAGAGTGAAGTTATCGTAGCGTTCCATGAATTCGAAGGTGTAGCGCGACGGTCTCACGACGACCTGAGCGAAAGATCTGGCCCACATCGTTCCGAAACTTCCCCAAGCCACAGTCATGGCGTTGAAATGCCCGCTGAAAAAATCCCCGCAGGCCAATGCCAGCCAGCGTTGGGCCCAAATGTTAATTGGGTTGAGAATCAGCGTTTCAATCTCAATTTGCCGTCTCGTACCTGTCATGTCCTTCTTCTCCTTCCCATGCTACTGCCCGATTCCTTGGCAATTGCCGTTTACTCCGGATTTTGCGATTTGCCGGCATGCTGCCAAACTGCGGCGCGCGTCGCACCGCTGTATAGGCATGCTGCCAGTGTAGCAAGTTCCGGAACCATTTCAGCCCGGATTTTGCGTTTGAGAAATGGCCGCTTCGAATAACGTGTTGAAAATTACAGCGTTGAACCCAGATTTTTCGATTGGTCGAAAATCAGCATTCCCAAGTGTAGTAACGTTCTCCCCGAGCGAAGCGAGGGGATTTTTGTTCTCGGCCCATTTCCAGAAAGGCAGAATGTGGAATCAGGAAAGGAACACACTTGCCAGCATATAGAAAACAAGGCCATCCCCCTTGTTGCTCCGACTCTGAACGTTTCCGCGCTTCGTCCTCAGTATAAAAGGTTACTCAAGAGCGGAACACCGCTTCACTCGGGCTTCAAGGGGAGGAACCTTGTTCTCTTCATCCTCCTGCTTGATGGGCTCGTACCTCTCGTGATGGAGCATCTTTTGGGCCAAGTTTGCGCCGATAGGGAATTTTTCATCCCAGATTTTGCGTTTGAGAATTGGCAGGTATTTGTATCGTGCTGCGCACAAACAAGTTGAAAGGCAATGCAGATAACCGTCGCTTGCAAGTAAGAGCGAGAGCCGCATCAAGAGAGTAACGGAGCCAATTCTCGAACCCTTCGGCATTGGCGAAAAACAGGCGATCTGCTGCGCTGCCGCGGGTTCGGAAGATGCGGATGCACCTTCCCCAGATTCTGCGATTACCCCCCGCCCCCGAACGCGGCAGATGCGAGACGCGAGACGCGCCGCTACATACCCTTCCTGCAAGCGCGTCGCAACAAAGCAGATGCCGGGCTCCGGCCAATCCCCATCGGTTCGGGTGTACCCTCTTTTTTCCCATCTCCGTATTCACTCTTTTGTGATTGCCCTTGAAGCAGTCCTTTATTTTTAACACCATGTTTTTCAACACGATATTCGAACCGGCCATTTCTCAAACGCACGATCTGCGATGAAAGTATCCGAAAGACAGTTGCGGCAAGCCAGGTTTTGGAAAAAGCTGTTGCGACTCACGCGCGGTCGTGTTCCTGTTCTGCGCGCTTTTGAGATCATCATAAAAGAAGAAACTGACGACGAATTCCGGAGGGTGTTATCCGAAATCTGCTGTGACCTGAATAACGGCGCGACGTTGAGCGAGGCACTTACCAAACGGGGGGACATATTTTCTCCGTCCGTGCTGGCGTTAGTGGCAGCCGCGGAAAAAACCGGGGCCTGGGACGAGGTCCTTCAGGAGATTGCGGAAGGATTGACAGAGGGAACTTTTGACTAGCTCCGCATCCTGCACTTCTCCCAGATTTTGCGATTGGCCAAAACAGGCAAGATGCAAGGCGCGGGAGGTGCAGGTGTATGCCCATACTCCGAACCTCCCGCAACGCAGCAGATTGCCTGTTTTCGACAATCCCGAAGGGTTTGAGAATAGGCTGCTTTTCTCTTCAGATGTGGCTTTCACATTTCGGTGCAAAAGATGGGCAACTGCATTGCACTTCAACTTGTTTGCGCGCAGCACGATACAAATACCTGCCAATTCTCAAACGCAAAATCTGGGCTTCTCCCAGGACAGCCGCAGATGCGAGCCGGTGACACGGTGCTGTAGGGTCATACTGGAGTGCCTCAAAAGCGGGCGCGAACTATAGACACTGGACTTGCCCCTCGGCGGCCCCAGCTTGCCTCCCCTAGGCCATCGCAAAATCTGGAGTAAAAGCAGAAAACCGCAGCCGAAGCCGCGGTTTTCCTGAGCAGCCTTTTGGCCAGAAGGCCTGAGGACTTTTATTAACCATTAGGTTGTCGTCCCGTTATCGCCAACCAGCCAAAGGTCACCTCGGGTATCAGCAGCACTTGTGCCACGCAGTATTAGCAGGTGATTTTTTACATTTTCTTGACAGTTCAGCCGACAAAAACCTCTGTTTGTGAGACTTTCATTGGGTTTTCTCCCAGCAAGGTAACCTCCCGAAAGATCAGTGTCTCACAGGAATCTTGTCTCATTCCCGAAACTGGTTTAGAAAAATGAGACACGGCGACCTGTGATCGGTCCTCGGTGCTTTAGTTGATAGCCGAAACTTGGAAGATCAATCCCAAACCGAAACCGATGCCGTCTTATTCTTCAAACGCAACAACGCGGATTACGAGCTTGTTGCCTTTAAGCCGAGCAGGATACTCTCTGAGCGGTTTGAGGGCGGGACCATCTACCGGCCGGCCGTTGGTATCAAAAGCTGAATTATGAAACGGACACGTAATCAAGCCGTTCTGGGGCAGACGAAGTTGGCGTCCCCGATGTGGACATTTCGAAGAAAAAACCCGGTAGGTGTTCTGATCTTGACGCCAAACTATCAGCGGCTTGTCTTCAATGTCCGTTCTAAAATAAACAGCTCCCCCCACTGATCTTAAAGCTCGGTAAGCCGGATCATCCACATTGATCACCCGTTCGTCCGGCGTGGGGATTTCCGTCGGCGCCTGCGCCTGGGATCTAAATGACGAACCAGCAAGCACCAATAATCCACTTTTTATTAACCTCGCTACGAATTCTCTTCGCGTCATTGTTGTTTCCGTTCCGGATTGTTCTCGCCCTCTGACACAAAACCGGCTTCCTGGCGCGGCCCGCTGTGCCGCTGAGAGTGCCGTCCCGCAATACAGATCCACTTCGAGCCCAAAGCCCATGTTGTTCAAACCGGCCATTTCTCAACCGCAAAATCTGGCTCAGAACTCTACTCGACACGGCGCCATTTGGTCAACCCGCGCCGTTGCGTGACGTTCTCCGGCACATCCGGCATGTTGATCACCTCACATTATTATGCAAGAATGCCGGTATCGAGAGTTTGTGGAGATACAATATCGGGGAAATGGCCATGACAAAGAAGAACGATGGTCCTGAAATCGAAGTGGTGAAAGGTGACGCCAGCGGACCGCATCAGGAGAAAACGATCGTTCTCGCGCGAACGCTCTTCCCGATGCACCTTCCGATTGTGCCTTTGAGGCATCGGCCCGTATTCCCCAAAATGACTGTGCCCATGCTGCTGGATTCCCCGAACCTGACCAAAATGGTCACCGAGACGGCTCAGTCCCAGGCTAAATTCATAGGACTCGTTCTCAGAAGGCCGGAAGCAGCCGACAAACCCGACACGGCGCTGACAGGAGCCGATCTCTATCAGGTGGGAGTTATAGGCGAAATCCTGCAACTGGCCCAGATGAGTCCTGAAGCTCCGATTCATGTGCTTCTCAACATGCACGAGCGCTTCAGAATCACCGGCATAGTGCAGGAAAGTCCCCATATCGTCGCCAAGGTAGAGTACTTTCTCGAGACCGAAATGGCCGAAAATATGGAGTTGAAGGCCTACGCGCTGTCAATTATCAGCGCCATAAAAGAACTGGTACAGCTCAATCCCCTGCACAAGGAAGAACTGAGTCTTTTTCTCTCCCAGACGAAACTGGTCGAACCCGGACGTCTCGCGGACTTCGCGGCGGCTATGACCACGGCCAGTGCCGAGGAACTTCAAGACGTACTCGAAACCGTCAGCATTCGTGCCCGCCTGAAGAAGGTCCTGGTGTTGCTGAAAAAAGAGGTGGATATCTCAAAACTGCAGGTCCAAATCGGAAAACAAATCGAGGAAAAGCTCACCAAGCAACAGCGCGAGTTTTTCCTCCGGGAACAATTGAAGGCCATCAAAAAGGAGCTCGGGCTGCAAAAAGAAGGCAAAGAGGCCGAGATCGAACGCTTTGAACAGCGTCTCAAGAATCTCAAACTGACCGAGGAGGCCAGCGAACGCGTCAAGGAAGAGCTTGAAAAACTTAAACTGCTGGAACCCAGTTCGCCGGAATTCAACGTTTCGCGAACATATCTGGATTGGTTGACTATTCTGCCCTGGGGCGTGTTTACCAAAGACAACTACGACATCAAAAAAGCCGAGCGTATTCTTAACGCCGATCACTATGGACTCGAAGATGTCAAGACCCGGATCCTTGAATTCCTGGCAGTTGGCATCATGAAAGGCAAAGTGTCGGGTACTATTCTTTGCTTCGTCGGTCCGCCCGGCGTCGGCAAAACCTCCCTGGGGCAGTCCATAGCCCGTAGCATCGGTCGCAATTTTTATCGGTTTTCCGCGGGTGGCATCCGCGACGAGGCCGAAATCAAGGGACACCGCCGCACCTATGTCGGCGCCCTGCCCGGCAAGTTCATCCAAGCCATCAAAGTCTGCAAAAGCGCCAACCCCATAATCATGCTCGATGAAGTCGACAAGATAGGCGCCAGTTATCAGGGTGATCCGGCTTCGGCGCTGCTGGAAGTGCTGGATCCTGAACAGAACCGTGAATTTTTGGATCACTATCTGGACGTCCGTTTCGATCTTTCAAATGTCCTGTTTATTTGCACCGCCAACGTTCTCGACACCATTCCGCGACCGCTTCTGGATCGCATGGAGATCATCAAGCTCGCCGGTTATATTCAGCAGGAAAAAATGGCCATTGCGCGGCGCCATCTTATTCCCAAACAGCTCGCCGCTCACGGTTTGAAACCCGGACAGTTAACTTTCAGCAATGCGGCCCTGCGGGAAATCATCGACGGATATGCCCGGGAACCAGGCGTTCGCAGTCTGGAAAACCATTTGAAGAAAATAATGCGAAAAACGGTAAAAGATATCGTCGAGAACAAGGTTACTGCCGCCAGGATAGAAAGTGCAGATATTCCCAAACTCCTCGGCAAACGGCTTTTTTCCGATGACCCGGTTTACAGTAAACCCACACCGGGAGTCGCCCTTGGTCTGGCCTGGACCAGCCTGGGAGGGGAAACGATCTGCGTGGAAGCCACCAAAGTCTCTGGCGACAAGCCCGGCTTCAAGCAGACTGGACAGTTGGGCAATGTCATGGTGGAATCATCGGAAATAGCTTACACCTACGTGCGGTCGCTGCTCGACAGCAACAAACAAGCCCGCGATTTCTTCCAGAAAAATTTCATTCACCTTCACGTACCAGCCGGTGCCACCCCGAAAGACGGTCCTTCCGCGGGCATCACGATGGCCGTGGCCCTCTACTCCTTGGCTCTCAATCGTCCGGTTAAAAAGGGCATAGCCATGACCGGCGAGCTGACGCTCACGGGCCGGATCATGCCCATCGGCGGCGTAAAGGAAAAAACCATCGCGGCCAAACGCGCCAAAATCAAACAACTGATTTTTCCCGCTGAAAATCGCAAAGACTTCGAAGAGCTCCCCGCCCACATTCGCCGCGGGCTTAAAGTGCATTTCGTATCGACGTTCCAAGAAGCTCTGGAAATCTGCTTTGGAAAGAAGGGGTTCAGAATGCGAAGCGAGACCGCTTCTTCCTGACATGCCGGACACTCACTCGGAAGGCCATGCAATGGCCAAAATTTTTGTACCACCCGCCAATCTCTATCCCGCTGCCAGCCGCGGGATTGGCCGGAGCTCGGCAGATGCTTTGACCAAGATCTTCCGGCTGGCGCGAGGGCGACAGATGCGCGGCGCGGCCGCCTCAATACCGGCAAAGAAATAAGTCCGGGAACAATTTACAAGTCAAAGCTCTGAACTGACGTTCTTTCGTACCCCAAGCCACCAGTTGTAGTAACGTTCTCCCCGAGCGCAGCGAGCGGGAACGTTTCTCTCCAGCAATTTCTCATCTACCAAAAACCGGGTTCAAGGTGGATCAATACTTTCTCAACACCTCGTCGACTGCATCCTCAAAGACGTGCAAAGACTCACGCAGCGCCTCCTCGGGAATGCTGAGGGGTGGCGCAATTTTGATGCATTCTCCGGCCACTCCCACGGGGGCAAACATCAGCAGCCCCTTTCGGAAACAAGCCACGTTAATTTTCAAAGCCAAACAGGGATCCGGTCTGCGGGTCCCGCGTTGGACCACCTGAATGCCTGCCACCAGCCCCTGACCGTGACAACAACCCAGGACGTCTGGATACTTTTGCCGAATCCGTTCAAGCTCCGGCACGAACCATGCCCCCAACCGCGCCGCACGTTCCACCAAGCCGTCCCGTTCCAGCACCTCCAGATTTGCAAGTGCAGCAGCTACCGCCAGGGGCGAAGCCGAGTGCGTGGACGTCATTGAACCCGGGGGATAAAGCACCATAATTTCTTTGCGCCCGATCACCGCGGCCAGGGGCAACGACGAGCTGATGCCCTTCCCGCAAGCAATCAGATCCGGCTTGATTCCGTAATGCTGAAAACAAAACATTTTTCCAGTGCGCCCGAACCCTGCTTGAACTTCATCCACCGCCAACACGATGTCGTGCTCGCGGCAGAACGCCTCCAACTTCTGGATATAGTCCCGCGGAAAGAAATCCGGGCCTACTCCTTGATAGCTTTCGGTCAGCACCGCGGCAATTTCTTCCGGTTGGATCCCTTTGGTCTTGAGCGTCTCCAGAAAGAGGTCAAAGGAAGTATTCGGATTCTTGTAGCCGTCAGGGAACGGCACCTGAACAAAAGACGGGTCGAGCGCCCCTATCCATTTCTTGAGTGCTGGCATGCCCCCTGCCAATTGCGCTCCCAAGGTTCGCCCGTGAAAGGCGTTCTCGAAGGAGACCACATAACGCCGCGCTGGACCATATTTTTCCAAGGCGTAAGTCTTGGCCAGCTTTATGCAGTTCTCCACGGCTTCACTGCCGGTGCTGAGAAGAAACACCTGATAGTCATTGGGATCCGGAGCGAGCGCCGCAAGCCTGGCCACCAGTTCCGCTCGCAAACTATGCGGAAACACGTACGTCGCCAGCAATGGTCGAGCCAACATCTGGCGCAGCGCTTCAACGATCGCCGGATGGCCATGCCCAACATTCGTAATAAGCACCCCCGACGACCAGTCTATCCAGCGGTTGCCCCACGGATCCTTCACCGTAGCGCCCTCAGCCCGGTGCCAGATAATCGGCGGTTGACCGGCCATTGATCGCGGTTCCCACTTCCGCAGTTTTTCCAGAATTGGCAGCGATTCCGGTACAGGTAAAGGCGTTCGAATAGTCCGGTATTTCGTGCTGATTTTGGAAACATCAACGGGTGTTAAGTCATACTCAGCCACGCTGAGCACTCCTTTCCCTAATATACGTCACAGGGAACACGCACATTGTCACCTGCGGAAATCAAGCCGCTTTGCAGTCTTATCACCTAGTTCTAAAGGATGTTATACAACCAGACCATTTCTCGAATACAAATTCCGCGTTTATTTTAATTCTCGACGCCGCAAAATTTCCAGCCTTGTAGCCGCTTGTCCGAACGGTTCCACCACAGCCCACAATTCGTAATTCCGACGCACGATGCTCCACAGTTCCGCCTGTTCCCGGGCCGACAACGGTTGAATCTCAGGCGCCCGGATTGCCAGACCATAACCGCTGAAAGCGGCGATCCGCGCCGGACAGTTCTCCAACAGCGCCGTCAGCATCGCGCGGTTAAGCACGTGACACTGCACAGCTTTTTCCGTGCTCCACTCTGGAAAGTAGCTGAACGGACCCAGCTCCATTCCGCGCGGCACACAGGCCCTCGCTTCCACCGCAAGATAAAGATCCTGCGTCAACAGCAACTCGCCGGAGCGCAGCCCCAATTCGTCTCGCAGCGCAGCGGCCGTGCGCTGCAAAACCCGCAGGGGTGTTTCCTTCTTCAACGGCCACCAAATCCGATCCCGCGGTCCGACAAACCATTCCTGCACCATCGGCGAAGCTACGACTGTGGCGACACTCACAAAGAACACGGCAAACAAAACCCACAGACGAACACCCGCTCCGTTGCGGCCAAATGCTGCTTCGATGCAACCGAGAACTCGCAGCAACCAGGCTACCGTAGCGACGGCCGCCAAAGGAAAAATCATCGCCTGATAATCGTCATAAGGAAAAGGGGCGAGAAGATGCACGCCGGTTACAGCCGCAACCGCGCCCCACAAAACCATCAGCGGAAGACCTGCCTGGTTGACCGGCGGGAGCCATGCGGGACGGCTGCCCTTGGTATTTCGGTGAAGGGCGGCGTACAAGGCAGCAAGACCGAAAACAAGCACAGCAGCAAGGTAGGCCTGAGTAACACGCGCCAAAAAGCCCGCTTTATAGGCCAGAGTCTGAAGAACGCTGCCCGCTCTTCGTCCGGCATGATATTCGATCAAAGCGAACCATAAAGCTTCCCGGGCTTTCAGCCAGAAAGGACCAAAAACCAGCATCCCTGCCACACAACCTCCGATTAGCATGGCGCCCGGCAACCAACAGCGCTTAACCGCGCCTTGGTTCTCAACGGCGTCCCGTACCCGTACCGTTTCACGGGCAAAGGCCGCCAGAAGCATCGCCAATGCCCCGAGAAACGCTGCGGCGGCCGAAGCACGCGCCCCTGCTGCCAAAACGAACAAAATGCCAGCGCCGGCGGCCAAGCCGGCGCTCCTTCGCTCCCAAGCGGCGTTAAGCACAAGGAAAGCTGCCACAAGAATTAGTCCCGCCAGAGCATAAGTCTTCACAATGGTAGAAAAATAGCTCTGGTAAACATTCAGTCCTGTCAACATGAGGGACAGTAGAACAGCCGCCCTGCCACTCGCAGGCGGCGCCAGGCGCGCTGCCAGACGAGCAGCCAGCAGCATACCCACCCATCCTAACAGCGCCGTAAACCCGCGCCCCCCGGCCACGCCCCATATCCGCACCAGCGGCTCTGCCAAAGCATATACGCAGGGCATGACCGGTCCCTGGGTGCTTGCAAAATCGAGGAATGGCCACTTACCCTCAGCCACCAATCGGGCGGCATACAGATACCAACCCTCGTCTTGGTTGAGTTCGCCGAACCACAGATTGGCGGCAGTAAGCACGGCCGCGCCAGCCAGAGTTGCCACCATCAAAAAACTGACCGCCCGTCGCTCCATCATACGCCACCTCCGGGGCCCGAGCTTCGGAGAAATATCCAGATCTAGTTCCTGGCCTTACGAACCGGGATGAGTTAAAGGAACGTGTTGTGCGCAGAGCGGACAAGCCGTCGGCTCGTAGGTTACCAGATCCATCCCCAGAAGGCTGAATGTCGGACAACTGAACCGCGCCTGTCCGCCGCTTCGATCGACCAGCACCGCCACCGCCACCACACGCCCACCCCCGCTTTCGACAATGTCAATCGTTTCTTGAACCCGTCCGCCGCGCGTGATTACATCTTCGGCCACCACATAGCGGTCACCCGCCGTAATGCGGAAACGCCTCAGCGCCAGCTTGCCGCCCTCTTTCTCGGTAAAAATTGAATATGCGCCTAGCGCCTTGGCCAGCTCGTGTCCCACAATAATCCCACCCAGCGCCGGCGCTACCACCCCCTCCGCGATTCTATCTCCCAGACTGTCGCGAAGCTTCTGCGCCAGGGCCCTGCAAAGCTCCTCCGCGAGTTGTGGAAACCGAAGCACGTGCGCACATTGAAAATAGCGGTCGCTGTGCAAACCTGAGCGCAGCTCAAAATGGCCTTCTAGAAGCGCGCCTGACTCGAGCATCTTCTTGAGAATTTCCTCTTTGTTCACGATGTCCAGCCCCGCGGTTCATACCGCAAATGTCTTTTATCCCAGATCTTGCGATTGGCCAAAACAGGCAAGATGCAAGGCGCCGGAGGTGCAGGTGTATGCGCATACTGCGAACCTCCCGCAACGCAGCAGATTGCCCGTTTTCGACAATCCCGAAGGGTTTGAGAATTGGCTGCTTTTCTTTTCAGATGCGGCTTTCACATTTCGCTGCAAAAGATGGGCAACTGCATTGCATTTCAACTTGTTTGCGCGCAGCACGATACAAATACCTGCCAATTCTCAAACGCAAAATCTGGGTTTATTTCTCGATCGGTATTCGCTTGCGCACGAACGTCGGGATGTCGAGATCTTCGCCATCCAAGATCGTAGGCTCAATGTCTTTGAACCGGCCACGACTCGCGGCGTCGAATTGCAGTTTAGCCTGCGCCACGCCGGCCTTCCGGCGCACCTTGATCGTTTCTCCTTCGAGATCCAGTTCGCTCTCGGTCTCGCCGCTCTGCTGAAGATCTTCCGCCATGCTCAAGGCTGCTTCCGAAGCCACCACAGTGATGGCCAGACGCTCATTCCACGTGTCCTCAATGACCGTGCCCATGGAAATGTGACAGTCCTTGGCCGCCTGTGCGGAAAGCCCTTTCATTATTTCCGTTATTTCTTTGACGGTCAAATCGGCTCCCCCCTGAATGCCGACCAACATACAACGACTGCTCTCCAGAACACGCCCCTGTTCCAGGAGCGGACTTTTCAGCAATCCCGCCAGCGCCTGTTGTGCCTTGTCCGCGCCGCGCCCGCTGCCATACCCCAGCGTGCACGCTCCGCCGCTTCGACTTATAACCTGCCGCAGATCAGCAAAACCCAGACGAATATATCCCGGCCGGGTTATCAGCTTGCAAAGGCAGCTCACGGCCTCGCCTATCAGCTCTTCCGTGCGCGCGAAAGTTTCCGGAACTCCGCGGTCACCGACTACCTCCACAAGGCGTTCGTTGGGAACTGCCACCAGGGCGTCACAGGCATCGCGCAGCCGCGCGCGCGCCCGGTCAGCCACCGCCTTCCGCTGGGGCCCCTCAAAGTCAAAAGGCAACGTGGCAACACATAAAGTTGTAGCACCTGCCTCCTGGGCAGCTTTCACGATCACCGGCGTCGCCCCGCTGCCCGTGCCACCCCCCAGACCAGCCACCAGAATCGCCAAATGCACGTCGGTCAATAAAGCCCGCACCATTTCCAGGTCGTCTTCAGCCGCCATGCGGCCCAGCTCCGCGTCGCCGCCGCTTCCAAACCCGCCGGTACGGCTCATCCCGATCTGGATCTTCGCTGTGGCGTGAACCTCGGCCAGTGTGCGGCCGTCCGTGTCGATTGCCGCCACGGGCACCGCGCCTGCCAATGCCTCGGCCGTCCTGTCGACGATGCGCGCTCCGGCGCTCCCCACTCCCGCCACCAAAATTTTTACCCGGCTCATCGACCGCTCCTAGGAATCTGCTACTGACGACCAAACAACCCCCTCCATAGCCCCCGGAAAAATGAGGAACCGCCCGGTCGTTCGGCGCTGGTTTTAAATCCGTACAATACCAGACCGCAGCAGGTGGCATATTCAGGCCGTCCCGTTACCGAAGCCAACCCGTTGACATTAATCGGTGTTCCGATCGAGCACGGCAAGCCGAAAACCTGCTCCGCAAGTTCAACCATGCCTTTCAGATGGGCCCCGCCCCCCGTCAGCACCACGCCGGCCCCGATCTGATGCAGCAACGCTTCGCGTTCCAACCGTCTAAAGATCATAGTCAGGATTTCCTGCACACGGGCATGAATGACGGTCTGCAGCGCTTTCACGCTCACCGTACGGCCTGGGAACCCAACCTCGGGTGGCAGCGTCACGCGCGGCGAACTGCCCGTCGCCTGCACCAGGGCAGAACCGGATCCGCGTTTCAGCGTTTCCGCTTGCGAAGTCGGGATGTTGAACGCCAGCGCAACATCATTGGTAATATGATCACCACCCACGCCCAAAGCGCCCGCCGCAGCCACAACGCCATCCGCGTACGCCAGGTAGTTGGTAGTGCCCCCCCCGAGATCAATTACCACCACGCCGCTTTTCTTCTGCTCGGTCCTGAGCACGGCCAGCGCCGAACACAATCCGCTGAAAGCCACATCCTGCACCGCCACCGGAAGGTTCTTGATGACCCGCACCGTATTGTTGATCCGGGTGCGCACCCCATGGACCACCAGCACGTCCAACGAAAGCTTCGCACCATCCATACCCACCGGTTTCAGCACCCGCTCCTGATCGTCAATGCAGTAGTGGCGGCAGATCGTGTGGAGAATCTCGCGATCAGGCGCCAGATTGACGGCGCGAGCCACTTCCATTACCTGCTCGACATCCTCGGAAGTAATGCCGACCCTGCGATCCAAAACCGGCACGGTTCCGCGGTTGATAACACTCTGAATATGCCCGCCCGAAACCGCCAGATAAACCTGGCGAATGTACACGTTGCCGCTTTGTTCGGCCATCCCCAACACCGACCGCACGCATACGGCCGCATTTTCCAGATCAACAATTTCTCCTTTGCGCACCCCGCTGGACGCCGCTTCGCCCATGCCGGTGATCACAACATGGCCGTCCTCGCGCAACTCGCCAACCAGCGCCACAACTTTCGAGGTGCCAATTTCAACCGCCACAATAGGTGATACTGCCATAGCCTCTTCCTGCTCATGCCCGGCTCGCGCCGAGGCAAGAATTTGCCCGGCCCGCCAGACCGCCGCTGCTACAGTTGCCCGGTCATTCCCAATACGTCACCGGACAATTGGCCTTGTAGTCTTCGAGCGAAAGATTAACCGTCCGCAAACGGCGACCTTCCTGACGGGCCGAACGCAATATGGTCCTCAAGACCATCAAGCGCTCACGCAGATTTTCCGTGCCCCCCTGCGGTTCGCGGCGCGGCCACCACAAGATGACCTCCGTCTCGCCGTTGACGATCAACTTCATGTCGTCCCGCTTCCCGCTGAACCCGCCTCTAACGTCCACAGTCGTGATCAAAATATCCCGGCCAATCCCTGTTTTCTCGAGCAAATCCAACATTGTCAATGCATCGCGCAGTCCGCCTTGCACTCGATCGCCGGGCCGCAGCGGCGCGCCGCCGTACCCGGTGATTACCGGCAAAGTAGGCTTGCCGCTGGTGCCCACCCCAAAGACCCAACCTTCCGCGTCGGCCACCAAGTTACCGCTGTAGGCCAACCTGGCCAAAGGCACGCGTCCAATAACTTCTACGCGTAATGTGTCCGGCAGAATGCGGCTGATCTCCATGGATTTGTACTTTGAAGAATAGCGCTGACTGAGAAACTCCTCGCGAATTTCGGCAATGCTGAAGGCAAAAATATTCGTGCCTTCCGTGATGCCTTTCTTTTCACGGATAAAGTAGCTTGCCAACTCGCCGCCGCCCCGAATTTCAAGATTCGCAATTTGGTACGCTGGGTTGCGAATAAACAGAACTCCCACCAGCCACCTCCAGGTCAGCCACCCTACGAACGCCGCCGCTACCAGTCCGCCAACGACCAGTAAGCGCGTCGTTGGGCTTGCGGGAACACGCCGACGGCCGCCGACTTTCACGTTAAGCCGGGAACCGCGGTAAGCGCGCCGCAAAAAACCGCGCCCGCCAACCTCTTCGTCTTCCAACCACAATCGCATCCGCTCCTCGCTTCACACGTCGTAATCAACATGTCGAAAGCTACCGGTGGAATGTTGCTTCTTACAAGACAATTTTCGGCTTGCCGCAGCTAGCATCGCGCCTGTTCTGGCCAACCGTAAAATCCGCGTTCAGATCGACGTTCCGAAGTGCAGCAACGTTCTGCTCCAGTTACAGTTGCCTCCAAAGTGTAGTCACGTTCGCCCCACCCCCAGTTCTTCCCCTGGTATAGTAACGTTCTCCCCATGCGCAACGAGGGAGAACGTTGTTGTCCCGTCATTCTTTGAACGCAAACCCGGGGGCCTGATCGCCAGGGTTCAGACAATCCGGCTTTAGGCCGCGGGTTTAAGCCGGATTCCCCGCGGAGTTCATAATCCGGTGGCAAAGCGCGGGAAACGACAGTCCCGCACAAGCGGCCGCCTTGGGCAATAAGCTCGTTTCCGTGAAACCCGGAATGCTGTTAAGCTCCAGCACGAAGAGCTCGCCGCCGGGTGCCAGTCGCAAATCCACCCGCCCAAAACCGCGACAGCCTAAAACTTCAAATGTCCGCAGGGCCAGATCCTGACACCGCGCGTTGACTTCTGCCGCCAGCGGCGCCGGCACCAAATAAGTTGTTCGGCCGGCAGTATACTTTGCCGCAAAAGAATAATCGCCATCGGGTGCCACGATCTCGATCACCGGTAAAGCCTCGCCGCCAAGAATACCCACCGTCAGTTCCTGCCCATCCACATAGGCTTCAACGATCAGTTCGGAACAATATTGAAAGCCGGTCTGGAGGGCAGCATCCCATTCGGATTCCCGGAATACCCGACTGACCCCGATACTCGAACCCTGCCGTGCCGGCTTGACGACTACCGGTAGCGGCAGCCGCCGCGTGTCGCCCTCGCGAAATACCTGATAAGCCGGTGTTGGAATCCGACTGTGAATGAAAACTTCTTTGCTGATGACTTTGTCGAAGGCCGCCCGGCTGGCCACGGGACCCGATCCCGTATAAGGCACGCCCCGTTCGTTCAAAATCGTTTGTACCCCACCATCCTCGCCGAATTCACCGTGCAAGGCGATAAATACCGCCTCCGTTCCCGCCGGCAAATCCACCGTGCGCCCCACGACATCAACTTCGGTGACGTCATAACCTGCCTCCCTCAATCCCCGCGCCACCGCGCGCCCGGATTTGAGCGAAATCACCCGTTCATCCGAAGGTCCGCCCATCAACACCGCCACCCTCTGAAAACGCCGATTGTTTCTGCCTGGTCTAACTGCCATGGAACAACCTTGCCAAGTTTAGTGAATCCATGTTGCCCAACCGATTCCAGTCGTCCACCAACAGCGGAATAAGCGCTGATTATTCCATCGCCCGACGGCTGCAGATCCGCAGCGCGCGACACGCCACCGGGAATCCAGCATCCTGCCAGCGCCCTGAGTTCCGAAACCATTTCGAAAGCATCGTTTCCCAGTCTGCCAGCGTTCTCGCCGCACCCCAATCCTCGCCAGGTGTAGTAACGTTTTCTCACCGGACAAAGCGAGCGGAAACGCAGATCTCCAGCCATCTTCCCAAACGCAAAATCCAAATTGAACGACGCTGAAAAAACCTTCCCGACAGCGGTCGCAGTGCAACACGACCCTTCAGAATTTGCGCAAAACCTCCTGCTTTCCCTCGATTGATGGCCCCATGTTCCACCGCCGGGGCTGAGCCGGTTTTTCTGCACAATCAAAATTTATTACCGTTTTTCGTCAGATTCAACCGCATTAGGTTCAAACTGACCTTGCCAATCGGCGACCCTGCGGCACGCACACGCTTCGTTGCAGCAAGCAGCGCCCCAAGAAGCATATCGTCGGGGCCCCCGCTGCGATGGACAGCATCCGCCCCTGCGGGCCCAATCATCCAAGGCGGCTCCGAGTTTACTCGAAAAATTCGACCTCGGTTTCGAACAGCACCCCGAACTGACTGGCCACTTCCGCCCGCATTATCTCGATCAAGGCGCGGACATCCGACGCGGTGGCTCCATCCTCCGTCACAATCACGTTGCCGTGGCGTTCGCAAACCCGCGCCCCGCCAATACACTTACCCTTCAAACCCGCTGCTTCAATCAACCGTCCCGCATAATCGTGGGGAGGATTCTTGAAAATCGAACCGGCGGATCTGAGGCCGCGCATCCACTGCCGCCTTGCGGCAATTGCCTCGCGGCGCGCGCGAATCTTTTCCGACGTTTCCCGCTCCAGTTTCAAACCCACTTCCACCACCGCCAAATCCTGCAGCGGTGCAAGGCGACGATAGGCCGGCGACAATTCCTGCCGGTTCAGCAAATGCTCCTCGCCCCGCTTCCCAAGGCAACGGACCCAGGCAATGCAAGCAGCCAGCTCGCAGCCCCACGCACCCGCGTTCATGCGCGCCGCACCGCCCATAGTCCCGGGTATTCCCTCGAGAAATTCAAGTCCCGTCCAGCCCCCGGCTTCCAGCCATTTCAGAAGCGCCGCCAGGCGCACCGCCGCACCTGCGCGTACGATTCCGTTGTCTTCTTCCACCTTGCGAAATTCAGAGCCCAACAGCCGCACCACCAATCCGCGGACGCCAAGATCGCTCACCAAGACGTTGCTGCCGCCGCCCAAAATACGCACCGGCACAGCCGCGGCGTGCGCCCACTGCAACAGTCCGGCCAGATCCGCCACCGTGGCCACCTCCGCCAACAGATCGGCGTTGCCGCCAACTTTCAACGTCGTCAGGGACGCCAGGGGCACGTCCCGCAGCAGCTTTGTCGCCTCGGAAACTCCCGCAATCGGAAAAGAAAATCCCTCCTGCCTGGCGGCTCCCTGCCCGTCCATTCGCGGCAGATCTGCGGCCGCCCACAGCGCGATTTTTTCCACGTCCCCCGCTCCGACCACCAAAAAAACGTCGCCCGACCTCAGCCTGCGGCTAAAATACGCCCACACCTGCTCAAGCGAAGACGCCAGTGCGCAACGGCCCGGGCAACAGGAGTCTAGATTGGAACTCGCGCTCCGCGGTTCCCCGGCGCCGCGTTCGTTTGCCGTAGGGCTGCCCCGACGCCGAGTGCGGAAATGCGCGTACAAGTCCCATACGGTGCCGCCCTTCAACGGCTGTTCCGAGGCCGCATAGACCGGCACCAACACAACATCATCTACCCCGTCGAAGGCCGATGGAAATTCCGGCCCAAGGGCCAGAGTGCGCGTGTAGCGATGGGGCTGAAAAACGGCGAGGAGACGACGGTGCGGCAGATTGCGCGCCGTCGCCACCAAAGCGGCAATTTCCGTCGGGTGATGGGCATAATCAGAAATTATCGTTATACCGGCATGGTCGGCCACCCGCTCAAAACGACGCCGGGGCAGCACCACCTGCGCCAGCGCCATCTGAATTTCCTCGAAGGCGAGCCCCATTTCCAGCCCCACCGCTACGGCAGCGAGCGCATTCAAGATATTGTGACGTCCTGGAACGAGGATCGTAATTTCCCCGAGACTGACGCCATTTTTCAAGACCTCGAAAGACTGGCGGGAATCGTCGCCGTGAAGGTTTTCCGCCCGCACGTGCGCATCGGCGGCAAGTCCGTAGGAGAGGGCGTTTGGTTCGGCGCTGCAAACCGCGGCCGCGCGCGAATTATCCGCGCAGAACACGATCCGCTTACGGGCCCGACGTACGAATGTACGGAAGCAATTCTCGAATTCGGCCACACTTCCGAAGCGCTCCATGTGGTCGAACTCGATATTCGTCACTACCGCCACATCCGGCGCATAAAGCGCCAGCGTCCCGTCGCTTTCATCGGCTTCCACCACGAGAATCCCGCCGTTGCCGACTCCGGCCACGCCGCCCAGCGGTTTGACTTCACCGCCAATGCACCACGACGGGTCCTTGCCGGCGGCTTTTAACATTTGCGTGATAAACGCCGTCGTAGTCGTCTTGCCGTGGGTTCCAGCCACGGCAACCGACACATGGTCCTCCAGGAGAGCCGGAAGAACCGTTCCCCGGGAGAACACCGCCAGACCGCGCGCCCGCGCCGCCTTGATTTCGGGGCAATACTGGCTCACCGCCGCCGTATGAATTACCCAATTGATTCCTTCAGCCACATGACCGGGATCATGGCCTTCGTACACCGCTATGCCCCGTGCTTCCAGCCATTCCGCGAGGCGATTGCGCTGCAGATCACAACCACTGACGCGCAGACCCCGTTTGGCCAGAAGATAAGCCAGACCAGCCATGCCGACTCCACAAATTCCCACCAAATGAACACTGCTCGGCAAGCTCATCAGCTCGCGCCGCGCCGCTTTCACAGATGGCTCCAACAGCAACTCGGTCATACGGGAAAATTTTACCTCCGCATTTTGCGAATGCTACACTAACCCGCCGTTTCTCAAACGCAAAATCTGGGTGGATCGTTTTCGGGGCAGGCGTTTCTTTTGGCTTTGCGCCTTTGTCAGCTTCGATTACAGTTTGATCCAGCAAACAGCGGGGGCACTTCTATGCTATCAGCCCAAACCATAGTCCGACTGCTGCACATTTTCATGGACTACCGCCGGCGTGCCGAGGTGGTGCAGATGCCTCCCATCCGCTTATGGGTGGAAACCTCCAGCATCTGCAATCTGCGCTGCCCCATGTGTCCCAACCAGCGCATGCCGGCGGCGCAAAAAGGGCTGATGGATTTGGAACTGTTCAACAAAATTGTCAGCGAAGCCCGTGGCTTCGTGCGCGACATGTATTTGCACCACCGCGGCGAGCCATTGCTTAATCCAGCCCTCTTCGAAATGATCCATGCTGCAAAGCAGGCCGGCATCAGCACACGGTTTCACACCAACGGCACCCTTTTGACCGCGCAAAAAGCTGAACAGCTTGTTGCCGCCGAACCTGATTTGGTTTCTTTCTCGATTGACGGCTTCGAAAAAGGCGCCTACGAGCGGATCCGCGTCGGGGCTAATTTCGAGCAGGTCATCGAAAACGTTGTCCGACTGGCGCGGTTGCGCGACGCCCAGCGGCTGTCCCGCCCTTATATCGTCGTGGAACGCATCAAGTTTCGTAATCCCGACATGGCTGAAAACAAGCAGGCGGTGGCTGATTTGACCAGGCAGTTTCTGGAAGCCGGCGTGAACGAGGTCATCGAAAAACAGGAATATACGTGGGCCGAGGAAACTGCTCCTGAACCTGGCGGACAGCCGCGTTATACGGTTTGTACTTTCCCGTGGTACGCGATGGTCATTTGCGCCGATGGAACGGTTACCCCTTGTCCGCAGGATTTCTGGGCTAAAATGAATATGGGCAATGTGCGCACCGCCGGTCTGCTTGAAATCTGGAACGGCGCGGCCTATCAGAAGCTGCGGCGTGATTTTCGCACGAATATCCAGGCCCTCCCACTATGCCGCAAATGCGATCGCCTCCAGCGCAAAACCGTCGGCGGTGTTCCCTGGCAGTACCTGATTACTTTCCTCGTGGATCAGTTCGTCGGCTATCATCGCCGCTGGCGACGCCTAGTGGGGACAGCGGAACGCAACTGAGCTGCAACCAGCGCTCGTGCAACCGGGAAGCCGCACCACCCCCGCCCGGAACACCTCGCAGACCAGGTAACTTCTGCTTGTTGATTACCCGCATTTTGCGTTTGAGAAATGCCGGCTCAAGACCGACGTTCGCCCGCACTTCACGCGGGGAAAACGTTAGCCCAGATTTAGCGTTTTAGAATTGGCAGGTATTTGTATCGTGCTGCGCGCAAACAAGTTGAAATGCAATGCAGTTGCCCATCTTTTGCACCGAAATGTGAAAGCCACATCTGAAGAGAAAAGCAGCCGATTCTCAAACCCTTCCGGATTGGCGAAAACAGGCAATCTGCTTTGTTGCAGGAGGTTCGCAGTATGCGCATAAACCTTCACCCCCCGCGCCTTGCATCTTGCCTGTTTTGGCCAATCGCAAAATCTGGGGTTAGTTCAGACTTCGCGACCGGCCCTATTCGGTGTTTGATCTTGAAGCCCGTTTCTGAAAGAATTTCCAGGGGTGGCGATCATGCGGCTGTTTGTGTACCTCCTGTCGCTGGCGATTCTGGGCGAAGCGTTGGCCCCCTGTTTTGAGGCCAGGGCCGAGGTCATTCTTCAATATTTCAATACAAGCTGGCGGGAAATCACCTACAAGCTGCCCGAACTGGCCGAGGCAGGTTACCAGGCGTTGTGGTTGCCGCCCCCCACCAAAGGCAGCAGCGTTTTCTCCGTAGGCTACGACCTGTGGGACCCTTTCGATCTCGGCGGTAAAGACCAGCGCGGCACTGTGCGCACGCGCTACGGCACCGAGGCCGAATTGCTGCGCCTGGTCGAGACCGCGCACCGCTTCGGCCTGCGTGTCTACTTTGACAACATCATGAATCACCGCGCGTTTGACGTCCCGGGCTATAACGAGAATACGCCCATTGACATTTATCCGGGCATGGTGCCGGAAGATTTCCATCTGCGCGTCACAGAAGAGGGTTTTTATCGCAAGTGGAACAATATCGCCGACTGGGGTAACACCTGGCAGGTTCAATTTCGCAATTTTTCCGACCTGATTGACATTGCCCAAGAGTCCCCGGACAACGGCAATTTCGGCGCGACCGAGGGCAGCCATATCCCTAAAATCCGTTTTGTCCGCCACCCCCGCAACCCCGAATACTACTGTTATGCCCCCTCGCCGACAGGCGCGATCTATGTCGGCTTCGGCAGCACGAACATCACCGCGGAAATGCTCACCAACGCCGCCAACGCCTGGCTTTATGCCGAGGACGTGAACGCCTATCTGATCCGGGCTGTGCGTTGGTTGCTGGATCGCACCAAGGCGGATGGATTGCGGCTGGATGCTGTCAAACATGTGCCGTCCTATTTTTTCGGGCAGCAGTGGGGGACGGATAAAGACGCCAGCAGCGCCGGCTACTGCGGACAGGCGCAGGCGCAGTTCAACCTCACGCGCGGCTTCAGCGACTGGGACAACCATCGCGACTCCTGCTTCAACACCGAGCAGCCCCGCGACGATCTGATGCTGTTCGGTGAACATCTCGGACAGCCGCCCAGTTATGCCGAGTACATCGACGCCGGAATGCGCCTTGTGGACAACCAACTGCATGGCTTTTTGAATGGCAATCTCGGCAACCCGTGGGGGTCGCTCGACGGCCTCCAGTATCCCGGCGGCCAGGGTTTCAGCGCCGCCACGGGGGTCGCCTACACCAAGAGCCACGACGACGACTATGCTGCGCGACCGGAACTCCACCATGCGCTGACGCTGACAAGAGAGGGTCTCGCCAATATCTACACGGATGGAAATTACCATTCCCAAACGCTGGGCGAAAGCGGCGGAGCCTTTCCGCGGCATGCCAACACAGCTTTTCTGGGCCAGTTTGGCGACAACCGCATTCCCAACCTCGTCTATATCCATAACCATTTCGCCCGCGGTTACCAGGTGCCACGCTGGGGGGATAATGACGTGGTAGCTTTCGAGCGGCTCGATAAGCGCGAGCCCCCCTATGCCAGCATGCCGGACACCGACGCCGCTGTCCTGTTTTTCGTGATGAATGACAACTATGCCGCCGGCCAGTATCGTGAAATCCCCACCAGTTTTCCGGTCGGCGCACATTTGTGGCAATACTCCAGCGCAGGCGGCGCTTTTTACTATGTGGTGCCGGCCGATCAGAAAATCAAAGTCATCACACCGCCCGGCGGGTATTTTGCTTTTTCATGGCGCAATCCCGAACCCTCCGAGTTGTGGCGCTGTTTTGGAGGCCGGCCGATTACAATCTATCAGAACGGCACCGAAGCCGGCTGGCTGACCTATACCCGGCGCGATGGACCCGACGGTGACCCCGCCTTCAACCCTTACGGCACGGATGATCCCGATCCCGCCGACTACGCCTATGCCTGGCAAGTGCCGCGCGTTACCGTGGCCACCAACCTGAGGTTCGTCGCCCGCGTGGACGGCTCCGCCATCAATGTGCTGATGAAGCTTGACGGGGGTATGGATCTCAACGGTCAACGGCACAGCCTCGGCGACCCCCGCGACAACCCGCCAGCTCTCGCCACGGACGTTTTTCTCGGCTACGAGCATACGCGCTTTGTGCACCGTCAGTATCGCGAGAAATTCGCCGCGCGCAATACCGAAAGCAACAACGTAATCGGCTCCGCCGGCGCCGAAACCTACATCGCGGTCATCGGTGCCCCGGGGTTCACCGTCAACCCGGGAACAGTCGGCCGCGACAGCGACGACAACACCGCGGACTGGGTCTATCATGATCCGGGCCAAATCAATGATCGCGGTCAGCGCCAGTTCGATCCGCCGCCGGAAAATGCCGCAGGGAGCAACCTCACGTTGTGGGTCAAGCTCGGCTACGAATATCAGATCAATCGTGTCTTCTGCTACTATACCGTTGATGGCGCGACCCACCCCGAAGGCGCAGGCGGCGAAGGAGCCGGCGTGACCCGTGTCGTGGCCATGACTTTCGACCACGATGATGCGGCGGACAATAAAATCGACTGGTGGCGCGCAACCCTGCCGCCCATGACCAACGGTACGCAACTGCGCTACAAAATAGGCGCCTTCAAACAGCAGGGAATTGCCGGTGTGCCGTTCTGGGTGCCGTTCCCAAACGACACTTACAATATCGCCGTCAAGACCAGCATGCTCGGCGTGTGGGAAATTACCAACTTCAACGCGCTCGCCGCCGTGTATCGCCCCCATAATGACTACGGCCTCACCGCAACGGGACTCGCGGAAGGGTTCCACCTGATCACGGCACGCGCCTTTCTGGAAAGAGCGGGCCGCGCCTCGATTTATAACACCTTTGTGCAACCGTTCTATCTGGATGTCGAACGCCCCCGAGGAGAAATCATGTATCCCGGCGCTGGCGATGTGCTCGGCCAGAATGAATACGGGGTGGTGGTGCGCACCGATCCTTCGGTCGTGACGGTGTGGTACCATATCGAAGACAGCGAGGCCGCCAACGACGATATCAACACCGGCCGCGCCAACGGAAACGGGGTCGGCACAAACGCGGCGGGACAACAGGTCGAGGCCTGGGCGCCCGCCGCGCGCGTGACGCCCAACCCCGGTATCGCCAGCCCCTATCCCGACGAGTGGCGTTTCAGTTACCGCAACATCCCATCCGGCGGCTCGAATGCCGTCATCCGCGTCCGTCTGCTGGAACTTTCTTCCGCCACCAACATGGCGCTGAGCGACGCAGAGGGGCATTTCACCACGTTGGTGACCACCAACCGCACCGCAGCGCCCGCCATCCGCTTTTTCTTCCAGTGGCCGGAACACGACGGGACCGTGCTCGAACTAGGATGGACGCTCCGTGTTTACTTCAGCAAGGAACTCGCCTACGGCCTCGACGACGCTGCGTTACGCAGCAGTTTTCTGATCAAGCTCGACGACTCCGCCCAGGGCCGCGACTTGTATCGCATCAACCGCGACATTGACGGCACCTACGGGCAGTTGGAATACGACATGCCCAACGTGTTCAGCGGCGATCCCACTCGCCTCATCCACATCGAAGCCACCCACACCACCGCGGGAGGAGTGCGCTTCGAGGCCCATCGCTATGTCAAGATGCGCCCCCGGGATCAGCCACCCTACGTCGCAATCGTCAACCCGCCCGAATACGATTCTGACGGGAAACCATACGAAATTGTCTTGCCGGATGTGGCGGCGCCTCAGCCGCAAGACCGGCAATTTCCAATTCGCGTGGAAACCGATCTGAGCGTCCGCCATGTGTGGATCGTTTTCACCAATTGTGTCGGCGCCGCCACGCCGCGCGCCGCGGCCTCGAACGCGTTGGCCGGCTGCGTCGCCGTGGTTAACGGCCTCAATACGGTCAGCGGTCAAGAACGGCAGCTCACCGGCACGGTGACGCTCACGGGCGACAGCGCGCTGGTTGCCGGCGATGGTTCGAGCTTCAGCAACGAACTGGCGGTCAGCAACATCATTCGTGTGGGCACTGATCTGCTGGTAGTGACGCAGATTGTCTCCGACACCGCTCTGCTGGTCGCACCGCCGTATCCCCGCCAAAACGCCACCAATGTTCCGGCGTATGTTCTCCCCGCTTTCACCTCCGAAGTCGGCGCCGGCGACCGCCTGCGAATCGAAGATTACCTGCTCACCGTGGCGACCGTAATCGACGCTTCCAACCTCACCCTGCGCTCGGCTTACCCAGGACCGACAGCCTCCGGACTGCGCGCCTGCCGCGTGGTGAACAACCCAACCGTCATCGGCGCGCGCCAGTACTGGGAATTTTTGTGGACCAACATCACTGCCGGCACGTTCCATTTTCTCGCCATGGCCGACACCAATGACGTCTTCAGCGACGTCGAGGCTCAGGTGCTGCGGAACACCCGCGTGATTTTCCGGCAAATGGTGCCATACAATCCTGCCGACTACGACGACGATGATGACGGCTTGTACGATGCCGATGAGACGACGCCGGCACGGCTGCCGGACACCAATCCCGAAACCTGGCGCGCAGCGCGCTGTACGCCTCGGTCTTTCAAACCGCCTTTCATGACGAAGACAACCACGACTTGCGTCGGTACAGCACCGGAGAATATATCTCTCCGGCCACCAGTTACCAGCCGCTGGCGGTGTTCGCAAAACAAGCCCAGGCACAAAGTCGCGTGGCGGCTCTATACGCGCGGGTCGACGCTTGGGCAACCGCAGCCGGCAGCCTGACCTCATCACACGCCTCGGCCGAAGATGTAGACCTCGACGGCGAACCTGAATACCTGCTCTACAATGACAGGATGTTCGCCATTTTCGAGCGGCTTGGCGGTAGAATGGTTGCCGCCTGGGTGCGCGACCTCCTGGACGACAGTGTCTTCCAGACGATCGGCAACCAAACGGGCTTTGCCGGATCCGAGACCGAAGAAGAAGGCGCCACCAACGTCTTGCCCTCGGGCGCCCCGGGCGCTTATCGCACCTCGGCGCTGAAAGACTGGTGGGATGGAACGCGCTCCTACGTAAACGACTTGTACACGTTTACAGACCTGACCAACGGTTGGAGCATGACTTCATCCGATGGCAGGATCCGCAAGACGGTTACACTTTCAATCCGTAGTTCACGTTTCGAAGTGCGCTACGAGACAAGCGCGCCGCGTCTCTACGTGCGACATGGATTCTCGCCGGACCTGCAGACTCTGCTGCTCCACGGCCAGCGCTATCTTCAGGTTCCCGGTTTCGAAGGCGGAAAAATGACCCTGCGGAACGCCGGTCCTGTCGCAACTGTCACGGCCATTCTGGGCTACGCTGATGAAGACCATAACGCGCAGTTCAATTTTTCAGCGCGCGACGAGGAAACCAACATCGTTGATTATACTACCATCAACATGCGCAACCAGGCGCAGACCCATCAGGTGGAAATTTTCGGCTCAAACACTTTTTCCTTTTCCTTGGGCTTTGCCGCCGCTCCTTCCGATCTCGATGGAAACAGCTTGCCTGACGCCTGGGAAGCCAGATACGGTTTGACCGACCATCCGCAGGGCGGCCCCTACGACGACGCCGACGGGGATTCCGTCAACAACCTCGCGGAATACATCGCCGGAACTAATCCCACTGATTCCCATGACTATCCCCGTCTGACGCAAGTTTTCGAATTCGCCGACGGCATCGCGGGTGCACCTGCCTGAATAGAATTGACAGCGAAGCTGTAGATCAACCCAGATTTTGCGATTGGCCAAAACAGGCAAGATGCAAGGCGCGGGAGGTGCAGGTGTATGCGCATACTGCGAACCTCCCGCAACGCAGCAGATTGCCCGTTTTCGACAATCCCGAAGGGTTTGA